>Ga0136617_10000019_pt1 | contig 100172 bp, 106 predicted proteins | sample AntDrymUQ3222106_2_FD_129672 | JGI IMG/M metagenome (GOLD analysis project Ga0136617, IMG submission 129672) | Polar desert sand microbial communities from Dry Valleys, Antarctica - metaG UQ322 (21.06) | ecosystem: Environmental > Terrestrial > Soil > Desert | place: Antarctica: Dry Valley...
CGCCCGCCGAAGTCGCCGCTCATCCCGGGTGTCCGTCCTGGTCGGCGAGCTCGGCCTGCCAGGCGGCGCGGACGCGCTCGCGCGCCGCCTCGCCGTCCTCGAGCGGGGACCAGCGCAGCGGCTCGGCGCGCCGCGGCGCGGGCAGCCCGGTCTCCGACTCGCATGACGCAAGCGTGTCCTCCAGCGATGGCCCGAAGTCAAACGCCAAGGCCTCGCCGCGCTCCTCGCGCTGGCGAGCCCGCTCGGCGTCAGTCGCCGCCTCGTCGACGCTGCCGTCGTCGGCGAGGACGACGCCGTAGCCGGTGCGGGCCTTCTCGCACGAGACGAGGCCGAAGCTCACGTCGCGGGCGACCACGTCCGCAGGGCGGTCGAGCCGGTCCTTCCAGCCGCCACCGCCGGCGGTCCGGTAGACGAGCATGTCGCCCGGCTGCACCTCGATCTCGTCGCATTTCGCGGGTAGCGCCTGCTCGCTGCCGTCGGCGCGCACCAGCCGCTTGGTCGAGCGCTCGCCCGGCTCCCCGCCGAGCACGCCCCACGGGCGCGTGAGCCAGCGGTCGTCGTGGATCGAGACCTGACCGGGCTCGAGGTAGACGTAGCGCTTCTCGACCCCGTTGCCGCCGCGATGCAGCCCGGCCCCGCCGGAGTCCGTGACCGTCGTGTAGCCGTCGATCCGCAAGGGGTAGTAGGCCTCGAGGTACTCCGTCGGGATGTTCTCGAACAGCGGCCACCAGGAGTGGCCGTCCATGCCGTCGCCGATCGGCCGGCCGGGAATCCCGCCGTAGAGGATCTCCATCGCGTAGAAGAACTCCCCTTCGCCGTCCCAGCCGCTGTAGAGCATGTAGGGCGAGGTGCCGTAGCCGGCAGCCGTGTTGAGCTCCGGCGCCTGCTTGGTCAGCGCGCCGCCGAGCACGTCGAACAGCCGCGTCAGCGCGTGCGTGCGGCAGCCGAGCGCCGCCGGGTAGCGCGGGCTCAGCAGTGATCCCTCGGGCATCACGACGTGCAGCAGGGGATAGAAGCCGTCGTTGAACAGGATCTGCGGGTCGTTGACCATGATCAGGTAGACCCCGATGAACATCTTGAACATGCCCTCGGAGAGGTAGAAGTTGATCGGGCCGACCGCCTGCGGGTCGGTGCCCGACAAGTCGAACCAGGCGTGCTCCCCCTCGCGCCAGATCGTCAGCTTCATCAGGTAGGGGCCGTTGCCCAGCCCGTCGTCGTCGATCCAGTCCTCGAACGTCTGCGGCTCCTCGGGGATGGCCAGCTGGATGAGCTTGCGCATCGCCTCGTGCGTGCGATCGAGCAGCGCCTGCAGCGCGGCCAGGTAGACCGGCGTTCCAAACCGCTCGCAGAGCCCGATCACGCGCTTCTCGCCGGCGCGGCAGCCGGCGATGATCGCGAACAGGTCGGCGCGGTTCATGTCCGGCAGGCGGACGTTGTTCAGGATCAGCCGCAGCACGTCCTCCTGCACCTCGCCTCGCTCCACGATCTTCAGCGGCGGGATGATGATGCCCTCTTCGAAGACGGTCGTCGCGCCGGTCGGCAGCGAGCCCGGGAGGCGCCCGCCGGCGTCCATCTGGTGGCCGAACTGGCTGGCCCACCCGACCAGCTCATCGTCAAAGAAGATCGGCACGAGCACGAGCCAGTCGTTCGTGTGCGAGATCGAGGCCGAGCACTTGTAGGGGTCGCTCGTGAGGATCACGTCGCCGGGGTAGATGCCGCGATCCCAGTCGCGCATCATCTCCGAGATGTAGGCGCCGAACTGACCGACGACCATGCGCCCTTGGGGGTCGGTGAGCATCGGGAACTCGTCGTGCTGCTCGCGGATCACGGGGCTCATCGCCGAGCGGAACAGCACCGCGTCCATCTCGAAGCGGGCGTGGCGCAGCGCGTTCTCGATGATGTCGAGCGTGATCGGGTCCAGCTCGAGGTCGGTCGGGGTCTCGGCGACCTTCGGCAGAGCGGTCATCGGCCGGCCTCCTGGGGGCGGATGAGGATGTTGAAATAGCGGTCGACTTCGGCCTCGTAGCCCTCGAGCACGACGGTCGTGGAGTCGAACTCGACGATCACGGCGGGGCCCGTGATGCGGTGGCCTGGCTGCAGCGCCGCCCGGTCGTAGTGGCCGTCCTCCGTAAGCGCGGCGGACGCGTCCGTCCCGTCCGGATCGCCCTCGGGCAGTTCGGGCTCGGGGCGGGCGCCGGTGCCGACGGCGCGCAGGTTGACGATCTCAGCTGGGGTGTCGGGCATGCGGAACCCGTACAGCTGGTCGTGGAGCGCGTTGAAGCGCTCCTCGAGCGCCGCGAGGTCGCGATCCTCGATCGCGACCGGGATCTCGTAGCCCTGGCCGTGGTAGCGCATGTCGGCCACGAACTCGACGCCCTGCGCCTCGTCGGCGATTTCCTCCGAGCGCATCCACTCGCGCGCTCTGCCCTCGAGCTCATCGAGGATCTCCCCGATCTCCTCGGGCGTCGCGTCGGAGACGAGCCGGATCAGCGTCCGTGCGAACTCGTTGCGGAAGTCCGCCACCAGGTCGCCGAGCGCGCATAGCAGCCCCGGCGAGGGCGGCACGATCACCGGGAACGAGCCCATCAGCTCCGCCACCGCGTTGGCGTGCAGCGGGCCGGCCCCGCCGAAGGCCACCAGCGCGAACTCGCGCGGGTCGTGCCCGCGCTGGACCGAGATCACTCGCAGTGCCCCGGCCATGTTCTCGTTGACGATCTCGATGATGCCCTGGGCAGCGCGCTCGAGCGTCAGATCCATCGCGTCGGCGATCGTCTGGACCGCCACTCGCGCGGCGTCGGGGTCAAGCCTCATCTCCCCGCCGATCAGCGACGGCGGCAGGTGGCCGACGACGACGTTGGCGTCGGTCACCGTCGGCGCCTCGCCGCCGCGGCCGTAGGCGGCCGGGCCCGGCTCTGCGCCGGCGGACTCGGGCCCGACCCGCAGCGCGCCGGTCAGCTCGGGCACATGGGCGATCGACCCGCCTCCCGCCCCGACGGTGTGCACGTCGACGCTCGGCACCTTGATGCGGAACTGCCCGATGGCCGTCTCGCGCCCGATCGTGGGCTCGCCGCCCTGGGACAGCGAGACGTCCGTCGATGTGCCGCCCATGTCGAAGGTGAGGACGTTCTCGAAGCCGGCGCGGCGGGCGATGTGCAGCGCGCCTGCGACGCCGCCGCTGGGTCCCGACAGCACGCCGTAGACCGGGTTGCGGGCTGCTTCGCGCGGCGTCATCACGCCCGCGTCGGAGCGCAGGATGTCCAGCTCGGAACGGATCCCCAGCTCGCTGAGCTGTCCCTGCAGCCGCTCGACGTAGCTGGCCACCTGCGGGCGCACGTAGGAGTTCATGCAGGCGGTCAGGGTCCGCTCGTACTCGCGGAACTCCGGCAGCACCGCGCTGGAGATCGTGACCGGAAACCCGGGGTAGAGCTCCTCGACGACGTCGGCGATCTGCTGCTCGTGGCGTCCGTCCACATAGGCGTTGATCAGCGAGACGGTCAGCGACTCGACGCCGCCGTCCACGAGCTCCCGGATCACTCCGGCGACCTGCTCGGGGTCGACTGCCACGAGCGTCTCGCCGCTCGCGTCCATCCGCTCGTCGGCCTCGCGGGTGTCGGCCAGAGACGCCGGTGGGTCGGGCTTCACCATAATGATCCAGCCCGCCAGCGGTCCGGGGGTCTGCGAGCGCGCCAGGTGCAGGATCTGCCTGAAGCCGCGCGTGGTGATGAGGCCGACCCGCGCGCCCTTGGACTCGAGCACGGCGTTCGTCGCCACCGTCGTCCCGTGGACGACATTGTCGACCGCCGAAGGCTCGATCGCGGCGGTCTCGCAGATCCGGCGCACGCCGGTCATCACGCCCTCGCTCGGATCGTCCGGCGTCGACGGCGTCTTCACACGCCATTGGCGGTTCTGCCCATCGTCGACGAGCAACAGGTCCGTGAACGTACCCCCGACGTCAACCCCCAGCCGATAGGCCATGCCGCTCCTCCAGGTCGTGGATCACATCGTCCGTGTCCGCGCCGACCGTCCAGCGGGCGGCGGTGCGGATGCCTCCAGGCGTGCGCGAGAGCCTCGGCACCACGCCCGGCACCGTCATCTGGCCATGCACCTCGTCCTCATGGTCGACGAGCAGCCCGCGCTCGCGGAAGTACGGGTCGGCGAGGATGTCGGCCGCCGAGTAGACCGGCGCGCACACCACGCCGGCGCCGTTGACGAGATCGTCGAGCTCGTCGGCGGTGTGGTGGCGCGCCCAGTCTCCGATGATCTCGTCGAGCAGGTCCTCATGCTCGCCGCGCGCGTGGTGGGACGCGAAGCGCTCGTCCTCGGCCAGCTCCGGCCGGTCCATCAGCTTCGCCAGGCGTCGCCACAGCGTGTCGTGGTTGGCGGCGATGACCACCCAGCGGTCGTCCTTCGACCGGTAGACGTTGCTCGGCGCGATGCGCGGCAGCCGCGGCCCGGTCGGCTCGCGCACGAAGCCCGTCTTGTCGCACTCCACGACGGCCGATTCCATCATCGCGAAGCAGGCGTCGGTGATCGACGCGTCGACCACCTGACCCTGCTCGCCCCGCGCGTCGCGGGCATAGAGCGCGAGCAGGATCCCCTGGAAGGCCGACTGCGCGGCCAGCGTGTCGCCGAGCGAGATCCCGGAGCGCGGCGGCGCCTGGCCCGGATAGCCGTTGATGTAGCGCAGGCCGGCGACCGCCTCACCCGCCGAGGCGAACCCGGGCCGGTCGCGGTAGCGGCCGGTCTGCCCGTACCCGGACACGCGCGCGTAGACCGCTCTCGGGTTGACCGCGTGCACGGCCTCCGGCCCGATGCCCCAGCGCTCCATCGTGCCGGGGCGGAAGTTCTCGAGCACCACGTCGGCGCTCTGGCACAGCCGCCCGGCGATCTCCTGACCCTCCTCGGTGCGCAGGTCGAGCGCGACCGAGCGTTTGTTGCGGGCAAGCACCGACCACCACAACGAGTGGTCGTTGTGGCGCAGCCGGCCCCAGTCGCGCATCGGGTCGCCGTCGCCCGGCGCCTCGACCTTGATGACCTCCGCGCCGAAGTCCCCGAGCAGGGTGCCGACGTACGGGCCGGCCAGCAGCTGGCCGAACTCGATCACGCGGATGCCCGTCAGCGGCGCGTCAGCCATGCTCGTGCACCACGCGCCAGAGGAAATCCTTGGCGCCGAGGATGTGGACCCGCATCACCGCCTCCGCGCGCTCGGCCTGGCGCGCCTCGAGCGCCCGCACGAGCTCGCGATGGCAGAACAGCGATTCTGCGCGCTGACGGCGATCGGCCCAGAACGCGGTCCTGAACGCGCGCGGGATGCCGGCGACACCGCGCATCGCCGCCGCCAGCCGGGGCGACTCTGCCGCTTCGAGGACCAGCGCGTGGAACTCCTCGTTGAAGGCGATCTGGTCCGTGGCGTCGGCGCCGCGCCGCTCCGAGCGGGCTGACAGCTCGCCGAGGCGCGCCAGCGAGACCGCGGAGATGCGGGTCGCTGCGCGGAACGCGGCGTGGGGCTCGATCAGCGCCCGCACGTCGTAGAGGTCGTCCACGTCGGCCGCGTCGAACGACCGTACAACCGCCCCGCGATGCGGCTCGACCTGCACCAGGCCTTCGCGCTCGAGCATCAGCAGGGCCTCGCGGATCGGGGTTCGGGAGGTGCCGAAGCGGTCGGCCAGCGCCTCCGTGCCCAACCGCTGCGCGGGCGCCAGCACACCATCGAGGATGGCGGTGCGCAGCTCGCCATGAACGCGGAGGGCACTGGTCGGCGCCGCGGCCGGGGACATCCTGCATCCAATACAGGCGCTTGGCGCGAGTGTCAAGTCCGCGCTTCGCTGAATTGCATGCAATCGGAACCCGCACGGCGACGCTCGAGGACCGTCGGGACTGGCGCGCTCCAGCTCGGATAGGTCAGCCCTCGCGGGTGACGAAGCCTGTCTCGTAGGCGAGCACGACGGCCTGCACGCGGGCGCGCAGCCCGAGCTTGCCAAGCACGCGAGCGACGTGCGTCTTGACCGTGTTCTCGGTGAGGACCAACTCGGCGGCGAGCTCAGCGTTCGACATGCCGCGCGCCATCATCCGAAACACCTCGAGCTCGCGCTCGGTGAGCCCGGCCAGCTCGTCGGGAAGGCCGCCCGGACTCGGCCTCGCGGCACCGGCGAAGTGGCCGATCAGCCGCCGGGTGATCGACGGTGCGAGCAGGGCGTCGCCGCGCGCCGCGGCGCGGATGGCGTCGAGCAGCCGGTCGGCCGGGGCGTCCTTGAGCAGGAAGCCGCTGGCTCCGATCCGCAGCGCCTCGTAGACGTACTCGTTGAGGTCAAAGGTCGTGAGCATCACGACCGCCGTGTGGTGGTCCGGCGCGGCGAGGATGCGCTCGGCCGCCTCGTCAGGCTCGGCGCGCCACGCGACCGTCGCGATCGCGACGGTCTCGGCGACGCCCTTGAGTCGCACCGAGCCGCGCGGGTGCACACGAATCTCGCGCTGCCGGACGACGAGCTGGCGAACGAGCTCGGTGGCGAGGATCTCCCCGGGACGCGCGGCGTCGCAGAGGCGGCCGGCGACGCTGATCGGCTCTCCGTAGAGGTTGTCGCCGTCGGCCAGCGGCTCGCCCGCGTCGAGCCCGACGCAGAGCCCGTGGCCGGCCGCCTCCGCGTCGATCTGCATCGTCACGGCGCAGCGGACGGCCGCGACGGGGCTCGTGAAGGTCGCCAGCAGGCCGGCGCCGGCGGGCTTGACCTCGCGCCCGCCGTGGTCGGCGATCGAAGCGCGCACGGTAACCAGGTAGCGGCGCGCATCTGGGGCGGGAAGATCGCAGGACAGGATCGTGACGAACGACGGCTCCATCGCTGCCGAGCATGACCGATGCCGAGCCCTGGGCGTGTCACCCGAGCGAGCGACGCGCCGGCATCCGGTTCATCCTGGCGGGTGACGCCGGGACGCTCTGCGGGGGAGAGGCTGCGCTCCAGACAACCGTCCCTTCACGTCAGGAGCCGTAACCGCAATGATCCGTCCCATGCCGACGTCCAGGATCACCCTGTTCGACGTCATCCTCACCGCCGTCGTCGTGTCCCTCGGCACGCTGCTGATGGTCTACAACGTCGTCGACCCCGACGACGGCATCGCGCCCCCCTCGTGGGTCATCGTGCCGCTGTTCCTGCTCGTCACGGTTCCAGTGCTGTGGCGCCGCGTCGCTCCGCTGAAGGCCACCGGCGCCGTCGCGGCGGGCGTGGCGATCAATGTCGCCGCGGCGGAGGCGGTGCGGTGCGGCATCGTGATCCCGGTCGTGTGGCTGATGGTCTTCGCCGTCGGTGCGCGGCTGCCGCTCCGCGAGGCGCTGGGCGGCCTCGGGCTCGGGCTCGTCGCGATGACGCTGATGTCGCTCAACGACGGCGTCCTCGTCCTCGGCGACATGCCGTTCTTCCTGGTCCTGACCGTCGGCGTCTGGGGCATCGGGCGCATCGTCGCCTCGCGCGGCCGGATCGTGGACGAGCTCGAGGTCCGCGCCGCTGAGCTCCAGCGGGCGCGCGACGACCGGGCGCAGCTCGAGGTCGCGACGGAGCGGACGCGCCTCTCGACCGAGCTCGACGAGCTGCTCCAGCGGCGCCTCGGCGAGCTGGCCGTGCTGGCCGACACCGGTGCCGGGCAGGCCGACTCCGCCACCGCGACGGCGACGCTGGTCGAGATCGAGACCGAGAGCCGCCGCACGCTCGACGAGATGCGCGCCGTGGTGGGCGTGATGCGCAACGAGGACGCGACGGCGCCGACGGCGCCGCAGCCGACGCTCACGCACCTCGACGCGCTGCTCGTCCGCGCGAAGGGCTCCCGGTCCCGCCTGAGCGTCGAGGGCAACCCGCGCGTGCTCCCCGCGGGCGTCGAGCTGTCCGCGTACCGCGTGGTGGAGCACCTGCTCGACGCGCTGGAGGACGCCGGCGACGTCGAGGTCGTCGTCCGCTTCTCGGACGAGGCGCTCGAGCTCGCGGTGACGGGCTCGCCGCGGCGCCGGGCCGACGCGGCGCTGGAGCGCGCACGCGAGCGGCTCGCCCTGCACCGCGGCCATCTCACCACCAGCACGCGCGGCGGGCGCTCGCGGGCGGTCGCCCAGCTGCCCGTGGCCGTGGGGGGCTGAGCCATCCGCGTCCCGGCCTCGATCGCGCTGGCGGCAACCGCCGTGGGGGCGGTCGTGGCATTCTCCAACCGCGCGGGCGAGGTGCCGAGCACCGCACCCGGGGTGCTCGGCGCAGTGCTCGTCGCCGCCGCCCTCGGGCTGTGCTGGGTGAACGTCCGGCTCGCGCTGCTCGTGGCGCTGGCCGGCGTCGGGGTGACGGCACTCGGCGAGACGGTCGGCCTTGCCGCGTACATCCTCATCGCGGGCGTCTCGTTCGAGGCCGGCCGGCGGGACGGCGGCTGGACCAGCGTCGCCGGCACGGTGCTGCTGGTCGCGGGCGCCTGCGCGAGCACAGCGGTGGCCGGCTCGGACTCGCTGGTGCCCTTCAGCTTCATGGCGCCGGCGGCGTGGGCGGCGGGCCGCGCGCTGCGCGAGCGCGAGGTGGCGGCCGCCCGCCTCGCGGACCGGGCCCGCGAGCTCGAGGCAGAGCGCGAGGCCTTCGCCCGCCTGTCCGTCCGCTACGAGCGCGCCCGGATCGCCGCCGAGCTGCACGACATCGTCGCCCACGCCGTCAGCGTCATGGTCGTTCAGGCCACGGCCGGTCAGCGCCTGGCGGCTGTCGATCCCGCTCGCACGGCGCAGACCTTCGGAATCATCGCCGGCGCCGCGCGGCAGGCCGAGGAGGAGACGGGGCGGCTGGTGGCGCTGCTCGCCGCGGAGGACGCCATCGCCCCGGCGCCGGACCTCGCGATGCTCGAGGAGCTCGTCGCCCGCGCGGTGGGCAGCGGCCTCGACGTCACGCTGGCGCTGTGCGGCGATCGCGAAGGTCTCCCCGCCGCGTCGGTCGAGCTCGCCTACCGGGTGGTACGGGAGAGCCTCACCAATGCGCTGCGCTACGCGTCCGCGGCCGCCGTCCGGGTGCGCGTCGATGGAGGCTCCGACGGGCTGCTGGTCGAGGTCACCAACGGGCCGGCGCCCGTCGCGGCCGCACTGGCCGGGACTGGCACGCGGCAGGGGCTGCGGGGCCTGCGCGAGCGCACGGGCGCGATCGGCGGCTCCTTCGACGCCGGGCCGACCGGCGACGGGGGATGGCACGTCCGCGCACGGCTGCCCCGGCGCGTCGCCACGGGCGTTGCCGGCTGACGCGGGTAATGTCCGTGACGATGGAGCCGCCGACTGCCGCCGAGGTCGTCGGCCGAACCCTGGCAGCGCTGGGAGTCCGCGACGCGTTCGGCGTGTTGGGCAGCGGGAACTTCATCGCCACCCAGGCGCTGCATGCCGCGGGCGCGGCGTTCCACCACGCGCGCCACGAGGGCGGGGCGATCTGCATGGCGGATGGCTACGCGCGCGTGAGCGGCCGGGTCGGTGTCTGCAGCGTCCATCAGGGCCCCGGCTTCACCAACGCGATGACGGGCCTCACGGAGGCGGCCAAGAGCCGGACCCCGTTGCTGCTGCTGGCAGGCGAGGCGCCGGCCTCCGCCCTGCGCTCGAACTTCCGGCTCGACCAGTCGGCGCTCGCCGTCACGGTCGGCGCCGTGACAGAGCGCGTCCACTCCGGGGCAAGCGCCGCGGCCGACGTCGCGCGGGCGCTGCGGCGGGCGGAGGTGGAGCGGCGGCCGGTCCTGCTCAGCATGCCGCTCGACGTGCAGGCGCAGCCCGCGCCCGCGCAGGCGTCCGAGCCGCCCTCGCACGCGTTGCACGCCCCCGCCCCCTCCGCGGCAGCGGTGGCCGAGGTCGCTGAGCTGATCGCCGTGAGCCGGCGGCCGGTGATCATCGCCGGCCGCGGTGCCGTGTTGTCCGGCGCGCGTGAGCCGCTCGAGGCTCTGGGTGATGTGCTCGGCGCGGTGCTCGCGACTTCGGCGATGGGGCATGGGCTGTTCGCCGGCTCGCCGTGGGCGGTGGGGATCTCCGGCGGTTTCGCCTCGCCGGTCGCTGCGCGGTTGATCGCGGCGTCCGACCTCGTGCTGTCGTTCGGCGCCTCGCTGACCCGCTGGACGACGCGCGACGGTGCGCTCATCGGCGAGGGCGCCAAGGTCGTCCAGATCGACGTCGATCGGGAGGCGCTCGGCGCGCACCTGCCAGTCGAGGTTGGTGTTGTCGGCGACGCCGCGGCCACGGCGCGGACGCTGGTCGACGCCGGCGTGCGGAGCGTTGGCGTCAGGGACGACGCGCTGGCCGCGGAGATCGCTGACGGCTCATGGCGCGACGACGCGTTCACAGACGCGAGCGCAGATGACCGCATGGATCCGCGGACGCTCTCGATCGCCCTCGATGCGCTGTTGCCCCTCGAGCGGACCGTTGCCGTCGACTCGGGTCACTTCATGGGCTTTCCGGCGATGTACCTGCGCGTCCCCGATCCCGCCGGCTTCGTGTTCACGCAGGCCTTCCAGTCGATCGGCCTGGGGCTGGCCAGCGGCATCGGCGCCGCGATCGCGCGCCCGGACCGCCTCACCGTCGCCTGCCTCGGTGACGGTGGCGCATTGATGGCGCTGCCCGAGCTCGAGACGCTCGCCCGCCTGCGGCTGCCCATGCTCGTCGTGGTCTACAACGACGCTGCCTACGGCGCGGAGGTCCACCACTTCCGCCCGCACGGCCACCCGGTCGAGCTCGTGCAGTTCCCCGACACGGACTTCGCCGCCCTCGCGCAAGCCGCCGGCGCTCGCGCGCTCACCGTGCGGCGTGCGGAGGACCTCGCCGCGCTCGAGCCGTGGCTGGCGGAGCGCGACGGGCCCCTCGTCGTCGATGCGAAGATCACCCCCGACTTCTGCGCGGAATGGCTCGAGGAGGCCTTCAAATGACACAGTCGATCGTTGAGATGCTGTCCGCCGTGGAGGTCGTCGACCTCACGCAGCCGCTCAGCGAGGACACCCCCGTCCTCAAGCTCCCGCCGCCGTTCGCCAACACGCCGGGCCTGACGCGCCACCAGATCAGCCGCTATGACGACCGCGGGCCGGCGTGGGCCTGGGACTGGCTCGAGATCGGCGAGCATGTCGGCACGCACTTCGATGCGCCGATCCACTGGGTCAGCGGCAAGGGTGGCGAGGATGTCGCATCCGTGCCGCCGCAGCGGCTGATCGGGCCCGCGGTCATGATCGACAAGTCGGCGGAGGCGGCGTCGGACCCTGATTTCCTCTTGACGGTCGACCACATCCGCGAGTTCGAACGCGAGCACGGGCCACTGCCGGAGAACGGCTGGCTGCTGTTCCGCACGGGCTGGGACGCCCGCGCGCACGACGAGTCTGCGTTCCTGAACGCCGACGAGACCGGCCCGCACACCCCCGGCTTCGACGTCGAGTGCGCCCGCTGGCTCGCGGAGGAGAGCCCGCTCGTCGGTGTCGGTGTCGAAACGGTCGGCACCGACGCGGGAGCCGCGCACTCGTTCGACCCGCCGTTCCCGGTCCACAGCTTCGTGCTCGGTGCGGGCAAGTACGGCCTGACCCAGCTGGCGAACCTGGCGCAGCTCCCACCTACGGGCGCCGTGGTCATCGTTGCGCCGCTCAAGCTGGTGCGCGGCACGGGCAGCCCCGCCCGGGTGCTCGCGCTGGTCGGCGAGGTCGCTCAGGCGCGCTGAGGGAGCGCCACGCTCCCCGCGACGTGCTCGAGCGCGGGCTCGCGCAGGCGGGCCGTGAGCTCGCTGAACAGGGCCCAGGCCGCGCCGGCGGGCCAGTCGTTCGGCAGCGCGTGCGCCGGCAGCCCCGGGTCGTGGAAGGGGATGTGCCGCCAGGCGTCGAGCTGGAGCAGGTGGTCGGCGAAGGCGGTCGGCCCGTCGCCTCCGCTGCCCGCGCGCCAGGCATCGAGACGCGGCGTCCACGCGGCGAGGTAGCCGCGATACTCCTCGGCGATCGCGTCGAGGTCCCACCAGCGGGCGACGGCGCTCGGGGTCGCGCGCACGCCGAGGTGGCGTGCGGTGAACAGCTCGACGTGCTCCTCGACGCCGAGTTCGGCCACCATCAGCCGCACCTCCGCCGCGACGTGGTCAGGTCCGATCCACGCCGCGGAGCCGACGCGTCCGAGGCCGAGGCTGGTGAGCCGGCTGCGCAGCCGGTGGCGCACCTCGCGCCTGCGCTCGGGGATCGAGAACAGGAGCAGCAGCCACTCCGCGTCCGGATGCTCCCTCGGCGGGCGCTCGAAGATCCGCGCGTCGCCGCGGTCGAGAATCGCGTGTCCATGGGCGGTCAAGCGGTAGCCGGCCATGCCGCCGCGCCGCTCCGGCGCCACGACGCCGCGACGCTTGAGGCGCGAGATCGCCGAGCGCACCGCCTGCCCGTCGAGCCCGACCGCCTCCATCGAGGAGATCAGGTCGGCGACCGCGATCCAATCTCCGAGCTCGCGCAGGAACGCGCCGAAGAACGTCAGCAGCAGCGAGCGCGGGCGGGCGCTGTCTGCGCCGGGAGGCATCGCGGTCAGCATAGCGCTCTTGCGGCGGTCGTCACAGAAGCGCTATGATCGCGAATCTGCCCCCGGCTCAAGGAGGACGCGTGCGGATCGCGATCGTCGGCGGAGGTCCCGCCGGGCTCTACTTCTCGATCCTGATCAAAAAGCTCGAGCCCACGTCCGACGTGGACGTCTACGAGCGCAACGCGCCCGACGACACGTTCGGCTTCGGCGTCGTGTTCTCCGACGAGACGCTCGAGGCGGTCGAGGCGGCCGAGCCCGCCACCTACGCGGAGATCGCTCGTCACTTCGCGCGCTGGGCCGAGATCGACGTGCACTACCGCGGCGAGGTCGTCACCTCCGGCGGGCATGGCTTCTCGGCGCTGAGCCGGCGCGTGCTGCTCGACGTGCTCCAGCGTCGCGCCGACGGGCTCGGCGTGCGGCTGCACTTCCACACCGAGGCCGGCCCGGCGCAGCTCGCCGGGGCCGATCTCGTCGTCGGCGCCGACGGCGTCAACAGCACCGTGCGCGGCCGTGACGCCGCGGCGTTCGGCCCCTCCCTGGACCATCGGCGCGCGAAGTACATGTGGCTCGGCACCGATCTCGTGTTCGACGCCTTCAAGTTCTTCATCGCCGAGACCGAGCACGGCGTCTTCCAGGTCCACGGCTACCCCTACAGCGACGCGATGAGCACGTTCATCGTGGAGACCTCCGAGGAGACGTGGGCCCGCGCGGGGCTCGACCGCGCGGGCGGCCTGCGCCCCGGCGAGAGCGACGAGGAGAGCATCGCCTTCTGCGAGGAGCTGTTCGCCGACGTGCTGGCCGGCCACCGCCTGATCGGCAACAACTCGAAGTGGATCAACTTCGTGACCGTGCGCAACGCGGCCTGGCAGCACGGGAACGTCGTGCTGCTGGGCGACGCCGCGCACACCGCGCACTTCTCGATCGGCTCGGGGACGAAGCTCGCGCTCGAGGACGCGATCGGCCTGGCGTGGGCGTTCCGCGAGCACGCCGGCGACGTGCCCGCCGCGCTGGCCGCCTACGAGGCCGACCGGCGGCCGATCGTCGAGAGCACGCAGCGCGCGGCGCAGGGCAGCCTCGAGTGGTTCGAGGGCATCGGCCGCTACGTGACCCAACCGCCGCTGCTGTTCGCGTTCAACCTGCTGACCCGCAGCCGCCGCATCACCTACGGCGAGCTGCAGCTGCGCGATCCCGGCTTCGTGGCTGAGGTCGACGCGACGTTCGCTCGCGGCAGGCCCGCGCGCCCGCCGATGTTCACGCCGCTGGCGCTGCGCGAGCTCGAGCTGCCCAACCGCGTCGTGGTGTCGCCGATGGACATGTACTCGTCGCGCGACGGCACGCCCGGCGACTTCCACCTCGTGCACCTCGGCGCGCGCGGCCTCGGCGGCGCCGGGCTGCTGATGACCGAGATGATCTGCGTGTCCCGCGAGGGCCGGATCACGCCCGGCTGCGGCGGGCTCTACGCGGACGAGCACACGCAGGCGTGGGCGCGGATCGTCGACTTCGTGCATGGCAACGGCGCCGCGCGGATCGGCGCGCAGATCGGCCACGCCGGGCGCAAGGGCTCGACGAAGCTGATGTGGGAGGGGGAGGACGAGCCGCTCGAGGAGGGCAACTGGCCGTTGCTCGCCCCCAGCGCGCTGCCCTACCGGCCGGGTGTCAACCAGGTGCCGCGCGCGATGGAGCGCGGCGACATGGATGCGGGGCGCGACGAGTTCGTCGCCGCGACGCGCGCCGCGGCGGCCGCCGGGTTCGACCTCCTGGAGCTGCACATGGCCCACGGCTACCTGCTCTCCTCGTTCCTGTCGCCGCTGACCAACCACCGCGCCGACGAGTACGGGGGCGACCTGGAGGGCCGCGCCCGCTACCCGCTCGAGGTGTTCGCCGCGTGCCGGGCGGCCTGGCCGGCCGAGCGGCCGATGTCGGTCCGGATCTCCGCCAGCGACTGGGTGGAAGGTGGCTTCGACGGCGACCAGGCCGTCGCGTTCGCCGCGCTGCTGCTGCGCGCGGGCTGCGACATCGTCGACGTCTCGAGTGGACAGGTCTCGCCCGACCAGCGGCCGGCCTACGGGCGCAGCTTCCAGACGCCGTTCGCGGACCGCATCCGCAACGAGGTGGGGATCCCCACCATCGCCGTCGGGGCTATCTCCAGCTACGACGACCTCAACACGATCGTGCTCGCCGGTCGCGCCGATCTCTGCGCGCTCGCCCGCCCGCACCTCTACGACCCGCACTGGACGCTGCACGCCGCCGCCGACCAGGGCTACGCCGGCGTGGAGTGGGTTCAGCAGTACCGCTCGGGCGCGCGGCAGCCGCAGACCGGCAAGGGCGACGGCATCCGCAAGGCGCCGCTGCGCCGCTTCGATCCGCTGCCCTCAGACGCCGGGCAGCCGCCCGCGCGCTGGCGGCCGCAGGTGGCAGTGTGAGCCGCGTCGTCGTGGTCACCGGCGGCGGCCGCGGGATCGGGCGCGCGGTGGTCGAGCGCTTCGCGGCGGCGGGCGATCGCGTCGTCGCTCTCGGCCGCGATCGCGACGCGCTGCAGGCCACGGCGGCGGCTGCCGTCGAGGCCTGCGACGTGACCGACGAGGCGGCGGTGGTCGACGTGTTCGCCCGCATCGGCCGTGTGGATGTGGTGGTCAACAACGCGGGCGTGTCGGCCAGCGCGCCGCTGGCGCGCACCACGCTCGACGACTGGCGGACCCAGCTCGACGTGAACGCCACGGGTGCCTTCCTGTGCACTCGGGCCGCGCTGCCCGGAATGCTCGAGCGCGACGCGGGGCGAGTGGTCACCGTCGCGTCGACGGCAGGCCGGGCCGGCTCCCGCTACACCGCCGCCTATACCGCGTCCAAGCACGCGGCGGTCGGGCTCATGCGCGCGGTCGCGGCAGAGCTCGCCGGGACAGGTGTGACCGCCAATGCCGTCTGCCCGACCTTCGTGCGCACGGACATGACGCGCCGCTCCGTCCAGCGGATCGCGGTCGCCACGGGCCGCCCCGAGGCCGAGGCCGAGGCGGCGCTCACCGGCGCCGCGCCACTCGGCCGGCTCCTGGAGCCCGAGGAGGTCGCCTTCGCAGTGGCCTTCCTCGCCGCGCCCGAGGCCGGCGCGATCAACGGGCAGACGCTGTTGCTCGACGGAGGAGGCATCCAGACGTGAAGCTCGAGACACACGATCGCACCGCGCTCGTCACGCTGACCGGGGCGGAGCGCAAGAACCCGCTCACGTTCGAGTCCTACGCCGAGCTGCGCGACACGTTCCGGGGGTTCGCGACGGCGCAGGACGTCGACGCCGTCGTCATCTCCGGGGACGGCGGGAACTTCTGCTCGGGCGGGGACGTCCACGACATCATCGGCCCCCTGACCGCGATGGACATGGGCGGGCTGTTGCGCTTCACCCGCATGACCGGCGACCTGGTCAAAGCGATCCGCGCGTGCCCGCAGCCCGTCATCGCGGCCGTCGACGGGGTCTGCGTCGGGGCCGGCGCCGCGATCGCCACGAGCTGTGACCTGCGGCTGGGCACGCCGCGCGCGAAGGTCGCGTTCCTCTTCACGCGGGTCGGGCTGGCCGGGTGCGACATGGGCTGCTGCGCGATGCTGCCGCGCCTGATCGGCCAGGGCCGCACCTCCGAGCTGCTGTTCACCGGCCGCTCGATGAGCGCCGAGGAGGGCGAGCGCTGGGGGTTCTTCAATCGCCTGGTCGAGCCGGAGGCGCTCCAGCAGGACGCGCGGGCGCTGGCCGGCGAGCTTGCCGCCGGACCGAACTTCGCTCACGCGATGACCAAGACGATGCTCAACCAGGAGTGGGACATGAGCCTCGACGCGGCGATCGAGGCGGAGGCGCAGGCGCAGGCCATCTGCATGCAGACACAGGACTTCGAGCGCGCCTACCGGGCGTTCGTCGACAAGCGGCGGCCGGTGTTCGAGGGCGACTAGTGGGCGATCGCAGCTACCTCGACTGGCCGTTCCTCGACGACCGCCACCGCGCATTCGCGCGGGAGCTCGACGGCTGGGCGAGCGAGCACGTCGGGGCGCTGCCCGAGCCGGCCGAGGAGGAGCTCGACGGTGCGTGCCGCTCGCTCGTCGAGGCGATGGGGGCGGCCGGGTGGCTGCGACACGTCGTGCCCGGCGACGACGGCGCGATCGACGTGCGCACGCTCTGCCTCGCGCGCGAGACGCTCGCCTACTGGGACGCGCTGGCCGACTTCTCGTTCGCGATGCAGGGCCTCGGCAGCGGGGCGATCTCCCTGTTCGGGTCCGGGGAGCTGCAGGAGCGCTACCTGCCCGGCGTCGCCGCCGGCGAGTACATCGCCGCCTTCGCGCTGTCGGAACCCGAGGCCGGCTCGGACGTCGCCCAGGTCGCCACGACCGCCTCGCTCGACGGCGACGAGTACGTCCTCGACGGCACGAAGACGTGGATCTCCAACGGCGGCATCGCCGACTTCTATACCGTCTTCGCCCGCACCGGTGAGGGGCCCGGTGCGCGCGGGCTGAGCGCCTTTGTCGTCGACGCCGACGCGCCGGGGCTGCGGGTCACGGAGCGCATCCAGGTGCTCGCCCCGCACCCGCTCGCCACGCTGAAGCTCGACGGCTGCCGGGTCGACGCCGGGCAGCGGCTCGGCGCCCCCGGCGAGGGCTTCAAGATCGCGATGGCGACGCTCGACGTCTTCCGCTCGACCGTGGGTGCGGCAGCGCTGGGGCTGGCCCGGAGGGCGCTCGACGAGGCGCTGGGCCGCGTCACGCGCCGGCGGCTGTTCGGCGCGCCGATGGCCGAGTTGCAGCTCGTCCAGGCCGAGCTCGGCACGATGGCGATGGGCATCGACGCCAGCGCGCTGCTGGTCTACCGCGCGGCCTGGACCAAGGACTCCAGGCCCGGCCGCGTCACGCGCGAGGCGGCGATGGCGAAGCTGCACGCGACCGAGACGGCGCAGCAGGTGATCGACGCCGCCGTGCAGATGTTCGGCGGCCTGGGCGTCACCGTCGGGCAGCGCGTGGAGGCGCTGTACCGCGAGGTGCGGGCGCTGCGCATCTACGAGGGCGCGTCAGAGGTCCAGAAGCTGATCATCGCCCGGGCGGCGCTCGCCGAGCATCAAGATGGTTGATTGATGGAGACGGCGCACGTCGACACCTTCGCGAGCGACCACCTGCCGCCGCGGGCGCAGTGGCCGGACCTGCCCCTCACGCTGCCCGAGCTGCGCTACCCCGAGCGGCTGAACGCGGCCCGCGAGCTGCTGGACGGTCGCTTCGCCGAGCGCCCGTGCATCCACGGACGCGAGGAGACCTGGACCTACGCCGGGCTGCGCGACCGCGCCGAGCGCGTCGCGCGCGTGCTCGTCGACGACATGGGGCTGGTACCCGGCAACCGGGTGCTGCTGCACGGGGCCAACACGCCCGAGCTGGTGGTGTGCTGGTTCGCGATCCTGCTGGCCGGCGGCGTCGTGGTGGCGACGATGCCGCTCTTGCGCGCGCGTGAGTTGGGCAAGGTGATCGCCAAGGCGGAGGTCTCGCACGGGCTCGTCGATGCTCGCGTGGCCGCCGCGGCGGTGTCCGCGCAGGCTGAGCAGCCGGTGCTGCGGGAGCTGCTCGCCTTTGGGCCCGGCGGCGAGCTGGAGGAGCGCGCGGCGGCCAAGCCGGCCGGGTTCGAGGCCGTCGAGACGCACGCGGAGGACGTCGCGCTGATCGCCTTCACCTCCGGCACGACCGGGCTGCCGAAGGGCTGCGTGCACCTGCACCGCGACATCCTCGCGACCTGCGACACGTTCGCCGCGCGCATCCTCGAGCCGCAGCCGGCCGACGTCTTCACCGGCACCGCGCCCATCGCGTTCACGTTCGGCCTCGGCGCGCTCGTGCTGTTCCCGATCCGCTTCGGGGCCTCGCTCGTGCCCATCGCGCAGCCGAGCCCCGATGGCATCGTCGAGGCGATCCGCTGCCACGGCGCCACGACGCTCTCGACCGCCCCGACCATGTATCGCGGTCTCCTGCGCGCGGGTGTCGCCGAGGACCTCGCGCGCCTGCACACCTGCGTGTCGGCCGGCGAGCCACTGCCCGCCGCCGTTGCCGAGCAGTGGTTCGAGGACACCGGTGTCCGCATCGTCGACGGCATCGGCTCGACCGAGATGCTCCACATCTTCATCGCCGCCCGGGCGGAGCACGCGAAGTTCGGCTCGGTCGGCACCCCGGTACCGGGCTACGAGGCCATGGTCGTGGACGCCGAGATGCGGCCGCTGTCGGCCGGCACGGTCGGGCGCCTCGCGGTCCGCGGCCCGACCGGGTGCCGCTACCTGGACGACGAGCGCCAATCCTCCTACGTGGTCGACGGCTGGAACCTCACGGGCGACGCCTTCCGCGTCGACGAGGACGGCTACTTCTTCTTCGAGGCTCGCACCGACGACCTGATCGTGTCTTCCGGCTACAACATCTCGCCGTTCGAGGTCGAGACCGCGCTGCTCGAGCACGCGGCCGTCGCCGAGTGCGCGGTGGTCGCCGACCCCGACGAGGAGCGGGGCCACGTGGTCAAGGCCTACGTCGTCGTCGCCGAGGGCGTTGCGGGCGACGGTGCGCTGGTGCAGGCCCTGCAGGATCACGTCAAAGCGCGGATCGCGCCCTACAAGTACCCGCGGCGGATCGAGTGGCTCGATGCCCTGCCGCGGACGACGACCGGCAAGCTGCAGCGCTCTGTGCTGCGGACGAAGGGGGAGTGATGGAGGTTCTGCAGCCGCCCGGGTGGCCGCGCCCGCGCGGCTACGCCAACGGCATTGCCGCCGAGGGGAAGCTGGTGTTCGTGGCCGGCCAGATCGGCTGGGACGAGGAGCAACGATTCGATGCCGACCTCGCAGGGCAGGTTCGCCGAACGCTGGCCAACGTGCTCGCCGTGCTCGCCGAGGCGGGCGGCGCCCCCGAGCACATCGCGCGCATGACCTGGTACGTCACCGACCGCGAGGCGTACCTGCGCGAGCTCGAGCCGATCGGCGCGGCGTATCGCGAGCTGATGGGTCGCCACTTCCCCGCGATGGCGGTCGTGGTCGTGGCCGGACTCGTCGAGGCCGAGGCCAAGGTCGAGATCGAGGCGACCGCGGTCCTGCCGCACGACTAACCTCCCGCATGTGGAGGAGCCAGAGATCACCGCGATGCCGGCAGGCTTCACGCCGGTCGTGCCGTTCGACGAGTGCTTCGATGCTCAGTACGGCCTCGAGGTCGTTTCCGACGACGTCGAAGGTGAGGGAGTGGTTCGCGCCCGGGTGCCGGTCCGCGACGTCCTGCTGACCGACCAGGGGGTGGTGCACGGGGGTGTCTTCGCGACCGCGGCCGAGGCGCTGGCCTCCCGGGGGACCGCCATGTCGGTGCTCCCGGAGGGCTTCATGGCGATGGGGCAGTCGAACGACACCAACATCCTGGAGTTCATCTCCGAGGGTGTCATCCACGTCGAGGCGCGGGTGGTGAGCCGCGGCGAGGACGCGTGGGTCTGGACGGTCGACGCGCGCGACCAAGACGGCCGGGCCTGCGCGCTCTCCCGCGTCACCGTGGCGGTACGGCCCTTGGACGGGCTCGCGTTCTCCTGAACTAGCCGGCTTCGAGACGCCCGCCGGACGCCAGGAGCCGGCGCATGTCGTCAGGCCAGGGCGTGGCGCGTCCGCTGGCGCGGTCGACCAGGCAGGCCGAAAGTCGACCGACGGCGGCAACGCCGTGCGGGCCGCTCAGCGTGAACTCGTATCGAACCGACGAGCGCCCGACGGCGACGACGGCCAGCGTGGCCTCGACCTCGTCGTTGAAGCGCAACGAGCGCTTGAAGTCCATCGTGACCCCGACCCGTGGCGTCGCGCCGAACGTCCGGTCGGCGATGCCGAGCGCGGTGTGCATCGCCGCCTCGGCGGCCTCGGCCAGCCGGAACACGGTCGTGTAGTGGTAGATGCCCGCAGCGTCGGTGTCCATCCATTCGATGCGCCGTTGCAGCACGAACGTGGCGGGGTCTGGAAGCTCCTCGGTATGTGACATTCCGCTGACGATCACATCACATCCGTAACGTTAGACCGAGGGCTCGGGTAGGATGCATCGGCATGGACGATCCGCTTCGACGCCGGTCCGTGGGGGCTCCCGCCGCTCGGTCGGTGCTCCTGACGCTGCTCGGTGAGTTCGTTCTCCCCAACCGAAACGGCGTCTGGCAGGAGACGCTGATCAACGCGCTCGGCGCGTTGGACTTCAAGACGCAGGCGGCTCGCCAGGCGCTTGCGCGGAGCGCGACGGCGGGCTGGCTGCGCACAGAGCGCCACGGCCGGCGCTCGCGAGTCCACCTCACCGACGAGACGGCGAGGATGCTGTCCACGGGCGCCGAGCGCATCTACAGCTTCGGCGATCCGTGGGAGTGGGAGGGCCGGTGGCTGCTCGTCGTCCTGCGGGTGCCCGAGGAGCGCCGCGAGATCCGCCATCAGGTACGGACGCGGCTGGCGTGGGCCGGCTTCGGATCGCTCGGCGGAGGACTGTGGATCTCGCCGCACGTGGACCGCGAGGATGAGTTGCAGGACATGGCCGGCGACGAATCGGTCGCAGAGCTGCTGTCCTTCCGAGCCGAGCTCGGCACGATCGGCGACCCGCAGCGCGTCATCGCGGATGCATGGGACCTGGCTGCGGTCGACGAGGCGTACCGGGACTTCGTCTCCCAGTTCGGCCGCCTGCGTCCGAGGACGCCCGAAGCGATGTTTCGCGCGCAGACGCTGTTGGTGCACGAGTGGCGCAAGTTCCCGTTCCTCGATCCCGACCTTCCCCAGGAGATGCTTCCGTCGAAGTGGCCGCGCTCGCGGGCGCATGACGTGTTCCACGAGCGTCATGCGCTCTGGCACGAGGCGGCACAGGACTACTTCCGTTCGCTCGAGGCGCTCGGTGAGGTGCCGGTCCGCCGGCGCAACGCCGCGTAGCGGCGCTCATCCGAGGCCGAGCAGGCGCCGGGCGGTCGGGCCGTCGCGCCGGAACGCGTCGGTGCTCGCCTCGTGCACGAAGCGGCCCTTGTCCATCACCCGCACGCCGGCGGTCACCGCGAACGCCAGCCGCAGGTCCTGCTCGACGATGACGATCGTGACGTCCTCCGAGCGCACCACCGCGAGGACCTCCTCGACCTGGCGGACCATGGCGGGGGCCAGGCCTTCGGACGGCTCGTCGAGCAGCAAGAGACGCGGGTTGGCCAGCAGGGCACGGGCGAGCGCGAGCATCTGCTGCTCCCCGCCGGAGAGTTGGCGAGCGAGGTGGCCGGCGCGCTCGTGCAGACGCGGGAAGAGCTCGTGGATGCGCTCGATCGTCCACGGTTCTCGCCGCCGGGCCCACGAGCCGGCGAGGTCGAGGTGCTCCGCGACGGTGAGCGGCGCGAAGACGCGCCGGCCCTGGGGGACGAGCGCAACGCCCGCGCGGGCGATGACGTCGGCACGGCGGCCTGCGAGCTCCTGCCCGGCGAAGCGGATGCTGCCGCGAGACGGGCGGATGTGGCCGGCGAGCGCCATGATCAGCGTCGACTTGCCAACGCCGTTGCGGCCGAGCACGGCGATGGCGTCGTGCTCGGGCACGACGAGGTCGATGCCGTGCAGGACGGTGCCGCGGCCGTAGCCGGCGACGAGGCCCTCAACCTCGAGCAGCGCCATCGTCGCCTTCGTCGAGGAAGAGTCGCTCGCCCGCCTGGAGCCCGAGATAGATGCGCTGCACCTCGTCCGAGGCGCGGATCTCCGCGGCCGGTCCGCTCGCCAGCACGGAGCCGAGGTGGAGGACCGTGACGTCGCGGGCGATGCGGAAGACGAACTCGAGGTCGTGCTCGATCACCAGCAGCGTGACCTCGGGCGACATCTGCTCGAGCAGATCGCCCAGCCGGTCGGTCTCGCCGGGCGACAGGCCCGCCGCCGGCTCGTCGAGCAGCAGCACGCGCGGCTGGCAGGCGAAGGCGAGGCACAGCTCGAGCTGGCGCCGCTCGCCGTGCGACAGCGCCCCTGCCAGGGTGTCGCCGCGCTCGCCCAGCCCGGCCGACGCGAGCGCCTCCGCGGCGGCGGGCACGCCGGCGGACCGGTCGCGGGCCACGGGCCGGTGGCTCCGGCCCGCGACGCGGTGCAGCGCGAGCAGGACGTTCTCGCTGCAGGTCAGGTTGAGAAACAGGCTCGAGTGCTGGAACGTCTGGGCGATCCCGAGCTGAGCCCGGCGGTGCTGGGGGACCCGGGTGACGTCCCGCTCGCCCAGGTGCACGGTGCCGCCCGTGGGTCTCAGACTGCCGGTGACGATGTGGAAGAGCGTGCTCTTGCCCGCCCCGTTGGGGCCGATGAGCCCGTGGCGTGCGCCCGGCTGCAGCGTGAGATCGACGCCGTCGACAGCCCGCAGCCCGTCGAACTCATGGGTGACGCGGTCCAGGGCGAGGGCCGCCGTCACGAGCGCCCCCGACCCAATCTCTCGACCGCGCCCGCAAGACCGCCCGGCAGCAGGTACACCGCGAGAATGAACACGGCGCCCAGCAGCAGCGGCCCGTGACCGTCGAGCGACGAGCCGATCTCGTCACGGATGATGATCACAACCGCCGCCCCCAGGCACGCGCCCCAAAGCGAGCCCGCGCCACCGATGATCACGGCCACGAGGGCGGCCACCGACGTCGTGAAGGAGGCGTCGGCAGGGGTGACCAGCTTCTGCTGGAGGGTGACCATCGACCCGGCGAGGCCGGCCAGAGCGCCGGCCAGGCAGTACGCCGCGAGCTTGTAGCGCGTCGTCGCGTAGCCGAGCGCGGTCATGCGCGTCTGGTTGTCGCGGATTCCGCGCAGCGCGAGCCCGAACGGGGAACGCGTGACGGTCCACAGGATCGCGTAGCCGGCGGCGAAGATCGCGAGCAGGACCCAGTAGACGGGCGCCGGCTCGGTGACGGCCGCGCCGGGGGCGAGCTCGAACGCCGGGATGCCGAACAAGCCGTTGAAGCCGCCGGTGAGGTCCTCGCTCCGCGCCGCGAAGAGGAACACGATCTCGCCGACCGCCAGCGTGAGCATGAGGAAGTAGATGCCGCGGCTGCGCACCACCAGCCATCCGGTCGGCAGCGCGATCGCGGCCGCCGCCGCCACCGCCACGATCACCTGGAGCGGCGCCGAAGCGGTGACGTGGATTCCGATCAGCCCGGTCGCGTAGGCCCCGATGCCGAAGTAGGCGGCGTGTCCGAGCGACGGCAGGCCGACGAAGCCGACCAGCAGCGCCAGGCTGGCCGCGAGGAGCCCGTAGCCGAGGATCCGGCCCAACGTGGAGAGATAGCCCGGATCGAGCACGAAGGGCGCGAGTGCCAGCACCAGGAGGGCCGCCGCATGCAGCGCGAGTTGGCGCCGCCCGGCCGCCGGAGCCGCGGACGCCGGCACGGCGACGGCCTCGGCCGGCTCTGCGGCCACCGGGCCGTCGATCTGTGGCGTGCTCACACCAGGCCCGCCCGCGCTCCGAACAGCCCTTGCGGTCGGACCAGGAGGACCAGCGCCATCGCGGCGAAGAGCAGGAATGACGCCTGGTCGGGCAGCAGCGCTCGGCCGAGCGACTCGATCTGGCCGATCACCAGCGCGCCGATCAGTGCGCCCTTGATCGAGCCCATGCCGCCGATGACCACGACGACGAGGGCGAGGATCAACACGCTCTCGCCGAGTCCCGGCCGCGCGCCGTAGATCGGTCCCCCGAGCACGCCCGCGAGGGCCGCGAGCGCGCAGCCGGCGGCGAACACGCCCAGGAGCACCTTGCGGGAATCCACGCCGAGCGACTCCACCATCGCGCGGTCGGCGACGGTCGCGCGGATGAGCGCCCCGATCCGCGTGCGTTCCACGACCACGTAGACGGCGATCGCGAGGACGAGCCCGACTCCGATCACCGCCAGCCGGTACACGGGATACGACCGGCCGAGCAGGTCGACGCTGCCGTCGAGGCCGGGCGGGGCGCCGACTGAGAGCACGTCCTCGCCGAAGGCCAGCAGGACCAGCTCGCCGAGGACGAGGGCCACGCCGAGCGTGAGCAGCGCCTGATCGAGATGGCCCCGGCGAGCCAGCGGTCGGGTCATGGCGGCCAGCACGAGGCCACACACTCCCCCGAGCACGAGGGCCACGGCGATGGCGGCCACGAAGCGCGTCCAGGTCGCTGCGCCGTCGGTCAGCGCGTACGCCGTGTAGGCGCCGACGAGATAGACGGCGCCATGGGCCAGGTTCAGGACGTCCATCATCCCGAACACGAGTGAGAGCCCGACCGCGAGGATGAAGAGCAGGCAGCCGATCGCCAGGCCGTTGAGGATGCTCACCAGGTTGGCGTCGATCCATTCGGGCATGGCGAAGAGCTGGAGGGGAGACTACGCGCTCGCCGGCGCCGGCCCGAAGGAGCCGAGCTCCTCCTCGATGGCGTTGACGAAGCCGCTGCCCTTCGGGGTGACCTCGCGCAGGTAGACGGTCTGCTTCGGGCTGCGGTCCTCGAAGCTCCAGGCGCCACGCGGGCTGTCGGCGACCTCGCCGAGGCTCTCCAGGCGCTTGGCCAGCGCGTCGCCGTCGAGTGCGTCGGCGCCCTTGACCGCCTGGTCGAGCAGCGCGGCCGCGTCCCACGTCTGCATGGCGTAGACGGTCGGCGGCTTGCCCGTCTTCGCCCGGTAGGCCTTCACGAACGCCTGGTTGGCAGGGTTGTCGAGCTCGGCGGAGTAGTGGAGCGCCGTTCGCACCCCGGTCGCGGCCTTGCCCTGCGCCTCGAGCACGCCCCCCTCGGTCAGGAAGCCCGAGCCGAAGAGCGGGATGCGATCGGCCAGCCCGAACTCCTGGTACTGCTTGACGAAGGCGACGGCCTCGGCGCCCGCGTAGAAGCAGTAGCACGCGCCCGCGCCGGAGCTGCGGACCTTCGAGAGGAAGGGCTGGAAGTCCTGAGTCGTGCCGAAGGGGGTCGCCGCCTCATCGATGAGCTTGCCGCCGCCTGCCTCCAGTCCGGCCTTGAACCCGGCGCTCGCCTCGTTGCCGGCCGCGTAGTCGGCGGCGATGGCGTAGGCGCCGTCCCGGCCCTCGGGGGCCTTCGCGAGGTACTCGCCGACCGCGAAGCCGATCTGGCCGTTGGTGAACGAGGAGCGCCACACGTACGGAACGTCGCCGGCCGTCAGCTTGTCGGCGCCTGCGTTGGAGACGATCAAGAGCTTCTTGGCACCGGCCACCACGTCCTTGGCGCCCAGGGCGGTGGCGGAGTTGACGATCCCGACGAGCACGTCGACGTCGTCGCGCTGTACGAGGCGCTGCACCGCGGGCACTCCCTTGTCGGGCGCCTCGCCTTCGTCGGCCACGACCAACTTGACCGAGCGGCCGCCGAGCTTGCCCCCGTGCTCGGCGAGGTAGAGGTCCCAGCCGGCCTTCATGTCGACTCCGAGTGGTGCGTAAACCCCCGCCTGCGGGATGACCAGGCCGACCTTCAGGGCGGTGCTGCCGCCTTCGTCGCCGCTCTCCTCATCGCCGCCGACGCTGCCACACCCGGTCACGCTCAGCGCGGCGACGCCCATGACTCCGAGCATCTGGCGGCGCGACAACGCGGTCTCGATCATGTGCTCCTCCTCCTCGGTCCGATCACATGTATGACAGGTTATTTCCGTGCGTCACAAAGCTGTATCTTCCCTCCACGCCCGACGTCAAACGTCAGGCGCGCGGTGGGACCCCCCTAAGCGGACGGGTAGTGGTCGGCGTTCCGGGCCTCGTACTCCTGCCACTCCGAGGGGAGCTGTCCCGGGGCGAAGACCGCGTCGACCGGGCAGGCCTCGACGCACGCGTCACAGTCGATGCACTCCTCGGGGTTGATGAAGAGCTGCTCCACCTCGTCGTGGCCCGGCTCACCTTCCGCCGGGTGGATGCAATCGACCGGGCACACCTCCACGCAGGACCCGTCCTTGCTCCCTATGCAGGGCTCGGCTATCACGTAGGCCATGACCGCTCTCCTCCCCGACTGGTCGACGGTGACCGCTCGTCGAAATCGTCGCGCAGCGCTTCGAAGTACGAGCTGCACGCCTTGCATTGCCACTGGCTGGTGATGATCTGCCCGCCCCACTGGCCCACGCGCTCGACGGTTCCCGCGCTGCAGAACGGGCAGGCGGGGGCGCTCACGGCGACCAGCGCCGCGTCGCGGGATCCCAGCCCGACCAGTCGGTCGGGTCGTCGAGCGTGACCGAGGCGCCTTCGGACTCGAGCAGCTCGGTGAGCCAGGAGCGCACGAGCCCGCGCTGGCCGGCCTGATCGGTCTGGATCATCCTGTGCTCGAGGGCGGCGGCGTACCCAGGGTCGTCGCCCGGGCCGATCCAGCGACCGGCGTGCGCCCACGTCTCCTCCAGCCGGTCGACGAGGGCCGAACGCTCGCGCTCGCCGGAGCGGCAGAGCCGCTTCGCCCACGCCTCGCCGTGGACTCGGTGCGAGCCTTCCTCCTGCAGGATCTTCTTGGCGCGCTGCGCGAGCTGGGGGATTGAGCTCTCGGCACAGCCGGCGACGAAGGTGGTCAGCACGCCGTCGACCAGGAGATTGGCCGCGATGAAGGAGGTCCAGTCGGGCAGCTGGTCGTCGAGCAGCGCGAGTGGGCGGCTCGCGACGGTCTCGTCGTCGGAGACCTCGGCGCCGAGCGCCTTGAGCACCGGGTAGGTGGAGCGTGCGTGGCCGAGCTCGTCCTGGGCCATGGCAGCGGCCGCGACCGCGGATTCAAGCGTCGGGGCGCTGATCGCCCACTCCGCGTAGCGCCGCCCGAGCGCCGCCTTGTTGTCGGCGAGCGAGCCGACAAGGGAGGCCATGCACGCCTTTGCGGTGGCTTCGCTCGCGGTGGGCGAGGTCGTGGCGGGGTTCATGCCTTGATCGCCTCCCTGATGGCGGCACGCGGGACGATGATCATGTGAATCCAGTTCTGCTCGTCGTAGATAGAGCGGGCGGAGACGAGCGCGAGGTCCTCGTCCTCCTCGGTCACCGTGCCGACGTGGTGCAGGGGCTCCTCGTAGGCCTGGCGCGCGAAGACCTCCCAGACCGCGTCGCGGCTCCCGGTGGGGCTGCGATCGGCGGTCATGCCACGATCCCCAGGCCGCGCATCGTCGCGCGCGCGTCCTCGCGGATGCGGCTGCGTGTCCAGACCGGGTCCCAGACGACCTCGATCCCCACCTCGTCTACATCGGGCTCGGCCATCAGCCGTTCGCGGATGTCGTCCTCGATGAAGTCCATGGCCGGGCAGCCCATGGCGGTGAAGGTCAGCTCGAGGTCGACAGCTCGTTCCTCGGCCCGATATGCGATCGACACGATGAGCCCCATGCCGACCACCGAGATCGGGATCTCCGGGTCCTCGACCTCGCGCAGCGCCAGCCACAGTCGCACCTCGACCTCCTGCTGCGCGGTCAGGAGCGCGCTCATGCGGCGGCCGCCAGTCGCTGGCGGTAGCCGCGCTGGAGGCGCTCGACATAGTCCTCGTTCATCGGGCCACGCCCCTTCCAGCGCACCATCACCTCGTCCCACGAGACCGGCCCGTCGTCGAGCAGCCACTGCTTGCGCTCGCAATCGAAGGCGGCCGGGAACGGGCAGTCGATGATCCAGCGCTCCTGGTCCTCGTCCCAGTGGGCGGGGACGTCGATGCCGACCTCCTCCATGAATGGCACGACGGCGGCCATCCAGGTCTGGCGCAGCTCGTCGTTGCTCATGCCCTTGAAGCCGTACTCGAGCTGGATGCCGTGCTTCTTGCGCTCGTCGGGCAGGCCGAACCACTCGAGCGTGAGGATGAACATCCAGTCGGCGGCCGCCTGCACGCGTGGCTTCTCGTCGGGGTCGGCGCACAGCTTCTTAACCCAGGTGCGGCCGTGGCGCAGGTGGAACGTCTCCTCCTTGTCGACCTTCGCGAGCGCGCGCTTCCACGGCCCGAAGGTGCTCGACTGGTGGACGTCGGAGAGCAGGACGAAACCCGCCTGGTCGTAGAGCGCGTTGGCCATGACCAGGTCGCACCACGAGTCGAGCGGCACGTCGAATGCGTAGGGGTACTTGAACGCCTTCGCCTCGCGTTCGTAGATGAGCTCGTTCATGTCCACGCCGAGGTCGCCGAGCAGCCGGTAGCCGATGTGGGCGTGGGCGAGCTCGTCCTGGCAGATCGAGACGGCCGAGCCGAAGTTGTTGAGCGCGGGCGCGTGCTGCGCGGCGCGCAGGTAGGCCGGCGCGCTCACGAGCTCGGTGTCGGCCGAGACGGTGAGGATCCGCCGGATGCCCTTCAGGTACTCGGGCGACATGTGCTGGGGCCCTTCGACGAGCTTGCCTGCGGCGAGGTGCTCGCGTACTTCATCCTCGCTCCGGGGCGCGAGTTCCTCGATCGGTGTCGTCGCCGTCACGGCCTGGCCTCCCAACGTATGACACTTGACTGACGGGCGACACCGTATAGTATTCCTGCAATGGGGTCAAGCACCGTGAACGCCTCGTTGCTCGCGGGGGAGGAGGAGGGCGTCCTGACGCTCACCCTCAATCGCCCGGACAAGCGCAACGCGATCGATCCTGAGCTGCGCGACGCGCTCGCTGGTGCGATCGAGAGGGCGGCCACCGACGCATCCGTCCGCGGTGTCGTGTTGACCGGGAGCGGCGGCGCCTTCTGCGCCGGCGGCGACCTGGCTCGGTTCGACGAGCTCCACGACGCCCGTGTCTACCGCCACGTCGCGCACCGGCTGACCGAACTCGTGGAGTCGATCGAGCGCCTCGAGAAGCCCGTGGTCGCCGCGATCGGCGGCGTCGTCACGGGCGCCGGCCTGGCGCTCGCGCTCGCGTGCGACTGGCGGGTCGGGTCACCTTCGGCCCGGATCCTCTTCCGCGAGGGCCGCATCGGGCTCGTGCCCACCCATGGCGGGCTCAGCCGCCTGGTGAAGCTGTACGGCCTCGCGCGTGCCAAGGAGGTGCTGCTCGGCGGCGAGGACCTCGACGCGCAGCCCGCACTCGACCTCGGACTGCTGAGCGAGTTGGCGGTCACCGACGACGCGCTCCTCGAGGTCGCGCACGCGCGCGTGGAGCACATGCTCGCCCGCGCGCCGCTCTCCTTCGGCGCCGCGAAGCGCCTGCTGCAGCTCGCGGCGGACACCGACCAGCGCAGCGCGATCGTCGCCGAGAGCCTCGCGCAGACGGCGCTGCTGCAGTCCGACGACCATCGCGAGGGCCTCGCCGCCGCGCGCGGTCGCCGCGACCCGGAGTTCCGCGGGCGCTGATGGCCACGATCGTGGAGCTCCACTGCGCGGACGCGCTGCCGACCGTCGTCGGGGACGACGTCATCGTCGGCCACGCCGCCATGCTCGAGGGCTGCATCGTCGAGGACGGCGCCGTCGTCGGCATGGGCGCGATCGTCCTGCAGCGCGCGCGACTGGGGGCGGGCTCGATGCTGGCCGCCGGCGCGGTGCTGTCCGAGCGGCGCGAGATCGGGCCCGGGATGCTCGCGGCCGGGGTACCGGCCGTCGAGAAGAAGCCGCTGTCGGGCTCGGCGAAGGGCTGGAGCGAGACCGCCGCCGCCGAGTACCAGAAGTACCGCCACCGTTACCTGTCCACCAGCGTCGTGATCGAAGGGAGCTGACCATGGAAGCGTCCATGCTGATCGGGGGGGAGTGGCGGCAAGCCGCCTCCAGCGAGGAGATCGAGGTGGTCAACCCGGCGACCGAGGAGGTCGTGGGAGCGGTTCCGAGCGGCGCGCAGGCCGACGTAGATCTTGCGGTTGCGACCGCCAAGCGGGCGTTCCCGGAGTGGGCTGCGACGGATACCGAGAAGCGCGCACACATCCTCGCCGACGCCGCGTCGCTCATCGAGGAGCGATCCAAGGAGCTCGCTGCGGTCCTGACCGCCGAGCAGGGCAAGCCGATCGCCGAGGCCCGCGGGGAGGTCACCCACCTCGCGCACGGCGTTCGCTACTACGCCGAGGCGGCGACCAAGGTCCGAGGCGCCTACCAGGAGCTACCCTCGGCCTTCGGCCCCGCCTACGGCCAGGTGATCCGCCGGCCGATCGGCGTGTGCGTGGCGATCACCCCCTACAACTTCCCGCTCACGCTGCTGGGCACCAAGGTCGCACCGGCGCTGGCGAGCGGCAACACCGTGGTCGCCAAGCCGGCGGCCACCACGCCGATGGCGACGCTCGAGGTCGCGCGCATCTTCGCCGAGGCCGGCGTGCCCGACGGCGTGCTCAACGTCGTCACGGGCCGCGGGTCCGAGATCGGCGACGCGCTCGTCGGTCACCCCGATGTGCGCCGGATCGCGTTCACGGGCTCCACCGAGGTCGGCCGGCACGTCATCTCGGTCGCCGGCCCGCAGATGAAGCGGGTCACGCTCGAGCTCGGCGGCTCGGACCCGGTGATCGTCTGTGAGGACGCCGACGTCGAGAGCGCGGTCAAGGCGGTGATCATCGGGCGCTACTGGAACGCCGGCCAGGCCTGCCTCGGCTGCAAGCGCGTGTTCGTGCACGACTCGGTCTACGACGACTTCGTCTCCCAGCTCGTCGACCGGGTCAAGCGCTACGAGCCAGGCGACGGGACGGTCAAGGCCGAGAAGCCGCGGCTGCGGATGGGCCCGGTCCACACGCGCAGCGGCCGCGACGAGCTGCTCGAGCAGATCGAGGACGGCGTCGCCAAGGGCGGCGAGGTGCTCACCGGCGGTGGCACCGGCGGCCATGACAAGGGCTACTTCCTCGAGCCGGCCGTGGTGGCCGAGCCGGGGGAGGACTCGCGCCTGATGCGCGAGGAGGTGTTCGGCCCCGTGCTGCCGGTGTTCCGCTACAGCGACTTCGACGACGCGATCCGCCGCGCCAACGACACGCCCTACGGCCTCGGGTCGTCGATCTGGACGCGCGACGTCCGCAAGATCCACCGCGCCGCACAGGACATCGACGCCGGCATGACCTGGGTCAACCAGATCCACTACGGCTACGACGAGCTGCCGTTCGGCGGCATCAAGGACTCGGGGTTCGGCAAGGAGCACGGGCTCGAGGCGCTCGACTCCTACGTGGAGTTCAAGAGCGTCGTGGTGGGAGGGCTCGCCTGATGTCCGTTGCCTACATCACGCTCGACAACCCGCCCGCCAACTCCTACGACCTGGCGTTCATGCAGAAGTTCGCGGGCGACGTCGACGAGGCGATCGCCTCGGACGCGCGTGTCGTCGTCGTGAACTCCGCGAGCGAGAAGTTCTTCTCCGCCGGCGCGGACGTGAAGCGCTTCCTCGACGGCGACGTCGACGCGAACATGGAGATGATCCGCACCAGCCAGGCGGCCTTCAAGCACATGGCAGCGGCGGAGCAGGTGTTCATCGCCTTCATCGCCGGCCACGCGCTGGGCGGCGGGCTGGAGATCGCGCTGGCCTGCGACCTGCGGTACGCGAGCGAGGGTCGCTACAAGCTCGGGACCCCGGAGGTGACGCTCGGGCTGCTCCCTGGCAACGGCGGCACCCAGCGCCTGACGCGTCTCCTCGGCCCGTCGCGGGCGCTGGATCTGCTCCTCACCGGCCGCACATTTGGGCCCGACGAGGCGCTGCAATGGGGTCTCGTGGCCGAGCTCTGCGACGAGGCGGGCCTGGTAGAGCGGGCCGAGCGGCTGGCCGCGGGGCCCAAGCTCGCGGTGGCGGCGATCAAGCGCTGCGTCCACGAGGGCGGCCAGCTGCCGCTCGACGAGGGCCTCGCGGTCGAGGCGGAGCTGATGGAGTCGCTGTTCCGTTCCAAGGACGCGACCGAGGGCCTCACCGCGTTCGTCGAGAAGCGCAACCCGGAGTTCGTGGGCGCATGAGCGTCGAGACGCTCACCGAACGGGGCGCGTACATCGCCGGCGCGGCCGAGCCCTACGAGGGCGACGGACGCGAGATCAGGAACCCCGGTACCGGCGACCTGGTCGCACGCGTGACAAGCGCCACTCCGGAGCTGGCCGACCGAGCGGTGCGAGCAGCGCGCGAAGCGTTCGCGGGGTGGGCGCGCCTGGGCTATGGCGACCGGGGGAAGATCCTCCATGCCTGCGCCGAGGCGTTCGAGGCTCATGTCGATGAGCTGACGCCGATCCTCGTCGCCGAGCAGGGCAAGACGATCCGCGAGGCCAAGATCGAGCTCCACAAGGCCGCGGACACGCTCGAGCACTACGCGGGCATGGCCCGGGAGGTTCGCGGGATCTCCGTGCACGGACTGGATCCCGGCGTGGACGGGCGGGTGATCCGGCGGCCGCTCGGCGTCGTGGCCGCGATCGTTCCGTGGAACTTCCCGACGACGCTGCTGTGCAACAAGCTCGGGCCGGCTTTCCTCTGCGGCAACACGGTGGTGGCCAAGCCGGCCGACTCGACGCCGCTGACCACGCTGCGCCTGGCCGAGATCCTGACCGGTGCGGGGCTGCCACCCGGCGTGTTCAACGTCGTCCCGGGCAGGGGTTCGGTCGTCGGCGAGACGCTCGTGACTCATCCGCTGGTCCGCAAGGTCGCGTTCACGGGGTCGACGCCGATCGGAGAGCGCGTCGCGGCGCAGGCCGCGGTTGGTTCCAAGCGGGTCACGCTCGAGCTTGGCGGCTCCGATCCGATGATCATCTGCGATGACGCCGATCTCGCCGCCGCGGCGAGCGCGGCGAGCATGGGTCGCTTCTACAACTGTGGTCAGGCGTGCCTGGCCATCAAGCGCGTCTACGTGTTCGAGTTGGTGGCCGACGAGGTGATCGAGGCGATCGGCGCCAAGGCGGCTCGCCTGCGGGTGGGGGTCGGCAGCGACCCTGACAGCCAGATGGGACCGCTGCACACGGAGGGCCAGCGTGAGGAGCTCGAGCGCCAGATCGCCGAGACCCTCGCCGGCGGCGGCGAGCTGTTGACCGGCGGCAACCGGCCGTCCGAGCCGCAGCACGCCAACGGCTGGTACCACGAGCCCACCGTCATCGTCGACCCGCCGCGGGACTCGCCGATGGCGCGAGAGGAGGTGTTCGGGCCGGCGTTGCCGATCTGGCGCGTCAAGGACATGGACGAGGCGCTGGCGCTGGCCAACGACTCCGAGTTCGGCCTCGGCTCCTCGGTCTGGACCCGGGACCTTGACCGTGCGGAGCGCGCCGCGGCCGAGCTCGACTGCGGCTACACCTGGATCAACTCGCGCACGAAGGTCTACGACGAGTTGCCCTTCGGGGGTCTGAAGTCGAGCGGCTACGGCAAGGAGCACGGCTCGGAGGCCTTCGACTTCTACACCGACAAGAAGTCGGTCGTCGTCCGGCGAGGATGAGCTCACCGCTTCACTATCTCGCGTCCGACCGCGCCTCGTACATCACCGGACAGATGCTGCTCGTATGCGGCGGAAGGAGCGTGGCAGGATGACGTCGTACAACGCCAGCCAGATCGTCGATCGCCATGTGGGGTCGGGGCGGGCCGGCAAGACGGCGTTCATCGCGGCGGACGCGAGCCTGACCTACGAGCAGCTGCGCAAGCAGGTCAACCGCGCCGGCGGCCTGCTCAAGGAGCTGGGCGTCGGCCGCGAGCACCGCGTGCTGCTCGTCCTCGACGACACCACGGCGTTCCCGATCCTGTTCCTCGGCGCCGTGCGCATCGGCGCGGTACCGGTGCCGGTCAGCCACCTCGACAAGGGCGACAACTTCCGCCACTTCGTCGAGGACTCCTACGCAACGGTCGTCGCGACCGACGCCGAGACGCTGCCGCGGCTGCGGTCCGAGCTCGCCGACCACGACCTGCGCTACGTGGTGCGCGGGGCCGAGGGCGCCGGCGTCGTGGAGCTCGACGACGGGCTGGACGCGCAGTCGGAGGAGCTCGACCCGGCGCCGACCCACCGCGACGACATGGCCTTCTGGCTCTACAGCTCCGGCTCCACGGGCAAACCGAAGGGCGTGGTGCACCTGCACCACGACATAGAGACCACCTGTCAGAACTACGCCGGCCAGGTGCTCGGGCTGCGCGAGGACGACATCACGTTCTCGACCACGAAGCTCTTCCACGCCTACGGCTTGGGCAACGGCCTCTCGTTCCCCCTCTGGTTCGGGGCGACGTCGGTGCTCATGCGCGGGCCGACCAAGCCCGCGCCGATCCTCGCCACCCTGCGCGAGCACCGCCCGACCGTGTTCTTCTCGGTGCCCGCGCTGTTCGGTGCGCTCGTGCGCGACGAGACCGCCGACGGCGCGATGGACTCCGTGCGGTTCTGCGTGTCGGCGGCCGAGGCGCTGCCGCCGCAGACATACGACGGCTGGCTGGAGCGGTTCGGCGTCGAGATCATCGACGGGATCGGCTCGACGGAGATGCTGCACATCTTCTGCTCCAACCGGCCCGGGGAGGTCGAGCGGGGGACCACCGGCCGGGCGGTGCCCGGGTATGACCTGCGCATCGTCGACGAGGCGGGCCAGGTCCTCGAGGGCCCGGCGGTCGGTGGCCTCGAGGTCCGCGGTGACTCCTGCGCGGCGTTCTACTGGCATCAGCACGAGAAGACCAAGAGCGCCATGCGCGGCGACTGGTTCGCCAGCGGCGACCGCTACGAGCGGCGCGAGGACGGCGCGTACGTGTACGTGGGCCGGATGGACGACATGCTCAAGATCGGCGGGCTGTGGGTGTCGCCGATCGACATGGAGCACGTGCTGCTCGGCCATCCCCGCGTCCGCGGCGTCGGTGTGGTCGGCGTCACGGTCGACGACGCGACGCGCATCGGCGCGTACGTCGAGCTCGCCGAGGGCGATTCCGGAGACGACGCGCTGGCAGACGAGCTGCGGACGTGGTGCAAGGAGCGGTTGCGGCGCTACGAGTACCCGCACATCGTGGAGTTCGTGGACGCCCTGCCGCGCACGCTGACCGGCAAGGTCCAGCGGTTCGCGCTGCGCGACCTGGCCGCTCGGCGGTCGATGGCGTGAGGGCGGCGGTCATCGGCGCCGGTCCGGCGGGTTTCTACGCGACGGATCAGCTGCTGGGCGCCGGCTTCGAGGTCGACCTGTTCGACGCGCTGCCGACTCCGTTCGGCCTCGTGCGCTCCGGCGTGGCGCCCGACCACCCGAAGCTCAAGTCGGTGACCAGGATCTACGAGAAGACCGCGGCGAAGCCGGGGTTCCGCTACTACGGCGGCGTGGAGCTAGGCGAGCATGTCTCGCGCGCCGAGCTGCTGCAGCGATACCACGTGGTGCTCTACGCGATCGGCACGCCCGACGACAACCGCCTCGGGATCCCCGGAGAGGACCGGCCGGGCTCGCATTCCGCGACCGAGTTCGTGGCCTGGTACAACGGCCATCCGGGCTACTGCGGGCATGGGTTCGATCTCTCCGGTGGCCGGGCGGTGGTGATCGGCAACGGCAATGTGGCGATCGATGTCGCGCGGATGCTCGTGCTGGGCCCGGAGGAGCTGGCGCCGACCGACACGGCCGATCGTGCGATCGCCGGCTTCGCGTCCTCGTCGGTGGAGGAGGTCGTCCTGCTCGGCCGTCGCGGGCCGGCGCAGGCGGCGTTCACCAACCCCGAGGTCCGCGAGCTCGGCGAGCTGGCGCGCGCCGACGTCGTCTGCGATCCGGAGCAGGTCGCGGCCGCCACCGGGGCGCCGACGCCGACCGCGCAGCGCAACGTCGAGCTGTTCCGCGACTACGCGGCGCGCGCGCCGTCGGGCCGCTCGCATCGGGTCGAGCTGCGCTTCCTGCGCTCTCCGCTGGAGATCCTGGGGGAGGGCGAGGACGGGCCGGTGACCGGCGTGCGCGTGGGAGTCAACCGCCTCGAGGAGGGCGAGGACGGACGCTTGCGGGCGGTGCCGACCGGCGAGGAGGAGGTGATCGAGTGCGGGCTCGTGCTGCGCGCGATCGGCTACCGCGGCCGCCCGCTCGACGACATCCCGTTCGATGAGCGACGGGGGCTGGTCCGCAACGAGGGCGGGCGCGTCTGCGAGGAGGACGGGACGCCGTGCCGCGGCGAGTACGTCGTGGGCTGGATCAAGCGCGGGCCCTCCGGCGTGATCGGGACCAACAAGAAGGATGCCGCCGACACCGTGGCCAGGATCCTCGAGGACGCCGAAGCCGGCCGGATGGGGCAGCCCGCTGCGGGCGATCCCGCCGAGTGGCTCGCCGAGCAGGCGCCCGACGCGGTGACGTGGGAGGGCTGGCAGGCGATCGACGAGGCCGAGCGCCGCGCCGGGGAGGCGCAGGGCCGCCCGCGCGTCAAGCTCGTCACGCTCGCCGAGCTCGCGGAGGCCGGCCGCGTCGGATCAGGCGTTCGCTGAGTCGGGCAGCGGCAGGTTCTGCAGCCGCAGACGGCCGCGGGCAACGAGCTTGTCGTCCTCCAGCCGCGTGATCGAGACCTCCCAGAGCTGCTGGGTGCGGCCCTGGAAGATCGCCTCGGCGAGAACCTCGACCTCGGCCACGGTCACCGGGCGCAGGAAGTCGGTGTTGTTGTTGGTGCCGACGGCGTACATGCCCTGGTCGGCGACGGCAGTGCAGGCGCCGGCGCTCGCGACGCCCTCGACGGCGATCGCATAGACGCCGCCGTGGACCCGGCCGAACGGCTGGTGATGGTCCTCGTTGAGCGACATGCGCGCGCGCACGCGCGTGCCCGTGAGCTCGAGGATGCGGAACCGGACGGAGTTGCGGATGTACTCGACGGCGGCCCCGGACGGGAGGGGCTCGATCAGCGCGGCGGCGTCATCGGTCACCCACCCAGCGTACGAGCGTGGCGAGCACCCCGTCCGCCGCCTCGAGATGCGGGCTGTGCCCGCCGGGCACCACGAGGCGCTCGACCGGCCCGCGAATGCACGCCTCGATCCGGTTGAGCTGGTCGAGCGTGCCGTAGGGATCGTCGGCTCCCTGGATCAGGAGCACGGGGCAGGTGACGCGCTCGGCGTCGGGCTCGAGGCTCCAGTCGCGGAAGGCGGGATCGAGCCAGACGTCGCACCAGCCGTTGAAGGCGGCGGCCGGATCGTCGTGGTGGCGTGCCATCCGCTCGCGCAGCCCGCCTGCGTCGAAGATCTCGCGTGCCTCGCGGATGGCCGCGACCGTGATGTCCTCGACGATCACGTGCGGCGCGAGCAGTGCGAGGCCCGCCACCGGGTGGTGGCCGGCGTGGATGAGCGCGATCGAGGCGCCGTCGCTGTGCCCGACGAGCACGGGCTCTGGGGCGTCGAGCTGCGCGAGCACCTCGGGGAGGACCGCGAGCGCCTCTTCGTGGAAGAACGCCGGGGTGCGCGGGAGGGGCGGCGGCTGGGAACGCCCGTGGCCGAAGCGGGAGAAGGCGATCACCCGCCGGCCGGTCGCGGCGTGCAACGCCTGCGGGAAGTCGCGCCACAGGCCGACCGATCCGAGCCCTTCGTGCAGGAGGACGAGCGCGCTCTTGCTCGGATCGCCCGGCAGCTCGATCGCCTCGAGCCGGCGCCCGGCGACGTTCAACGGCCGCTCGATGACCGTCGCGGTCACGCGGTGACGACGTCGCCGTGGCACGGCGTCTCGTACAGCCGGACCACGTTCTCGGAGCGCCGCTCGAGCACGCGACGCTGGTTGATGTAGCCCTTGTCCGTGACCTCGCCGGCATCGATGTCGGGCGGGTCGGCCAGCAGCGTCTGCGCGCCAGAGCGGAAGAGACGAACCAGGCTGGGGGCGTAGTCACCGAGCGGCTGCACAGAGCGCAGCAGGAGTGTGCCGTCGCCGCGCTGCTCGGCCGTCACGCGGGGTGTGCCGAAGACATCAAGGCCGACTTTGGCCAACGTTCTCCTCCGGGTCGAGTCCGCGACAGAGACTATTTGCGCACGACCGTAAGTCAAGTGTCACGTATGTGGCGCATCCGGAGGCGCTCGCGCCCGCGCACACTTCGGCTGTGAGAAATCATGCGGCGCGCCTCGCAGCAGGGTGGCCCCGACCCTCCGAAAGAGTCCCACGGGTAGAGTGGCGAGCATGCCGGTAGCCACGGGCGGTCGGGGCGTGCAGTCCGTGGCCCGGGCGCTCGCGCTGCTCGAGCACGTCGCCGCGCAGGACGAGATCGGACTGTCGGAGCTCGGCCGGGCGACCGGGCTGCAGCCCAGCACGGCGCACCGGCTCCTGGCCACGCTCGTCCAGTGCGGCTACGTGGTTCAGAACGGTGCCAACGGCCGCTACCGGCTGAGCCACAAGGTCGTCGCGCTGGCCGGCGGGCCCGAGCGGCGCGTCGCCCGGGTCCGGGCGTCCGCCCGCCCGCACATGCAGGCGATTCGCGACCGCATCGACGAGACGACCAACCTCGTCGTGCTGGAGCACTTCTCGGTCGCCTACGTCGACCAGGTCGAGAGCTCGCGGGCGATGCGGATGTTCACGGACCCCGGCCGGAGGGTTGAGGCGCACGCGACCGGCGCCGGCAAGGCGATGCTCGCCCACCGGACCGAGAAGGAGGTTGCGGCGCTACTCGCCACCGAACCGTTCGAGCGCTTCACGCCGAAGACGATCACAACCGCGGCCGGGCTGCGCGACGAGCTTGAGCGCGTCCGCGCCCGGGGCTTCGCGGTCGACGACGAGGAGTTCGAGCTCGGCGTCGGGTGCGTCGGGGCGCCGATCTTCGATCACGAGGGGCAGCCGTGCGCGGCCGTCAGCGTCTCGGTCCCGCTGGTACGCCTTCAGCAGTTCGACGTCGACGACCTCGGGCGGATGGTGGCGGAGCACGCCGCGCGGATCTCGGCCGACCTCGGCCACCCTCAGGACTGACTTCCGTATCGTGGAAATACGCTTTCGCTTGACGGAAGCGGCGTGAGCCTGTAGACCGCCGTCCATCCAGGAGACGACCGACCCCCACAACAAGGACGTGGACTGGACGGCGATGGTCCACGAGCCGTCGTTCCGCGAGCTCGTCTCCGCCAAGACGCGGTTCGTCGTCCCCGTCGGCGTGCTCACGCTCGGGGCCTACCTGGGTGTGACCGCGCTCGCCGGGTACGCGCGCGGCTTCATGAGCCAGAGCGTCGTCGGGGCGTTCAGCGTCGGCTACCTCCTGATCTTCGGCGTGTACGTCATGACCTGGGCGGTGGCGCTCGTCTACGTCCGCGTCGCCAACCGCCGCTTCGACCCGAAGGCGGCCGAGGCGATCGCCGACCTGGAGGCGCGGCGGTGAGGGTGCTCACGCTGGTGATCTTCCTGGCGATCCTCGGGATCACGCTCGCGATCACCACCTGGGCCGCCCGCCGCACGACGACGACGAGCGACTTCTACACCGCGGGCCGCTCCCTCGGCGCCCCGGCGAACGGGTTCGCGCTCGCGGGTGACTGGATGAGCGCCGCGGCGTTCCTGGGCTTCACCGGCCTGGCGGCGCTGTACGGGATGGACGGCTCCCTCTACGCGGTCGCCGCGCTGGTCGCCTTCCTCATGATCCTGCTCGTGGTCGCCGAGCCGCTGCGCAACACGGGCAAGTACACGATGGCCGACGTGATCGCCTACCGGATGCAGAGCTCGCCGGCCCGGCTCGCGGCGGTCCTCAGCACGGTCGTGGTCAACCTCGCCTACATGGTGCCGCAGATGGTCGGCGCCGGCGCGCTCGCCAAGCTGCTGCTGGGGATCCCCTACGGCGTCTCGGTGATCTTCGCCGGCGTCGCGATGGTGCTCTATGTGGCGTTCGGCGGCATGCTCGCTACGACGTGGATCCAGATCGTGAAGGCCGTCCTGCTGCTGTCCGCCGCCGCGGTGGTGCTGGTCTGGATCCTCGTCCTGTTCGACTTCAACCCGGTCAACCTCTTCGACGGCGTGCAGGACAAGTACGGGCCGCAGTTCCTCGCCCCCGGCAATTTGCTGACCCATCCGCTCGACGAGGTCTCGCTCGGGCTGAGCTTCGCGTTCGGCGTGGCGGGGCTGCCGCACGTGATGGTGCGGTTCTACACCGTGCCCGACGCCAGGGCGGCGCGGCAGTCCGTGATCTGGGTCCTGTTCCTCGCCGGTGCGTTCTTCCTGGTCACGACGCTGATCGGGCTCGCGGCGTCCTACTACGTCGGCAAGGATGCGATCGTCGCGGCCGACAAGGGCGGCAACCTCGCGCTACCGCTGCTCGCCCAGCACCTGGGCGGCGGAGCGGGCACGCTCGGCGGCCAGGCCTTTCTCGCCTTCGTCGCCGCGGTCGCGTTCGCGACCATCCTCGCGGTCGTGGCCGGCCTGACGCTCGCGACGTCGGGCGCGATCGCGCACGATCTGTACGTGAACGTGATCAAGGGCGGGGAGGTCGCGGAGCGCGAGCAGGTACGCGTCGCGCGGATGTCGACGCTCGCCGTCGGCGCGCTGGCGATCCTCCTCGGGCTGCTCGCGCAGGGGATCAACGTCGGCGTGCTCGTGGTGTTGGCGATCGCCGTGGCGGCCAGCTCGAACTTCCCGATCATCGTGCTGTCCCTGTTCTGGCGGCGCTTCAACACCGCGGGTGTGATCGGCGGCGTGGCGGCCGGGGTCGTCTCCTCGGTCGCGCTCGCGCTGCTCGGGCCGGCGGTGCTGGGCGCCGACGCGGTGTTCCCGCTCGTGAACCCCACCATCGTGAGCATGCCGATCGGCTTCGCCGGCGCCGTGCTGGGCACGCTGCTCGGCGGCGGCGAGGCGGTCGCGCAGACACGGTTCGACGAGGTCACCTTTCGCGCCCAGACGGGCGCAGGAGCGGAGGTATAACGATGGCCGAGGCGCTCGCCTTCGACATGTACGGGACGCTGGTGGATCCGATCAGGATCTCCGAGCGCCTCGAGCAGCACGCGCCCGAGCCGGAGGCGGTGGAGATCGCCACGCTGTGGCGCCAGAAGCAGCTCGAGTACGCGTTCCGGCTGACGGTCATGGGCGCCTACGAGGACTTCCAGACCGTGACGCGCAAGGCGCTCGACTACGCGCTGACCGCGGCCGGGCGGGAGCTCGACGGCGCCGCATGCGACGCGTTGATCGCCCAGTACAACGACCTCGAGCGCTTCCCCGACGTGGAGCCGGGGCTGTCGCGCCTCAAGCGCGCCGGCCACCAGATGATCGTGTTCTCGAACGGCAGCCCCGCGATGCTCGAGCCGCTGATGGACGCCGCCGGGCTCCGTCCCTTCTTCGACGGCTACGTGAGCGTCGACGAGATCGGGGTCTACAAGCCGGCGCCCGCCGTGTACCGGCACGCAGCCGAGCGCCTCGGCCGGCCGATCGGTGAGGTGCGGCTGGTCTCCTCCAACCCGTTCGACGACGTCGGCGCCCAGAACGCCGGGATGCGCACCGCCTGGGTGGACCGCTCGGGAGGGCAGTTCGACACGCTCGGCACGGTGCCGGAGCTGGTCGTCGGATCGCTCACCGAGCTGGCCGACGCGCTGGACGGTGCGTCGTGAGCGCCTTGGACGGCCGGACCGCGCTGGTCACCGGCGCCGGCCGCGGCATCGGCCGCGCGATCGCCGGCGACGCCACCGTCGTGCCCGCCGATCTCGGCGATGCCACCGAGCTGGCACGGGTCGCGGAGCGGGCGGAGGGCGCGGACGTGCTCATCAACAACGCCGCCGTCGTGTGGCCGCTCGGCCCCACGGCCACCGTCGCCGCCTCGGAGTGGGCGGCCGCCGCGGCGATCAACGTCGCGGCCGTCGCGAGCTACGCCGAGGGCGCCCTGATCACGCCGGGAGTCCGCGGCGGTGCTGCTGGACCGGCTCCGCGGGGACGCCACCGGTGAGGTCTGGGACGCCGCCGACCGCAGCTAGGACTGCTCGTCACGCCAGCGCCGGAACGCCCGCAGGAGTTCCTCGCGGCCCTCCGTCGGGACGTCGGCGTCGCGGAGCCGGCCGGTGAGGCGGAGCGTGGTGTGCATCTGCTCGAGGTAGAGCCGGCAGTGCGGACACGTCGCGAGGTGCGCTTCGAGCCGGGCGCGGTCCTCGATGGGCAGCGCGCCCTCCAGATGGTCGGTGACCCGCTCGACCAGCTCGCGGCACGCCATCGGCACGTGGCTCACGTCAGGTACCTCTCCAGCGCAGCACGGACCTTCGACCGAGCGCGGTGCAGCAGGACACGCTGATTGCCCTGCGTCAGCTCGAGAACGTCGCAGACCTCCTCGGCCGGCCAGCCCTCGAGGTCGCGCATGGTGATCGTCAGGCGCTGGATCTCCGGGAGCTCGGCGATTGCGGCGCGGACCACGGCGAGCGTCTCGGCGTCCTCGAGCGCCTGCTCCGGCGACTCCGACCAGCGCCGCGGAGGCGTTGCCCAGTGATGCGGCCACTGGGCAGCGTCGGCCGGGAGGAAGCGATCGGCGTCCACCGCGGTGAAGTCGCCGGCCGCCTCGCGGGCGCCGAGCGTGGCGAAGGGGACGGTCCGCCGCTCGCGCTCACCACGGGTGCGAGCCTGGTTGAGCAGGATGCTGAAGATCCACGAACGGACCGACGAGCGACCTTCGAAGCGATCGAGCCCGTTGAGCACGCCGAGCCACGTGTCCTGCAGCACCTCCTCGGCGACGGGTTCGCTCGGCACATAGCTGCGCGCGACTCGGAGCAGCGCACCCGACATCGCCATCACCAGACGTTCGAAGGCCGCCTCGTCGCCCGCGCGCAGCCGCTGCAGCAGCCGGCGCTCCTCGGCGTCGTCGATCGGAGGCGCGGTCGCCATCACCGGTTCGGTCCGGGCGGCGATCCGGTCGTTACGAATCCGCGATCCAGGATGAAACGTATGGCGTCCGACACAGACTGCCGCAGCATGACGAACGCGCACCGTCGCTGCGCGCCTCCGCAGCCCCGGACAGCCTGGGCGGCGACATCCGAGGCGAGCTGCGCCGGGCGTACGCCGACTGGGCGGCGAGGCGCCGCAGCGATTCGTCCTGACGGTCAGTCGCCGAAGTGCGTCTTCGGGCGTTCCTGGCGCTCGCCGTCGACGAAAACGTCCACCTTCTCGTTGTAGAAGGCGACGAGGCCGGCGACGGGGAGCAGCTGACGCGTCGGGAAGTCGTACGACCAGGCGAGGTCGGCATGCACCTCACCGCCGGCCTCGACGGACCAGTAGGCGCTCGTCCGTCCCTTGTACGGGCACGGCGTCTGCGTGTCGCTCGATCGCAGCTGCGTGAAGTCGACGGCGGTGCGCTCGACGTAGTACCGCGTCGGCAGCCCGGTCTCGAAGACCATCACCGGCGCAGAGGACTCCGCCAGCACCAGGCCCTCGAGCTCGACGCGCACCGTCCGCGAAGACCGCAGCGCGTCGACCCGGACGTACGGGCTGCGCGGGTGGACGAACACCTCCTCGTCCTCCTCGAACCAGGCGTCGAGCGCGTCCCAGTCGAAGCGGATGTGGCCCTCGATGCCCGCGACGTGAGACTCGACGTAGCGCTGGCCCGCCGCTGCTCGCTCGACGCCGCCGGCGCGAAGGCCGACCCGGACGACCGTGCCGCGGCTGAGCTGTTGCGTCTCGGTCTCCTCGACGAGCGCGTCCGGGTGGACGTCCTCGGACGGGATGAGGAACTGCGGATAGAACGCCCATTCCCACAGATAGAGGGCGCGCGTGGTGTCGAGCACGATCTGCCCGCCGAGCATCGCCCGGATCCGGCGCGGCACCGGCTCGACGTGATCGGCCTCGGCGATCGCGTGCGGATACGCGTCCGCGGTGGTCGGCGGCCGCACGCTCATGCGCTGGCCGCATGCTCGCGCAGGTACCGCACCATGCCGACGACGTCGTCGGGCACGAGGCGGCCGATCGCGCCGCTGGAGTACACGCTGACGACGACCTTGCCGTCGGGATCGAGCACGAAGCCGGTGGACTGCAGGTGGTGTGGCTCGTCATTGACGAACGCGCCGGTCGCCTCGCCGATCGCATCGGCGTCCGCGCTGTGGCCGACGGGAAACTCGAGCCCGTGCTCGTCGATCAGCTCCTGCGCCGTGGCCTCGTCGTCGACCGACAGCGAGACGACGCGGATGTCGGCGTCGGCGAGCGAGTCGGCGGCGCGCTGAAACGCGCGCAACTGCCCGGTGCAATACGGGCACCAGGCGCCGCGATTGAAGAGCACGACCCCGAAGTGGCCCGCGAGCGCGCTGGGGAGCTCCAGGGTCTCCTCGCCCGGGAGCGAGACGGTCAGCGACGGGAAGGGGTCGCGCGGGGTGAGCATGGACATGGGTCCTCCTGTGTCAGGGGTCATGTCTCGGAGACTGCCGGCGGGCGCTCGCGTTACACGTCTACGTCGAGCAGGGGGCGGGCAGTCGCGGGCACGCAGGGACGCCGACTTCGAGGACATGGTCGGCGTGGACGTCGTCCGGGTCTGAGCGTAGCCAGATGCACGCCGACCCCCGCTGACCGAGGAGCGAGGAACCGGGCAGAACGGAGTGGCCGACGTGGCATGCTCTCGCGTCTCGTGATCCCTGGATTTGGAGGCAGGCTCGATGAGTGAGCCGCAGGTCGTGCCGTTCGCCGCGACGGCGTCTGAGCCGGAGGCACCCGGCATCGTGTCGCGTGCTGTACAGGTCAACGGCGTGCGCTGGGCCGTCGTGCAGTACGAGCCCGGCGTCCTGCGGGAGGAGTGGTGCGACGAGGGCCACTCGGGCTACGTGTTGGAGGGGGCGGTCATCTACGAGTTCCAGGACGGTCGTCCGGCGCTGGCTGTCAGCGGGGGCGAGGGGTTCACGCTGCCCGACGGGAGCGGGCACCGTGGCCGAGCCGGAGCCGATGGGGTTCGGTTGTTCCTCATCGACCGCGCAGGCTGAGAGCGGCGGGATCGTTCTCCGCCGATCGGCGCCGTGTCTCCCTCACGGAGGGCGTAAGGTGCCCCACCGCATGATCCCCATGAGGAGGAGGATCCCTTGGCCGTAAACGCCGCTCGGCAGGTGCCGCCGCTGCAGGTGTCCGATCACGACGACCCGCGTGTCGTGGAAGAGGCGGCGACCGACGACTACTCGCTGCACGTCGTCCCGCGGACCTGGCGCATGGATCGCTTCAAGCTCACGATGGCGTGGTACGGCGTCGCCACCGCGTTCTTCTACATCTACCTCGCGGCCTTCATCGCGCTTGCCTACGGCACCACGAACGCCCTGATCGGCATCGGGCTGACGGTGGTGGCGTACTCGCTGGTGAACACGATCATCCTCCGCTTCGCCTCGACGAGCGGGCTCACGGTGGCGCTGTTCTCACGCAGCATGTTCGGCTTCGTCGGCGCCGCGATCGCCACGCTGATCTTCGCCGCGACGTGCATCTACTTCCTCGTCTTCGAGGGCTCGGTCATCGCGGTCGCGGCGGAGGCCTATTTCGGGGGGCCGATCAAGCTCTGGTACGCCGTCGTGATCGCCCTCACCGCTCCGCTGGTCTGGAAGGGCGTCCGGACCTGGCTGGATCGCCTGAACGGCATCCTGCTCCCCTTCTACGTGATCGCGTTCGTCGCGGTCGTCGTCTGGGCTCTCGCCGACAAGGGCTACAACGGCTTCCTGCCGAACGCCGAGGCGGCTCCCGGGACGACGCTGCCGTGGCTGCAGGCGTTCACGGCGTACATGGGCGTCTGGGTCCTGATGATGTTCACCATGGACTTCGCGCGGCTCAGCCGGCCCGAGGATCACAGCTACCACGCGGCGGTGTCCTTCGGCTGGCTCTTCTACATCCTGACGTTCCTGCTCAACGGGCTGATCGGCATCCTGCTGGTCTCGACCTTCGGCATCTCGCTCGAGGAGCTCGCCGGTCAGGAGAGCGCGCTGCCCGTGTCGATCGTCAGCCTCACCGGCCTGCTCGGTCTGTTGCTGATCGTCATCACGCAGATGCGCATCAACACGGTCAATCTCTATCTGGCCTCCTCGAACCTGCAGAGCTTCTTCTCGTTGGTGTTCCGACTGAACCTGCCTCGGACCGTCTGGCTGCTCGTCGCCTGCGCGATCGGCTATCTGCTGATGCTGACCAACGTCTTCAGCTACGTCCTCGACGCGCTCAACTACCAGGGCATCGCGATCGTCGCCTGGGTCGGGATCGCCCTCGCGCACATGGCGTACCTGCGTCGTGAGCACGCGGATCTCGATCGCATGGAGTTCCGTCCCGGCCGCATCCCCGCGTTCAACCCAGGAGGCATCGTCGCCTGGGTGGTGGCCACCACGATCGGCGTCGTGCTCAAGATCGCCGACACGACGGAGAGCCAGTTCTTCGACACCTGGGGACTGCCGCTGACCTTCGTGATCGCCTTCGCCCTGTACACCGCCGCCACGATTCGCTCCGCCCGGCCCCAGTGGTTCGCGATGGCGCGGCCGAACGACCCCATCGACGAGGTCGACGACGCCTGGGAGGCCCGCGTGCGCTGCCACCGGTGCGACAGGTCCTATGTGGCGCACGAGATGGACCGCGACCCGACTGCCGAGCACCAGGCGATCTGCGCCGCCTGCGCCACCGGCCGCGCCTTCCACACGGCGGCGAGCCATGAGGCGCGCGAGGCGAGGATCGGGACGGGCGGCGCGAGCCGATGACCGCCACCCTCAATTGCGACATGGGCGAGAGCTTCGGCCTGTGGAGCTTCGGCGACGACGAGGCGCTGATGCCGCTGGTCTCGATGGCCAACGTCGCCTGCGGCTTTCACGCAGGTGACCCGGGCATCATGCGTCAGACGGTGGCGCTGGCGAAGCAGCACGGGGTGCGGGTCGGGGCGCATCCCAGCTACCCGGACCTGCAGGGTTTCGGTCGGCGCGCGATCGACATGGATGCCGACGAGTTGACGGCCGCGATCCTCTATCAGGCGGGCGCGCTGAAGGTCTTCCTGGACGAGCAGGACATGCCGCTCACCCATCTCAAGCCGCACGGCGCCCTCTACGGCCGCGCGGCGAAGGACGAGGCCACCGCGCACGCCGTCGCGGACGCCGCCGAGGTCCTCGGCGTGCCGGTCCTCGGGATGGCCGGCACGCAGCACGAGTCCGTCTACACATCCCGCGGACTCGAGTTCCTGGCGGAGTACTTCGCCGATCTGGACTACGCCGACGACGGCTCACTGCAGATCACGCGTCGGCACGCGGCCTACGAGCCCGAGCAGGTGCGCGAGCGCGTCATGCGCGTGTTCACCGATGGCGTGGCGATCGCGCAGTCGGGCCGGGAGATCCCGATGCGCGCGGACACCGTGTGCATTCACTCCGACACGCCTGGCGCCCCCAGCCTCGCTCGCGCCGCGGGCGAGGCCCTGCGCGAGGCCCAGCAAGCACAGCCACGATGAGGAGCCCATGGCCGACCACGAAGTGCTGACCCCCGTTCCGGGGACCTTCTACCGCCGTCCGGATCCCGACAGCGACCCGTTCAAGAACGAGGGCGACTCCGTCGAGGCCGGAGAGACCATCGGTCTGGTGGAGATCATGAAGAACTTCCAGCCCGTGGAGGCGGAGGTCGGCGGGACGCTCGCGCGGTTCCTCGTCGAGACGGATGACACCGTCGCCGCCGGGCAGCCCGTCGCGGTCGTCGACGACGGCGCATGAAGCGGGTCCTCGTCGCCAACCGCGGCGAGATCGCCGTCCGCATCATCCGTGCCGCTCACGACCTCGGGCTCGAGGTCGTGGCGGTCTACAGCGAGGCCGACGGAGCGGCGCCGCACGTCCGGATGGCCGATGAGGCGGTGGCGATCGGCCCGCCGCCGGCGGGCAAGTCCTACCTGGACATGACCGCGATCGTGGAGGCCGCGCACGGCAGCGGCGCCGAGGCCGTCCACCCGGGTTACGGGTTCCTCTCCGAGCGCGCCGACTTCGCGTCCACGGTCGAGGGCGCCGACCTCCGCTACGTCGGTCCCAAGCCCGAGCACATCGCGCTCATGGGCGACAAGGCGCGGGCGCGCGCGGCGGCCGAGGACGTGGGCGTGCCGACCATCCCGGGCAGCGATGGCGCGGTCGAGGACGCCGACGAGGCTGCGGAGGTGGCCGGCGAGATCGGCTACCCGGTGGCGCTCAAGGCGGCCGGCGGCGGCGGTGGTCGCGGCATCCGGATCGTGCACGACGAGGCGACGCTGCACAGCCAGTACAAGACCGCCGCCCGCGAGGCCGCGGGAGCGTTCGACGACGCGCGGGTGTACGTCGAGCGCTTCATCACCGCAGCTCGCCATGTGGAGGTCCAGGTGCTCGGCGACGGCGAGCGGGCGATCCACCTGCACGAGCGTGAGTGCTCCCTCCAGCGCCGGCGCCAGAAGGTGGTCGAGGAGTCGCCCGCCCCCAAGCTCGCGGAGGCGACGCGTACCGGCCTCCTCGACGCGGCCATCGCCCTGTGCGCCGAGATCGGCTATCGGAGCGCGGGCACGGTGGAGTTCCTCGTCGACGCCTCCAGCGGTGAGTTCTTCTTCATCGAGATGAACACGCGGATCCAGGTCGAGCATCCGGTGACCGAGGTGATCACGGGTGTCGACCTGATCGCGGAGCAGCTGCGCATCGCCGGCGGCGAGCCGCTGCGGCTGCGCCAGGAGGACGTCGCGCCGCGCGGATGCGCGATCGAGCTGCGCATCAACGCCGAGGACCCGGCGAACAACTTCATGCCGAGTCCCGGCTCGCTCGACCACGTGGTCCTGCCCGCCGGGCCGTGGGTGCGTATGGACACGTGGATGGAGCCGGGCGGCGAGGTCCCGCCGTTCTACGACTCGCTGCTGGGCAAGCTGATCGTCTGGGGCCCGGACCGCGGCAGCGCGCTGGCGCGGGCGCGCCGGGCGCTCGGAGAGCTCGAGGTGGAGGGCGTCAAGACCACGAAGCCGTTACTCGCCACGCTGCTCGCCGAGGACTGGTTCGCCGAGGGCGAGTTCAACACGGGTACGCTCGAGACCTGGCTGGAGGAGACGACGAACGGGAGCGCAAGAGGATGAGCACCGCCGACGCGACGAGCGCCCGCTACAGCTGGGGCGCCGACGAGCACCTCTTCGTGGAGATGGACGAGGCGATGAGCCTCGAGGCCTACTTCCGTTCCATGGCCGTCGTCACCGCGCTGCGGGAGCGGCGGCCCGAAGGGGTGATCGACATCTGTCCCGCGAACGCCTCCTACCAGGTGCGCTTCGACCCCGACAAACTCGCCCCCGACCGCCTGGAGAGTCTGATGCGGGAGATCGAGGCGGAGGTCGGCGACGCCCACGACTTCGAATTCGAGACGCGCATCGTCGAGATCCCCGTGCTCTACAACGATCCCTGGACGCACGAGACGCTCATGCGCTTCCGCGACCGCCACCAGGACCCCGAGGCCACGGACCTGGAGTATGCAGCGCGCATCAACAGCTTCGACGACGTTCAGGGCTTCATCGACGCCCACTCGAGCGCGCCGTGGATGGCGTCGATGGTGGGCTTCGTCGCGGGGCTGCCGTTCCTGTATCAGATGGTCTCGCGCGAACGGCAGCTCGAGGTGCCCAAGTACGTGCGCCCGCGGACCGACACGCCGGCGCTGACGGTCGGCCACGGCGGCTGCTTCGGCTGCATCTACTCCGTGAAGGGCGCCGGCGGCTACCAGATGTTCGGCATCACGCCCGTGCCGATCTATGACCCCCGCCAAGAGCTGCCGGACTTCAAGGACTTCGTCTGCTTCTTCGAGCCCGGCGACATCGTGAAGTTCGAGCCGATTGACCGGGACCGCTACGACGAGCTGCGGGGCGAGGCCGAGGATGGGCGGATCTCGATCCGCCAGAAGCCGGTCACGTTCAACCTGGAGCAGTTCACCGCGGACCCCGACGCCTACAACGAGCGGCTGCTGGATGTGCTCAATGCCGGTTGAGGTGACAAAGCCAGGACTCGCGACCACCGTCCAGGATCGCGGGCGCGAGGGTTACTACCACGTCGGCGTGCCGCCGTCCGGAGCTCTCGACCAGTTCTCCCTCGTGGCCGCGAACCTGCTCGTCGGCAACCCTGCGGATGCAGCCGCGCTCGAGTGCGCCTACATGGGCCCCGAGCTGCGCTTCACCGAGTCGACCGTCGTCGCGGCCACCGGCGCCGAGGTCGAGCTGCGGCTCAACGGCGAGGCGCAGCCGGGGTGGACGTCGTTCGCGGTGGCATCCGGCGACGTGCTCACGTTCGGCCACATCAAGCGCGGCGCGCGGATGTACCTCGCGATCGCCGGCGGGATCGACGTACCCGAGGTGCTCGGCAGCCGTGCGACCTACACGCTCGGAGGACTCGGAGGCCACGAGGGCCGAGCGCTGCAGGCCGGCGATGAGCTGGCCATCGGCTCGGCCGGCGACGGGGCCGTCGGGCGATCCGTGCCGGAGGACCTGTGGCCCGACCTGCCGAACGAGCTGCAGATCCGCGTCGTAATGGGCCTCTACGACCACCTGCTGACCGACGGCGGCCGGGAGACCTTCCTGGCGACGAGCTGGACGCTGACACCCGTCGCCGACCGGGTCGGCTTCCGCTACAAGGGGGCTGAGCTCGACATGGTCCAGCGCGAACAGCCTTTCGGCGCCGGCAGCGACCCATCGAACATCGTCGACGCGCCGTACCCGATCGGGTCCATCCAGGTCCCCGGCGGCGTCGAGCCGATCGTGCTGCACCGGGACGCCGTCTCAGGCGGAGGCTACGCGATGATCGCGACCGTCATCAGCGCGGATATGGACGCCATCGCGCAGTCCGCGCCCGGCTCGCGGACCCGCTTCGTCGCCGTCGACCTCGAGGCCGCGCTGACTGCGCGGCGAGAGCGCGCCGACCGCGTATCCCGGCTCCAGGGCGTGCTGGACTGATACCGCTCGAGACGGTCGACGGCGTGTGCGGCGGCGATCACCAACTCGGACGTGCTCTGCACCTGCGGCAACCATGGCTGCGTCGGCGCGCTCGCCTCCGGCTCGGCGATCGTCCGCCAGCTCCAGGAGGCCGGCGTGGCGGCGACGTCGACCGCCGACGTGGTGGAGCTCGTCAGAGGCGGTCACCCGGAGGCGACGCACCGGGTCCGCGAGGCAGGGCGCGTACTCGGTGCGGCGCTCGCCGCCGTGGTCGCGACCGTGGCACCCACCGCGCTCGTGGTCGGCGGCGAGTTGGCCGGGGCGTCTGAGCCACTGCTCGCGGGTATCCGTGAGTCGGTCTACCAGCGCGCCTCGCCGCTGGCCACGGGCGAGCTGCGCACCGTGACGAGCCGCCTCGGCGCGCGGGCGGGCGTGATCGGCGCGACCACGCTGGCGCTCGAGCACGTGCTGCTGCCGTCGAGCGTTGACGCGCTGCTGGCCCGGCGCGGCCCTGCGGCCTGAGCCGGTGCCGCCGCCGCTGGCGATCCAGGAGCATCTGCCCGCGGGCGAGACGCTCGCCGAGCGGCTCGCAGCGGCGCGGGCCGCCGGCTTCGACGGGCTCGAGCTGCTCGACGCCGATCGCTCGCGGGCGCCCGAGCTCGAGCCGCTGCGGCGCGACGGAGCGCGCTTTCCCACCGCCTGCCCTGCGCTGGGCGGCTGGCTGGGGGACTTCGACAGCGCGCGGCGGCAGCGGGCCGTCGACGGGCTGCGGCGCCAGCTCGACGGCGTCGCCGCGCTCGGCGGCCACGGTGTGGTCAGCCCCGCGGCGTGGGGGATGTTCACGCGCCGGCTGCCGCCGTTCGACGAGCCGCCGCGCACGCCCGAGGATCGCGAGGTGCTGCTGGAGGGGCTCGCCGAGGTCGGCGCGCACGCCGCGGCGGCCGGGGTCGTGCTGCTCTTCGAGCCGCTCAATCGCTACGAGGACCACATGGTCAACACGCTCGCCCAGGGGGCGGAGCTGACCGCCGCGGCCGGCTCGCCCGGCGTGCGCCTGCTCGCCGACACCTACCACATGAACATCGAGGAGGACGAGCTGTGCGGGCTCTGCGCGCGTCCGCCGGCGTGCTCGGCGCCGTCCACCTGAGCGATTCCAACCGCGGCCAGCCCGGGACAGGGCACGTCCCCTTCGACGCGATCGTCGCGACGCTGGCGGAGGTCGGCTTCGACGGCGTCCTCTCGGTCGAGTGCCGCCTGCGCGGGGAATCCGTTGAGGCCGCGGCGAGCGCGGGCCGCTACCTGCGCGGATTGCTGGACGCGTGGCCCGTTAGCAACATCTCGCGCTAACCTGCTAGCAGCACACCACGCACCCGAGACCGAGGAGCCGAGCATGGCTACCGATACCGACACCAAGCAGACCGACACGAAGCCGGCCGAGACGCCGAAGGCCGCGACGCCCGCCAAGCCCGCCGCGTCCACCCAGGCCAAGGCCACGTCGAAGCCGCGGGCCAAGACCGCCGCGAAGCCGCGGGCCAGGACCGCCGCGAAGCCGCGGGCCAAGACGGCCGCGAAGTCGCGCACGCGCGCGCGCAGCACGGCATCCGCGTCGCGCACCCGCACCGCTTCGAAGTCGCGCACGCGCAAGCCCGCGGCTCGCACCACCCGCACCGAGACGGCGACGGTGACCGCTCCGCGCGCCGAGGCGAAGGCGGTCAACGGCGGCCAGCAGTTCGTCGCCGGCGTCATCGACGCCCAGGAGCGGGCCGTGACGGCCATCGTCGGCGCCCAGACGCGCGCCGCCGAGCTCTCCCAGATCCCGGGCGCGACCGCGATCGCCGGCGCCCAGGCACAGGTCCTGCGCGGCGTCACGGACGCCTACCTCAGCGCCGCTCGCGCGTTCCTGAAGTAGGCCGCTCGTGGCCGATCAGCGAACGTCGCTCGGCGGGATCATCCGCCGCCAGCGGGAGCTCACCGAGCTCTCGATGCGCCAGTTCGCTGACATGGTCGGCGTTTCCAACCCGTACATGTCGCAGATCGAGCGCGGGTTGCGCGCCCCGTCGGAGAAGGTGCTCGCGGACATCGCGCGCAACCTGGACGTCTCGGCCGATGCTCTCTACGAGCAGGCCGGGATGTCCGACGCGCCGGAGGAGGACGCAACGACCGGGGTCCGGGCCGCCATCCGCGAGGACCGGCGGCTCACGGCCCGGCAGCGCCGGGCGCTGCTCGAGGTCTACGACGCGTTTGCCGGCCCGGAGATTCCGCGCCGGCGAACGCCTCGTACACCTCCAGCATGACCTTGCGCTGGCGCGGGGTGAGGGCGGGGTCGGCGGCGATCGCGGCCGCCACTGCGACGTCCTCCTCGGCGACGAGGCCGGCCTCCTCGTAGAGCGCCTCGGCGGTCGTATGCAGCGATCGGGCGATCGCGTCGACGACGCGCTCGGACGGCTCGCGGAGCCCGCGCTCGATCTGGGACAGGTACGGATTGGAGATCCCGGCCGTCTGCGCGAACTGGCGCATCGAAAGGCGGCTCAGCTCGCGCTGACGGCGGATGATCTCCCCGAGAGAGAACGCGGTGGCTTCGGGCACTACGCCTTGAGCAGGTCGCGCGCGGTGTCGGCGTAGGTCTTGGCGACCTTGCGCGTCACGTCGGCGTGGGTCTTGGCGATCTCCGTGACGGCGGGGAGCTTGACGGCCTCGGCGGTCTTGAGCTCGAGGGCGGTCAGCTGGCCGACGGCCTTCTCGTACAGGTCGAGGTAGTCGTTGCCGGCCTTGCGGTTGGCGTCGGCGATGCGCTCGAAAGCACCCTGGACGTTGAAGATGTCGTTGGGCTTGGTCTGCGTGGCCATGTGAGTTTCCTTTCGGAGGGTGTGCTAGCAGATTAGCGCTAATACGCAATCTTGCAAGCACCCCCGGGACCCTCACATGTCGAGGCCGCCGTTGACCCCCCAGACCTGCCCCGTGATGTAGCCGGCGTTGTCGGACGCGATGAAGCGCACCACGCGGGCGACCTCCTCGGGCTCGCCGAGGCGGCCGAGGGGGATCGAGTCCTTGATCCGCTCCAGGACCTTCTCCGGCACCGCGTCGAGCATCTCGGTGGCGATGAAGCCCGGCGTCACCGTGTTGACGGTCAGGCCGATCGGGTCCCCGAGCTTGTCCGCGCGCTTGAGCATGAACGCGGCCTCCTTGGCGAGCGTGTAGGTCAGGCCGAACAGCCCTGACTTCGACGCCGCGTAGTTGGCCTGCCCGATGTTGCCGGTCGAGCCGATCACCGACGAGATGTTGACGATCCGCCCCGTCCCGCGGTCGCCCATATGGCGCAGCGCGGCCTGGGACATGAAGAACGCGCCCGAGAGATTGACGGCGAGCACCTTGTACCAGTCCTCGTCGGTGAGCTTGAGCGCCGTCTTGTCGATCGTGATGCCCGCGTTGTTGACGAGGATGTCGAGCCGCCCGTGCTGCTCGATGACCTCCTCGATGACTCGCCGGCAGTCCTCGGCAGAGCCGATGTTGCCCTGATGGATGCTGGCCTCGGAGCCGTGTTCGGACAGCTCTCCCCGGAAGGTCTCGGCGGCGTCCTGGTTGCTCGAGTAGCCGGTGGCCACGGTCGCGCCCTGCATCGCGAAGCCGAGGCTGATCGCGCGGCCGATGCCGCGACTGCCGCCGGTGACGAGCGCCACGCGGTCGTCGAAGCGGGGGATGTCGAGCATCGAGCCCGAGCCGGAGGTGGAGCTCTCCATCGTGGATCCTCTCTCAGGTGGCGAGCGCTCCGGCCCGGTGCGGGCGGCGCGCGACGCCGGTGGCCTCGGCCGCGGCTGCGACCTCGTGTGCGACGGCGGGCGCGACGTCCCGGTTGAACGCGCTCGGGATGATGTACTCGGGATCGATCTCGTCGTCCGTGACCACCGAGGCGATCGCGCGCGCGGCGGCGAGCTTCATCTCCTCGTTGATCGTGCTCGCGCGCACATCCAGCGCGCCCCGGAACACGCCCGGGAAGGCGAGCACGTTGTTGATCTGGTTCGGGTAGTCCGACCGGCCCGTGGCCATGATCGCGACGGCGTCGGCGACCTGCTCGGGCATGACCTCCGGCGTCGGGTTGGCCATCGCGAACACGATCGCACCGGGGGCCATCGTCCGGATCGCCGCCGGCGTCACCGCCCCGGGAGCCGATACGCCGAGGTAGACGTCCGCGCCCGCGAGCAGCTCGTTGGCGGTGCCGCGCTCGTCGAGCGGGTTCGTGCGCTCGGCCAGTTCAAGGAGCATCGGATCGAGCCCGGGACGGTCGCGATACAGCACGCCGCCGACGTCGCACACGACGATCTGGTCGATGCCGTGGGCGAGCATGATGTTCGTGCACGCCATGCCGGCGGCGCCCGCACCCGTGACCACGACGCGCACGTCCTCCGGAGCCTTGCCGGCCACGCGCAGGGCGTTGAGCAGCGCGGCGAGCGTCACGATCGCGGTGCCGTGCTGGTCGTCGTGGAAGACCGGGATGTCGAGCGTGGCGCGCAGCCGCCGCTCGATCTCGAAGCAGCGCGGCGCCGCGATGTCCTCGAGGTTGATGCCACCGAACGTCGGCGCCGCGGCGGTGACGAAGCGCACGATCTCGTCGGTGTCCGTGGTGTCGATGCAGAGCGGGAAGGCGTCGACGTTCGCGAACTCCTTGAACAGCAGCGCCTTGCCCTCCATCACCGGCATCGCCGCCTCGGGGCCGATGTCGCCGAGGCCGAGCACGGCGGTGCCGTCGGAGACGACCGCGACCATGTTGCCCTTGACGGTCAGCGACCACGCGCGCTCGGGTTCCTCCGCGATCGCGCTGCACACGCGCGCGACCCCGGGTGTGTAGGCCATCGAGAGGTCGTCGCGGGTCTTGACCTGGACGGTCCCGCGAACCTCGATCTTGCCGCCGATGTGCATGAGGAAGGTGCGGTCCGAGACGCTCTCGACGGTGACGTCGGGCACGCCGCCCACGGCCTCGACCACGCGCTCGCCGTGCTCGGAGTCGATGCATGAGACGGTGATGTCGCGGATCTTGGTCCCGCGCTCGACCCGCACGAGGTCGATCGCCCCGAGGATCGCGCCCGTCTCGCCGATCGCGGACGCGACCTGCCCGAACGCGCCCGGGCGCTGAGGCAGCCGCGCGCGGATCGTGATGCTGTACGACGCCGACGGGGCGGCGGCGCTCATCAGGAGGCTCCGGCCTTGGCCTCGCGCTTGGGCATGTACAGGTCGGTGATCGTGCCCTCGGCGGCCTCGGCGGCGAACCCGACGGTCTCCGAGAGCGTGGGGTGGGGGTGGACGGTGAGGCCGATGTCCTCGGCGTCGGAGCCCATCTCGAGCGCGTGCACCAGCTCGGCGATCAGCTCGCCGGCGTTGACGCCGACCATGCCGGCGCCGAGCACCCGGCGCGTCTCGGGGTCGATCAGCAGCTTGGTCGAGCCCTCCTCGCGGCCGATCGAGAGCGCGCGGCCGGACGCGGCCCACGGGAACGTGCCCTTCTCGTAGGGCACGTCCTGCTCCTTGGCCTCGGTCTCGGTCAGCCCCATCCACGCGACCTCGGGGTCGGTGTAGGCGACCGAGGGGATCGCGCGCGCGTCGAACTCAACGTCGTGGCCCGCGATCACCTCCGCGGCGACCTTGCCCTCGTGCGTCGCCTTGTGCGCGAGCATCGGCTCGCCGACGATGTCGCCGATGGCGAAGATGTGCGACACGTTGGTGCGCATCTGGCGGTCGACGCGGATGAAGCCGCCGTCGTCGACCGTGACGCCGGCAGCGTCCGCGCCCAGCGACCCGCCGTTGGGTCGACGGCCGACGGCGAGCAGGATGCGGTCGTAGGTCTCGGGCTCCGGCGCGCCGTCGCCCTCGAAGGTGACCTTCAGCCCGTCGTCGAGCGCCTCGACGCCCGCGACCTTCGTCCCGAGGTGGATCGCCTCGTAGCGCTTCTCGATCCGCTTCTGCAGCGGCTTGACGAGATCCTTGTCGCAGCCGGCGATCAGGGCGTCGAGCAGCTCGACCACGCTGACCTTGGAACCAAGCGCGTCGTAGACCGTCGCCATCTCGAGCCCGATGATCCCGCCGCCGATCACGAGCAGCCGCTCCGGGATGTCGGCGAGCTCGAGCGCGCCCGTCGAGTCCATCAGGCGCGGATCGTCCTCGGGCATGTCGGGGAGCACGGTCGGGCTCGACCCTGCGGCGATGATGCAGTGCTTGAAGCCGACGGTCTTCGTGCCGTCCTCGCCCTCGACCTCCAGGACGTTCGGAGACGCGAACGTGCCCGTCCCGCGCACGATCTCGACCTCGCGCTTCTTGGCCAGGCCGGTCAGCCCTCCGGTGAGCTTCTCGACGACCGAGTCCTTCCAGCCGCGCAGCTTGTCGAGGTCGATCTCGGGCTCGCCGAACGTGATGCCCTGGGCGCCGGACTCCTCGGCGTCGCTGAGCACCCGGGCGATGTGCAGCAGCGACTTCGACGGGATGCAGCCGACGTTGAGGCAGACGCCGCCGAGGCGCTCGTGACGCTCGACCAGCACCGTCTTGAGCCCGAGGTCGGCGGCGCGGAAGGCGGCGGTGTAGCCGCCGGGCCCGGCGCCGAGCACGACCACGTCGGCCTCGACGTCGACCTCGCCCTCGAACTCCGCGGCGGCCGGCGCCTCCTTCTCGTCGTCGACGGGCGCCTTCTCCTCGTCTGCGGCCTCCTCCACCTTCGCGGGCGGCTCGTCGCCGTCGGCCGAGGCGTCGCTCTCGGCCTCGGCGGCATCGAGGGTCAGGATCAGGGTGCCCTCCGACACCGTGTCGCCGACCTCGACGCTCAGCTCCTTGACCACGCCGTCGCTGGGCGAGGGCACGTCCATCGAGGCCTTGTCGGACTCGAGCGTGATCAGCGGGTCCTCGGCTGCCACGGTGTCGCCCGGGGCGACGAGGATCTCGATGATCGGGACGTCGGTGAAGTCGCCGATGTCGGGGACCTTGACCTCGTTCACAGCAGCACCCTCCGCAGATCCTCGAGCGTCGACACCAGGTACTTCACGAAGCGTGCGGCGGACGCGCCGTCGATCACGCGGTGGTCGTAGGACAGCGACAGCGGCAGCATCAGCCGCGGCGCGAACTCCGACCCGTCCCACACCGGCTTCATCACCGAGCGCACGACGCCGAGGATCGCGACCTCGGGCGCGTTGACGATCGGCGTGAAGCTCGTGCCGCCGATCCCGCCGAGGCTGGAGATCGAGAAGTTGCCGCCCGCCATGTCACCCGGCTTGAGCTTGCCCGCTCGCGCCGCACCGGAGAGCTCGCCCATCTCGTTGGCGATCTCGATGATGCCCTTGCCGTCGGCGCCCTTGACCACCGGCACCACGAGCCCGTTCGGCGTGTCGGCCGCGAAGCCGACGTTGTAGTAGCGCTTGACGATCAGGTTGTCGCCGTCGAGCGAGGCGTTGAACTCGGGGAACTCCTTCAGGGCGGCGACGCAGGCCTTGATCAGGAAGGCGAGCATCGTGACCCGCACCTCCTGCTTCTTGTACTCCTCGTTCATCGACTTGCGGAACGCCTCGAGGTCGGTGACGTCGGCCTCGTCGTTGTGGGTGACGTGCGGGATGCGCACCCAGTTGCGCGCGAGGTTCGCGCCCGAGATCTTCTTGATCCGCGACAGCGGGACGGCCTCGACCTCGCCGTACTTGGAGAAGTCGACCGACGGCCAGGGGAGCAGGTCGAGCCCGCCGTCCCCCGACGGCGCGGCGGCCGGGGCTTCGTCCGGCTTCGCTCCGCCCTCCTTGAAGGCGCGCACGTCGTCGCCGGTGATCCGGCCCTTGCGCCCGGAGCCCTCGACCTGCGACAGGTCGACGCCGAGCTCGCGCGCGAGGCGGCGCGTGCCCGGGCTGGCGTAGGGCGGCGCCGCCGACTCGGGCTCCGCGGGAGCGCCCGCGGCCTCGTCGGCGGCCGGCGCGGCGGGCGGATCCGCGCCGTCGGCGCTGTCCTTCGTCTCGGCGGCTTCGGGCTCCTGCTCGGCCGGCTTGGCCAGCGACTCCTCCGTCTCCTCCTCGTCCTCCTCGGCCTCCTCGGCGCCGCCGAGCGTGAGCAGCAGCGTGCCCTCGGAGACGGTGTCCCCCACGCTCACCTTGACCTCCTGCACCACGCCCTCCATCGGCGACGGGACGTCCATCGACGCCTTGTCGGACTCGAGGGTGACGAGCGGGTCCTCCGCCGCGACGGTGTCGCCGGGCGAGACGAGGATCTCGATGATCGGGACGTCGGTGAAGTCGCCGATGTCGGGGACCAGGACGTCGGATGCGGCGGTCGCCGTGCTCATGGCTCCTCTCTCAGACCCGCAGCGGCGCGGGCCGGTCGGGATCGATGTCGTAGGTCTCGATCGCCTTCTGCACGTCGGCCGGCTCCACGTCCCCGTCGTCGGCGAGCGCCTTCAGCGCCGCGACCGTCACGTAGTGGCGGTCGACCTCGAAGAAGCGGCGCAGCTTGACGCGGTAGTCGCTGCGGCCGTAGCCGTCGGTCCCGAGCACGGTGTAGGGGCCGGGGAGGTAGGGCCGGATCTGCTCCGCGAACGCGCGCATGTAGTCCGTCGCCGCGACGGCCGGCCCGCTGCGCTCGCCGAGCTGGGTGGCGACGTAGGGCTGACGCGCGTCCTCGGTCGGATGCAGAAGGTTCCAGCGCTCGGCCTCGATGCCGTCGCGCGCGAGCTCGGTGAAGCTCGTGACGCTCCACACGTCGGCGGCGACGCCGTGATCGGACTCGAGCAGCTCCGCCGCCGCGAGCACCTCGTTCAGGATCGTGCCCGAGCCGAGGAGCTGCACGCGCGGCTTGTGCTCGACGGTGCTCTCGCGCAGCAGGTAGATCCCGCGCTTGATCCCCTCCTCGGCGCCCTCCGGCATCTCGGGGTGGACGTAGTTCTCGTTCATCAGCGTCAGGTAGTAGAAGACGTCCTCCTGCTCGGTGAGCATCCGCCGCAGGCCGTCCTGGACGATGACCGCGACCTCGTGGGCGTAGGTCGGGTCGTAGGAGACGCAGTTCGGGATCGTCGAGGAGAGCACGTGCGAGTGGCCGTCCTCGTGCTGCAAGCCCTCGCCGTTGAGCGTGGTGCGCCCCGCGGTCCCGCCGAGCAGGAACCCGCGCGCGCGCGAGTCGCCCGCCGCCCAGGCGAGGTCGCCGACCCGCTGGAAGCCGAACATCGAGTAGTAGATGTAGAACGGGATCATCGGGACGTCGTGGTTGGAGTACGACGTCGCGGCGGCGATCCAGCCGGAGAACGCGCCGGGCTCGTTGATGCCCTCCTGGAGGATCTGGCCCTTCTTGTCCTCCTTGTAGAACATCAGCTGGTCGGAGTCCTCGGGCTGGTAGAGCTGGCCCAGCTGGCTGAAGATCCCGAACTGGCGGAACATGCCCTCCATGCCGAAGGTGCGCGACTCGTCGGGCACGATCGGGACGACGTGGCGGCCGATCTGCTTGTCGCGCAGCAGCGTGTTGAGGATGCGCACGAAGGCCATCGTGGTCGAGTTCTCGCGCTCGCCGCTGCCCTTCAGCTGCGCGCCGAAGGCGGTCAGCTCGGGCACCTCCAGCTCCTGGGACTTCGCGCGCCGCACCGGCAGCCCGCCGCCGAGCGCGTCGAGCCGCTCGCGCAGGTAGGTCATCTCCTCGGAGTCCGCGGGCGGCCGGTGGAAGCCGCCGGCGTGGACCAGCTCGTCTGAGAGGTCGAGCTCGAAGCGGTCGCGGAACGCGAGCAGCGCGTGCTCGGTCATCTTCTTCTGCTGGTGGGTGATGTTCTGCCCCTCGCCGGCCTCGCCCATCCCGTAGCCCTTGATCGTCTTGGCGAGGATCACCGTCGGCTGGCCGGTGTGCGCGGCCGCGGCGGCGTAGGCGGCGTAGATCTTGCGCGGGTCGTGGCCGCCCCGGTTGAGTGCCCAGATCTCGTCGTCGGACATGTCCGAGACCATCTCGAGCAGCTTCGGGTCCTTGCCGAAGAAGTGCTCGCGCACGTAGGCGCCGTCGCGCGCCTTGAACGTCTGGTACTCGCCGTCGACGGCCTCCTCCATGCGCGCGAGCAGCCGCCCCTCGGTGTCGCGCGCGAGCAGCTCGTCCCAGCGCGAGCCCCACACGACCTTGAGCACGTTCCAGCCCGCGCCGCGGAACACCGTCTCGAGCTCCTGGATGATCTTGCCGTTGCCGCGCACCGGCCCGTCCAGCCGCTGCAGGTTGCAGTTGACCACGAAGATCAGGTTGTCGAGCTTCTCGCGCCCGGCCATCGAGATCGCGCCCAGCGACTCCGGCTCGTCGGTCTCGCCGTCGCCGAGGAAGCCCCACACCTTGCGGCCGCTGGTGTCGGCGATCTCGCGGCCGTGGAGGTACTTCATGAAGCGCGCCTGGTAGATCGCCATGATCGGGCCGAGCCCCATCGAGACGGTCGGGAACTGCCAGAAGTCGGGCATCAGCCACGGGTGCGGATAGGAGGAGATGCCCTCCCCGTCGAAGCCGCCGTTCTCGCCGATCTCCTGCCGGAAGCGCCGCAGCTGGTCCTCGCTCATCCGGCCCTCGAGGAACGCGCGCGCGTAGAAGCCGGGGGCGCAGTGGCCCTGCATGAACACGAGGTCGCCGCCGTGGTCCTCCGTCGGCGCGTGCCAGAAGTGGTTGAAGCCCACCTCGTAGAGCGTCGCGGCGGACTGATAGCTCGCGATGTGCCCGCCGAGCTCGGAGGACTCCTTGTTGGCCTCGAGCACGGTCGCCATCGCGTTCCAGCGGATCAGTGTGCGGATGCGCCGCTCGACCGCCTCGTCGCCGGGGTACTCCGGCTCCTGGTCGACGGGGATCGTGTTGACGTAGGGCGTCGTGCCCCCGAGCGGGGGCGACGCGCCGACGCGACCGGCCTGCGCGACCAGCCGCTCGAGCAGGAAGCGCGCGCGGTCGGCGCCGTCGTTGCGCAACACCGAGTCCAGCGACTCGAGCCAGTCCTGCGTCTCCTCGGCGTCGATGTCGTTCGTCGCCTTGCCGTTCGCGCCGTTCGTGTCCGTCGCGGCCATGCTCCCCCTCTCTCCGATCGTGACCTACCCCTGCGTGCTGTCTAGCACGCTCAGCCGCCGAACGCCGCGCGCACGTCCTCCAGCGATCCGTGCCCGTTGCCCGCCGGGGCGCTGCGCAGGTCCTCCTGCTCGGCTTGCTCGGGCACCACGATCGCGGGGTCGACGCGGAGGAGCGTGTAGCCGCCGACCGCACCCGCACCGAAGGCGGGGGTGAACACGCGCATCGGCCGGTCGATCGCACCATCCCGCACGGCGTCGGAGATCGCGATCGGGATGCTCGCCGCGGAGACGTTGCCGACCGTCTCGACGTTGAAGTAGAGGTCGTCGGCGTCAAGGCCGGCGGCGGTCGCCGACTTGGCGACCATCATCTTGTTGGCCTGGTGGGGGACGACGATGTCGATCGAGTCGAGCAGCTCCAGCGCGCGCAGCTCGCCCATCATCTGCTCGAGGTAGCGCTCGACGAGGGCTTTGACCTCCGGGCCGTAGACCGTGAGGTTGTTGTCGAACTCGGGGTTGGGCCAGATGATCGAGTTGACCTGGCTGACCGGGCCGCTCGCGTAGGCCTGCAGGACCTCGATGTCGGGCTCCGCGCCGTCCTCGGCCGGCCCGACGACCAGTGCGGCCGCCCCGTCTCCGAAGATCATCCGCGACGGGCGGACGGTCCCGATCTTGTCCGAGAACTTCTCCGCACACACGACGAGCACCGGCCGCTTGACCTCCTGCAGCAGCCGTACCGCGTCGGCGAGGCCATAGGGGAAGCCCGCGCAGGCGGCGATGAGGTCGAACGAGCCGTGGGTCTGGAAGATCCCGAGCTGCCCGGAGAGCCAGGTCGCGACGGACGGGATCAGGGTCGTGGTCGTGCACGAGCAGAAGATCACCGCGCCGATCTCCTCCGGCCGGCGCCCGGCGCCGTCGAGCGCGGCGTGGGCCGCCTGCAGCGAGATGTGCTCGAGCCGGCGCTCGGTATAGCGCCGCTCTCGGATCCCCGTCTTGTCCTCGATGTCCTCGGCGCTCATCGGCGACCAGCTGTAGGCGGCGTTGCGCACGATGTCTTCGTTCGTGCAGACGTGCTCGCCCTTGACGACGGCCAGCGACTCGAGCCGCGGCATCAGCGCGAACTGCTCGCGCACGACGGTGGGCGGGAGCGGCGCGACCGGCGGCTTGGCCTCCGTCGGCGGCGCCGGCCGCGGCCGCGGCGGCCGCTGCGCGCGCACGCGCCGGATGAACTCGAGCACCTCGCGGTCGCGCGGCACGAACGCGACGACGAAATCGTCGTCGCCGATCTTCCCGACCTCCTCGAGCCGCGACTGCGCGAGGTCCCACGGGTACTGGTTCTCGAGCACCATCGCGAGGCGGGCCAGCGGCTCGAGCTCGGCGACCGCCTCGTTGCAGTCGAGGATCTCCTGGTAGCCGTGGGTCGGGTGGTCCGGGTCGTGGCGCGGGAGGCAGAAGGTCAGGTTCGACGGATCGCTCGTGATCTCCGCGACGGTCGGCTTGATCGGCGGGAGCTCGGTCGCGTGATGGCGCTTGTGGCGGAAGATCGTGAACAGGCTCGCGAAGATCCGGTCCTCGGCCTCGGCGTCGGAGGTGGGGGAGAGCTCGCTCCACGCCGTCTGGACCGCCGCCACCTTGCGCTCGCCCTGCTCCCACGGCGTCAGCAGCGGCAGGAAGACGTCGTCGCGCCCGCGCGGCAGGTCGCGCCACCGCGTCGGGCGCTTGTCGTACATCGTCATCGCGTAGCGGTTGCCCCAGACCAGGCTCATGGCCAGGTCGCGCAGCAGCTGCGAGCGGGAGCGGTAGTCGCCCTGCTCGACGCGTTCGAGGATCTCGGTGCCGGTCGGCGCCTTGGCCTCGAAGTCGCGCTTGACCACCGCTTCCAGCTGCTCCAGGGTCTCGAGGACCGAGAAGTCGAGGTCCGCGCTGAAGTTGGAGGGGAAGACCAGCCGGCCGTGGCCGTTGACGACGAAGGGCCTCACGGCTTCCCCGCCGGCACTACATGTCCATCCCGCCGTTGACGGCCCACACCTGTCCGGTGATGTAGGAGGACGCGTCGGCGCACAGGAAGTGCACGACGCGCGCGATCTCCTCCGGGCGGCCGAGGCGCGCGAACGGGATCTGCTTCTTGACGCCCTCGAGCACCTTCTCCGGGACGCCCTCGAGCATGTCGGTGGCGATGAAGCCCGGGGCGACGGCGTTGACCGTCACGTTGAGGCCGTTCTCGTGCAGCTTCTCCGACTTGGCGAGTGCCTGGGCGGCCTCGCGCGCCATCGTGGTCGTCAGCCCGAACATGCCGGACTTCGCGGCGGCGTAGTTGGCCTGCCCGATGTTGCCGGTCTGGCCGATGATCGAGGAGATGTTCACGATCCGGCCCGACCCGCGCTCGAGCATGTGGTCGAGCGCCGGCTTGGACATGAAGAAGGCGCCGGAGAGATTCACCGAGATGACCTTGTTCCAGTCGTCCGCGGACATCTTCAGCACGGGCTTGTCGTTGGTGATGCCGGCGTTGTTGACGAGGATGTCGAGCCGGCCGTGCTGCTCGATCACGTCTTTCACGACGCCCTGGCAGTCCTCGTACACGCCGACGTTGCCCTGGTGGATGCTGCCGGTCGCGCCCGACTTCTCGATCGCCTCGAGGTGACCCTCGGCCGACTCCTTGTCGGAGGAGTAGCCGGCGGCGACGGTCGCGCCCTGGGCCGCGAGGCTGTGGCAGATCGCGGCTCCGATGCCGCGCGTGCCGCCGGTGACGAGCGCGACGCGGCCCTCGAGCTTGCGCGGGCCGGTGCCGGCCGCGGGGGGTGCCTGTGTCTCGGTTGCCATCGGTTGTTCTCCTCCTAGCGGGCGGAGCGCTCTTCGAGCCACTCCGCGATGTCCGGCCAGATCTCGTCGCGCGCCTTCGAGCCGGCCATCAGGCCGATGTGTCCGCCGGGGCGGTCGAGGTGCGTCACGTCTTCGCTGGAGACCAGGTCGAGCAGCGGCAGCGTGCCCGGGCGCGGGGCGATGTGATCGGCCCCGGCCGTGACGACGAGCGTGTTCTGGTCGATGTTGCGTAGGTCCACCCGGCGCCCGCGCAGCCGCAGCGTGCCCTTGACCAGCCGGTTCTCCTTGTACATCCAGGTGATCCACTGGTTGTAGGCCCGGCCCGGGAACGGCGGGTTGTCGGCCACCCACTTCGCCATCGACTGGTAGGCCTCGCGCTTGGCCTCGCCGTTGAGGACGCTCTGCCACAGCGTGCGGTAGGTCGTCCAGAAGTTGGTGACCGGCTTCATCATCTTGTTGGCGAAGTCGACGCCGGCGCCGGGCACCGACGGCAGCACCTCGGTGACGAACTCGGGGTTGAAGGAGTCGCGGCCCACCCAGCTGGTGTAGGTCCCGCCCGTGGTGTCGACCGGGGTGGTCAGCAGCACGAGGTTGCGCGCCGCGCCGCCGGGCTCGAGCGCGGCGTGCATGGCGACGAGCGAGCCGCCGATGCACCAGCCGAGCAGGCTGAGCTCATCCTGGCCGGACGCGCGCAGCGTCTCGCGCATCCCCCACGGCAGCTCGTCGCAGACGTAGTTGTCGATGCCCATGTCGGCGTCCTCGTCGCCGGGCACGCCCCAGTCGAGCAGGAAGACGTCGTAGCCCTCCTCGAGCAGGTACTCGACGAACGAGTTGCCGGACCGCAGGTCGAAGATCTCGGGCCGGTTGATGAGCGCGAACACGAGCAGGACCGGCAGCGCGTGGGTGCGGCGCGTGGAGCGGTAGCGGTACAGCGTCGTCTTGCGGTGCGTCCACACGACGTCCTTCGGCGTGACCCCGATCTTGGCGTCGTCGCGGGTCAGCAGGAGGTTCGCGAACTCCACCGCGGCCACCGGCGCACGGACCAGTTGCTCGACGGCGTTCACTTACTTGAGGAGGACTTGGTGGTGCGCCGGCGGCTCGTGCCGTTCGAGGCGCTCGAGCGCTCGGACTCGGAGAGCTGCTCCTGGAGGCGCTCGACCTCTTGAAGCACCTGCTCGAGCTTGTCCTCGGTGCGCGCGAGCTGGCGGGAGAGCGACGTGATGTCACGCCGGCCGGCCAGCCGCAGGTTGCGCACGATGAGGTCGACAGCGTCGTTGCCGATCCGCGTCACGGCGAGGATGTTCTCGGTCGAGCGGGCCAGCAGCTCGCCGAACGCGTCCTTCTTGACCAGCTCCTCCATCGCGTCGGCCGTGCGCTTCTCGGCGTCCTCGTAGAGTCGCCGGACGTCTTCCGTGGGATCCGGTGTCTCGCTCATCCTCACCTCTTCGTGTACCGGGGCCAGCGGGTGCTGAAACCCCGATACACAAAGCCGTTACGGCGCGGGGATCGGCGGGCGCTTGCGCGGCGTCTGGTTGCGGGCCCTCGTCTTCGCGGCCGCGGTGTCGGCGTTGCGGCGCGAGCGCTTGTAGACGGAGGCGAGGATCGGGGGCCAGTGCTCGCGCAGCGCCTCGGAGCCCATGAAGAGGCCGAGGTGCCCGCCCGAGTTCGTGTGCGTCTCGATGTCGGCCGGCTTCGTGGCGACGTGGTCGGCCGCGGCGAACACCTGCGAGGGGGGCGTGATGTGGTCGCGCGCGCCGCCGAGCAGGAACAGCGGGCAGTCGATCCGCGAGAGGTCGACGCGCTCGCCGCCGATCTCCAGCGTGCCCGCCACAAGGCGATTTGCCACGAAGAGGTGCTCGACGATCCAGAGGTAGAACGTGCCCGGGATGTCCTGCACGTGCTTGAACCAGGTCTCGAAGTGGTGGTGGCGCTCGAGGTGCTCGGCGTCGTGCAGGTGCGTGAACAGCTGCACCTGCTTGGCGACCTCGTTCTCCGGCCGGATCAGGATGAAGCCGTTGAGCATGTGCTCGCCCTTGAGCACGCCGCCGCCCTGCTCGACGACCCAGCGGTAGAACGCGAGGTCGTCGCCGCCGAGCGCGCCGACCCAGTCGTGGATCACGGCGTCGCCGGCGTGGAAGTCGATCGGTGCGCCCGCGAGCGTCAGCGTATTGACATGCTCGGGGTGCAGCGCCGCGTAGATCGCAGCCAGCCAGCCGCCCTGGCAGTCGCCGATCAGGTTGACCGGCCCGCCGATGTGCTCGATCGAGCGTTCGACGAAGTTGAGGTAGTCCTCGATCCCCGCACCGCTGGTCTCGGGCGTCGCGCCGATCCACTCGAGCGAGAACGCACGCTCCAGCCCGGCGGCGCGGATGACCTTCATCTGGCTTTGTGTGGGGGAGAAGTCAACGATGCAGGAGTCGTGTCCGGCCTGCGGCGGCAGGACGAGCGTCGGCACCACGTCGGCCTTCGAGCCGTGCGAAAAGTCGCGCAGGCGGGCGACGGGGGACTCGAGCACGATCTCGTTGGGCGAGTGCCATTGCGGGCGCTCGCTGCGGCTCGACTCGGTCCACCAGCGGCGGACGTCGTCGAACACGTTCCAGGGCGCGGCCCCGCGGGACAGGGCCTCCGTCCAGTAAGTGGTGGTCCCCTCGGCTGAGAGGCGGGCGATCTCGGAGCCGGACTCGATCCAGCGCTCCATCAGGCGCGTGTTCATGTCTTACAGCCTTTCAGAGCGGACAGACGAGGGGCACGGACGTCATGTCCGTGCCCCTCCTTTCAGTCCTGTGGTTACGTCTTGGCTACTTCAGGAGATCGCGCGCGGTCGAGGTGTAGACGCGCGTGATCTCGCGGGTGAAGTTCGCCTGCGCCCGCGCGACGTTGGCGATCCAGTCGACCTTGGTCTGGTCGGCGACCTTGTCCTGGTAGTCGGCGTAGGTCTGAAGGTTCTTCTCGTAGGCTTCGAGGACGCCGGTGCCGGCGTTGCGGCCGAGGTCGAGGACCTGCTCGTTGAGATCCCGGACGGTCTTGGTGGCCTGATTGATGTTCTTCTCGGCCTGGGTCTTGGTCTGCGTGGTAGCCATGTGGCTGCCTCCCGATGCTCGTTCGCTTTCGATCTGCTGCTGTTAGCAGAGTAGCACGTAATCTTGCTAACCGCAAGCACCAGGTTGGCGCGTAGCGACCAGGGGTAGAGAGGGCCACGGAGAGCGAAAAACACTGGAGGAGAGCGCCGATGAGCAGGACCGTCGTACTGAGTGCAGCCCGCACACCTTTCGGCAAACTGGGCGGAGGCCTGTCGACCGTCGACGCCACCGAGCTCGGCGGCACCGCGATCGAGGCCGCGCTCGAGCGCGCCGAGGTCAAGCCGGACCAGGTCCAGCACGTCGTCATGGGCCAGGTGCTGCAGGCCGGCCAGGGCCAGATCCCGTCCCGCCAGGCCCAGATCAACGCGGGGATCCCCAAGGAGGTGTCCTCGGAGACCGTCAACAAGGTCTGCGCCTCGAGCCTGCGGGCGATCGGCATCGTCGACCAGGCCGTGCGCGCGGGCGATCTCGAGCTCGCCGTCGCCGGCGGCATGGAGTCGATGTCACTGGCGCCGTACCTGCTGCCCAAGGCGCGCTTCGGGTTCCGCATGGGCGACGTCGAGGCGGTCGACGCGATGACTCACGACGGGCTCACCAACCCGTTCACGGGCAAGATGATGGCGCCGGAGGCCTCCGAGGTCGCCGAGGAGCTCGAGATGACGCGGGCCGACCTCGACAAGTTCGCGCTGCGCAGCCACCAGCTCGCCGTCCAGGCGACCGACGAGGGCCGGCTCGCGGAGGAGATCGCGCCGGTGACGGTGTCCTCGAAGAAGGGCGACACGACCGTCGAGACCGACGAGGGCCCGCGCTCCGACGCGACGCTCGAGACGCTGGCCAAGCTCAAGCCGATGACCGAGGGCGGCACCCACACCGCGGGCAACTCCCCGGGCGTCAACGACGGCGCCGGCGCACTCGTGCTGGCCTCGGACGAGTGGGCGAAGGCCAACGACCGCGAGTGGCTGGCGACGATCGTGGCGCAGGCCGCGGTGGCCAACGACTTCGCCTACCTCGCACGCACGCCCGCGAAGGCGACGGAGCTCGCGCTCGAGAAGGCGGGCCTCAAGATCGACGACATCGACCTGTTCGAGATCAACGAGGCGTTCGCCTCGGTGGCGCTGAACTCGATGCGGATGCTCGGCGTCGACGAGGACCGCGTCAACGTCAACGGCGGCGCGATCGCCCTCGGGCACCCGATCGGGGCCTCGGGCGCGCGCATCCTCACGACGCTGATCTGGGAGCTGCGCCGCCGTGGCGGCGGGCGCGGCGTGGCCGCGATCTGCTCCGGCGGCGGCCAGGGCGACGCCGTCATCGTCGAGGTCTGACGCAGACGGCGGGCGGCGCGGGGCTCCGGCGACGCCGGAGCCCCGCTCGCTCCGCTAGCTGTCCCCGTTCTCGTCGGCCTTGACCTGCTCCTCGAGCCTGTCCACGACGCTCGGGTCGGCCAGGGTCGAGACGTCGCCCTTCTCGTTGCCCTCGGCGATGTCGCGCAGCAGGCGCCGCATGATCTTGCCGGAGCGCGTCTTGGGCAGGTCGTCGGCCCAGATGATGCGCTTGGGCCGCGCGAGCTTGCCGATCTTCTTGCCGACGTGCTCGCGGATCTCCTTGACGAGCTCCTCGTCGCCTTCGTCCTCTTTGCCCCCGAGCGTCACGAACGCGGTCACGGCCTGGCCCGAGTCCTCGTCGGACTGCCCGATCACGGCCGCTTCGGCGACCTTGTCGTGCGACACGATCGCGCCCTCGATCTCGGCCGTCGACATGCGATGCCCCGAGACGTTGAGGACGTCGTCCGTGCGCCCGATGATCCAGAAGTAGCCGTCCTCGTCCTTGCGGGCGGCGTCGCCGACGGTGTAGGTGTCCTTGCCGAACGTGTCCCAGTAGGTCTCGATGAAGCGGTCGTCGTCCTGGTAGAGCGTCCGCAGCATCCCGGGCCACGGCCGGCACACCACCAGCAGCCCCTTGTCGGTGCCGGCGTCGTCGCCGCCGTCCTCCTTGAGGATCGCGGCGTCGATGCCGGGCAGGGCCTTGGTCGCCGACCCCGGCTTCGTCTCCGTGATGCCCGGCAGCGGGGCGATCATGATGTGGCCGGTCTCGGTCTGCCACCAGGTGTCGACGATCGGGCAGCGCTCGCCGCCGATCACGAGGTGGTACCAGAGCCACGCCTTCGGGTTGATCGGCTCGCCGACCGTGCCGAGCAGGCGCAGCGAGGACAGGTCGTGCTTCTCCGGGTACTCCTTGCCCCACTTCATGGCGGCGCGGATCGCGGTCGGCGCGGTGTAGAAGAGCGACACGCCGTAGCGCTCGACGAGCTCCCACCAGATGTCCTTGTCCGGGTAGTCGGGCGCGCCCTCGAACATCACCGACGTGGTCCCGTTGGCGAGCGGCCCGTAGACGATGTAGGAGTGCCCGGTGATCCAGCCGACGTCGGCGGAGCACCAGAACACGTCCTCCTCGGGCTTGAGGTCGAACACCAGCTTGTGCGTGTACGCGACGCCTGTGAGGTAGCCGGCCGTCGAATGCAGGATGCCCTTCGGCTTCGCCGTCGAGCCGGACGAGTACAGGATGAACAGCGGGTCCTCGGAGTCCATCGGCTCGGGCGGGCACTCGTCGTCGGCGGCCTCGAGGAGATCGTGGTACCAGTGGTCGCGGCCGTCCTTCATCGGCGCGTCCTCGTCGCTGCGCTTGACGACGATGATCGTCTCGAGCGACTCCAGGTCGCCCATCGCCTCGTCGACGCCCTCCTTGACCGGTGTCGTCTTGCCCTTGCGGCGGGCGCCGTCGACGGTCACCAGCACCTTGGCCTCGGAGACCTCCATGCGCTCCTTGACCGACTCGGGGGAGAACCCGCCGAAGACGACGTTGTGGGGCGCGCCGATCCGCGCGCACGCGAGCATCGCGACGACGACCTCGGGGACCATCGGCAGGAAGATCCCGACGATGTCGCCCTTCTCGACCCCGACGTCCTTCAGCGCGTTGGCGAACTTCTGGACGTCGCGATGGAGGTCGGCATAGGTGATGTCCTCCTCCTCACCCTCCTCACCGCGCCAGTGGAACGCGACGCGATCGCCGTTGCCGTCCTCCACATGGCGGTCGACGCAGTTCTCGGCGACGTTGAGCTTGCCGCCGACGAACCACTTGGCGAACGGCGCGTCGGACCAGTCGAGCACCTGCTCGTAGTCCTCCTGCCATTTGAGCGCCTTGGCCTGCTCGGCCCAGAAGGCCTCGAAGTCCTCGTCGGCCTGCTCGTAGATCTTCTCATCCGTGACGTCCGCGCTCTCCTTGAACTCGTCCGACGGCGCGAACTTCTCCTGGTCGAGAAGCGCTTCGAGCCGATCCTCCAGCTCGCGTGTCTCAGCCATGCGTTCTCCTCCTGTTGCTATCGCTCCCTGCTGGGGTACTGCCCGCTCGGCCTGCGCTTTACCCGAGATGCGCTCAGCGGCGGCGCGGATCGTGGATCCTGCGCTCCGCCGCCGCGCACTCGACGCACAGGACGCTGTCGGGCAGCGCGCGCAGGCGCTTCGGCGGGATCGGCGCGCCGCAGGCGTCGCAGCGGCCGTAGGTGCCCGCGTCGAGCTTGGCGAGCGCGCGCTCGGTGCGGGCGAGGCCGGTCTCCAGCGAGCGGCCGACGCCGATCTCCGTCAGCCGGCTGATCGCCTCGGTCGTGCCGTCGCCGATGCGCTTGCCGAACCCCTGCGCCGAGCCGAGCTCGGGGCGCTGGGCGAGCGTTGCCACGCGCTCGCCCATGCTCGCGCGGCGCGCCTCGAGCTCGTGGCGGATCGCGTCGAGGTCGAGATCGTCGGGCATGTCCCCGATGTTCGCAGAGGGCGTTGGTGGCGCTTCCGCGCCGGCGCGGTCGCGCCGGCGCGGAAGGTCTGGCGTTCAGGCGGTGGCCGGATGCAGGCCGGCGGGCCCGGCGTCGTCCGCGGGGACGAGCGCGAGCATCGCCAGGTAGGCGAGCAGCCCGGCGCCGCTGAACAGGATCGAGACGGCGAAGCCGACGCGGACGAGGACGGGATCGATGCCGAGGTGGGCGGCGAGGCCGCCGGCGACCCCGCTGATCTTCCGGTCGGTGGTCGAGCGGGTGAGGGGAGTGGGGGAGGAGGTCGTGTTCATGGACGACATGATCCGGGGTCGCCGGCCCTCGCGCCATCGGGGATGACCCCTAGGGCTCCCTCGCCGGTCCCTGACGGGGTAGCGTCCGCGGCGTGGCGCAGAGCCAGGAGCTGGGAGCGGGTGCGTGGTCCTACTTCGGCGACCCGCGCGCGATCGCGCACGACGGGCACACGTTCACGGGCTGGATCTCGACGACGGGCAACGCTGGGTCGCCCACCTCAAGCCGGACGGGTCGTTCACCAAGCGGGTGATCTACCGCGACCTCGGCGTCGACGACCACAACAACCCGTCGCTCGTCTTCCGCCCGGACGGCCGCATCGCGGTCTTCTTCTCGCCGCACTCGGGCCGCTTCCTCCCACCGCCGAGCCATCGCCCCAGCAAGCTCCGCTACCGGGTCTCCAAGCGCCCCTTCTCGATCAGCGGCTTCGAGCGGGTCCGGCACGTGCTGACCAACGCGCCCGGCAAGCTCGGGTTCACCTACCCCAACCCGATCCAGCAGAAGGGCAAGCTGCTCGACCGCATCTACAAGTTCACCGACGCCAGGGGGAGCGCGTGGCCGCACGACATCGCGCTGACGTCCGAGGGCCGGCCGCGGATCGTCTACACGCGCCGGGCCGGCCACCGCGACGCCTTCTTCTACGCGTACCACAACGGTGAGAGATGGGTCAGCCGCAAGATCGTGGACGCGGGGCCGGGCTTCCCCTCCTTCACCTCCGGCGGGGCCACGCTGGACCACGAGGACCCGCGCGTCGTCCACCTGTCGCGCCGGACCGGCGCGTTCCATCAGGTGGAGGCCTGGTTCACGCCCGACAACGGCCGCACGTGGCGGTCACGGCAGCTGACCGCGGAGCCCGATCACTACTGCACCCGTCCGGTGACGCCGAGGGGCCTCCGCGCGACGAACCTGGTGCTGTTCACCCGCGGGGACCGCTCGACGAAGGGCTTCACCGACTTCCGCACTCGCATCCACGCGCTCGCCGGATCTGTTCCGCCGTCTTAGGCGGGCTCGGGCTGCGGCTCGCGCCCGTGGGCGTGCTCGCGCTCGACGACGGGGGGATCCGAGCGCAGCACGAAGGCCGCGAGCAGGATCGCCACCCCGATCAGCCCGGCCGCGACGAGGAACGCGAGCTGGTAGCCGCCGGTCAGCGCCGCGGCGACCGAGTCGCCCTGTGAGCGCAGGATCTCGGTGCGGTCGGTGGCCAGGGTGGCGAGCACGGCGAGGCCGAAGGCACCTCCGACCTGCATGCTCGTGTTGACCACGCCGGAGGCCAGGCCGGCGTCGCCGGGCGGCACGCCGGTCATCGAGATCGTCGTCAGCGAGGGGAAGACGAGCCCGGCGCCGGTGCCGAGCAGGATCATCACCGGCAGGACGTCGACGAGGTAGTCGCCGTCGACCGGCGCGCGCGAGAAGTACGCGAGCGCCACCGCCACCAGCACGAGGCCCGGCAGCAGCGTCGCCCGCGGGCCGAAACGCAGGTTCAGCCGCGCCGAGACGCCGAGCGAGAGCGCTCCGATCAGCAGCGAGACGGGCAGGAAGGCCAGCCCGGTGGTGATTGCGTCGTAGCCGAGGATCCGCTGCAGGTAGAGGACGCCGAGGAAGAACATCCCGAACAGCCCGGCCACCATCAGCACGATCGTCAGGCTCGCGCCGGAGAGGTTGCGCGAGCGGAAGATGCGCAGCGGGATGAGCGGCGTGGCCGCGCGCGCCTCGCGGGCGATGAAGCCGGCCAGCAGCGCGACCGACGCGGCCCCGAAGCCGAGCGTGTGGGTCGAGGTCCAGCCGTGGTCGCCGACCTCGAGGATCGTGTAGACGCCGACCATCACGGCACCGGTGACCAGCAGTGCGCCGAGGACGTCGGCGCCCTTGGCCAGGCCGATGCCCTTGTCGTCCTCGACGTAGCGCAGGGCCAGCAGCGCGGTCGCGACGCCGATCGGGATGTTGACGAAGAAGATCCAGTGCCAGCTGATCGCCTGCGTCAGAGCGCCGCCGGCCAGCAGGCCGATCGAGGCGCCCGCGGAGGCGACGAAGCTGTAGATGCCGATCGCCTTCGCCTGCTCCCGCGGCTCGGGGAACATCGTGACGATCATGCCGAGGATCACGGCGGAGGTCAGCGCGCCGCCGATGCCCTGGACGAAGCGCGCGGCGACGAGCACCTCCTGGCTCGAGGCGAAGCCGCAGGCGAGCGAGGCGAGTGTGAAGAGCCCGAGGCCGAAGAGGAAGACACGACGGCGCCCGATCAGGTCGCCGAGGCGTCCGGAGAGCAGCAGCAGACCGCCGAAGGCGATCAGGTAGCCGTTGACGACCCAGGCGAGGGTGGACTGCGAGAAGCCGAGGTCCTCCTGGATCGACGGCAGCGCGACGTTCACGATCGTGGAGTCGAGGATGATCATCATGAAGCCGGCGCACAGCACGAGCAGCGCGGTCCAGCGTCCGTCGGTCTGTGGGGGCTGCGTGGTGGTGCCGGGATGGGTCATATTGGATCCTCGTTGTACGATGAACGTCGTACCCTAACAAACGTACGATGATCGTCGTACATTCCTCCCAGGAAATTCACGTGCTGACCACCGACACGCCCGCCCATCCCAGCCGCGACGAGATCGAGCTCGCGGCGGTCCTCCACGCGCTCTCCGATCCGGTCCGGCTGCTGATGGTCCGCGGGATGGCCGGCGCCTTCGAGGGCCGCACCTGCGGCAGCTTCGACGTCCCGGTCACGAAGTCGACCTGCACCCACCACTTCAAGGTCCTGCGCGAGGCCGGCGTGATCCGCCAGCGCCAGGAGGGCACGCGGCGCGTCAACACGCTGCGCGAGGAGGACCTCGAGGCGCGCTTCCCGGGCCTGCTCGCGACGATCCTCGCGGCCGCCGGCGATCAGCCCGAGCTGACCGCGCGCACGTAGCGCGCGGCCGAGCGCTCGACCGCGCCCTTGCCGTCCTCGATGACGGTGCCCCACCAGGCGCCGTAGATCGTCTCGAACGCGAACGGGTTGAGCGCGGCGCGGACCGCCTCCACCTTCGCGGCCGGCAGCGGGATCAGGTTGGGATAGCTGTACATGAAGCCGACATGGCGGCGATCTGGGATGACCTGGACGATGTCGCCCGACAGCAGGGCGCCGCGGCCACCCGCCCCGCCGGCCCAGTGCAGGACGGTGCCGCCATCGAAGTGCCCGCCGCAGCGGATCAGCGTGAGACCGTCGCCCAGCTCGGAGCGCTCACCGTCCCACAGCTCGACCACCGGATCGGGGCGCATGATCCACTCGGCGTCGTCGGCGTGCAGGTACACGGGGCAGCCGAAGCGGCGGCCCCACTCGACCATCGCGGAGTAGTAGTGGGGATGGGAGATCGCGATCGCGGCGAGCCCGCCGCGCCGCTCGACCTCCGCGACGGTGTCGTCGTCGAGCAGCGTCACGCAGTCCCACAGCAGCTGCCGCTCGCCCCAGGGCACGAGCAGGGCGCGCTGGCCGATCGCGAAGCGCGGCTCGGTGCCGATCCCGGCCAGCTCGCCCTCGGCTTCGATCCGGTTGGCGTGATCGGGGCGCAGCGCCTCGAGCGTCGTCCAGCGCTGCCCGCTCTCGGGCACGTACTGGCGCTCGTCCTCGCACACCGGGCAGCTCGCCGGCGGCGCCGCGGAGGCCGCGAACTGCACTCCGCAGGTCGCGCAGACGAGGTGGTTCAAGGCGCCGGGTTGGCGCGCGCCCACTCGACGATCCGCTTCGAGTCGGAGATCGCGCTGCCGTCGTCGAGCTCGAGCCCCGGGACCATCGACTTGCCGGTCAGCCGCTTGGCCGCCTGGCGGCCGGCGGTGCGGTTGCCGAGGGCGTCCGGAAGGATCGCGAGCCCGTAGGACTTGACCACCTGCGGATTGTGGCCGGCCTCGCGCAGCGCCTCGTAGGCGTTCTTGCAGGGGTGGCCGCCCGGGCGCGGGGTGGAGAAGGTTCCGCAACAGACGTCGAGCTTCATCGGCGTGAGCATAGGGCGCGTACCATCGCCGCCATGAGCCGCGCGATCCTCGTCACCGGCGCCTCGCGCGGCATCGGCGCCGCGGTGGCGCGCGCGTTCGCGGCGGGCGGCGATCGCGTCGCCGTGCACTACGGGGCGCGCCGCGACCGCGCCGAGGAGGTGGCCGCGGGGCTGCCGGGGGAGGGGCACGTCGTCGTCGGCGCGGACCTCGCCGACCCGGCGGCCGTGCGCGCGATGGTCGACGCCGCCGCCGAGGCGCTCGGCGGCCTCGACGTGCTCGTCAACAACGCGGGGATCTTCGAGCCGCACCCGATCACCGAGACGAGCTACGAGGAGTGGCAGCGCGGCTGGCAGCGGACGCTCGGCGTCAACCTGACCGGCGCGGCGAACGTGACCTGGTGCGCTGTGCAGCACATGGCGGGCGCAGGGCACATCGTCAACGTCGCCTCGCGCGGGGCGTTCCGCGGCGAGCCGAAGGCCCCGGCCTACGGAGCGAGCAAGGCCGGGTTGATCGCGTTCGGCCAGTCGCTCGCTCGCGCGCTCGGGCCGGCCGGGATCGCCGTCACGTCGGTCGCGCCCGGCTTCACTGAGACCGACATGGCGGCTGAGGAGCTCGCGGGGGAGAAGGGCGACGCGCGGCGCGCGGAGAGCCCTTTGGGGCGCGTTGCGACGCCGGACGAGGTGGCGGCGGCGGTGGTGTATCTGGCGTCGCCGGATGCGGTCATGGCGAGCGGGTCGGTTCTGGATGTGAACGGGGCTTCGTATCTGCGGATGTGAGGCGGCCGCGGCTTGACCGGCGGAAGTCAACGGCGGCTGGGTGGGAGTGGGTGCGAACCGGTTCCGGTCGCACCATCCTGCCCTGGGGGCACATACCGTCCTGCCCTGACCTCGCATAGCGGGGTCTAGGCAGGACAGTTCCTGCCGCGGCACGTCAAACTCACGCCTACCCAGCCGCAGTTGACGTTCGCTCGCTTACCACGAACTACCGCGAGTACGCCGCCGGCACCCCACCATCTACGTTGAGCATGTTCCCCGTGCTCTTGCCCGACCGCGCCGGGGAGGCGAAGTGCAGCACCGCCTGGGCGATGTCCTCCGGGAAGATGTTCACGCGCAGGGTCGTGCGCTTGCGGTAGTGCTCCTCGAGCTCGTCGGGCTCGATGCCGTAGGCCGCTGCGCGCTCCTCGCGCCACGAGGAGCCCCAGATGCGGGAGCCCTGGAGGACCGCGTCGGGGTTGACGGTGTTGACGCGGATGCCGCTCGCGCCGCCCTCCTCGGCGAGGCAGCGCGCGAGGTGCAGTTCGGCCGCCTTGGCCGACGAGTACGCGGAGGCGCCCTTGCCGGCGACGACCGCGTTCTTGGAGGCGACGAAGACGATCGCGCCGCCGCGGCCCTGTCGGTTGAGGACCTTGAACGCCTCACGCGCGACCAGGAAGTAGCCGGTCACGAGGATGCCGTGGTTGCGGTTCCACTCGTCCAGCGTCGTCTCCTCGATCGCGGCGCTCGAGGCGATGCCGGCGTTCGAGACCAGGATGTCGACGCCGCCGTAGCGATCGACCGCGGCGGCGAAGGCGGCGCGCACCGCGTCCTCGCTCGTGACGTCGCCGCTGACGGCCAGCCCGCTGTCGCCGTAGGACTCAACCGCGTCCTCGGCGCCGGACTGGTCGAGGTCGAACGCGACGACGCACGCCCCCGCGGCGGCGAGCGAGTCGCCGATCGCGCGGCCGATGCCGCCGGCCCCACCGGTCACGAGCGCCACCTGGCCCTGCAACTCCCCCGGCGGCGGTGCCTGGGCGAGCTTGTACAGCTCGAGCGGCCAGTACTCGATCGCGAAGCTCTCGGCGGCGTCGAGCGAGACGAATTCGCCGAGCGCCTGAGCCCCCGCCATCACCTCGATCGCGCGGTGGTAGAGGTCGCGCGAGACGGTCGCGTTCTTCGTCGTCGTGCCAGTGGAGACGAGCCCCAGGTGCTGGACCAGGACGATCCGCGGGTCGGGGTCGGCCGGCTCGGTGGTCTCGTCGCCGTGGGCCTCGACGTAGTCGCGGTAGTCCGCGCGGAACGCCTCCGCGCGCTCGGCGATCCGCTCGCGCAGCGCCTCGGCGTCGTCGGTGTCGGGGTCGTATCCGATCCACAGCGGCACGCGCTTGGTGTGGACGAGGTGGTCGGGGCACGGGGCGCCGACGGTGACGAGATGCTCGGCCTCGGCGGAGGAGACGAACTCCAACGAGCGTGACGAAGTGTCGACGGTCAGGAGCTTGTGCTTCTCGCTGGAGACCGCGCCGCGGATGGTCGGGAGCAGTTCCTGCAGCAACTCGGGGCGTGCGCGGTCAGCCGCAGGGTGGCGGCCTCCGAAGCGCGGCTCATGGCCGGTGCGCTCGTTGACGAACACGACCGCCTGGTTGATGACCTCGATCGTCCGCCGATAGGCCTCCTCGGCGCTGTCGCCCCAGACCACGAGCCCGTGCTTGGCAAGCACGACGAGCTTGAGGCCGGGGTTCGCACGCGCGGCCTCGCCGACCTGGCGCGAGAGCGTGAAGCCGGGCCGGATGTAGGGGATCCAGGCGGCGCCGTCGCCGAAGCACTCGTGCACGAGGCGCTCGCCGTCGGCCGTCCCGGCCAGCACGTTGATGCCGTCCGGGTGGGTGTGGTGCACGTGCGGCGCCGGGACGAACGCGTGCAGCAGGGTCTCGATCGAGGCGCGCGGCATCTTCGGGTCGAGCTGGCAGCGCGCGAGGTAGGCGACCATGTCCTCGTCGCTCATCTCCGAGCGCTCCATCAGCGGCAGCATCTCGTCCATGCGCAGCCCGGTGAAGTGCTCCGCGCCCATGGTGGCGAGGTCGGAGCCCGAGCCCTTGACCCACATGACCTCGACCTCGCGGCCGGCGTGGTCGGTCGCCGTGCCCTTGGCGGAGGTGTTGCCGCCGCCGAAGTTCGACACCGCGCGGTTGGCGCCGAGCAGGTTCGAGGCGGGCACGAGCTGGGCGAGGACGTCGCCGTCCGGCACACCATCGGCGGGCCAGAGATCGTCGACGGTGTCGACGAGCGGGGCGACGATGCTCATCGGGTGATCTCCTGTTGGGTCTCTCGTTGGGTGGCGATGCGCTCGGCGTAGCCGGAGGCGCGCAACTCGGCGACCGGGTCCTCGGCGGCGCCCAGCGCAGTGCGGGCGCGGGCACACAGCGGGCGGACGTCGGCGCGGTAGGCGTCGAGCAGGACCTCGTGACCGCCGAGCACGTCCTCGGCCTGCTGGGCGGCGCGCAGCGCGTCACGGTCGACCAGCAGCGCCTTCGCGTAGGCCTCCTGCAGGTTCACCACGCTCAGCACCATCGCCTCGACCTTGGCCTCGACGTTGTGGGCCTGGTCGATCGTGAGCCGCGGCATCTCCGCGCCGGCCAGCTCGAAGAAGATCAGAAACAGCTCGAACGGGTTGACCGAGCCGACGATCAGGTCGTCGTCGGCGTACTTGCGGTTGTTGAAATGGAAGCCGCCGAGCCGGCCCTCCTCGTCGAGCAGCGCGACGATCTGCTCGATGTTCACACCCTGCGCGTGGTGGCCGAGGTCGACGAGCACCTGCGCGCGCTCACCCAGCTTCTGGCACACGAGCAGCGACGAGCCCCAGTCCGCGAGGTCGGTGGCGTAGAAGGCGGGCTCGAACAGCTTTTACTCGACGAGCATCCGCTGGTCGGCCGGCAGCTGCGCGTAGACGGTCGAGAGCGCCTCGATCATCCGGCGGCGGCGCTCGCGCAGGTCGTCCTGGCCCGGGTAGTTGGTGCCGTCGGCGAACCACAGCGACTGCGCGGTCGCGCCCAGCTCGGCCGCGATGTCAAGGCACTCGAGCAGGTGCGCGACGGCCTTCTCGCGCACGCGCGCGTCCGGGTGGGTAACCGATCCGAGCTTGTAGTCGGGGTCCTGGAAGAGGTTCGGGTTGACCGCGCCGACGCGCAGCCCGCGGGCCTCGATGTGCTCGCGCAGCGCGCCGTAGTCGTCGGTCTCGTCCCACGGGAAGTGCAGCGCGACCGCTCCGGCGGTGCCGGTCAGGCGGTGCACCTCGGCGGCGTCGTCGATCCGCTCGAAGACGTCGCGCGGGCGCCCGGGCTGGGGGAAGGTGCCGAAGCGGGTGCCGGAGTCGCCGTAGCCCCAGGACGGGGTCTCGATGACGAGCTCGCGCAGCCGGCGCTCGATGGATTCGGTCACGGTGTCTCCTCGGGAAGGGGTCATGCGGTGGTCCGTTCGCGCAGGCCGGTGACGTCGAGGAAGCGCCGGTAGGTCTCCTCGGCGGCCTCGCGCTCCGGCGACGGCTCGTCGACGGTCGGGTGCACGGACGCCGCCGCGACGGCGCGCAGCTCGGCCAGCGAGCCGAGCTCGCCCGCCGCGCGGGCCTGCACGAGCACGTTGCCGAGCGCGGTCGCCTCGACCGGCCCGACGAGCACCTCGCGCGCGCAGATGTCCGCGGTCAGGCGCGACAGCAGCGCGTTGCGCGCGCCGCCGCCGATCAGGTGGATGCGGTGCACGTCGCGGCCGCTGACCGCCTCCAGGCGCTCGATCACCCAGCGGTATTTGCAGGCAAGCGAAACCATGATGCTGCGGGCGGTGGCGGCGACGTCGGACGGCGCGGCCTGGCCGGTGCGCTCGCAGGCGGCGGCGATCCGCGCGGGCATGTCGCCCGGGGCGAGGAAGCTGTCCTCGTCCGGATCGAACAGCGGCACGTCGCCCTTGACCGACTCCGCCAGCCGCTGCAGCTCCTCGTAGGAGGCCTCCTCGCCCCACGCGCGCCGGCACTCCTCGAGCAGCCACATACCCATGACGTTCTTGAGCAGCCGCGTGGTGCCGTCGACCCCGCGCTCGTTGGTGAGGTTCGCCTCGCGCGCGCCGTCGGTGAGCACCGGCTCGGGCAGCTCCAGGCCGAGCAGCGACCAGGTGCCGCTCGAGAGGATCGCGGCGTGCTCGTCGCGCACCGGCGCCGCGGCGAACGCCGAGGCGGTGTCGTGGCTGGCGACGGCGTAGGTCGTCACGGCACCGAGCTCGTGGTGGGCGAGCAGCGGTCCGAGCGCGGTGCCGGGCTCGATCAGGGCGCCGAAGATGCCGCGCGGGAGGCCGAGGCGCTCGATCAGCTCCCCCGCCCACTCGCCCGTACGGGCGTCCAGCAGCCCCGTCGTCGACGCGTTGGTGGACTCGTTGGCGAGCTCGCCGCAGAGCCAGTACGCGAGCAGGTCCGGGACGAGCGCGATCCGCTCTGCGGCGGCGAGCGCGGCCGAGCCGTCGTCTGCGAGCAGCTGGAAGACGGTGTTGATCGGCATGGTCTGGATGCCGGTGGCCGCGTAGAGCTCGGCCTGCCCGACACGGCCGAACGCGCGCTCGACCATCCCGCTCGTGCGCTCGTCGCGGTAGTGGAAGGGCAGGCCGAGCACGCGGCCGCCGCCGTCGAGCAGCGCGTAGTCGACTCCCCAGGTGTCGACACCGGCGCCGCCCAGCGGCCCGGCGCGCCGCAACCCCGCGACCGCCTCGGTGAACAGGTGCAGCAGGTTCCAGCGCAGGCCGTCGGGCAGCCGCACCGGCCGGTTGTGGAAGCGGTGGACCTCCTTCAGCGTCATGCGCTCGCCGTCGAGGCGCCCCGTGACGACGCGGCCGCTCGTGGCCCCGAGGTCGATCGCGGCGTAGGCGGGCGCCTCAGGCAAGGTGGAAGACCTCCTCGACCCGCTGCAGCCCGGTGTCGGGCCGCTCGCCCGAGGGCAGCTCGAAGAACTCGGCCATCTCCGCCTGCCAGCGGGCATTGACGTCGGTCGCCTCCATGCCGGCGACCGCCGCCGCGAAGTCCTCGACCTCGACGTAGCCGACCAGCAGCCCGTCCTCGGCGAGGAACAGCGAGTAGTTGCCCCAGCCGGTCGAGCGCAGCGCGTCGAGCATCTCCGGCCACACCGCCTCGTGGCGCGCCTTGTACTCGTCCAGGCGGTCAGGCCGGACGCGCAGCAGGAAGCAGACGCGCTCCATCTCAGCCGACCTCGGCGTAGGCGAGGCCGAGCATCGACGCGACCTTGCGGACTTCGCCCGCGACGTGGCCGACGCCGAGTGCGACGTGATGCGTCGGGCCCTCCGTGCACCAGCGCTCGAAGAACTCGGCAGGCGGGAGGCCGAAGCGCAGACGGCTGTTGGTGTTGCCGATCCGGAACGTGTCGCCCGGGATCGACTCGCCCTCGCCCACGAGCAGCTTCAGCGCGCCCTCGGCGGTCTGCGTGCAGCCGACGATCGTGACCGGGCCGTAGCGGACCTGCAGCTCGACGCTCAGCCCGGCGCCGCGCTTGCCGTGGTAGAGCTTGAGCGCGCGCAGCGTCGGCTGCTCCTGCGCGATCGCGACGTGCGCCGGCCCGTCGTGGCCCATGAGGATGAAGTCCTCGGAGAAGTCGAGGCCGTAGTACTCGGTGTAGGAGCCGCCGGCGCCGAGGCGGTCGAGCAGCAGCTGGGCGAGGTTGGTCTTGAGATCGCCCTCGCCCGCGGTCGGGATCCCGCGTGCGGTCAGCATTGAGTTGCCGACGATCACGCCCGCCCCGAGGCGCTCGGCCTCGTTGCCGTCGATGCCGCGGTAGTAGTAGGTCAGCGCGTCGAGCTCGAAGTCGGCCGCCAGCCGGTCGAGGCCGACCGCGACGCGCGCGGACCAGTCGAGCTGCTCGTCCTCGATCGGGCCCGCGATCGGGTCCGCCGACGGGTCGGCGAACGCGAACATCGCGCGGATCTCCTCCTGCTTGGCGCTGACTTCCTCGTCGGTCGCCTGCGCCACGCGCGCGCCGAGGTCGTCGATCTCGAGCACCTCGACGTGCGCGCCGGTCTGGGCGTGCACGGCGGTGAAGTCGGTGTAGAGGTCGAGCATGCCCGGATAGGTGTGCCCGAGAAAGCCGATGCGCGACCGCCGCAGGGCGCGCGCGACGCCGGCCGCGCGCACCCAGGTGCCGATCTTGGCCCACGCGCGCTCGTCGTCGTCGATCGTGCCGGCGACGGTGTCGTAGGGGATGCGCGCGCGCGTGAACGCGCCCGCGATCTCGGGCACGCAGCAAGCCGCGCAGTTGGCCAGCCACTCGCCCGTGTCGGTGTTGGCGTAGTCGAGCGTCGGGGCGGGCTGGAGGCCCAGCAGGACGACCGGCGCGTTCGCCGCCTGCGCCACCGGGAGCACCGTGCTCGAGGTGGCGTAGGTGACGGCGTGGCAGAGCACGAGATCGACCTGCGCGGACGCGAACCGCTCGCCCGCCGTGCGAGCGGCCTGGGCCGAGTCCACGAGCCCCGCGGAGACGACCTCGCCGCCCAGCTCCGCGACGCGCTCCTCGACGCGGCGCTGGTAGCCCTCGATCCGCTCCTTGAGGCCCGCGAACTGCGGCCAGTAGGTGTCCAGGCCGATCCCGAACACCCCGACCCGGGCACGGAGCCCGGGCCGGTTCTCAACGTGGGTCACGACGACCTAGAAGTCGAAGTCGTCGATGTTGTCCTTGTTGAACGTCGTCAGCGGGCCGAGCACGATCTCCCCGTTCTTGCCGATCGTGTAGTCGCCGAGCCGTCCGGCCTTGAACTTCTCGCCCTCCTTGCCGGTGATGCGGCCCGAGACCAGCGCGACGGCGGCCTGGGCGGCGAGGTAGCCGACGTCCTTGGGCACCCACAGCTGGATCTCCTCGAGGGCGCCGTCCTTGACGAACTTGCGCATCTGGTTCGGGAAGCCCAGCCCGGTCAGCTTGACCTTGCCCTTCTGCGGCGACTTCGAGAGATAGCGCGCGGCGGCGGCGACGCCGACGGTGGTGGGGGAGATGATGCCCTTGAGGTTCGGATACGCCTGGATCAGGCCCTGCGTCTCCTGGAAGGACTTCTGGTCGTCGTCATCGCCGTAGGCGACCTTCACGAGCTTCATGTCCTTGTACTTGGGGTCCTTGAGCGTCTCCTTCATCACCTTGATCCAGGCGTTCTGGTTCGTGGCGTTGGCGGTCGCCGACAGGATCGCGATCTCGCCCTTGTTGTCGATCTGCCGCGCGATCGACTCGACCTGGTTCTGCCCGACCAGCTGCGTCGTGACCTGGTTGATGAACACGCTGCGGGCGTCGGGCGCGACGTCGGAGTCCATGCTGACGACCTTCACGCCCTTCTGGGCGGCCTGCTTGAGCGCGGGGGCGATCGCGTTCGGGTCGTTGCCGGCGATGACGAGCGCGTCCGGGTCCGACTGCACGGCGGCGTTGATGATCGAGACCTGGGTGGAGGCGCCGGCGTCGGTCGGGCCGGAGATGCGGTTTGACCCGCCGAGCTCCTTCATCCCCTCGGTCACGCCGGAGTGCTCGAACTCCTCGTAAGGGTTGCCGAGCTGCTTCGGGATCGAGACGGACTTGAGGCCGGTCTTGAGCTTGGCGTCCGGATTGGCGCCGCCTGACTCCTTCGACGAGCTCGACGAGCTGCTCGACTCGTCGTCCTGCGTGGAGCCACATGCGGAGACGACGAGCAGTGCGGCCAGGGCGAGCACGGCGAACAGCACGCGCAGCGCGCGCGGACGGGCGGGATTGATCACTTCGGACCCTCCTCCGGGGTTTGACTGGAGCGACGACGGCGCGTCTCGGAGACGCGCCGCGCGATGTTCGGACCCAGGACCGAGCCGACCAGGAGGATCCCGGTCACGATCTGGATCCAGTACGACGAAATGGACTCGCTGAGCAGGAGCGCCTTCTGGATGCCCCCGAGCAGCAGCAGCGCGAGGATGACCCCCACGATCGTGCCGCGGCCGCCGAAGATCGAGACGCCGCCGAGCAGCACCGCGGTGATCGCCGTGAGCTCGAAGCCCTGGCCGACGTTGGCGGCCGCGGTCGAGTTGCGCAGCGTGATGACGATGCCGGCCAGCGCCGCGACGGCGCCCGAGAGGGTGAAGAGGATCAGCTTGATCCGCTTGACCCGCAGGCCCGAGAAGTACGACGCCTCCTCGTTCGCCCCGATCGCGTAGATCGAGCGCCCGAAGGGAGTGGAGTGCAGCAGCACGCCGAAGCCGACGGCGAGCATCGCGAACAGCACCATCGTGTTCGGGATGAAGGTGCCGAGGAAGTTCCCGAACGCGCGGTCGGTCCAGACGGCCGGGAAGTCGGTCACCGACTCGTCGCCGATGACGACGAACGCGAGCCCGCGAAACAGCGCGAGCGTGCCGATCGTGACCGCCAGCGAAGGCAGCCCGAAGCGCGTCACCAGCACGCCGTTGAACGCGCCGCAGAGCGCGCCGGCGACGATGCAGATCGGCATGATCAGCTCGAGCGGCAGGCCCTGGTTCCACAGATCCGCCATCAGCGCGCTCGAGAGCGCGAGCACCGAAGCGACCGACAGGTCGATCTCGGCGGCGACGATCACGAGCGTCAGCGCGAGCGCCATCAGCGCGACCTCGGACAGGTCGAGCGAGCCCGTCGTGAACGAGTCGGCCGTGAGGAACTCGGACGAGAGCGACTGCCCGATCGCGAAGACCACGAGGATCAGCCCGATCAGCAGAGCCTCCCAGCGCCCGAGGAATCTCCGGACCCGTCCGCCGCTGCTCTCGTCGCGACCGTCCGCCGGAGCGGCCGGGCTCTCCTGGACGGTCGCGGTCTCAGCCTGCACGGCGCGCGCTCCTTCTCCGCAGCGCGGCGTCGACCCGCAGGCCGATCAGGCGGTCGAACGCGATCGTGAGCAGCAGCAGCGCGCCGATCGCGGCCTGCTGCCAGAACGCCTCGACCTTGAGGATGATCAGCGACGAGGTGATGGTGCCCAGCAGCAGTGCGCCGAGCGCGGCGCCGTAGACGCTGCCGGTGCCGCCGAAGATCGCCACGCCGCCGACCACCGCGGCCGCGATCACGGTCAGCTCGTAGCCGACGCCGGCGGTCGCGTCGACGGTCCCGAAGCGGGCGGTGAAGAGCACGCCGCCGAGGCCGGCGAGCGCGCCCGCCAGCACGAACGCGGTCAGCACGCGGCGCTCGGAGCGCACGCCGGCGAGGCGCGCGCCCTCTGGGTTCGACCCGATCGCATAGAGCTCGCGGCCGGCGCGGAAGTCGCGCAGCCACTGACCGACGATCACGATCACGATCACCGCGATGATCACGAGGATCGGGATCCCGAGGATCGAGTCGGTGCCGAGGTTCAGGAATGAGTCGGGCAGCGTCTCGGCGTTGATCTGCTGGCCGTCGGTCCACACGAACGCGAGCCCGCGGAACATGTAGAGCGTCCCCAGCGTGACGACGAGCGCGGGCACCTGGCCCCACGTCACGAGGATCCCGTTGAGCAGCCCGCAGGCCGCGCCGAGCGCGATCCCGAGCACGAATACGAGCGGCAGCGCCATGCCGGGATTGCTGGAGAGCAGGTCGCCGGCGAAGTAGGCGCTCAGCCCGAGCACGGAGCCGACCGAGAGGTCGACGTTGCGGGTGACGAGCACGAGCGTCTGGCCGGCCGCCAGGATCGCGAAGATCGACGCGTTGATCGCGAGGTTGCGCAGCGAGTCGGTCTCGATGAAGCGCGGCTCGAGGATCGCGGTGACCGCGACGAGCAGCGCCAGGGCCGCAACGATGCCGAGCTCGCGGACGCGGAAGACCCACTCGGTGTAGCGGCGGGCCTGGCCGCTCTCGGCGGACGCGCCGGGTGCGGTGTCCACGCTCACGCGACAGCCTCGTCGACCTGGCCCGTGGCGGCGCGGATGACGCTCTCCTCGTCGGCCACGGCGCGGCTGAGCTCGGCGGTCAGTCGGCCCTCGTGCATCACGAGCACACGGTCGGCCATGCCGAGCACCTCGGGGAGCTCGCTCGAGATCATCAGCACCGCGAGGCCGCGGCTCGCCAGCTCGCTCATCAGGCGATGGACCTCGGACTTGGTCCCGACGTCGATGCCGCGCGTGGGCTCGTCGACGATCAGCAGCTTCGGCTCGGTCGCCAGCCACTTGGCCAGCACGACCTTCTGTTGGTTGCCGCCCGAGAGGAAGCCCGCTGGATCGGAGAGCCGGTGGAACTTCAGCTGCAGCCGGGCGGCCCACTCGCGCGCCAGGCGGTCCTCGGCCGCCCCGTGGATGAGGCCGAGGCGCGAGAGCGCGCCCAAGCGGGTCATGGTCGCGTTGCGCGCGATCGAGAGGTCCATCACGAGACCCTGCTGGCGGCGGTCCTCCGGCACGAACCCGATCCCGGCGCGCATCGCCGCCAGCGGCTTGCCGGGCGCCAGCCGGCGGCCGACGACCTCGACGTGGCCGGCGTCGGGCTTGTCGATGCCGAAGATCGCCCGCGCGACCTCGCTGCGGCCGGCGCCGACGAGCCCGGCGAGCGCGACGATCTCGCCCGCACGCACCTCGAAGCTGACGTCGAAGAACACGCCCTCGCGGGTGAGGCGGTGGACGTTCAGGACCGCCTCGCCGATCTCGGCGTCCTGCTTCGGGAACAGCGTGCTGAGCTCTCGCCCGACCATGCGCTTGACCATGTCGTCCGGCGTCATGTCCGCGATCCGCGCGTCGTGGACGACCGCCCCGTCGCGCATGACCGTGACGGTGTCGCAGATCGCGGCGACCTCGTCGAGGCGGTGCGAGATGAAGAGCACGGCGGCGCCCTCCTCGCGCAGGGTCCGGACCACGGCGAAGAGCCGCTCGACCTCGGGACCCGACAGCGCCGCGGTCGGCTCGTCCATGATCAGCACGCGCGCCTCGAAGCTGAGCGCCTTTGCGATCTCGACGATCTGCTGGTCGGCGATCGAGAGTCCGCGGACGGGCCGCTCGGGATCGAGCCGCACGCCGAGCCGGTCCAGGAGCCCCTGCACCCGCTCGTGCATCGCGCCGCGGTCGATCCGGCGCAGCGCGCCGAGCGGGTGGTAGCCCATGACCACGTTCTCCGCGATGCTCAGGTCCGGGAACAGCGTCGGCTCCTGGTAGATGACCGCGATGCCGGCGTCGCGGGCCTCGTGCGGGGAGTGGAAGTCGACCGCCTCGCCGTCGATGAGCATGTCGCCGGCGTCGCGCCGGACGACGCCGCCGAGGACCTTCACGAGCGTGGACTTGCCCGCCCCGTTCTCGCCGATCAGGGCGCGCACCTCGCCGGAGCGCAGGGCGAGGTTCCCGTCACGCAGGGCTCGGACGGCGCCATAGGACTTGCTCGTGTCGCGCAGCTCGACGACCGCCGCGACTGACGGATTGTGGTCGATCTCCAAGTTCCCTCCCTCCATTCCGACCGAAACGGATCAAAACAGAACGATCGTTTGGTGTCAAGACGATCGTGAAAATGACGGTTTCGTGCTCGGGCTACCGCTTGACAAAGCGAAGGGTGCGTGATTTGGTCGCTCCGCTGCGAGACCCGAGCGAATCGACAGAAAGGGATCGCAATCGCACGGAAACGATCAGACGGCGGCCGTAACGTGCTCGCGGAGACCCGCCGGCGCGAGATCGCGGAGTCGCTGCGCGGCTCCGGGTCGGTCACCGTCGCCGAGGTCGAGTCGCGCTTCTCCGTCTCACCGGTGACGGCGCGGCGGGACCTCGACGAACTCGAGCGCCGCGGCGTGCTGCGGCGCACCCACGGCGGGGGCGTGCTGCCCACCACCTCCGCGCACGAGGACTCCTTCGCCCGGCGCCTGAAGGCCGCCACCGAGCCCAAGCGGCGGCTCGCGGAAGAGGCCGTCGCGCTGATGGCGCCGGGGGAGACGGTCTTCCTCGACTCCTCGACGACGAGCTACTTCGTCGCGCGCCGGATCATCGAGACCGGGATCGCGACGACCGTGCTGACCAACAGCTTCCCCGTGATGGAGCTGATCTTCAACGAGGGCGGCGCGACCGCCGACATCATCGGCGTCGGCGGCAGCCTGCGGCGGCTGACGCGCTCGTTCGTCGGCCCGTTCGCGGTGCGGACGGTCCAGGGCCACTTCGCCGACCGCCTCTTCCTCAGCGTCAAGGGCCTCACCGACGGTGGGATGATGACCGACGCCGATGCGCTGGAGGCCGAGGTCAAGCGCACCATGATCGCCCAGGCCGGCGAGTCGACCCTGCTCGTGGACCACTCGAAGATGCTGGTGCGCGGCCTCAGCGTTATCGCCTCGGTGTCCGAGGTCTCCAACGTCATCGCCCACGGCCTCTCGACCGAGGAGGTCGCCGCGCTCAGGGCCGCGCGGGGCTCGCTCCGGGTGCTCGACGAGCTGCCGAGCTGAGCACCGCCAGCGCGGCGTCGGCGGGCGGCAGGGCGCGCATGGCGCCGGCGATCCGCTGCGCTTCATGGCGGTGGGAGGGATCGTCGAGCACGCGCTGCACCGCAGCGCCGAGCGCATCCATGGTCTCCGGGCCGGGGCGGCCGAGCACGCTGCGGCGCTCGGCGTCGAGGGCGACGCCCGCGCCGGCGCGGGCGATCGCGGCGGCGTTCGCCCACTGATCGACGCTGAACAGCGGCACGACGACCTGCGGCACGCCGTGGGCGAGCGCGCCGAGCGTGGTCCCGTGCCCGCCGTGGCCGACGAGCACCGCGGCGTGCGGCGCCACCGCGTCCTGCGAGACCCACTCCTCGACGTGGACGTTGGCCGGCAGCGGACCCAGGTCCGCGGGATCGCGGCGGTCGCCGATGGTGAGGAGCACCCGGACGCGCAGCGGCGCGAGCGCGTCGATCGCGGCCCGGTAGAACGCCGGGAAGTAGGGCAGGTGCGTGCCCGCGGTCACCGAGCCGAAGGTCAGGTACACGAGCGGATCGTCGTTGCCGGGCCACCAGTCGGGCAGCGGCGGCGCGTCCGCGGACACGGCGTGCCGGAAGCGGTGGACGATCCGCGGCGCCGGGGCGGCGGGATCCTCGAACGACTCGGGGATCGTCGTCAGGAACGGGGTGTCGCGGAGCCGGTCGCCCGCGGGATCGGGCGGCAGGCCGAGGCCGGCGCGGGCGCCGTCGAGCGCCGCGGCGGCCAGGCCGATCGTCAGCTCCTCGACCGCCGCGAGCCCGAGCGCGACGCGGACGAGCGGGATGCCGCGCTGCTCCGCGACGAGCGTGGAGGCGAACTCCCAGCACTCGCGGACGATCACGTCGGGCCGCCAGTCCTCGACGATGGAGGTCAGGCCGGGCAGCGCCGCCGCCGTATCCATACCGGCGAAGTAGTCGCCGATCATCACGGCGTTGGCGCGGGCCATGTCCATCTGCGCGAAGTCGGCGAGTAGCGGCATCCACTGCTCCGGCGGAGGCTCGCCGAACGGCGCGAACGGCAGGCCGGCCCGCGCGACGTTGCCCGCGTGCTGGCCCTGCGCCGCGACCAGCACGTCGTGCCCGGCGCGCAGCGCGGCATGCCCGAACGGGGCGAGGGGCGTCACATGCCCGGCGCTGCCGCGGGTTGTGAGGAGGATCCGCATCGGACTCCGCATCGCACCACGCGCGCCGGCCTGCCGCGGTACGGGAGACCGGCCGACGGGGGTACGGCTGGTTCGATTCCGTATCGTCGCGCCGCATGCCCGACGTCCTCCGCCCGCTGTTCGACCAGGTCGTGATCAAGGAGCTCGAACCGGACCGGATGCGCAAGTCCGGCCTGCTCGTGCCGGACGGGACGCAGGACGTGCCGCCCAACGAGGGCATCGTCCTGGCCGTCGGCGACGGCCCGCCCGACCTGCCGGACTTCAAGATGCCGGTCGCGCCCGGGGATCACGTGCTCTTCCCGCGCTCGGCCGGCGTCTGGGTCGAGGTCGAGGACGAGCGGTTGCTGGTCTGCCGCGTGCGCGAGATCCTTGGGGTGATCGAGTCGGGGACTGGGGCGCCTGAAGGTCACTAGCTCGGTGCGCCGCTAGCTCTGCGACGAACTGCGCATCCGAGGGTTTGCCGAGGCGCCCGCGACGCTCCTGTTTCCGCCCTGAGGTGCCAACGGACACCGGGTGTGGTGTGTTCATCGCAATTATTCCCATGAACCCACCACACCCGGTCCACGATCGCGCCTCGCCCCGGCCGGAAGGGGCGCGGCGGGCGCTCCACACACCCTCAATGCGCAGTTCGCCACAAAGCGAGTGCCGCACAGAGCTAAGCGCCACGCTGCAGGAACCCGAGCACCCGCCGCAACGCGTCACCACACGCGTCCGCGTGCTCCTCGAAGCGGCGATCGAAGAAGGAGTGCGGCGCGCCGGGGTAGACGACGATCTCGTGGTCGACGCCCGCGGCGGCCAGCCCCTGCTCGAACGCCTCGATCTGGTCGGGCGGGATGCCCTCGTCGGCGCCGCCGTAGAGCCCGAGGACCGGGCCGCGCATGTCGACGGCGCGGTGGATCGGAGAGTGCTCGCCCCATCGCTCCGGGTTGAGGCCGCCGTAGAAGCCGACGACGCCGTCGAGGCCGAGCGCCGGGTTGGTCGACGCGAGGAAGGACTGGGTGCCGCCGAAGCAGAAGCCGACCGCGCACACCGCGGTCGCGCCAGTGCGCTCCCGCAGGGCCGCGAGTGCCGCCGCGGCGTCGGCCTGCACGGTGTCTGGGTGCGTCTGGCGCACGTGCGGCCAGCAGTCGAACGCCTCGTCGCGCGGGCCGAGCCCGGCGGTGCGGCCGAAGTAGTCGAACGTGACGGCGTGGTGACCGGCCTCGGCGAAGCGCTCGGCGAGCGCAGCGTAGAACGGGGAGAGGCCGCGGACATCGGGCAGGATCACGACCGCGCGCCCGCTCGCCTCCGGCGGCTCGGCCAGCGCGGCGGAGAAGTGGGTGCCGTCGGCCGAGGTGAGCTCGAGCAGCTCGGCGCCGGCGCCGCCCGCGATCGGCGGCCGCGCCAGCTCGGCGGGCAGGTCGGGCGGACGGGCGTCGAAGGCGAAGCACACGGGCGGCCGCGACAGTACCGTCCCGGCCCCGCATGAACGCGAACCGCTTCGACCGCATCGCCCTCGTCGTGCACCCGCGGCGCGAGCTCGGGCGCGCGCTCGCGACGCTGCGCGGATGGGCGGCGGCGCAGGACGCCGAGCTCGTCCACCTGCCCTCGCCCGGCACGACCCAGGCGGTCGCGCCGGCGGGCGAGGCCGCGGGCGCCGACCTCGTCGTCGCGCTCGGTGGCGACGGCACCACCCTCGCCGCGCTGCGCGCCGCCGCGCCCGTCCACCTGCCCGTGCTCGGCGTCGCGTGCGGCAGCCTCGGCGCGCTCACGGCGGTGACCGCGGATCAGCTCGAGGGCGCCCTCGACCGCGTCGCGGCCGGCGACGGGAGCGAGCGCCGCCTGCCTGCGCTCGTCGTCGAGCGCGAGGGCGAGGCGGACCTGCGCGCAATCAACGACCTCGTGCTCGTCCGCGGTGGCGCCGGCCAGGTGATGGTCGAGATCGAGATCGACGGGGAGCGCTACATCCGGCTCGCCGGCGACGGGCTCGTCGCCGCCACACCGCTGGGCTCGACCGCCTACACGCTGGCGGCGGGTGGGCCGATGCTCGCGCCCGGCGCCCGCGGACTGGTGCTGACGCCGCTGTCGCCGCACGGCGGCGTCTGCCCGCCGCTGGTGACGGCGGAGGCGAGCGCCGTCCGCGTGATCCTCGAGCCCGGCCACAGCGGCGCACGCGTCGAGCTCGACGGCCAGGTACACGACCAGCTCGAGCCGCTGACCACCGCGACGTTCAACCTCCGGCTGGAGCGGGAGCACGGGACGCTCGTCTCACTCGGCGAGCAGGAGCCGCTGATCGCAGGCCTGCGCCGCCGCCGGATCCTGCTCGACAGCCCGCGCCTGCTCGCGCGCGACGACCGCGATGCGGGGGCGCCGGAGCGCCCCCGCGCATAGCGGTCAGACCTGCGTCAGCCGGTCACCATGAACGACTGCGTGAGCTCCGCCTTCGAGCTGTTGCCCGCGTACACCTCGATCGGTCCCGGCTCGACCACCAGCGATCCCCGGTTGTCGTAGAAGCCGAAGTCGCTGCGGTCGAGCGTGAACGTCACCGTCCGCTTCTCGCCCGGCGCGAGCGTCACGCGCTCGAAGCCGCGCAGCCGGCGGACCGGCTGGGACAGGCTCGCCACCGGGTCGCGGAGGTACAGCTGGACGACCTCGTCGCCCTTCGGCCCGGAGACGTTCGCCACGTCCACCGAGGCCGTGAGCCTCCCGCGCCTGGACACCTCCGACGCGCTCAGCCGCAGGTTCGAGGTCTCGAACTTGCTGTAGCTGAGGCCGAAGCCGAAGCGGTACTGCGGCTCGCAGCTCGGGATGTCGCGGTAGCGCGAGTTGAACTTCGACTCCGTGTTGCACGGCCGGCCCGTGGGCTCGTGGTTGTAGTAGATCGGCACCTGGCCGACCCGGCGCGGGAAGGTCACCGGCAGCTTGCCGCCCGGGTTGACCTTGCCGAACACGACGTCCGCGACGGCGTTGCCGGCCTGGACGCCGGGGAACCACGCCTCGAGGATCGCCGGCGCGGTGTTGGCGACGCCATCGAGCGTCAGCGGGCGGCCGTTGAACAGCACGACGACGAACGGCTTGCCGGTCCCCTTGATGCGCCGGATCAGCTCCTCCTGCCTGCCGGGCAGGTCGATCTCCGAGCGCGAGGCGGCCTCGCCGCTCATCTCGCGCGACTCGCCGAGCGCGAGCACGACCTGGTCCGCCGCGGCGGCGGCGGCGACCGCCGCGCCGAAGCCGGCCTCGGAGCCGCAGTCGGCCGCGGGAGGGTTTTTCGGCGGCTCGTTGGTGCTGAGCGAGCAGCCCTCGGCGTAGGTCGTCGTCTGGGAGCTCTGCGCCTCGATGCCGTCGAACACGGTGACGGCGTCCTCGTCGCGTCCCCGGCCCCACCACGGGCCGAGCATGGCGTGGCCGTTCTTGGCCAGCGGGCCGATCACCGCCGTCTTCTTGTCCTTGCTCAGCGGCAGCGTGGCGCCGTCGTTCTTGAGCAGCACCATCGAGCGGCCCGCGCCGCGGCGCGCGTCAGCGATGGCGTCCGGACGCAGCTGTGCGGCCTCCGCGTTGTCGGGGTTGACGTACGGGCGCTCGAACAGCCCGGCCCGGAACTTCACGCGCAGGATCCGCCGCACCGCGTCGTCGATGCGCCGCTCCGAGATGCGGCCCTGGGCGAGCAGCTGCTTGCCGTAGGTTCGGATGAACTTCGAGACCATCTCGGAGTCGGTGCCCGCGTTCAGCGCGGCTGCCGCGGCACCAGGGCCGTCCTCCGCGATGCCGTGGCCGCACTCGGCCTGGATCTCACGTGGGGGATCCTTGGGCGGGCAGGACCGCAGCTCGGCGACGGCGGTGTAGTCGCTCTCGATGAAGCCGTCGAAGCCCCACTTCCGCTTGAGCAGCCCGGTCTCGAGCTGCTTGTGAGCACAGCCGGGGAGGCCGTTGATCGCGTTGAACGAGCACATCACGGTGTCCGAGCCGGCGTCGATCGCCGCCTTGAACGGCGGCAGGTAGAGGTTGTGCAGCCGCGACACCGACATGTCGGTCGTGTTGTAGTCACGGCCGCCCTCCGGCTGCCCGTAGGCGGCGTAGTGCTTGACGCTGGTGACGACCTTGTCGCGAGCGGCGTAGTTGCGGCCCTGCGCGGCCTTGACGCGCGCGGCCGCGAAGACGGAGTTGAGGTACGGGTCCTCGCCGCCAGCCTCGGAGATGCGGCCCCAGCGCGGCTCGTGGGAGACGTCGACCATCGGGCTGTAGATCTGCTTGAGGCCGACCGCGGCCGACTCGCGCGCGCCGATCCGGTGGTCGTCGGCGGCGACGTCCGGGTCGAACGAGCTGGCGGTGCCGAGCGGGATCGGGAAGATCGTGCGATAGCCGTGGATCGTGTCGTAGGCGAACAGGATCGGGATGCCGAGCCGCGATTCCTCGACCGCGATCCTTTGAAGCTCGTTGATGCGCTGCGGGTCGACGAGGCTGAACACGCTGCCGACGCCGTTCTTGGCCTCGGCGTCGGTGATCTGGCCGTCGGAGAGCAGCTGGATCTGGTTCAGCTTCTCGTCGACCGTCATCCGCCTTAGGAGCCGCTCGACGCGCCGCTCGACGTCCCGGCTCGGGCCGCCGCGGTTCGGCGCGAGCGCTGCCTCGTCACTCGACTGCGTCGCGGCGACGACGCCGCCCGCCACCGCCGTGCTCGCCACCACCGCCGTCAGCCCTGCGAGCAGCTTGCCCCTGCGCATCCTCATGGTTCCCCCCCGGTAGACGGGCGCAGGCTAATGCAGAGGACAGACCAGGCGCAGGCTGCTCGTGGCGGAGTCCGATCCGGTCGCCGCAGTTGCCTGCCAGGCGGCGCCGCCCGTCGCGGCGATCGTCAGCAGGAGCGCGACGAGCACGTGGCGGCGCGCGCTCATGCCGCGCTCGGCGCCCACTGCGGGGCACGGCGTTCGAGGATCGGGAGATGCACCGCCGCGGCGGCCAGGCTGAGCGCGATCGAGATCCACCACATGGGATCGTAGGTGCCCGTGGCCTCGGCGACCGCGCCGCCCAGCCAGACACCGACGAACGCGCCGATCTGCAGCAGGCGCTTGCTGTGGGTGTCGCCGAGCAGCCCCGCGCTGTAGGCGCCGATCACGTTGAAGGGTCAGCGCGCGCGCCAGCAGCGGCACGAGCGCGATGAAGCACGAGAGCAACAGCAGCGCGGTGACCGCGCCGTAGGCGCCGATGAACGCCTGCCCGAGCGGCGCGAACAGGAACTGGCCAAGCGAGCCGGCAGCGGTCGCCAGGCCCATCGCCCAGGTGCGGCGCTCGGGCGGCACCAGCCGGGCGAATGAGGCCAGCACGATCGTGAACGATGCGCCTGAGAGGCCGAGGCCGAGCAGCACGCCGCCGGTCAGGCTCAGCGTGGCCGCGTTCGTGCTCACCGCCATCAGCACCGTGCCGGCCGCGTACATCACGCCCCCCACGGCGAGCACGCGGCCCGCGCCGTAGCGGTCGGCGATCGCGCCGGCGAAGGGCTGGCCAACCCCCCACATCAGGTTCTGGAGCCCGATCGCCAGCGCGAACGCCTCGCGGTCGTAGCCGCGCAGATCCACCAGCGGGTCGATGAACAGCCCGAAGCTCGTGCGCAGCCCGTAGGTGACCAGCGCGATCAGGCAGCCGGCCACGACGATCACCGTCGTGGTCCGGCGCCCGGGCATCACCTCAACCTATCCGGCTCGGCCCCCAGGCCGGGCCGCCCGCTCAGAAGGTCTCGAGGGCCTTGTCCATGTCGGTCTGCGCCTGCTTCAGCGCCTCCTCCGGAGTCACGTTGCCCGACAGCGCCTGGTTGACGTTCTTGTAGATCGCCGACGAGACCTGCGTGTAGACGGGGGAGACGGGGCGCGTCTTGGCCTGCTCGACGCCGGTCTTGAGCGCATCCGAGAACGGCTGCGCCTTCTTCACCGCCGGGTCCTCGTAGACCGCCTTCAGCGGCGTGGCGTCGGAGAACTTGACGACGTCCTCGCTCTGGCGCTCGTCGTGGGTCATGTAGTCGATGAACTTCAGCGACGCGCCGGGGTTCTTGGAGAACGTCGAGATCACGAGGTTGGCGCCGCCGAGGATCCCGGCCTTGCCGCCGCCCTCGAAGGCGGGGAACGGTACGACGGCGAACTTGCCCTTGGTCTTCTCGGCCTCCTGGGCGAGGGCGTAGCAGTAGGGCCAGTTGCGCATGAAGGTCGCCCTGCCGGCCTCGAACGTGCGCCGCGCGGGCTCCTCCATGGACGTCGTCACGGCCTCCGGCGCCGCGCCGGTCTTGACGCCGTCGACCATGAACTTCAGCGCCTTGGCGTTCTCGGGCGAGTCGATCTCGGACTGCTTGCCGTCGGCGGAGAGCACCTTGCCGCCGGCGGCGAAGGCGAGCTCGAGGAAGTGGACGGTGAGCCCCTCGTAGGAGGCGCCCTGGTAGACGATGCCGTCCTTCTCGGCGGCGACGTCGTAGACCTCCTGCCACGTCGCCGGCGCCTTGTCGACCTGGTCGGTGCGGTAGTAGAGGAAGCCCGCGTTGGTCTTGTGCGGGACGCCCCACTGCTTGTCCTGGTAGGTGATGGTGGCGAGCGTCGAGGGGATGAACTCGTCCTTGCGCGCCTCGACGTACGGCGTCGTGTCGTAGAGCCACTTCTGCTGCGCGAACTCCGCGGTCCAGATGACGTCGGAGTAGAAGACGTCGCAGTCGGCGGCCTTGGCCTCCTGGCGCTGCACGAACTGCTTGCGCTGCTCGTCGGCCGACTCCGGGAACTCGATCAGCTTGACCTTGATGCCGGGGTTGGCTGGTTGAACGCCTTGACGCCGGCGGTCTTGGAGCCGGAGGTGTCCTTGCCGGTGCAGAAGGAGATGTTGCCCTTGGCGCCGTCCATCGCCGCGGGGTCGATCACCTTGTTGCCGGTGATCTTCGCGTCCGAGCCGCCGCCGCCGGAGTCCGACGCATCGTCCCCGCAGCCCGCGATCAGCATCGCGCACACGAACAGCCCTGCCACCGGACGCTGCCAACCCATGGACGACCCTCTCCTCGCTTGCTTGCAGGACCCGTGTACCCGCAGTCGGTGGCACAATGCCGCCGATGAGCGAGGACGAACGCGTCACCCGCGGGATGAGGAGCCTGCTCGGCGAGCGCCGCCGGCAGCTCGCGCGCGACGATCGCGCGCTCGGCTGGAAGCTCGGGTTCGGCACCGAGGCGGCGATGGAGAAGCTCGGCATCGACGGCCCGCTCGTCGGCTACCTGCTCGGATCGCGGCGGCTGGAGTCGGGCGCCGTCGTCGACATAGCGAACTGGGGGAACCCGCGGCTCGAGCCCGAGATCGTGGTCCGCGTCGGCGACGACGGCGGGATCGCCGCCCTCGGCGCGGCGATCGAGCTGATCGATCTCGACCCGAAGCTCAGCGACCCCGAGGACATCCTCGCCGCCGGCGTCTTCCAGCGCCACGTGCTGCTCAGCCCGGTCACCGAGGGCGCGACCCTGGACGGCGTCTCGCTGCAGGTGCTCGTCAACGGCGAGGAGGTCGTCGCGACAGACGAGATCACCGCTGCGACCGGCGAGCTCGACGGCCTCGTGAAGCACGTCGCCAAGACGCTCAAGGCCGCCGGCGAATCGCTCGAGCGGGCCGACATGGTGATCTGCGGCTCGATCGTGCCGGCGCTCGAGATCGCCGCCGGCGACGAGGTCGAGGTGCGCCTCGAGCCTCTGGGCAGCCTCACCGTCTCCTTCGAGTGAGCGTCCGCCACCTCGACGGCATCGCATGAGCGAGCTCGTCACCGCAGCCGACCGCGAGGCGGCGCGGCTGCGCGACCGGCTCGCCGAGATCGAGGTCGAGCAGGCGACGCTCGAAGCCGAGCTCGCGGCCTTCAACGCCGACTACATGCGCGTGGTCATGACGGTGATGCTCGACGTGCACGAGCTCGACGCGCGGATCCTCACGATCGTCGCCACCCGCTCGGAGGCGTCCGACGACGCGGCGGCGGCCCGGACCGCGCACCCCGATCAGGTAGTTCGTCGTCTCGTGGCCGGCGAAGGAGAGCGAGAACAGGATCGACGCGATCTCCTCGTGGCTGAGCGCCTCGGGCTCCTCGTCGTGGATCGCGAGCAGCGCGCTCGCATAGTCGTCGGCGCGGTCGTCGACCTTGCTCGCCACGAGTCGCGCAGGTAGCCGCGATAGGCCGCCATGTTGCGCGCGTGCTCGACCTGCTCGCCGGGCTCCGGGCGGCCCCATGCGAGCGCCGCGCGCGAGCCGCACCACGCCTTCAGCTTCGCCCAGTCCGCCTCCGGCACGCCCATGAACGAGAAGACGATCGTGGCCGGCAGGGGGAACGTGAGCGTCGAGACGAGGTCGAACGGCGCGCTGTCGTCGACCGCGTCGAGCAGCCCGTCGACGGTCGCGCGGATGCGGTCCTCCATCGCCGCGACGCGCCGGGGCGTGAACGCGCGCGAGGCCGGGCGGCGCAGGCGCGTGTGGGCCGGCGGGTCGAGCGACACCATCGAGGGCTGGGGCCGGTGCCCGCCCTCGGCGAGGATCTTCAGCGCCTCCGGGACCAGCGGCACGATCGGCAGCTGCGCGGTGGCGGCCGAGTAGGTCTCGGGGTCGAGGAAGATCGCCTCGACGTCGGCGTAGCGCGTGACGACGTAGTAGTCGAGCGAGGGCGCGTAGAAGACAGGTTCCTCGCGGGGCAGCGTCGCCAGCACGGAGTACGGGTCGGCCAGGAACTCGGCCGACAGCGGGTCGAAGCCTTCGTGCACGGGGCAGCCCACGCAGCCACCGTACCTCTCAGGTCGAGTCTGGACTCATTCCAGAACTGGAGCCTGTAGGGTGCCGGCCGTGTCGATGGAGCAGGTCACGGACCGCCTGCGCGCCGCCGGGTTGCGCATCACGGCGCCGCGCGTCTCGGTGCTCGGCGTGCTCGACTCGTCAGAGGACCACCCGCGCGTCGACCAGGTGATCGAGCGGGTGCGCGCGGCCGGCGTGAGCATCTCGACGCAGGCCACGTACGACGTCTGCGAGGCGCTCCATCGCGCCGGACTCGCGCAACGGATCGCGCCTGCCGGCGGGCCGGTGCGCTACGAGTCGCGCGTCGGCGACAACCACCATCACCTCGTCTGCCGCTCCTGTGGCGCGGCGGTCGACGTCGCGTGCGCGGTCGGCGAGGCCGGTTGCCTCGAGCCGTCGGATCGCAGCGGCTTCACGGTCGACGAGGCCGAGGTGACCTTCTGGGGGCTCTGCCCCCATTGTCAGAACCCCACCGTCGAAGGGACGACCCAGGTATGAGCGAGAACGGCAAGAGCGGGAACGGCAAGGCCCGCAAGAACCTCACGACCCGTCAGGGCCACCCGGTCTCCGACAACCAGAACCAGCGCACGGTCGGCGACCGCGGTCCGGCGACGCTCGAGAACTACCACTTCCTCGAGAAGATGAGCCACTTCGACCGTGAGCGGATCCCGGAGCGGGTCGTGCACGCGCGCGGGACCACGTCGTTCGGCTCCTTCGAGCCGACGGGCAAGGTGGGCGACGAGCCGATCTCGCAGTTCACGCGCGCGAAGCTCTTCCAGGAGCCCGGCAAGCGCACCGACGTCGCCGTGCGCTTCTCGACCGTGGCCGGCGGCCGCGACTCCTCCGAGGCGATCCGCGACCCGCGCGGCTTCGCGGTCAAGTTCTACACCGAGGACGGCAACTGGGACCTCGTCGGCAACAACCTCGCCGTCTTCTTCATCCGCGACGCGATCAAGTTCCCCGACTTCATCCACTCCCAGAAGCCCGACCCGGTCACCTTCGAGCGCCAGGTCCCCAACCGCGTCTTCGACTTCATCTCCCAGAGCCCCGAGTCGCTGCACATGATCACGCTCGTGTTCGGGCCGCGCGGCATCCCCGCCAGCTACCGCACGATGCAGGGCTTCGGCGTGAACACCTACAAGTGGGTCAACGAGGCCGGCGAGACCAAGCTCGTGAAGTACCACTGGCTGCCCAAGCAGGGCGTCAAGAGCTGGACCGAGGCCGACGC
>Ga0136617_10000020_pt1 | contig 100028 bp, 85 predicted proteins | sample AntDrymUQ3222106_2_FD_129672 | JGI IMG/M metagenome (GOLD analysis project Ga0136617, IMG submission 129672) | Polar desert sand microbial communities from Dry Valleys, Antarctica - metaG UQ322 (21.06) | ecosystem: Environmental > Terrestrial > Soil > Desert | place: Antarctica: Dry Valley...
CATTAGGTCATACAGGATTTCAAGATCGAAGACAGTGCGACACGCAGAAGATCTGCAGGTCACAACCAGATCAGGTCAGACGTGAAGGCCTCATGATCCAAATAGCCCGGAAACTCCCGCTAGCACTTGGGCTACCTTGCGTCCATGACGGTCGTGGGACTACGTGAGCTGCGGCAACAGGCCTCCGAACTGGTCCGCCGTGTCGAGGCGGGCGAAGAGGTGACGATCACCGTCGCCGGTAGGCCCAGTGCCCGGATGGTGCCGATCGCCCCGCAGCCCTGGCGCACGTACTCTGACCTAGCTGAGGTATTCCACGGCCCAGCCGATGCGGAGTGGGCCACTGACCGGGACCGAATCGACGACGCTCTGCTCGAACCGTGGACGTCGGCGTGAGGGCGGTTCTGGATACCCACCTTGTCATCGCCACCGACGTGCCGCCGCTTCCGGGGGAATTGGCGATCAGCGTGGTCACCATTGCCGAGCTCCATTTCGACGTTCTGGTCACCCGACGAATGGGCCAGCAGGGTCAGGGATGGCACAGTTCGGCCGCGGCCGGCGGAACCGCCCTCGTAGGATCGCAGCCGTGACGACCGCCCTGCAGGTGCTCCATCGCGTCTTCGGCTACGACTCCTTCCGGGGCGACCAGCAGGAGATCGTCGACCATGTCTGCGCCGGCGGGGACGCGCTGGTCCTGATGCCGACCGGGGGCGGCAAGTCGCTGTGTTACCAGATCCCCGCGCTGGTGCGCGATGGCGTGGGTGTCGTCGTGTCCCCGCTCATCGCGCTGATGCAGGACCAGGTGGACGCCCTCACCGCCCTCGGCGTGCGCGCGGGATTCCTCAACTCCACGCAGGGGCCCGACCAGCGCCGCGCGATGGAGGCGGCGTTCCTCGCCGGTGAGCTCGACCTGCTCTACCTCGCCCCGGAACGGCTGCGGGTGCCCTCGACCCTGGCCCTGCTCGACCGCGGCAGGATCGGGCTGTTCGCCATCGACGAGGCGCACTGCGTGGCGCAGTGGGGTCACGACTTCCGGCCCGATTACCTGGCCCTGTCGCAGCTGCACGAACGCTGGCCGGACGTGCCGCGCGTCGCCCTCACCGCCACGGCCACCGAGGCCACCCACGCCGAGATCGCCACCCGGCTCGACCTCACCCGCGCCCGGCATTTCGTCGCCAGCTTCGACCGCCCGAACATCCAGTACCGGATCGCACCCAAGAACTCCCCGCGCAGCCAGCTGCTCGAACTCCTGCGCACCGAGCATCCCGGCGACGCCGGCATCGTCTACTGCCTGTCCCGCAAGTCGGTGGAGCAGACCGCCGAGTTCCTGGTGGCGCAGGGCATCCCGGCGCTGCCGTATCACGCCGGGCTCGACGCCCGCACCCGCGCGAGCAACCAGGCCCGGTTCCTCCGCGAGGACGCCATGATCATGGTGGCGACGATCGCGTTCGGGATGGGCATCGACAAGCCCGACGTCCGGTTCGTCGCGCACCTGGACCTGCCGAAGTCGGTGGAGGGCTACTACCAGGAGACCGGCCGCGCGGGCCGTGACGGCCTGCCCTCCACCGCCTGGCTGGCCTACGGGCTCTCCGACGTCGTGCAGCAACGCAAGATGATCGACGAGTCCGAAGGCGATCTCGCGCACCGGCGCCGGCTCGCCCAGCACCTCGACGCGATGCTGGCGCTGTGCGAGACCGTCGAGTGCCGGCGGGTGCAGCTGCTCGCCTACTTCGGGCAAGCGTCGGGCCCGTGCGGCAACTGCGACACCTGCCTGGTGCCACCCGAATCGTGGGACGGCACGGTGGCGGCGCAGAAGGTGCTCTCCACGGTGTTCCGGCTGGACCGGGAGCGGCGTCAGAAGTTCGGCGCCGGGCAGATCATCGACATCCTGCTGGGGAAACGGACGGCGAAGGTCGAGCAGTTCGACCACCAGTCGCTGTCCGTGTTCGGTGTCGGCACCGAGCTGGGCGAGGGTGAGTGGCGCGGGGTGATCCGCCAGTTGCTGGCGCAGGGCCTGCTCACCGTGGAGGGCACCTACCAGACCTTCGTGCTCACCGACGAAAGCCGGCCGGTGCTACGCGGCGATCAGCAGGTGGCGCTGCGGCGCGATCCGGAGCGGCAGGCGCGGGCACGGTCCCGGCCGACGAAGGCACCGCAGGCCGACCTGCCCGCCGAAGCTGCGCCGGTCTTCGAGCGGCTCCGCGCCTGGCGTGGGGCTGTGGCGAAGGAACAAGGTATGCCCGCCTACGTGATCTTCCACGACGCGACGCTGCGGCAGATCGCCGCGACGGTGCCGTCGAGCCTGGACGAGCTCGCCGCGATCAGCGGCGTCGGGGAGAACAAGCTCGCGAAGTACGGCGAACAGATCCTCGACACCCTCGCGGACGCGCCGCGCCCGGCCGCCGCCCCGCAGTGATCCCCGCGGGCGGGGGCACCTGGCTCCGGTCACGACTACACGGCTGGGACCTCGATCTCGCCTACCCGTCGGCGCGGATGCGCTCGCCGGTGGGGTCGTAGAGCGATGAACGGGCCACCACGGCGTCCACCCAGTCGCCGTCGACCTGCACCGCCACCGGCGTCCCCACACCGTCGGACCCCATCGGCAGGTAGCCGTAGGCGATCGAGCGCGCGACCGTGTAGCCGTAGCCGCCGGAGGTGACCTGCCCGACGACCTCGGAGCCGACCCGCACCGGCTCACCACCCAGCGCCACCGCCCGCGGATCGTCGAGCACCAGGCAGTGCAGCCGCCGGGAAACACCCTGGGAACGCCCGGCCAGCAGCGCCTCCCGGCCGACGAAGTCCTTCCCAAGATCGACGGCGAAGGACAGTCCCGCCTCGTCCGGCATCGTCTCCGGCCCGATGTCAGCGCCCCACACCCGGTAACCCTTCTCCAGCCGCAGGCTCTCGATCGCCCGGTACCCGCCGGGCGCCAGCCCGTGCGGCTCGCCGGCCTCGACGAGCGTGCGCCACAGCGTGGCGCCGTACTCGGTGGAGCAGTACAGCTCCCAACCCAGCTCTCCGACGAACGTCACCCGCACCGCGCGCACCGGCACGTCGCCGACGGTGGTCTCGCGCATCGACGGGTATGGGAACGCGGCGTTCGAGAGCGCGAGCGGCGTCAGCGGAGTGAGCACGTCGCGGGCCCGCGGGCCCCACAGCCCGAAGCACGCCCATCCGCCGGTCACATCGGCCAGCCGCACCGACGCAGCGGTCAGTCGCGCCTGCCGACGCAGCCAGCCCAGGTCGTGCGGACCGAAAGCCGTGCCGGTGACGACGAGGAACTCCTCGACCGCCACCCGCGTCACGGTCACGTCCATCTCGATGCCGCCACGGACGTTGAGCGCCTGGGTGTAGACGACCGCGCCAGGCGCCCGGTCGACCCGGCGCGCGAAGACGTGCTCGCAGAACCGGGCGGCGTCGACGCCGGTGATCTCGATCTTGGAGAAGGATGTCTCGTCGAACAGGCCCACCGCCTCGCGGACCGCCAGGTGCTCGGGCTCGACGCACGGCGACCAGTGGTGTCCTGCCCAGCCGCGGGGTCGCAACGACTCCGCACCGGGCGTCGAGTAGTGGTTGACCCGCTCCCAGCCGGCCTTCTCCCCGAACACCGCCCCGTGCGCGGCGTGCCAGGGGTACGCCGGCGACATCCGCAACGGCCGCCCCGTGCTGCGTTCACCCGCCGGGTATCGGATGTCGTAGTAGCTCTCGTAGTTCTCCGCCGTCCGGGCCAGCGTGTAGCCGGGGGCGCGGTAGTGCCGGCCGAAGCGGCACACGTCCATGTGCCACAGGTCCATGCCCGGGTCGCCGTCGAGGATCCAGGCGGCCATCACCTGCCCGATGCCACCGGCCCCGGCGATGCCATGCGCGCAGAACCCGGCGGCCACGAAGAACCCGGCGACCTCGGTCTCCCCCAGGCAGAACTCGTTGTCCGGGGTGAACGCCTCCGGCCCGTTGATCATCGACGCGACGCCGACGTCGGCCAGCGCCGGCACCCGCAGCTGCGCGTTCTCGATGATCTCGCCGAAGCGCTCCCAGTCCTGCGGGAGGAGCTTGCCGTTGGAGTCGGCCGGAATGGCGTCGTAGGAGCGGGCGGTGGCGGTCCAGGGGGCGGAGCAGCGCTCGTAACCGCCCATCAGCAGCCCGTCGACCTCCTGGCGGTAGTAGACGAGCAGGTCCGGGTCGCGCAGCGAGGGCAGCGTTGCGCCCGGTCCCAGACCCGGCTCCAAGAACGGTGCCGTCACCACGTACTGGTGCGACATCGGCACCACCGGGATCCGGACGTCGACCAACCGGGCGATCTCCGCGGCGAACATCCCACCGCAGTCGAGGACCACCTCGCACTCGACGTCCCCGCGATCGGTGCGCACACCCGTGACCCGCCGCTGCCCCGATCGAATCGGCATCGTGTCGATCGCCAGCACCCGGGTGCGCTGGGCGATCGTGACGCCCGCCGCCCGGGCGAGCGCGGCCAGCCCGGTGCACAGCCGGGCCGGGTCGATGTGCCCGTCGGTGGGTGTGTACGCCGCGCCGAGCACGCCGTCGACCGACATCAGCGGGAACATCGCCTGCGCCTCGTCGGCCGAGATCAGCTCAAGCGGCAGGCCCGAGTGCTGCGCCCAGCCGGCCTGCCGGCGGATCTCCACCAGCCGGGCCGGCGACGACGCGAGCCGCAGCGACCCCGACTCCACCCACCCGGGCGCGTGCTCGGTGCCCTCCAGGCGCCGGTAGAGCTCGACCGAGGCCACGTTCATCCTGGTCAACGCGGGATCCGAGCGCAGCTGCCCGACCAGGCCGGCCGAATGGAACGTCGACCCGCTGGTGAGCTCGGCGCGTTCGAGCAGCAGCACGTCACGCTCGCCGCGCTCGGCCAGGTGGTAGGCGACGCTCGCCCCACCCACTCCCCCGCCGACGACCACGATCCGGGCCCGCGCGGGAAGGTCCACAGCGCCGAGACTACGTCGGGACCGCTCACTGCGAGATACCATCCAGCGATGACGGCGGCCGTGGCGCTCGACCCCGCGATCGAGGACCTGCTCGACTCCATCCCCTGCACCGCGCGGCACCCACGCATCGTCGAGAACCTGCCGGGCGGGCTCACCAACCGCAACCTCAAGATCACCAACCCGGATGGTTGCTGCGTCCTGCGCATTCCCGCGGGCGGGCCCGGTCTGCTCGGCATCGACCGCGACCACGAGCACGCCAACTCCCGGACGGCCGCCGCGGCCGGCGTCGGCGCCCCGGTGCTGCACTACCGCCCCGGGCAGGGGCTCGTCGTTGGGTTCCTGCCCGGACGCACGCTGACCGACCACGACCTGCACCACCCGGCCATCCTGGCGCGCGTCGCCGCCGCATGCCGGAAGCTGCACACCGGACCACGCTTCGGCAACGACTTCGACATGTTCGAGACCCAGGCCCGCTACCGCGCCGTCGTCGCCGCGCACGGGTTCGCGCTGCCGGATCGCTACGACGAGTTCGCCCCCGCCGTCGAACGCATCCGCGAGGCCGTGAGCGTGCACGCCGGGCCCACTGTCGCCTGCAACAACGACCTGCTCGCGGCCAACCTGCTCGACTGCCCGGACGGCTCGGGCGCTCACGGGGGCGAGCAGGTGCGGATCATCGACTACGAGTACTCGGGCAACAACGACCCGTGCTTCGAGCTCGGCAACATCTGGAGCGAGGCGGCGCTGCCGGTGCCACTGCTCGACGTGCTCGTCACCGCCTACTTCGGCAGGCCCCGCCCCGCGCAGGTGGCGCGGGCGCGGCTGTTCGGAATCATGTCACAGTACGGCTGGACGGCATGGGCGTCGATCCAGCACGGGTCGAGCCCCCTGGACTTCGACTTCTGGTCGTGGGGAATGGAGAAATACGACCGCGCCGTCGCCGAGTTCGACGGGACCGACTTCGAGCACCTGCTCGCGGCGGCACAGCGGGAGGACTGAGCACACCGATGACCCGGGAGGGCGCCGTGGGCGCGCACGACCCACCCCCGCACGACCCGATCCAGCACAACCCGGCCCAACACAACCCGGCCCAGCACGACACCGCACAGTCCAGCAGCGACGAGGCGGTCCTGCACCGGCTCGGCTACGCCCAGGTGCTGTTCCGCGAGATGGGCGGGTTTTCCAACTTCGCCATCTCGTTCACGATCATCTCGATCCTGGCCGGTTGCCTGACCTCGTACTTCATCGCGTTCAACAACGGTGGCCCGGTGGTGATCACCTGGGGCTGGCTGCTGGTCGGGGCGTTCTGCGTGCTGGTCGCGATGGCGATGGGTGAGATCGCCTCGGCGATGCCGACCGCCGGGGCGCTGTACTTCTGGGCGTCCAAGCTCGGCAGCCCGGCATGGGGCTGGTTCACCGGGTGGTTCAACCTGATCGGGCAGATCGCGGTGACCGCGACGATCGATTACGGCGCGGCCCTGTTCACCACCGCCCTGCTCGCACTGTGGTTTCCCGGCGTGATCGGCACCGGCTTCGGCACGGTCTTCGTCGTCTACACGGCGATCATCGCGGTGCATCTCGCGCTGAACCTGCTGAACGTCAACGTGCTGGCGCATCTCAACACGATCTCCGCGTGGTGGCACATGGTCGGCGTGCTGGTGATCGTCGGCGTGCTCATCCTGATCCCGGAGAATCACCGGTCCGCGTCGTTCGTGTTCGGCGAGACGATCAACAACTCGGGATTCTCCGGTGACGGCTTCGGTGATCTGACGTTCTGGTTCGTCTTCGGGATTGGCCTGCTCATGGCCCAGTACACGATCACCGGCTACGACGCCTCGGCGCACATGAGCGAGGAGACCCGCGCGGCGTCCCGGGCCGCGGCGACGGGCATGGTCCTGTCGGTCGTGATATCGGTGATCTTCGGCTTCGTCCTGCTGGTCGCGGTGACCTTCGCGGTGCCCGACGTGCAGGGCACTCTCGACGCCGTCGGGAACGCCGTGGTCTACATCTGGACCGAGTCGCTCGGCGCGGCGTGGGCGGAGTTCCTGCTGCTCATCGCGGTGGTGGCGCAGCTGTTCTGTGGCACCGCGTCGCTGACCTCGGCGTCGCGGATGATGTTCGCGTTCTCCCGCGACGGCGCGGTGCCGGGATCGGCGCTGTGGCGCAAGGTCGCCCGCAACCGAGTGCCGGTCAACGCGGTGATCGCCATCGCGGTGCTGTCCTGGGCGGTGATGGTGCCGACGCTGGCCAACGGCGTGGTCGGCTACCTCGTGGGCTCGTCGATATCGGTGATCGGGCTCTACATCGCGTTCGTGTTGCCGATCATCCTGCGAATCCGTGCGGGCTCGTCGTTCGAGCACGGGGCGTGGAGCCTGGGGCGGCACTACCGCTGGATCGCGCCGATCGCTGTGGGGTGGATCGTGATCGTGTGCGTGCTGTTCCTGCTCCCGGTGTCGCCCAAGGGCATCCCGGGTGCGGCGGACTTCGACTGGAACGTGGTGAACTACGCGCCGTTGACGGTGGGCGGGGCGCTGGTGCTCTTCGGGGGCTGGTACCTGCTCTCGGCGCGAAAGTGGTTCACCGGTCCGGTGCGGGAGGCGGGCACGGAGGAGGAGCTGGCGAGCATCGAGCGGCAGCTGGAGGCCGGGGCGCGGTAAATGCCACCGCTGGTCCTACCGAAGGGATAGGCTGGCCGCATGGCTGTCAAGAAGTTGTCGATCTCCCTTGATGAGGAGGTGGCAGCAGCGGCGCGTGCGGCCGCCAAGGCTGCCGGCATGAGCCTGTCCGCGTGGTTGTCACGCGCGGCGACGGAGGCTGCGGGCATCGAGGCCGGGCTGCAGGGGGTGCGGGAGTACGAGGCTGAGCACGGAGTGCTCAGCGAGGAGGGGCTGGCATGGGCTGATGAGGTACTGGATCGGCACGGCGTCGGCCGCCGGTGAGCCGGTCGAGGTCGGTGTCGGCAGGCGGCATCGTCTACGACACCGGCGCTCTCGTCGCAGCCGAACGCGCAGACGACCAGGTGTGGTTCGTGCACCGCCGTGCGCTCGGTCGTGGGCTTCGTCCGGTCGTGCCGTCTGTCGTGCTGGCGCAGGCCTGGCGCGGCGGGCCGCAGCCGAACCTGTCCCGGCTCCTGAAGGGGTGCGTCATCGAGGCGCTCGCGGAGAACGCTGCTCGTGAGGTCGGCCGCCTTCTGGCGACGAACGGATCGGCGGACGTGGTCGACGCCGCGGTCGTGGTGTCAGCGGCGTCCCGCGGCGACCTCGTGGTCACCAGCGACCCTGATGACTTGGCCGCACTCGCCACCGCGCTCGGCGTCCCGCTTGGGATGCAAGCGATCTGAGAGGGAAGACGCATGACTGTCCACCACGATGGCCTGCTCACCTGCGAGAACCTCCGCGTCCTGGTCAGCGAGGGCATGATCGACACGGTCCTGGTCGCGATGACCGACATGCAGGGCCGGTTGCAGGGCAAGCGCTGCACCGCGCGGTACTTCCTCGACGAGGTCGCCCCGCACGCGGCCGAGGCCTGCAGCTATCTCCTCGCCGTCGACGTCGAGATGAACACGGTGGACGGCTACGCGATGTCGTCCTGGGAACGCGGCTACGGCGACTTCGTGCTCAAGCCCGATGTGGCGACGCTGCGCCGGCTGCCGTGGCACGAGGCGACGGCGCTGGTGCTCTGCGATGTGGTCTGGGCGGACGGCACCCCGGTGCCACCCTCGCCCCGGCAGGTGCTGCGTGGACAGCTCGACCGGCTCGCCGAGCACGGTCTGCGCGCCGACGTGGCCACCGAGCTGGAGTTCCTGCTCTTCACCGACTCCTTCGACACCGCGTGGCGCAAGGCCTACCACGGTCTGGAGCCGGTCAACCTCTACAACGTCGACTACTCGCTGCTCGGCACCGGGCGGGTGGAGCCGGTGCTGCGCCGGATCCGCAACGGGATGGCCGGCGCGGGCCTGGCCGTCGAGTCCGCGAAGGGCGAGTGCAACCTCGGCCAGCACGAGATCACCTTCCGCTACGCCGACGCGCTGAGCACCTGCGACAACCACAGCATCTACAAAACCGGGGCCAAGGAGATCGCCGACCAGGCCGGCATGGCGCTCACGTTCATGGCCAAGTACGACGAGCGCGAGGGCAACTCCTGCCACCTGCACATCTCCCTGCATGACGGCGACGGCCCGGTCTTCCCGGGCGAGAGCGAGCACGGCTTCTCCCCGCTGTTCGCCCGTTTTCTCGCCGGCCAGCAGGCGTGCCTGCGCGAGCTCACCTACCTGTTCGCGCCGAACATCAACTCCTACAAGCGCTTCGCCGGGGGGAGCTTTGCGCCCACCGCGATCGCCTGGGGGCTGGACAACCGCACGTGCGCGCTGCGGGTGGTCGGCCACGGCCCGTCACTGCGGGTGGAGAACCGGGTGCCCGGCGGTGACGTCAACCCCTATCTCGCCGTGGCCGCGCTCATCGCGGCCGGGCTGCACGGCATCGAGAACGAGCTGCCGCTGGACGCGCCGTTCACCGGCAACGCATACGGCTCCGACGCGCCGAGGGTGCCCTCGACGCTCCGGGAGGCCGCCGAGCTCTTCGCGGCAAGCGAGGTGGCCGCCGACGCGTTCGGGGTCGAGGTGGTTGAGCACTACGCGAACGCCGCCCGGGTGGAGCTGGCCACGTTCGACTCCGCGGTCACCGACTGGGAGCGCCGCCGTGGTTTCGAACGGCTCTGAGGACCCACGGGCTCCCCCGGTCGGGCTCACCGCGTACGGCGAGCGCACCCGGTTCGGCGTCTGGGACCTCGACGCGGTGCTGCTGCCGCACAACTACGTCGACATGGTCGTCACCTCCGGTGGCACACCGGTGCTGCTGCCGTCGGTACCCGCAGCGGCATGCGCTGTCGACGCCCTGGACGCACTGGTGATCACCGGCGGGCCGGACGTCGATCCTAAGAGCCTACGGGGCCGACCCGCACCCCGCACCGATACGCCACGAGCCGCGCGGGACGCGGCAGAGTTCGCGATCCTGCGCCGGGCACTGAACCGGGGGATCCCGGTGCTCGGGGTGTGCCGGGGGCTGCAGGTGCTCAACGTAGCCCTGGGCGGCTCGCTCATCCAGCATCTCCCCGAGGTGGTCGGCCACGATGGGCACAACCCGTCCCCGGGCGTGTTCGGGCGTACCGCCGTCACGCTCGATCCGGGCGGTCGGATCGGCGCGGCGATCGGCGTCTCGATCGACGCACCGTGCCACCACCACCAGGCCGTTGACCGGCTCGCCGACGGGCTCATGGTCACCGGCCGCGCGGCGGACGGCACGATCGAAGCCGTTGAACTGGGCGGGCACCGGTTCGTCGTCGGCGTGCAATGGCACCCCGAACAGGACGGCAAGGATCTCCGGCTGTTCGCCGCCCTCATCGCAGCGTGCTCGTGAACTCCTGAGGTCGCGAGCAGGACGCTGCTACAACGGGACCGGGATCAGCCCCGCCGGGAGCTCGAGCGGCAGCTCCGGCTGCCGCGACATCTGCACACGGTCGGTCGAAAACGCCACGGTACCCAGCACGAGGGCGATCTTGCCGAGCTCACCGTTGTCGACGGCGTACTCCAGCGCGAGCGCGAGGTCGGTGACCCCATCGATGCCGGCCGAGGGAGCCCCCCGCTCGAATCCGAAGCTGAGCACCCCGAAGGCCTCGCCGTCGGCGTCCAGATAACCGCTGCCGGAGTTGCCCTCCTCGCTCGGCGGGGTCGTCGCGACCCGATGGTTGCGCGGGCCGTCCGGCTGGCCGATGCTGATTCCCTGCTTGGCCCGCACGCCTGGACGGTTGGGCTGGTAGGTGAACACGTCCTCGCCGGAGGAGGTGCCATCCCTATCCAGGCCGGTCGGGCCGCCGAACACCGGAACACTCGGGTTGACGGTGCCGACGTCGGCCGGGTCGAGCTCGACCAGCGCGAAGTCGTTGAGGTTGCACAGCGCCGGGTCGGTCTCCCCGTTGCTCTGCATCGCGTCCCACGAGTTGTAGGCGAGTGTCCCCGCGGTCGTGGTGGCGTCGGTACCGACGATCGTCACCTCGGTCCCGAGCGGGAAGACCGGCTCCACACAGCCGTCCAGGCTTCGCCCCGCCTGCGCGGTGATCGCGCAGTGCGCGGCGTAGGAGAGGAAGACGTCGTCCCCGTCGGTGAAGACGAAGGACGAGGTACAGTCCCCCAGGGGGCTCGCGATCACCACACCGGGAGTGATGGTCGCGTCCTCGAATCGGGCGAACGTCGCCGCATCGCCGGAGCTCTGCTCATCGGGCGCGGCTGAGGTCACCGCAGGCACCGCGACGAAGCCCAGCATCGTCAGCCCTGAGACCAGACCGGCGACGGCGACCCGGTGCAGAGCGCGACCGCGACGGAGCCGCGTCACGATTCGGAAGGTCATAACAAAGCCAACTATACGTATACCATGACGTTGCCAGCCGGACACGTCCGGGTGGTCATGACTGCGCGCGGCGGCGAGGACGCGCCGATGGTTACCCTGCCGGCATGGCAGGACGGTTCGCCAGGCGCACAGCGGTGGTCACGGGCGGCGCGAGCGGGATCGGGTTGGCCACGGTCGTGCGCCTTGCGGCGGAAGGTGCGCAAGTGGTGGTCGCCGACGTGGACACCGACTCGGGCGTCGCCGCCGCCGCCGCGGTGGACGGCCTGTTCGTGCGCACCGACGTCACCTCCGAAACCGATGTGCAGGCACTCTTCTCGACCACGGTCCAGAGCTACGGACGGGTCGACGTCGCGTTCCACAACGCGGGCATCTCCCCGCCCGAGGACGACTCGATCCTCACCACCGGCCTCGACGCGTGGCGCCGCGTGCAGGAGGTCAACCTCACCTCGGTGTACCTGTGCTGCCGAGCCGTCCTGCCGCACATGCAGCGCCAGGGCACGGGCGCCATCGTCAACATGGCCTCCTTCGTGGCCGTCATGGGCGCGGCCACCTCGCAGATCTCCTACACCGCGTCCAAGGGCGGAGTGCTGGCCATGACCCGCGAGCTGGGCGTGCAGTTCGCCCGCGAGGGCATCCGGGTCAACGCCCTGTGCCCGGGCCCGGTCAACACCCCGCTGCTGCGCGAGCTGTTCGCCGCCGACCCCGAGCGGGCGGCGCGCCGGCTGGTGCACGTCCCGATGGGCCGCTTCGCCGAGCCCGAGGAGATCGCCGCCACCGTCGCGTTTCTGGCCAGCGACGACGCCTCGTTCATCACCGCCTCGACGTTCCTGGTCGACGGCGGCATCTCCGGGGCCTACGTCACCCCGTTGTGATTCTCGCGGGCTGGTCGACGAAGGCAGAAGTGGACCGCACCAGGCGGCCACAGCACCACCCTGAAAGCCGGACCGAAGGACCAGGCCCCCGGGACGCTGCGCGCCATCCAGCAACAGCTCGCCCCCGAGTTCGGCTCGACGTGGATCGAGGAGACGCAGTGACCTACCGAGTCAACGCCGAATGGGATGAGACCGGATGGTGGACCGTTCAGCCGGTCCCCGCACTCAGCCGCTGCAACATCCCCGGCAACTCCGCCGCGTGCACCACCGCCAACCGCTGGGTGGAGCGGGTGAGCGCCACGTAGAGGTCGTTGGCCCCACGCGGGGACTCGGCCAGCATCTCCGCCGGTTCCACCAGCACCACCGCGTCGAACTCCAGCCCCTTCGCCTTGGCGATGGGCAGTACCACGACCGGTGACTCCAGATCGACCTCTGGATCGGCGGGACCGTCCGGACCGGGCGGGCTGGAATCGGCCACTGCGTCGACGTCGGAACTCAGCAGCCGCTCTCGGAGCGCCGACACCCGCCCGGCCGGGGCGAGCACCGCAATGCGGCCCTCCCCCACCGCGCCGGCCTCCTCGGCGACGACCTTGACCACGGCATCGTCGAGGTCGCTCGGGCTGACCCCGACCGTCCGCGGCGCCACCCCGGTGCTGCGCACCGACCGCGGCGGGGTCAACGAGGGGTCGATCACCGCCAGGATGTCGTCGGCCACGTCGGCGATCTCCGAGGGCGTGCGGTAGTTGACCGTGAGCTGTTCCAGGCGCCACCGGTTCGCCACGTACGGGCCGAGCACCTCGCCCCACGACCCGGCCCCGGACAGGTCACCGGTCTGGGCGATGTCCCCGACGACGGTCATCGACCGACTCGGGCAGCGCCGCATGATCAACCGCCAGGCCATCGGGGTGAGCTCCTGCGCCTCGTCGACGATGACGTGGCCGTAGGTCCACTCCCGGTCCGCGGCCGCCCGCTCGGCCGTGGAGTCATAGCGGCGCACCTGCTGGCGCTCGGCGAGCCGGTCGGCGTCGACGATGTCGGTGGCCCGCAGCAGCTCCGGGTCCAGGTCCTCCTCCAGATCCAGGACGTCGAGCACGCCCTGGGCGTACTCCACCTCGGCGCGCAGCGCGGCGGCCTCCCGGGTAGCGGACTCCCGGCCGTCGTCGCCCAGCAGCTCGGCGGCCTCGTCGAGCAGCGGCACGTCGGCCGGGGTCCAGTGCAGGCCCAGCGGGATGTCGGCGCCGAGCGGCGGCCGGTACAGCAGCGCACGATCCTCGGCCGCGAGCCGCCGCGCCGCTGCGTCCAGCCGGTGCTCATCGGCATACAGGTCGCCGAGCAGCTGCTCGGCCGACAGGGTGGGCCACAGCGCGTCGAGCTCGCGGGCGAGGTGCGGGCTCTGCGCGAGCTCCTCCCGGATGTCGGCGAGATCACCCTCGTCGAGGAGTGCGCGCCCACCCAGCGTGCGCGCCACCTGCTCGGCGAGCAATCGGATGACCTCCTTCTGGAAGATCCGCCGGGCCTGGTTGTGGGGTTTGCGGGATCGTCGTGCGCGAGTGCGGGCGGTGTGGGCGATGTCACGGTCCAGCCGCACCTCCTGCTGCTCCACCAGCAGGCGCACCGATCGTCGGGGCACTTGCTGGCGGTCACGAACGGCGGTCGCGATGACCTGAGCCATTTCTACCCGGCCTTTCACCGCGGCGGTCGCGACAGGTTCGGTGCGCCGCGCGTCGAGCCCGGGATAGAGCTGCCCGATCGTGGCGAGCACCACGCTGGTCTCACCGAGGGAGGGCAGCACCTGCCCGATGTAGCGCAAGAACGTGGGATTCGGCCCGACGACCAGCACACCGCGCCGCGCCAGCCGGTCCCGGTGGGTGTAGAGCAGGTAGGCGGCGCGGTGCAGCGCGACCGCGGTCTTGCCGGTACCCGGCCCGCCCTGCACGACCAGGACCCCGGAGGGCTTGGAGCGGATGATCGCGTCCTGTTCAGCCTGGATCGTCGCGACGATGTCACCCATCCGGCCTGTCCGGGCCTGGGTGACCACTGCCATCAACGCGGCCTCGCTGGTCAGGCCGGACCTGGTGTTCTCCCTGGTCGCGGCGTTGAGGTCGAGCACCTCGTCGTCCAGGGCGACGACCTCGCGGCGACGGGTACGCAGATGACGACGTCGGCGCATCCCCTCCGGGGAGGCGGCGGTGGCGGTGTAGAACGGCCGGGCCGCGGGAGCCCGCCAGTCCATCAGCAGCGGCTCGTAGTCGCGTTCCTCGTCGAGCAGACCCATCCGGCCCACATAACGGCGTTCGCCGTCCTCGGCGTCGAGCCGGCCGAACGCGAGCCCGTGCTCCGCGGCCCGCAGCGCCGCCAGCCGATCGGTGTACATGGCCGCGGCGGCGTCGCGCTCGGTAAGAGCCTGCGGGGTGCCGACCGTCTCGTCGTGCAGCACCCCGTCGAGTCTTCTCGCGGTGTCGGCCCGCCGCGCGTCGAGGTGCGCGTAGAGCATGGCGACGTAGGCGCGCTCGTGCTCGAGCCCGCCACCGGGGTTCGCGGTGCCGGAATTCGGGGCGTATGGGACCGCGGGCGAACCGCTGTTCGACACGAGGATCACCTTCGCGAACGGGAGGACGGAATAGCGACTAACGAACGTACCAGCGTGGGCGTTTGTGCCGCGCAGCCCACGGGAAAGCCACGCTGTGGTCTTACTCCTGGATCGCCGGATTCGGTCCTGCTTCCAGGAGTGCGTACGTCATGACTGACGCGGCGCGCGATGTCGACTACGCACACCTCACCCCGCTGTTCCACCAGTTCACCACACTCGAACCGGACCATCCCTGCCATACCGAGCTGCGGCGCAAGCTGGTGACGGGCTACCTACCGATCGTTGCGCACATCGCCCGCCGTTTCGCCGGGCGCGGCGAGCCCGTCGATGACCTGGTGCAGGCCGGCACCGTCGGTCTGCTCAACGCCGTTGACCGGTTCGAACCGGACCGCGGGGTGGATTTCCTCGCCTACGCCGTTCCCACGATCACCGGCGAGATCCGTCGCCACTTCCGGGACCGCACCTGGTCGATGCGGGTGCCCCGGCGCCTCAAGGACTTGCAGAGCACGATCAGCGGCGCTGTCGGTCCGCTGTCCCAGGAGCTGAGTCGAGCCCCGCGACCCAGCGAGATCGCTCAGTATCTCGCCGTGTCCACCGACGCGGTCCTGGAGGGCCTCGCCGCACGACGGGCCTACCGCAGCACCTCCCTCGACGAACTGGTTACCGGTGCGGAAACCACGTTCACCGAGACCCTCGGCAGGGCCGACCAGGAGCTGGAGATGGTCGAGTACCGCCAGACCCTCGGCCCGCTGCTGGACAACCTGCCCGAGCGCGAGCGGACCATTCTCGTCCTGCGCTTCTTCGGCAACCTGACCCAGACCCAGATTGCGGACCGGGTGGGTCTGTCCCAGATGCACGTCTCCCGCCTGCTCGCCCAGACCGTCCGGGGACTGCGCCGACGGATGATCGAGGATGACTGACCTGATCGACGGCGAGTGAGCCACTGAACAGGGTCTTCGGTCCACGGGTCATGACAGATTACCCCGATCGGCTTACCGGCGGCTCAGGACTGCTCAATATCCCCGTTGCGCCCGCCCATTGCGCGACAGGAACGGATCTCTGAGGTGAGGATGGCCCGGACGCCGAGGGCGGCGAGCTGATCCATCATCCCGTTGACCCGGCTGCGCAGCACCATCGACCGGACCGCGACCCATCCGTTCTCCGTCAGCGGGGAGACCGTGGGCGCCTGGAGCCCCGGGGTGATCTCCCTGGCCTCGTCGAGCACGACGATCGGGCAGTCGTAGTCGAGCATCAGGTACTGGCGGGCGTAGACGACCCCGCGGAGCCGCTCGGTGAACACCCCCTTGGCCGCAGTGGTCTCCGGGAGCTCCACCCGGTCGGGCCGCGGCTCGCGCTGGATGAGGGCGGCCTGCGACTCGGCAATCGCATCACCGATGACCTTGAGTTGGTGTTGGCGCAGGGTGCGGCCGGACGAGACCACGTCGGCGATCGCGTCGGCGAGCCCGAGGTGCACCGAGATCTCCACCGCGCCGTCGAGCTTGATGATCTCGGCCCGGATCCGGTTGCGGGCCAGGTGCGCGCGGACCAGCCGCGGGTACGAGGTGGCGATCTTCGTGCCCTCGAGGTCCTCGATCTTCCAGTCGTTTTTCTCCTTCGTGGCGTACCGGAACTTCGACGCGCCGAAGCCGAGCTTGAGGATCTCCTGGACCTGGCTCCCGGACTCGTCCATCAGGTCCGCACCGGTGATCCCGAGGTTCAGGTCGCCGGAGCCCACGTAGGTGGCGATGTCCTTGGGTCGCAGGTAAAAGAACTCGACCTGATTCTCCTCGTCCAGCATGCTGAGGTCGCGAGAATCTGAGCGCTGCCGGTAGCCGGCCTCCCGCATCATCATCGCGGCGGGCTCGGCCAGGGTCCCCTTGTTGGGGAGAGCGACGCGGAGCATGAACTTTCTCCTCGAAATACCGTGCTGGTGGGGTGCTTACAGGAACTTGTAGACGTCTTCCAGGTTGAGTCTGCGGCCGATCATGAGGACCAGCACTCGGTACAGCAGCTGTGAGACCTCCTCGGCCAGCGCGTCGTCGGCCTCGTGCTCAGCGGCGAGCCACACCTCACCGGCCTCCTCGAGCACCTTCTTACCCTGCGCGTGGACCCCGGCGTCGAGTGCTGCCACCGTGCCGGAGCCCGCCGGCCGGGCAGCAGCCTTGTCGGTCAGCTCGGCGAACAGTTCGTCGAATGTCTTCATGTCTGCGTCTCCTTTCCTCTGTCAGTGTCATCCGGCAGCGGCCGTACCTATGCATCAGCGCGCGGGCGCTGCTGTCGCCGGACCCGGAGATGCGTTGGATGGCGACAACACCATGTCCGGACATGATCTCGCAAGCCCGGAATCACGCCGCCCTGCGCGCCCGGACCCAGGTGTGGGCGTCCATGAGATGGGTGGCTGTGAGCCCGACCAGTGAACGCCGCGACACACGTCGCGGCCCCGGGGGGACCGGCACCTCGCAGGGCACCACCAGCACCGTGGCACCCGCACGTTCGGCGGCCAGCGCGCCGATGGGCGAGTCCTCGATCGCGACGCACTCCGCGATCGGGACGCCCAGCAGCTCGGCTGCCCGCAGGTACGGATCGGGGTCGGGCTTACCACGGGGTACCTCGTCTCCGCAAACGGTGACGGTGAAGTGCTCCCGGCCGATGGCGTCGAGCGCCAACTCGGTGAGGGCCCGCCCGGTGTTGGTAACCAGCGCGGTCGGCCAACCGGTGGCCCGCACGGTGCGCAGCGCGTCGAGTGCACCGGGGCGCCACTCCAAGCCCGCACCGGTGAACAGCTCCCCGGTGCGGGCAACCAGCCACCGCCGAACTTCGGCCATCCGCTCCGGGTCGGGCGCCAGCCCCAGGTCCTCGAAGAGGATCACGAGCGTGTGGGCCATGTTCGACCCGACGATGGCCTCACGAGCACCGGCACTCAACTCCCCGCCGAGCCACCGCGCGGTGTCACCCAACGAGACGGTCCACACCTTCTCCGAGTCGACCACAGTGCCATCCATATCCCAGAGCACAGCCCCAGGCTCCCCAGAACTCGAACGAACGGCACTCTCGTCCATACCTACCGGACGAGAGTGCCGTTCGTTGCCATAGGGCGGCGCGGGGGGCGAGACGGGGCGGAGGGTGGGGTTCTTAGCCGGCATTGAAGTACTTCGCTTCCGGGTGGTGGGCCACCAGGGCGTCGGTCGACTGCTCGGGGTGCAGTTGGAGCTCTTCGGACAGCTCGACGCCGATGCGGGCGGGCTCCAGCAACTCGACGATCTTCGTGCGGTCGCCGAGGTTGGGGCAGGCCCCGTAGCCGAGGGAGTACCGGGCCCCCCGGTAGCCGAGCTTGAAGAACTCCGTCACATCGGTCGGATCCTCCGCGGCGACGGCACCGCCTGCGGGGAACGTCAGCTCCTCACGGATCCGGCGATGCCAGTACTCGGCGAGCGCCTCGGTGAGCTGGACGCTCAGGCCGTGCACCTCGAGGTAGTCGCGGTAGGCGTCCTTCGCGAAGAGCTCGCCGGCATAGTCGGCGATCGGTTGCCCCATCGTCACCAGGTGCAGCGGCACGACGTCCACCTCGCCACGTTGTGTCGCCAGCTCGCGCGGGCGCCAGAAGTCGGCCAGGCAGAGGTGCCGGTCGCGGCGCTGCCGAGGAAACCGGAACCGGTACCGCTCCCCCGCGTCGGCAGCAGGACCGGCCAGCACGACGAGGTCGTCGCCCTCGGACACCGCTGGAAAGTACCCGTAGACGACGGCGGCGTGCGCGAGGACACCCTCGGTGGACAGGCGCTCCAGCCAGTAACGCATGCGCGGGCGACCCTCGGTGTCCACGAGCTCCTCATACGACGGGCCGGACCCGCCCTTCGAGCCCCGCAGGCCCCACTGGCCCAGGAACAGCGCGCGCTCGTCGACCATGCCCGAGTAGTCGGCCAACGCGACCCCGCGCACCACGCGGGTACCCCAGAACGGGGGCGTCGGGAGCGGGTTGTCGACCGTGACGTCGGATCGCGCCGGCATCGGCCCGGCCAGCTCCGCCTCGGCCGCCTTCCGCTTGGCCGCCACCCGTTGGGAACGCTCGTGACGGGCCTTGCGCTCGGCCCGCGCGGCCTCCTCGGCCGGGTCGGCAGCGAGTTCGCCCCGCCGCCCGCCCCGCACCCGGGCCATGGTCGCGTCCATCAGGCGCAGGCCCTCGAACGCGTCGCGAGCGTAGGAGACCCGGCCCTCGTAGACATCCGACAGGTCGTTCTCCACGTAGGACCGGGTGAGCGCGGCTCCACCGAGCAGGACGGGCAGCCGCTGCGCGATCCCCCGAGAGTTCATCTCCTGGAGGTTCTCCTTCATGATCACCGTCGACTTGACCAGCAGTCCGGACATGCCCACCGCGTCGGCGCGATGCTCCTCGGCGGCCGACAGGATCGTGCTGATCGGCTGCTTGATGCCGAGGTTGACCACGCTGTAACCGTTGTTGGTGAGGATGATGTCGACCAGGTTCTTGCCGATGTCGTGAACGTCGCCCTTGACGGTGGCGAGCACGATGGTGCCTTTGCGGTCGTCCTGGCCCTGCTTCTCCATGTGCGGCTCGAGATGGGCCACCGCGGTCTTCATCACCTCGGCGCTGGCCAGCACGAACGGCAGCTGCATCAACCCGGCGCCGAACAGCTCGCCGACGGTCTTCATCCCGGACAGCAGGGTGTCGTTGATGATCTCCAGGGCGGGTCGGGACTCCAGCGCCTCGTCGAGATCGTGTTCGAGCCCGCCGCGTTCCCCGTCCACGATCCGACGCTCCAGGCGCTCGAACAGGGGCAGTCCCGCCAGCTCCTCGGCCCGGCCGGCCCGCGCAGAGGAGGCCGTGACACCCTCGAAGAGCTCCATGAAGCGGTTGAGCGGGTCGTAACCGGCGCGGCGGCGGTCGTAGACCAGATCCAGCGCCACGGACCGCTGCTCGTCGGGGATCTTGGCCATCGGCAGGATCTTGGCGGCGCTGACGATCGCGGTGTCCAGCCCGGCATTGACGCACTCGTGCAGGAACACTGAGTTGAGCACCTGGCGCGCGGCAGCGTTCAGCCCGAAGGACACGTTCGAGATGCCCAGGGTGGTCTGCACATCGGGGTAGCGACGCTTGAGCTCCCGGATCGCCTCGATGGTCTCCAGTGCGTCGCGACGCACCTCCTCCTGCCCGGTGGTGATCGGGAAGGTCAGGGTGTCGACCACGATGTCCGCGATATGCATACCGTGGTTGGTGCTGAGGTCGCGGATCAGCCGGTCGGCCACCCGGACCTTCCAGTCCGCGGTGCGCGCCTGACCCTCCTCGTCGATGCACAGCGCGACGACGGCACACCCGTGCTCGCGCACCAGCTCCATCGCCCGCTGGAAGCGCGACCCGGGGCCGTCACCGTCCTCGTAGTTGACCGAGTTGACGATCGAGCGCCCGCCGAGGCGTTCGAGCCCCGCCCGGAGCACCTCGGGCTCGGTGGAATCGAGCATCACCGGCAGCGTGGACGCCGTGGCCAGCCGCCCGGCCAGCTCCGCCATGTCGGCGACCCCGTCCCGGCCCACGTAGTCGATGCACAGGTCGATGAGGTGCGCGCCCTCGCGGGTCTGCTCGCGGGCGATTCCGACGCAGGCCTCCCAGTCCTGCGCCAGCATCGCGTCGCGGAACTTCTTGGATCCGTTGGCGTTGGTCCGCTCCCCGATCATCAGCACGCTGGTGTCCTGCCGGAACGGAACCGCGGCGTACAGCGAGCCGACGCCCGGCTCGGGCCGCGGGGTGCGGCGGGCCGGGGTGACCTGGCGCACCGCCTCGACGACCGCGCGGATGTGCGCCGGGGTCGTCCCGCAGCAGCCACCGACCAGCCGCAGCCCGTAGTCGCGGACGAACGTCGACAGCGCCTCGGCCAGCTCGTCCGGGGTGAGCGGGTACTCCGCGCCCCGCGGGCCGAGCTGGGGAAGCCCCGCGTTGGGCATCACCGACAGCGGGATGCGGGCCTGCTTGGCCAACGTGCGCAGGTGTTCACTCATCTCGGCCGGGCCGGTGGCGCAGTTCAGCCCGATGAGGTCGATGCCCAGCGGTTCCAGGGCGGTGAGCGCCGCGCCGATCTCGCTGCCCAGCAGCATCGTCCCGGTGGTCTCGACCGTGACCTGCGTGATGACCGGGACGCGCCGGCCCTCGGCGATCATGGCGCGCTGCATCCCGAGCACCGCGGCCTTCACCTGGAGCAGGTCCTGGCAGGTCTCGACGACGAGGGCGTCCGAGCCGCCGGCGAGCAGCCCGCGGCCACACTCGGCGTAGGCATCGCGCAGCCGGGCGAAGCTCTCGTGGCCCAGCGTCGGCAGCTTGGTGCCGGGCCCGACGGAGCCGAGCACGTAACGCGGGCGGTCCGGGGCGGCGAACTCGTCGGCGACCTCCCGGGCAAGGGTTGCTCCCTTCTCGGCCAACTCCCGGATCCGGTGCGCGATGTCGTACTCGGCGAGGTTGGGCAGGTTCGCGCCGAACGTGTTGGTCATGGCGATGTCCGCGCCGGCCTCGAAGTAGGCGCGGTGGACGTGGCGCACGACATCGGGCCGGGTGTCGTTGAGGATTTCATTGCAGCCCTCGAGCCCGGCGAAGTCGTCGAGTGTCAGGTCGACGGACTGGAGCATCGTGCCCATCGCGCCGTCGGCGACGACCACCCGCTCGGTGAGGGCGGACATCAACGTGGTGTCAAGAGCACGGGACGAATCGGTGTTGTCGAATGCCACGATGTCCACGGTAGCCGTGGCGGGGGATGCGTCCATCTTCCGTCGCGGCCCGCCCGTAGGCTGGAGTGATGACCGATCGCGACCCGCGACCCGGGGTGGAGCTTGACCTGCCGACTTTGGTCGACCCGGTGATGATCGCCGCGTTCGAGGGATGGAATGACGCCGGTGAAGCCGCCAGCATGGCGCTCGAGCACCTCGAGCTGAGCTGGGACGCCACACCGTTGGCCGCCATGGACCCGGAGGAGTACTACGACTTCCAGGTCACCCGCCCGCACGTCCGCCAGGCCGACGGCGTCACCCGCAGGATCGAGTGGCAGACCACCCGGCTCTCGGTGTGCCGGCCCCCCGGCATCGACCGCCATGTCGTCCTGGTCAACGGCATCGAGCCCAATTTGCGCTGGCGCACGTTCTGCGCTGAGCTGCTGAGCTACGTCGAGAAGCTCGGTGTGACGAAGGTCATCACTCTCGGCGCGCTGCTGACCGACACCCCGCACACCCGGCCCACCCCGGTCAGCGGCATCTCCTACGACGCGTCCTCGGCCGGGGAGCTGCGCGTCGAGCCATCGAGCTACCAGGGCCCCACCGGGATCGTGGGGGTGTTCCAGAACGCCTGTGTGGAGGCCGGGGTCCCGGCGATCGCGTTCTGGGCAGCCGTACCGCATTACGTCTCGCAGGCCAAGGTACCCAAGGCCGCGGTGGCGCTGCTGCACCGCATCGAGGAGGTACTCGACGTCGAGGTGCCCCTCGGCGGGCTGCCCGAACAGGCCGAGGAGTGGGAGCGCACCGTCTCGGAGATGGCCGAGGCCGACGACGAGGTACGCGAGTACGTCCGCCAGCTCGAGGAGCAGGCCGAGGCGGACTCCGACGATGTTGAGTCGCTCTCGGAGGCCAGCGGCGACGAGATCGCCGCCGACTTCGAGCGTTACCTGCGCCGGCGCGGCACGGGGGGCCCGGGCAACTGATCGACTTACTGCCGGCAACACCCATCAGCGCGGCGAATGAGGAGGAGGGTGATCATGACGCCCGAGTCGACCCTGCTGGCCCTGCTTGTGGGCGCGCTGGCCTGGTACGGGCAGTCCCGCCGGACTACCGCGGGCCGCCGCCTCGCCGGCAGACGGCCCGCGCCGTTGGTCACACCAGCACCAGCACCAGCACCAGCAACGAGGCCACTCGCCGCGACCGCATCGGCCGAGGCGGGCACGAGCTTACCTCCCGAGGGAGGCTCTGCCCGTTCATTTCCCGATGGTTCGCCCCCCGATCCGGACTACCCGATCAAGGGCAACGCGAATTCCATGCTGTTCCACTCACCCACCAGCCCGTACTACAAGCGAACCAGAGCGGAGGTGTGGTTCGCCACGGCCGACGACGCCCGCGCTGCGGGCTTCACCGAGTGGACGCCCCGCAGGCGCGATAACCACGACCGTAGATAACCACGACCGGTAGCTAGTCGACGTCGACCGCGTGCCGCTGTAGGTCGGCGAGGTCGATCCATTCCAGGGTGCAGGCGTGGGTGGCCTCCAACACGACCGGTGGCGCGGCGCCGGCCGCGTGTGCCTGCGCCCAGCGATCAGCGCACAGGCACCAGCGGTCACCCGGACGCAGGCCGGCGAAGCCGTACTCGGGTCGCGGTGTGGACAGGTCGTTGCCGGCTTCGGCGCTGAACTCGAGGAACTCCGCGGTCACCCGGGCGCACACGGTGTGAACGCCCGCGTCCTCGCCGCCGGTGTCGCAGCAGCCGGTGCGGTAGAAGCCGGTCATCGGGTTGGTGCCGCAGATCTCGAGATTGCCGCCGAGCACGTTGCGCGCCATGGGTGTATGCAACCAGAGCCCAGTCCGCCTCGACGCCGTGGCCTGCCGCCGTATCACACCTCACCCACGACAGCCATCCCATCAATGACGAGCAGACGCCGGTGCTCACCGAGGGTCTTCCGGCCATCGGGGAGCTGCCCGACGTACCGGAGGTGCTGCGTGTGCGCGCGTTGAGCGGTCGACACCGGCCCGGTACAAACCGCAGCTACAGGGCCACCCCGAGCAACGCGTCCAGCGCGACGCGGACCAGCGCCGGGGCACCCGCGTCGCGGCCGCGCCGGGCGAGCGCGTCGGTGGCCCACGCGTCGACGGCGGCCAACGCCCGGGGGGTATCGAGATCGTCGGCGAGATGCACCCGCAGCCGCGTCACCAGGTCGTCCGCAGGCGGTGCGGCGGCCAACGCGGCGGCCTCCCGCCAGCGCGCCAACCAGGCCTGCGCCTGGGTGAGCAAGCCGCCCGTCCACGCCCGGTCGGTCCGGTAGTGCCCGGCGAACAGGGCCAGCCGGATCGCGTTCGGGTCGACCTGCTCGGCGCGCAGCTTGGAGACGAAGACGAGGTTGCCCCGCGACTTCGACATCTTCTCCCCGTCGAGCCCGATCATGCCGGTATGCGCGTAGTGGCGAGCGAACGGGTGTACCCCGGTGAACGCCTCGGCATGAGCCGCACCGCACTCGTGGTGCGGAAAGATCAGGTCGGAGCCGCCGCCGTTGAGGTCGATCTGCGGGCCCAGCCGGTTCAGCGCGATCGCGGCACACTCGATGTGCCACCCCGGACGGCCAGCGCCCAACGCGGACTCCCAGGACGGTTCGCCGGCCCGGACCATCCGCCAGAGCAGCGGGTCGACCGGGTGCCGCTTGCCGGGCCGGTCCGGGTCGCCGCCACGCTCCCGGGACAGCGCGATCATCCTCGCCTCGTCGCAGTTCGACTCGTAGCCGAAATGACCGGTGACCGAGCTGTCGAAGTAGACATCAGGGAACTCGACGTCGTCGACCCGGTACGCGGCTCCCGCGGCGAGGAGCTTGCCGACCAGCTCGACGATCTCCCCCATCGCCTCCACCGCGCCGATGTAGTGCCGCGGCGGGATCACCCGCAGCGCTTCCATGTCCTCGCGGAACAGGGCGGTCTCGCGCATCCCGAGGACCACCCAGTCGTCCTGGTCACGAATGGCGCGGTCGAGCAGGGGATCGTCGATGTCGGTGACGTTCTGCACATAGTGCACGTCGTGCCCACCGTCCCGCCACACCCGGTTGACCAGGTCGAACGCGAGGTAGGTGGCGGCGTGACCGAGATGGGTGGCGTCGTAGGGGGTGATGCCGCAGACGTACATCAGGGCCGTGGGCCCGGGTGCGGTCGGCCGGACCCGGCCGGTGGCGGTGTCGTGCAGGCGCAGCGGCGGCGCCTGGCCTGCCAGCCGGGGCACGAGGACGGGGGCCCAGGGTTGCATATCTGCCAACCTACGCGGCGGGCCTTCCGGAGAGAGCTAGAGCGAGCCCCTGGTCGCCGCCCACTCGGTGGGTTGCCCAGTGATTGCCGCGATCCGCTCATAGTCGGCGTCGTAGTGCAGGACCGTGGCCCCGTTCAGCTCCGCGGTCGCCGCGATGATCAGATCAGGCAACCGGAAGTGGCGGTGCTGGCTGGTGGCCGCCAGCTTGCGATGCACAGCGAGCGCGCGGTCCATCGACGCCGTGTTGACGTCGATCCAGCGGTGCCCGTGCAGCGCCCCCCACAGGAGCTCGTACCCACTCGGATCAGGGGCGTTGTTCAGATACTCCAGCGCGGTCATCTGGCACGCCGCAAGCCGACCTTCGGTCAGGAGCTCTTCGAACCTGCGGCGCACCGCTAGATGTCGGCCTTGTAGGACGTAGACGGACGTGTCTGCGAGATAGATGGCGCCGGCCATCAGACGGCCTCGGCCGCCCCGCGCGCATCGGCTTCGAGGTCGGCAAGATCGCGACCGCCCCCGTACCCCCATGACCGGCCGCCGTCGTCAACATCGATCGGGACGGCATCGAATGCGGCAATGACCTCGACCGCTCGCTTTCGAACGGCGAAGCTGTGCAACGCCGCGTTGATGGTGGCCACCTTGGTGTCGGTGCCGAGGACCTCGCGGGCCGCAGCCAGCCAGTCGTCGTTCACATTAACCGTGATGCGCGTCATGCCGACCAGAGTACACCGGTCAGCTATCGAAGTCAGCACCATTACTCGGAGCAGATGAGCACCAAGATCACATCTTCTGAGCCATGACCACCGGTGAAATATGCCCGGTCAGCGATCATGACCGTCCGCCGGTGAGGATGTAGGTGAGCCCCGGAAGCAGCTCGGCGCGGAACGGAACCGGTTGGCCCCAGCTCCGCGCCGGGCAGCCGGTCAGCCCGAAACAATCAGAAAGCCGGTCCGGGTCTGCGCAGCGTCGAACCGGGCGGCGGCATCTGCCCAGTTGACCACGTTCCACCAGGCCTTCACATACTCGGGTTTCACGTTCTTGTACTGCAGGTAGAAGGCGTGTTCCCACATGTCGAGCATCACCACGGGGACGAGCCCGATGGACACGTTGGCCTGCTGGTCGTAGAGCTGGACGATCACCAGTCGCCGGCCGAGGGGCTCCCAGGCGAGGATCGCCCAGCCGGAGCCCTGGATCGTCATGGCCGTGGCGGTGAAGTGGGCCTGGAACTGCTCGAACGACCCGAACTGTTCGTCGATGGCCGCGGCGAGCTCACCCGCAGGCTTGCCGCCGCCGTCCGGGGACAGGTTGTTCCAGAACACGGAGTGGTTGATGTGCCCACCGAGGTTGAACGCCAGCGTCTTTTCCAGCCCGACGATCGACCCGAACTCACCCTTCTCCCGGGCCTCGGCGAGCTGCTCGAGGGCGGCGTTCAGTGCGGTGATGTAAGTCTGGTGGTGCTTGGAGTGGTGCAGTTGCATGATCTCGCCCGTGATGTGCGGGGCGAGGGCTCCGTAGTCGTACGGCAGCTCGGGCAGGACGTACTCGGCCACGATACTCCTTCGCAGGGGATGAGGTGGAGCTACCATCTTGCAGTAGCGAAAGCTTGTCCGCAGTGACAGGGTCATGCACGGCAGCCGCGGCGACGGGAGATGATCGTGAACCCTCGAACACGCTCGTGAGTACCGAGTCGGCCGGCGACGGCCGATTGAGCGACATCGCCGACGCGGCCCAGCGAGCAGCCGGACTGCTGGCGGCCCGCCACCGGGGCGATGCGGAGGGCGTTCGGACCCTGTGGGGCAGCTTCACCGACGACCGCGCGCTGGCGGGCGGCTCCCTGCTCCTGGCCGACCTGGCATTGCGCCTGGTATGTGAGCAGTCCGGCGAGAGTATGGAGCAGTGCGTCCAGCGGCTGAGCGCGCGGTTGGGCGCGGCGGTCGGGCCGGTCGGGTGAGCCGGGCCGGGCGTCGCCCGCGTGATGTCGGCGGACGACGACCCGGTCGCTGAAGCGCTGCTCAGCCGGTCGTCGCCAGGACGAGGCGGTCGAGAACGCCCGCCTTCACGTCGGAGACCAGATCGTGCAGCTGCCCGAGACTCATCTGGATCCGCTGTCCGAAGTCGTCGGTGACGATCACCCGGCGCTCTGCTGTGGCGTCCTCGTCGATGAACAGTTCCGGGCAGCCGCAGCTGCACTGGCCACAGAAGGTGGCGATGTGGCGGAGGTTGGTGGTGTCACTCATGCGGACCTCATTCTGATTGTTGCGGCTCCCACCGCGACGTCCGTCGCGAGGAAGATCAGCAGGCTGATCCCGAGCAGCGGGATCGCCCAGCCCACGGCGACGGTGATCAGGACGATTACGAAGACCACCGGTTGGGACAGCCCCCGCAGGACTCCACGCGGCGCCGGGGCGGTGCGGCTCATCCGCCCTTGACGGGTCGGGCGGCGCTGCCACCACATGCGGTAACCCCAGAACAGGACACAGAGCAGCCCCACTGCCATCGCGGTTAGGGCGAGCTGGCTGACCAGGCCGAACAGCGACCCCATGTGGGCCAGGATCCCGATCCTCGTCAACTTCGCCATCAGCGGGTAGTCCCGCCACCGGACGGTCTCGGTGATCTGCCCGGTGTAGGGGTCGACGGCGACCGCGTCGCGCTGGACCGGCCAGGTATCCGCGTCCTCGCTGACGGTGAACGGCGCGCCGGGCTCCGCGGGGACCGTCACTTTCAACAGGTCGGCCAGACCGGCATCGCGGCCGGCATCCACGGCGGTCTGGACAGCGACCCGGCCGACGTCCCGGACCGGAACCGGCTCGGCCGCCAGCTGCAGGCTCGACCCGTGCACCGCGACGACCGCGGCGCTGAAGCGCTCCCCCGCGTAGTGCGACCAGGTCAGTCCGGTCGCACTGATGAACAGCAATGCGAGGGCGAGCCAGATGCCCATCGAACCGTGCCAGCCCATCATCCGGGCACGCCCGGGGCGCATGCCCAGCGGCGCCAGCAACGTCGCGGCCACCTTGCGCCGGGAGCGGCGCTTGCCGATCCACAGCGCCAGCCCGCCGAGCACCAGCACCGGCAACCAGCTGGCGGCGAGCTCGGAGTAGAGCCTGCCGGGTTCGCCAAGCAGGAGGTTGCGGTGCAGCCCGTCGAGAAGGGTCTGCACCGGTGGCGCGTCGAACCAGGTGTCGAGCGCCCCGCGGACCTGCCCGGTGTAGGGGTCGACATACACGGTGCGTTCGACGTCCGCCGCCAACCCGGGCACGGCGAGCACCACCGCGGTGGTGCGGTCTGGATCGGACTGAACGACCACGGAACTGAGAGTGCCCTCGGGTTGGGTGGCGAGCGCGGCGGCGATCTGGGTGTCCAGGGGCAGGACCGGACCGCTGTGGGCGCCGACGAGCAGCTCGTCGGCGTAGATGGCGTCGCTGAGTTGCGGGCTGAACACGTAGGCCAAGCCGGTCAGACACGCGACGACCAGGAACGGGGCGACGAACACGCCGGCGTAGAAGTGGATTCGCAGCACGAGCGGACGCAGGGCCGCCCAGGTGACCGGCGGGGCTGACGGTGGCGGTGGATGGGTGAGGACCGGCTGCGGCCGGTCGGCGGTTGTGGTCACGAAGGACTCCTCGCCAGCGGGAAGACAACGGCACCGGCGCCCGCCGAACGGGCACGGATGGGGTCGACGGGACGGGCCGTGATCAGCACGCACCGCCAAGGCGCGGTCGATAGCCGACCGCAGAGCTCACAGACCTCAGGCGAGAAGCGGCGGACCTCGACGGGCCACGACGTGGCGCAGCACAGCCCCCGAGCAGCCACGAGGTGCCTCGGTCGCCACAGCGGCGACGACCGGGAAGGTGTGCGGAGCACGGCCGCCCAGGCGCAGCACCCATCGACCCCAGGCGGCCATCGACCGGGCGGCGCGGCGCGCCGCGGCCCAGAGATGCCGTTCCCCGCAGCGCAGCCAGGTGGCGATGAGCGCGGCCGCAGCGACGTGGCCGTACAGCATGACGTCATGGGGAAGCGGGGTGCCGTGCTCGCCGGTGATGAGCTCGAGCAGCACGTGCACGACCTGCTGGCCGGCCACCTGGAGCCCGGCGATCACCACCCAGCCCCGCTCGCGTCCGGTCGCCAACCACACCGGGCCGAGCAGCACTGCCACACCGGCCACCACACCGACCAATGACAGCGAGCCGCCGCCGATCAGGTGCGCCGCGGCGCCGGCCGCCATCGCCCCGGACGACGCCACGACTGCGCGGAGCAGCCGGTGCGGCGCGGGCGATATGGAACCGATGGCGATCACCCCGTCGAGGCAGGCATTTTCGTGAACTGTAAGTGACCGACGACGACAGTTCTATACGGTGACGGGGTAATCAGCGCTCCTCGACGAGCTCAACGGCTGACCCGCTCAGCGCCGGGTGCGCAGGTAGTCCGCCACCACCTCGGCGCCCAACCCGTCGAGGGTGGGCGCCACCACCCGGCCCCCACACCGGCGCGCCACCGCGTCGACGAACGCGGCCAGCCGCGGGTCGTCGCCGAGGATGAAGAACGTGAACGCCGCGTGCAGCCCGGCCAGCCGATCGACCTCCCCCACCGTGGCGCGCAACGTCTGCGGACGAGGCGGATAGTCGAACTGCGCATGGCCGTCGGGTCCGAGATGAGCGGTGGGTTCACCGTCGGTGATGACGAGCACGACCGGTTGGGCGTCGAGGTTGCGGCGCAGGTGCCGGCCGGCGAGCAGCAGCGCGTGGTGCAGGTTGGTGCCCTGCTCCCACACCCCGTCCAACCCGACCAGCTCACCGAGTTCGACGCTGCGCGCATACCGGCCGAACGTAATCAACTTCAGCGCGTCGCCGCGGAAGCGGGTGGAGATCAGCTGATGCAACGCGAGCGCCGTGCGCTTCATCGGCACCCAACGCCGGTCCTGCACCATCGACCAGGACGTGTCGACGCACAGCGCCACCGCGGCCCGGCTGCGCAGCTCGGTCTCCACGATCTCCACGTCGGTGACGTCGAGCGTGCGCGGATCGCCGGCGGCGCGGCGCAGCACGGCGTTGGTGAGCGTGCGGGGGACGTTCCAGGCCTCGGTATCGCCAAACGCCCACGGCCGGGATGCCCCGGTCGGCTCGCCGGCCGCCCCGCAGCGATGGGTCTCGCGCTCCCCGCGCCGCCCGCCGATGCGGTCGACGACGTCGCGCAGCGCCGACTCCCCCAGCCGCCGCAGCGCCTTCGGCGACAGCCGCAACGACCCGTCCGGCATCCGTTCGAACAGGCCCTGGCGTTGCAGCTCGCGTTCCAGATCCGCCAGCGCACGGGCGTCGACCCTGGCCTGGTCGCCGAGGTGCTCGCCGAGCGCATCCAGATCGATGTCTTCCATCCGCGCACCCGGGTAGCTCTGGGAGAGCTGCTCGGCCAGCGCATCGAGCTGCCCCAGCTCCTCCAGCGCGCGGGTGGCCTCGCCCAGGCCCAGCGGGGTGTCGCCGCGGAACCGGCCAGGGGAGTTCCAGTCCTCCCCCGGGCGCAGACCCTGGAGCTGGGCGTCAAGCTGGGCGAGGGCCTGGGCGAGGCGCGGGTCGCCGAACGCCTGCTGGGACAGCTGCGCGAGCTCGGCGCGCTGCTCGGCGGTCATCGAGGCGAGCATTCGCTGGGCCGCCGCGAAACGCTGCGCGAGCAGGTCGATCAGCTCGTCGGTGTTCTGCGGGTTCGCCGGGAAGAACTCGCCGTGCTCGGCCATGAACTGCTCGAACTGGGCCTGGGTGTCTCGCCCGGCGGCATGGTTCACGAGCAGGTCGTTGAGGGCGTCGAGCATCTGCCGGACCCGCTCGACGTCCTCCGCGGTGGCGTTCTGCATCGCCTGCTTCATCCCGGCGAAGCGCTGGTCGAGCAGCTCGCGGCCGAGCAGGTCGCGGATCTCCTCGTACGCCTCGCGGGCGTCGCTGGACTGCCAGTCGTAGGAGTCGAGCTCCCGGACCGCTCCCCCCGTGTCGGATGGCAATGCGTCGAGAATCATCTCGCGGAACCGGGCGTCGTCGATGTTCTGCCGACACAATGTGTCGCGCTCCGCGTCCAGGGCTCGTCGCAGCAGCTCGCGAACCTGCTGAAGCGTGCCGTCGAGCCGGTTCTCCCGCTGGAGCCGGCTACGCCGCTGCCAGACCTCGCGGGTGAGCTCGTCGAGCCCACGGCGGCCCTCCATGCCGCGGCGCAGCAGCTCCTGGAGCGCGGACCGGGGGGATGCACCTTCCATGACGTCGCGCCCGATCTCGTCCACCGCCGCCCGCAGGTCGAACGGTGCAGCGAGCGGATCGGGCCCGTCTGAGTAGGGCCCGTACCGGACCCGCCGATCTCTCCTGCGCACGATCTCGAGGCTACCCGCGGCGTTCATCTCTTCCACCTCTCTTCTACCTCCTGAAACCAGCACGTCAAGCCGGCTCTCGCCGGTCACCTCCACACTTGGGCCCGAGCCGCCACCAGTTGACTTGCTGAGCTCCGGCCGTCGACCATCCGAGCGCGCTTTCACGTGCGCAGGATCGCGGTGAGCGAGGACTGGAGGAGTACGTCCGCGACGTTGCAGCTCGCGGCCGGGACGAGGTCGATGCGGTGCAGTGGGTTGCGTCGTGGCCCGCCGGGGATCCAGGCGGGTGGGTGGAAGATCGGGAGGCCGTCGGTGATGGTGACCGCCCAGTCGGTGTTGTGGATCAGGGTGTGGTGGCGGCCACAGAGCAGGACGAGGTTGTCGATAGCAGTGGGCCCGAGGTCGGCCCAGTGGATGATGTGGTGGGCGTCTGTCCACTGCGCTGGAATGTCACAACCCGGGAAGGCGCAGCCGCCGTCGCGGGCGGCCAACGCCCGGCGCATCGCGCGGGGCACGACCCGGTTGCGGCGGCCGATGTCGAGAGGCTGGTTACGCCCGTTGATGACCAGGGTGGCGACCTGGGCGTCGCAGGCCAAGCGGCGGGCGTCCTCGGCGGCGATGGCTCCGACCAGGGTGGTATCGCCGAAGTCGAGCAGCCCGAACCCCAACCGGTCCTCCAGCACCGTGAGCGGCACGGTGAGGGTGATGTGGGGGCGGTGGCCGCCGTCGAGGGGCAGGGTCGCGGAGTCGAGCATCCGCCGGGCCAACGCCTCCAGTGCGTCGCCCTGGCGTTGGGCCACCGTCCGCGGGTCCGGCGAGCCGTCGGCGGCGGGTTTGGGTGCGGCCAGCGGGGACAGCGCGGTGATCAGGGTGGCGTGGGCCTCCCGGTCCAGCCACCCCCCGATGGTGTAGCCCTGACCCTGCGCGGACAGCGACAGCCGGGTGCGGGCCGGGTCGGTGTCGCGGGGCTTGGGCCCGTCGGGGTCCAGAATCTCCAGGGCACGCCGCCCCAACTGATGCACCGCAATCGGGTCGAAGGTGCGCGCCCACCCGGCCAGCCGGGCCTCCAACTCGACGCGATGGGCCTCCAGGTGTGCGGGCACCGCGGCCAGGGTGCGCTGGATGACCCCGACATGCTCGGCGGACACCGCATGCTCGGCCACCGCCTGACCAGTCTGCGGCAACACCGCCGTGATCACCTCACCGGTGGCGGTGCGCCCGGGCAACACATCCCGGGCCGCCGCGATCCGCCGCTTCGCCTCGGGACGGGTCAGGTTCTGGGCACACCGCACCAGCTCCACCTCGGTGACGAACCCCTCCTTGCCACCCAGACCACGCGCGCTGACCTCACCGACCACCTCCAGCACACCCAGATAGGCGGCGTTGAGCTCCCGGTTCGACTCACCTAGGGCAACGAGCAACTCCGCATCGGAGGCTTGCCACCACTCGGTCATGGCGCCATGGTATTCGAACATTTGTTCTAGTACTAGTCGCCGGACCTACAGTTTGCAGTTGTGAACGAGGCCGACATCTCCGCTCTTGCCAGGCATACGGACTTCCTTGGCTACTGGCGAAAGAGAGCGAGCCGTGCGGCGCCCCTCAACGACCTTGATCGGGACTTCGGAGCACTGAGCAGCAGATCTCGGGGGTTGTGCGTTCACAATCGTTGATCATGGAGCAGGCTGCCTGACCACCCCGGTCGGTCCGTCGAATCGTTCGGCAACAGCCCCTGGCGAAGCTGAACACCCGGCCACCATCCGTTGACGGCGGTGACCCCGAGCTCCTCGAGGACCAGACCGGGTTGTCATCCGGACGGGACACTTGGCCATCCACGATTTTCCGGGCATGATCAGGGCGCCGGGCCGTTCGCGTCGGCAATCCAGGTGCCGGCGGTGTCAACGACGACGCCGTCGGCGTGAGACACGGGTCAGCCGCATGCCCTGGCGCTCAGCGGGCTCGCGGTCGTCGCGGAGGCGCCGAACGGCCTGATCCGACGTCGCTCCCGCAGGTCGGGCGACTGATCCTCGACATGATCACCGCCCCGGCGCCCACGCCCCCGGCTGCTGGTCGTCGCTACCGGCAACATCACGAACGCCGCACTGCTGGCGCTGGTCGAGGCGAACCTTGCCGTGGTCGTCGGTGCGCTCTTGGCCACGAACTGCCGTCCACCGGTGCCGGTGATGCCCGATCTGGTATCTGCTGATCCGGTGATGTGCCTGATCGCCGGACATGTGGGCACCAGCGTCCCAACTACGGATCACAAGGTTAGGGGTTCGAATCCCACCCCTTCGGGCTACCACGTTTTCACCGGAGAATGGAGTTTAGCCTTCGGTCAGCGTGGGACCAGTCAGGCCCCTGGCGGAGCGACGACATGGTGGGGGACGATCGGGTTATGACACCGAGCGAAGACGAGATAATGCGTCGCCGGAAGTTCCTCGCCGCCGCCGTGGTCGGTCTGACGGTCCCGCGCGGCGTCCTCGATTCCGCCGCCCGGCTGGAGCCGGCCGGTGCGGCCGGGTCGCTGGCTCGGCAGGTGGCCGAGCTGGAGGAGACGGTGCACGCCCGTGCGCTGGAGTTCCCCACGACGCCGACTGTCGATCAGCTCCCCCGCCTGCTGCGCGACTACGCGGGATTCCGGCGACTCTCGGGCGCGGTCGGTGATCATCACCGGTTCCGCGTCGAGCACGGGCTCAGCCAACTGTGTGCGTTCGCCGGCGGGAATATGGCGACCTGGCAGGACTACGACGCGGCCCACGCGTGGTATGGCGCCGGCCTGTCGCACGCCGGGCGTGGCCGGTCCCGGGAGTCCGCGGCGTGGATCGCGGGGCGAAGTACCCTGCTCGCCGTCCACCGGGGTGACGATCAGCAGGTGCTGCACGACGCGGCGTACGCGGTGATGCTGTCCCCGCGAGGGCAGCTCGGCTCGACGCTCGGCAACGCGCTCGCCGCCGCGGCGCTGGCCCGGCTAGGTCACCGGGCGGCCGCGTACCAGGCCCTGGACGGCGCGCGGCGCGCCGTCGACGCACAGTCCGATCAGGAGACCTTCACCGCCTACTCGATGCCATGGTACCGGCTCGGCACATTCGCCAGCGAGATGCACACCCGGCTCGGGGACTTCGAGCAAGCGCGCTCCTACCAGGACGCGTCGCTGCCGGCCTACCCGCCCGGGGCCGACACCGACACCACGTTCCTGCGGCTGGACCGCGCCGAGGCGATGGCGCGGGAGGGCTACCCCCAGGAGGGGGTCGAGCAGGCCACCGCCGCCCTGCTCGCCTTGTCGCCGGAGAAGTCCGCTCCGATCCTGGCGGACCGCGCCGAAGAGGTGGCCGAGATGATCGACGCGGACGGCTCTCACACCGAGCACCTGCGCAGCATTGTCCGGGACGTACGGCGGAACAAGCGCGACGACGGCTCGTCCTGAGCGTGTCCGTGGGTCCACCTCGCGAGACCCGACAGTTATCGGCCGGCATGCGGATCAGGGGCCGGCGTGGACGTAGGCGGCCCACCGAGAGGGTGTCAACGGCCGCTCGTCCCGCATGCCGCGGATCACCACATGCAGAGCGTCGGCCGGGGACTTGCCATTGGTCAGGTGGCTGCAGAAGCCCTCGGCCACACCGGCCGCCGTGGTGTCCTCCAACGACCACAGGGCACCGACCACGTGCCGGTAACCGGCGAGCTGAAACGCCGAGGCGATATGGATCGCCTCGTCGGCCAGTCCCGCGCTGCCCCGTGCCGTGGAACAGGCAGACAGGTACGCCAACTCGGCGTACTCCAGCCGCAGCCTGCTGACCTCCGCGACGCTCATCGGCCGATCGTGCAGCAGTAGGTGGCTGTTCGACGGGCTGGCCGGATCGCTGTGCGCGTGGCAGGCGAAGTGCGCCCAGCTCGCCGACGCCAGCGCGGACATGACGTTCCATGCGTGGCCGCCGCGTCGACCAGAGGATGCTCGCCGCCGAGCCGCCGCACCAGAGCCTCGGTCTCGGTGAGCGTGGCGGGCAACGGAGCCTGCCCCGGCGTCCGCGACATCGCCACCGACAGCAGCCGCCGCTGCGACGGGACCGGCCGGGATCGGGCGTGCAGCAGCGCCCGGATCGTCGGCGCGTACGAAGACACCACCCGATCCAGCACGGCATGCCCGTCTTGAGCCTGGTACCGCGCCGCGGCGTGCAGCGGCAGGAAGTTCAGCGGGCCGGTCGGTGACCACCACACCCGGGGCCACGGTGAGCCGACGGCCGGTGTCGCGGTGTGGCCGAGCTCGTCCAGCACCGGCTCCGCGAGAACGTCCCACAGCCACCCGAGCGTCCGACCCAACGCCGCCTGCGCCTCCAGGCGCTCGGCGAGTTCACCCGTGCCCACCACGTCCAGCGCTTCCAGGAACGTGTGCACCCGCGTGTCCAGCTCCTCGGTGCGCAGATCGGGAAGCGGCACCACCCGAACCCGGTCGGCGGTCAGCACCAGTGCGTCGCAACGGAGATCGCTGACGTTGACGGTGACCACAGCACCCGACGCGGCCGCGGGCAGCAAGTCCGCGAGCGCGGGCGGCTCGAGGAACCGCTCGAATCCGGCGGTGGCCCTGATCCGGCTCACCAGCGACTGCCAGCACCGCGCCAAGCCGTGCCGGTGGTCCGGATCTGGCACCGAAACCGCGTCCTCTGATGGCATCTCATCCGGGGAGACCGTCGCGGTGTCCAGTTCTTCCCCGAGCGTCTCCCACTCGGCGGCCAGCTCCGGAGCCGCCACTCGCAGGTCGGTGAGCTCGCTGCGACTGTCCAACGCATAGGACAGCAGCACCCCGCGTCCCTGTTCCAGCATCTCCAGCGCGCCGACCGCGTCACCCGCCCACACTGCGCTGGCGGCCGCATCGGAGGCGATGCGATCGACGTTGACCAACTGGTGCTCCAGGTCGAGCCGGTGCAGATTCCTCGGCGCCACCAGGGGTAGCAGCCGCACGCCCTGCCCGAATGCCGCCGCGGCGGTGTCCCACTGGTCCGTCATTCCGGCGAGCCGGCCCCACACCCTGGCGGCCCGTAGCTGGGTGATCGGCGTGGCGGTGGTGCTGGCCGCGGCGACCTCGGCGACCCGGACGGCCTCCAGCGCAAGCGGGCGCTCGCCGGTCTGATCGGAGAGTCCGGCGAGTACCTCGGCGAGGTTGATCAGACGGAGCGGCTTGCTGGGATGACCATCCGGGGTGGCGTCGACTGCCTCGCGTGCCGCGCGCACTGCCGACTCGATGCTGTCCCGGTCTTCGGTGAGCCTGTAATGGTCGGTCAACACAGCGGTCAAGTTGGCCAGCAGGCGCCCGCGCTCCGGATGCCCGACCGGTGTGACGTCGACCGCGCGCCGGGCGGCCTTGAGCGCGGCCTCCAGGTCGGCTGGCTCGCCGGTCCGGTCGTAGCGGGCACTCAGCGCAATGCCCAGGTTCGAGAGCCGGTAGCCGAGACTGGGGTGGCCGTCCGGAGTCGCTTCAACGGCGCGCTCGCCAATCTCGACGGCCTCGGTCAGGCTGGCCAGGTGCCCGGTTCGCCGGTAGTGCGCGTTCAGCACAGCCACCCGGTTCGCCAGCACTCTGGTCCGCTCATAATGCGCGGCGGGCAGCACCTCGGTGGCCTCGCGACTGACCGCAATGGCTTCGTTCAGGGTGGCCAGGTCCGGCGAGCGGACGTATCGGGCGCGCAGCGCACTGGCCAGGATCATCAGCCGGCCACCGTAGCCGGTCGGTTCGCTGGTCGCGGCCACCGCCTCGCGTAGCAAGGTGATCGCCTCGTCCAGCTCCCCCGGGTCGCCGAAACGGAGATACCGCTGCCACAAGGTCTGCGCGAACATGGACAGCACCGCCGGTCGCCCGGGGTGATCCGGCGGGCATTCGCGCACCGCTTGCCGGCCGATCCGCTCCGCCTCGTCGAGACCGTCGTGGGTCTGGCCGAGCAGGGCGGCGAGCTGGGCCAGGCACTCGGCTCGCGCCGCGCTCCCGACGTCGCTGCAGGCGACAGCGTGGCGGGCGGCCTCGACGGCCTCGTCGAGGCCGGTGCCGATGCTGTCGTGCCGCATTCGCAGCACGAGACTCAGGTTGTGCCAGGCCCTCGCCTGCGTGGCGGGCGCGAGCGTCGAGTCCCGCAGTACGTCTCGCAGGATGGCCGCCGCCTCCAGGCTCAGTTCGTCGCGTCCGGTGACCGCCGCGAGGTCGATCAGCATGGCGCTGAGCCTGGCTGCTGCCCGCGACCGCTGGTCCAGGGTGTCCGAACGCAGCGCGGCGCGAGCGGCATCGACGGCCTCGGTCACCGCCGATGCCTCGGCGGTGAGCTTGAACCGCAGATGCAGCAGATCGGCGAGGGAGAACAAGCGCGCCGCGCGGTAGGGATCGTCCTCCGGTGTCAGGCGCAGCAGGCGCCGGTAGGTCTCGATCGCCTCGTCCACCGAATCCAGCCGACGCAGCAGGGAAACCCGCTCGTACCGGGCGGAGGCCAGGAAGGCAAGCCAGATAGGCAGGAGCAGGTGGTTCTCGGGTGTCGCGTCCACCGCGGTGCGCGCCGCCTCGATGCAGCGGTCCAGCACCGTCGGATCACCATCGCGGGTCCACCGCAGGTGCAGGGCGTTGGCCAGCCCCACCTGACAGCGTGCGTAGTTGATGTGCTCTGGCGGGGTGCTCGCGGCGGCCCGCTCCAGCGTCGAGACGGCCTCGTCCAGCGTGGTGTCGCTGATGCCGTCCCGGTCGTCGAGTAACAGTGCGGAGCCGAGGTTGGACAGCGTCACGGGCAGCTGCGGGTCGCGGGGATCGGTGGTCCGGATCGCCTCGCGCAACAGGCCGGTGGCCTCCCGCACGTCGTCGGGATTTCCGGTCAGGTAGTGACGGGTCTGCAGGGCGACCGCGCCATTGGACAGCCGCTTTGGGCGTTGCGGGTCGTCGCGCTCGCTGAGCGTGGTCGCCTCACGCCCGACCTCAACCGCCTCGTCGGCCATCGCCAGCTCGTTCTTGTTCTTGGCGCCTGCGATGAGGCTGAGCGTCAGGCGGGACAGGATCTCGGCCCGGTTCGGAGCCTCGGCGGGGCACAGTTCGAGCGCGCGGCGGTTGGTCATGATCGCCTTGTCCAGCGTGGCGGGCTCGCTGGTGCGTTCGAAGTCCAGCCAGAGCGCCGAACCCAGCTCGGCCAACCTGCCGGGTAGTTCCGGGTCTTCGGGCCGGGACGTGCTCACCGACTCCGTCAATACGCCGACGGCATCGGTCAGGACGGCCGGGCCACCCAGACGCTCGTACCGCATCCCCAGCGTCGAGCCGAGCGCCGCGAGATAGCCGGGACGGCGCGGATCGGCCCGCTCGGCCGAGACCAGCGCCGCTTCGACCAGCGCCGCGATGGCGTCGTGAAACGCGGTGGGGTGGCCCGTGGCGTAGGCGACGAGACCGAGGGCGGCGCCGAGATCGTGGGCCCGGCCGGCCTTTCCTGCCTCTGGTGGGCTCAGGCGCGGCCGGATCTCGTCAGCGACCGCTTCGGACACGGCGTCGGGCGCGAGGAGGTAGACAGGGGTGAGGCAGCCCACGGCCAGGGACGCTGAAGCGGCCGCCCCGTCCGGTGCCTGCTCATAGAGCAGGTACCAGCGGATCAGGTGCACCAGGCCCACCGCACGCAGCACGGTCAAGTCGGTGCCCTTGGGGGTGCCCAGATGGTCGAGCAATCGGTCGGCCTCGTCGAGCGCTTCGGGCGCGAGCACCGGGCCGGCGTCACCGTCGTCGTACGCGGCGACCCGTTCGTGCATAGAGTTCAGCAGCCGTTCGCGATCCACGAAGCTCCCACGCTGTACGCCGTTGGTGCCACGATAGCGGTGTGTGGGTCAGCCGTTGTCGATCGCCTGGACCTCGGCGGGCGGCACCCGCTCCCCTCGACACCGCGAGGGCGGTGGACGTGCAGCGTACTGCCGGTCAGACTGTGAGCATGACCGTCAAGCTCGGTATCTCGCTCTCCGACGAGACTCACCACGCTGCCGTCGCTGCCGCCAAGGCCGAGGGGCTGGCACTGTCGGCGTTCGTCGATCGGGTACTGGCCCGCGAGCTCTTCCGGCGCGGCGTCGATGACCATAACGAGATGGTGCGCCAGGCCGACCTCGCCGAGCCCGACCTACTCCGGGTGCAGGTCACTGAGCGACAGCGTGCCATCGGGGAGTGGAAGGCTGCCGGTCGGTCGGCTGACGGGCGCGCTGGGTGAAGCAGGGAGAGATCTGCCTCTCCGCCCCGTCTCCGATCACCGACGAGCGTGCGCTTCGCGTCACCGCCGGACGGACCCGGGTTCAGCCGTAGCTGACGCTCTCGTCGTCGGCCTCGTCCTTGGCCAGCCGCCGGGTGAGGAACAGCAGCTCCAGCGCCAGTTCCGCGGCACTCGCCATCGGGCCGGGGTCCTCGGTGCCGGCCGCATCGAGCCGCTTGGCCACCTCGGTGAGCGCCGCGACGGTGGGCAGCGCCGCGACCACCTCGACGGCCGGCACCCGCTCCCCGGTACGCACCGGCGACCCCGCGACCGCCTCAGCCAGCGGATTCAGGTCGATGCCGCGCAGCCGGGCGCGGGCGGTGTCGGCGATCGCCCGGCGCAGCAGGTGCTCCAGGTACTCACCCTCCCGGCCCTCCTCACCGGCGGCGAACTCCAGCTTGCCGCGCAACACCACCGGCACCGACTCCAGGTCGACGGGGCGCGCGGTCGGGCGCTCCTCGCCGGTGATGGCACCGCGGCGCAACGCGGCCGCGGCGACGGTCTCCGCGGCGGCCACCGCGAACCGGGCCGACACCCCCGACCCCTGGTCGATCGCCGTGGACTCACGCAGTGACCGGGTGAACCGCGCGATCACTTCGAGCAGATGACCGGGGACAGCGGCGGTGAGCTCGGCCTCCTGTTTCACCAGCGCGATCTCGTCGGCGAGCTCCAGGGGGTAGTGCGTGCGCACCTCGGCGCCGAAGCGGTCCTTGAGCGGGGTGATGATCCGGCCGCGGTTGGTGTAGTCCTCGGGGTTGGCGCTGGCGACGAGCAGCACGTCGAGCGGGAGCCGCAGCGTGTAGCCGCGGACCTGGATGTCGCGCTCCTCCATCACATTGAGCAACGAGACCTGGATACGCTCGGCGAGGTCGGGCAGCTCGTTGATCGCGACGATGCCTCGGTGCGCGCGCGGGACCAGGCCGTAGTGGATCGTCTCCGGGTCGCCCAGCGAGCGACCCTCGGCGACCTTGACCGGGTCGACGTCGCCGATGAGGTCGGCCACCGCGGTGTCCGGAGTGGCGAGCTTCTCGGTGTAGCGCTCGTCACGGTGCCGCCACGCAACCGGCAGGTCGTCACCGAGCTCGGCGGCGCGGCGGCGGGCAGCCGGAGTGATGGGCGCATAAGGGTGCTCGCCGATCTCGGAGCCCTCGACGACGGGTGTCCACTCATCGAGCAGCCCGACCAGCGAGCGGAGCAGCCGGGTCTTACCCTGGCCGCGCTCGCCGAGAAGCACCACGTCGTGTCCGGCGATCAGGGCCCGTTCGAGCTGGGGCAGCACGGTGGACTCGAAGCCGACGATGCCGGGCCACGGGTCGCGGCCGGCGCGCAGCGCGTCGAGGAGGTTGTCGCGGATCTCGGCCTTCACCCCACGGAGTTCATGGCCCGACGCGCGCAGCCCGCCGAGGGTGCGGGGAAGGTCATCTGGAGGTGTGGCCGGCACGACCCCACGCTACGCCGCGGGCCGCAGGCATGCCCCCGGCTCCAACTTGGAGCGGCCCCGTGACGTTGATCCTTGGTCGGGCACCGACAGCCGCGTCGACGACGGCTGCAAGTTCCCTATCGACGATCAAGCTCCTGGGCGACGGACGTCACCATATCGGGACGCTGCCGGCTCCGTGTGTCTCGATCCTGAGGCAGACCGCGTATACCGATACCAAGCTGTGTTGCGACTTGCTTGCAGAAGACGGATCTCGGCCGTAGCGTACATCCGTGCTGACACGATCGCGTTCCACGACCGCTTCTCGCGCACTCGCTGTAGGCGTAGCGGTCCTGCTGGGGGCCGTTGCCTGCGGCGGATCACATACCGCCGCTCCTTCTCCACCATCGGCTGGCGCGATGGTGCATGCGGTGACCACAGTGGCACCCATCACCTCGATCGTGGCGGCCGTGGCCGGCGACCGGGTCGTGATCGACGGTTTGGTGCCGGAAGGCACCAACTCACACACCTTCGACCCACCGCCGAGTGCCGCGAGAGTGCTCAGCGAGGCCGACATCATCTTCGTCAACGGGTTGAAGCTCGAGGATCCGACGAAGGAGCTGGCCGAGGCGAACAAGAAGGCCGACGCCAAGATCGTCGAGATCGGTACCACGGTGTTACCCGAGAGCGAGTACATCTACGACTTCTCCTTCCCGAAGGAGGAAGGTAAGCCCAACCCGCACCTGTGGACCGACCCGACGTGGGCCATCAAGTACGCCGCGGTGGCCCGCGACGCCCTGGTGGAAGCCGATCCGGCAAACGCCGACTACTTCCGGACCAACTACGCCTCGTTCGAGAAGCAGGCAACCCAACTCTCGGACGCCTTGCGCGCAGACCAAGCAAGCATTCCCGGAGGCAAGCGCGAGCTGCTGACCTACCACGACGCATACGCCTATTTCGCCAAGACCTACGACTGGGAAGTCATCGGTGCGATCCAGCCGGAGAACTTCGAGGACCCCACGCCGCAGGAAGTCGCCGGCCTGATCGACCAGATCAAGGCCGAGCAGGTCCCGGTGATCTTCGGGTCCGAGGTGTTCCCGTCGAACGTGCTCGAGGAGGTCGGGAAGGCCACCGGCGCCCGCTACGAGGACACCCTTCGCGACGACGACCTGCCGGGGGCCCCGGGCGAACCGGAACACTCGTGGATGGGTCTGATGCGCTACGACTACGTGACGATGATCAAGGGGCTCGGTGGGCAGCCCACCCAACTCCCGGCGCTGAACACGACCCCGGCGGTGCCGGACAAGGCCAGCTACCCGCAGTGAGCTCCATCGGGGTTCAGCCGGAGGAGTTGGTGCGGATCTCCGGGGTCACCTTCGGCTACGACGCCGAACCGGTCCTCGAAGACGTGACACTCACCGTGAACGCCTCGGACTTCGTCGGGGTCGTCGGGCCGTCAGGGTCGGGCAAGACGTCGCTGCTTCGGCTGCTGCTGGGCACCGTCCGCCCGCAACAAGGCACGGTGACGCGCACTCCTGCCGTGGCGGTGGCCTACGTCCCGCAACTGGAGACGGTGAACTGGAACTTTCCGGTCACCGTCTCCGAGTGCGTGTTGATGTCACGGTCCGGGCGAACCTGGCCCTGGCCCACACGGGCGGAGCGGGCGGAGGTTGCCCGGGTCCTGGACCGCTTGGGTATCGCAGATCTCGCCGAACGACACATCCGGGAGCTCTCCGGTGGCCAGCAGCAACGGATGTTCATCGCTCGCGCGCTGCTGCGACGCCCCCAACTGCTGCTGATGGACGAGCCGACCACCGGGGTTGACGTGGCCAGTCGGCACGACGTGCTGCACCTGCTCGGAGATCTCAACGCCGAGGGTGTGGCGATCATGCTGACCACCCACGATCTCAACGGGGTCGCCGCTCATCTGCCCCAGCTGGTGGCCCTGAACCGCCGGGTCATCGCCACCGGCACACCGTACGAGGTGATCAGCCCCGTGGTGCTGGAGCGCACCTTCGGGGCACCGATGGACGTGCTGGAGCACCTCGGCATGCCGGTGGTGCTGGACCGCTACGACCGATTCCAGGGCAGAGCCAGCGCATGATCGAGGTACGGTAATGATCGACGTGCTGCTCGACCCGTTCCGCTACGCCTTCTTCGTCAAAGGCGTCATCGTGGCCACCCTTGCCGGGGGCCTGTGCGGGCTGATCGGGGTCTACATCACCCTGCGTGGAATGAGCTACATCGGCCACGGGCTCTCGCATGCCATCTTCGGCGGGTTCGCGGCCAGCTCGATCATCAACGTCAACTACTACCTCGGAGCGGGCGTGTGGGGGCTGGCATCCGCGCTGGCGATCAACCGGGTCACCCGCAGCCGTCGGATCGGCGCCGACGCGGCCATTGGGGTGATCACGACGGCATCGTTCGCCCTCGGCATCGCACTGCTCACCATCTTCGGAAACAAGGGCCCGAGCTTCGATGCCGCACTGTTTGGCAGCATTATCGGCGTCTCGGTGGCCGACGTCTGGGTCCTCGTGGCAATCACCCTGTTCACCGGCGCAGTGATCTTCTGCAACTACCGGGCACTGCTGTTCGCCACCTTCGATCCCGAGGTCGCCGACGTCAGCGGGGTAAAGGTCGCTCGCACCGACGCCCTGCTGATGCTGGTGCTGTCACTGTCCATCCTCGCAACGCTGACGGTCATCGGGGTCACCCTGGTTGCGGCCACCCTGGTGATCCCGGCCGTGGTGGCCCGCATGCTCACCAACCGGTTCTCCCGCATGCTGTGGCTCTCCACCGCTATCGGCGCAACCTGCGGGTTGGTCGGGATGAACCTCAGTTACCACCTCGACGTTCCCTCCGGCACCACCATCGTGCTCACCGGCGCGGTCGTCTTCGCCGTGGTGCTGGCGGCGACCGGCGGGCGGCGGCTGCAGCGCACCGCCCAGCTCGACAGCCACGCGGAGCCCGCACCCGCCAACCCCACGAGCGCGGTCGGTCCGGCACTGCGCTCCCAGCCCGACCCGCCGACGGGCGCGAACTACCGCGGTGGTGGGGACGGGTGACCCGGGCGGGGAGGCGGTGGCTTCCCCTCGCCGCCGCGCGGGTTCCCCCGAGGTGGAGTAGGCACGGCACGCTCCGGTCGTGGGCGCTCCGGCTGACCGGGCGCGGGCGACGCAGGGGTGGGTGCGGATGGCGGGAGCCCCTGCGGCGAGCCGGGCGGGCGGGGTGCGGCACCGAGCTGCCGTCCGGCATCCGGCCTGGGTCGCTGCACCGGGCCGTCACCCTGGGCAGGCGGGGGCAGCTGCGGTGGAACCGGCGGACGGGACGCTCCCGGCCCGGCCACCCCGAGCGGGGGCAGCTCCTTGCGTGCCTGCGCCTCCGCATCGGCCACGACGCGGGCGATCTCGGGGTCGGGCGAGGTGTCGAACCAGTCGGAGATGCCCTCGTCGTCGTCCTCAGGCCGGATGCCGTTGCCTGTCTCAACCGGGCTCGGCTCGAACCGGAACACCCCGTCGTCACCGGGGGCACCGAGCATGCGGGTGAAGCCCTCCAGGGCCTTGCCGAAATCGCTCGGCACGATCCACACCTTGTTGGCGTCGCCCTGCGCCATCTGCGGGAGGGTCTGCAGGTACTGGTAGGCCAGCAGCTCGGGGGTGGGCTTGCCTGCCTTGATCGCCGCGAAGACCTTCTCGATGGCCTTGGCCTGGCCCTGCGCCTGGAGATACTTCGCGGCCCGATCACCCTGGGCGCGCAGGATGCGGGCCTGACGTTCGGCCTCGGCACCGAGAATTGCCGCCTGCTTGGCACCCTCGGCGGTGAGGATCTGCGACTGCTTGAGGCCCTCCGCGCTGCGGATGGCCGACTCCCGCTGGCCCTCCGCGGTGAGGATCATCGCCCGCTTCTCGCGTTCGGCCTTCATCTGCTTCTCCATCGACTCCTGGATCGACGCGGGCGGGTCGATGGCCTTGATCTCGACACGACTCACCCGGATGCCCCAGCGGCCGGTTGCCTCGTCGAGCTCCCCCCGCAACACGGTGTTGATCTCGTCGCGGGAGGTGAGGGTGCCCTCCAGGCTCATCCCACCGACCACGTTGCGCAGGGTGGTGGTGGTGATCTGCTCGACACCGGTGATGTAGTCGGAGATCTCGTAGACCGCCTTCTTGGGGTCGGTCACCTGGTAGTAGACGACGGTGTCGATGTTGACCGTCAGGTTGTCCTGGGTGATCACCGGCTGCGGCGGGAACGACACCACCTGCTCGCGCAGGTCGATCCGTTCCCGGATCTTGTCGATGAACGGCACGAGGAAGACCAGCCCGGGCTCCTCCGTTGCCTTGAACCGGCCCAGCCGCTCGATGACGGCGGCGGTGGCCTGCGGGATGATCTGCACCGCCTTGATCACCGACACCACGACCAGCAGGACGATCAGTGCCACCACGATGAGCAGCACCGTGCTCTCCGCCACCGGTTTGCCTCCCTGTTCTCGTTCGACCCAGTTGCCGCGATCAGTGCAGATGCTTCGGCCGCCGACCGCTCGGCCTCAGTGCAGATGCTTCGGCCGTCGACCGCCCGGCCTCAGTGCCGCGCTACCACCATGGCGGTGGCACCCGAGATGTCCACCACGGTGACCCGCTCCCCCGCTTCGATGATCTTGTCGTCGACCGCACGCGCCGACCAGACGTCGCCAGCGATCTTGACCCGACCACCACCGGAGTCGACGCGGGCGATGACGACTGCCTCGTTGCCCACCAGAGCCCTGGTGTGCATCGACTCCGGCCCGATGCCCCGGTCCAGCTTGCGACGCAGCGCCGGGCGCACCGCGAACAGCAGCAGCACCGAGGCCCCGCCGAACACCAGCGCGCCGGCCAGGATCGGAGCCCCGAGCAGCGCTGCCACCGCCGTTACCATCGCCGCACCGCCGAGCATCAGCAGCACGAACTCACCGGAGAGAACCTCGGCGGCGACCAGCACCAGGCCCGCGATGAGCCAGATCACAGCGGCCGTCATGCCAACGATAGTGCCAGAGATCAGGCCTGACCCGCCGCAATTCCGGATTCCTTGACCGGGTCTTGAGTGACGAAGTCGATCAGACGCTCGACCGCGCCGATCAACGGCGTCTCCAGGTCCCGGAAGTCGCGCACCACGCCGAGCACCCGGCGGGCCCCGGCGGCCGGCTCCCCCCAGCGCAGCGCGGCGCAGACCCCGGTCTTCCAGTCAATGCCACGGGGCACCTGCGGCCAGGCCCGGATCCCGACGACCGCCGGTTTGACCGCCTCCCACACATCGACGTAGGGGTGCCCGGTGACCAGCACGTGCGGGCCGACAACCGCCCGGGCCGCCCGGGTTTCCTTCGAACCCTCGACGAGGTGGTCCACGAGCACCCCCAGCCGGCGCCTCGGCCCGGGCTCGAACGCGGCGACCGCGGCGGCCAGGTCGTCCATGCCGTGCATCGGTTCGACGACGACACCCTCCACCCGCAGGTCGTGCCCCCACACCCGCTCGACGAGCTCGGCGTCATGCAGTCCCTCCACCCAGATCCGGGCCGCCTGGGCCGTACGGGCCGTCAAACCCGCGACCCGCACCGAGCCGGACGCGGATCGGGCGGGCGTTACCGGACCGCGTGCGGGGACGACGAGGGTGACCGGCGCTCCCTCGAACAAGAACGCGGCCGGCCGCAGCGGAAAGACCCGCCGCCGGCCGTGCCGGTCCTCCAGCACGACCTCCCGGCCGTTCCTCTCGACCACCGCACCGCAGAAGCCGCTGGCCGGGTCCTCCACGACGAGCCCGAGCTCGGCGGGCACGTTCGGCACCTCTCGTCGGGCGCGGACGAGGTCGCCGGCGCCGAAGGCGCTCCGGTAATCCTGCGGACGAACCATCGTGCGGTTGTACCGCAAACGGGCACCTGATCGTGCACCGACACGCCAGCCGGTACCCCGATGCTCGCGTCTCGACAACCGTGTGTGACCGACGGCAACCAACGGTGGTGATGTTCACCCGCACGGCAGGAGTGCCACCGACCGTCGAGCTGGTTAACCTGACGCCCGTGTCCTGTCCCTCCGCGACGCTGACCGTCTGGACCTCGGCCTGGCTGGCCGGGGCCGCGGCGCCCGACGACGTTCTCGACGCGCTCGGTCCCTGGGCCGAGGCGCACGACGTCCAAGCCGTCGACACCGCCACCTCCGAAGCCACCCTGCTTCCGCCACCAGGCGAACCGGTGTCCTCGGTCGCATTCCTGCTCGCGGCGCTGCGCCGGTCCGTGGGCGGGAGGGGCGCGACCGGTCCGGCCCGCCTCGTCCTGCCCGTCCCCGGGGACGTACGGGGCCTACCGGGACCGGGCGCGTTCAGCCGGGAAGCCACCTCTGCCGGAGAGGGGGTGTTCTATGTCGACGCCGGGCTCGGTGTCGTTCCGGCGAAGGTCGCCGACGGGGTGCTGCGGTGGACCGTGTTTCAGGTGCCCAAGCCGGGACCTGCACCGGAGTTCATCGCGCTGGGCCATGCCGAACGGGAGCTGCGCGACCAGGTGCAACAGTCCGCCTCGGTACTCACCTCGCTCGGATTGGCCCGCCATCGACCCGGCGTCCGCGAGGAGATCGCTGCCGCACTGCGCGCCCGTCCGCGCTCGATGTGGCCCGACGGCATGCCCGGGCAAGCACTGCGGGTGCTCCAGCACGCCGACGAGGTCGAGGCGATCCTTGCCGCCGCATCCTGCGACGATCCCGGTGGCTCGCTGCCCGATTTGGCACTGTCCGAGTCGTCGCTGCCCGCGACGTCACTGTCCGAGTCGTCACTGCCCGCGACGGCGGCGAGTGCGCGCAGTGACGCACTCCGGCCGATCGAGACCGCCGTGCGGGTGGCCCGGCGGGCCGCGGTCGCCGAGGCCGTGCGGGTGCTCGCGGCAAGCCTGATCGGCTGATCGCGGGAGGCGCCTGCGCTCCCGCCCTGAGCCGCTTGCGGGGGTGTTTCCACGGATCGTGGCACGAGCGCACGACCTCGCTCCGGCCCCGTTCACCCTCCGTCTTACAGCAGGCATACCGGCTGATATCGGCTCGATTCCTGCTGCGGTGTGGAGGGTGCAGCGCGATGGAGCCGGTGGTCCCGTTCGCCCGTCCCCGGCTAGATTTTCGGGACTAGGGCTTCCGACCGATGCCTCCGATCATCATGGAGTGAGCAGGGTTGCTCGGGTCGGGGAAATCGGGGCTCGGCCGCCACGTGTTGCAAGTGACGAAGCCCGGCTCGACCAGATCGAGGCCGTCGAAGTACCGGATCTGCTCGTCAACCGGGGCAAAGCACCGGGAGCCCATGCCGGTCTCGGTGAAGATACGGTTGAGCTCGATTGCCCGCGGGTCACCAGGGTCACAGCAACCCGAGTGCACCAAATAGCCCCCCGAGGAAAGCCGGGCGCGAATACGGGCCGTGACCCCTTCGGGGTCCTCCTCATATGCGAGATGCATCATAATGCCACCCAGCAGCACGGCGAACGGCTCGCTTGTGTCGATGAGCCGGCGAACCTCGGGGTGCTCGAAAATCGCATCGGGGTCGCGGAGGTCCGCAGTGATCACAGTTGTGTTGTCGTTAGTGCTGAGCAGCGCCCGTCCATGTGCCAGCACAATCGGATCCTTGTCCACGTAGACCACGCGAACGGTCGGGTCAATCTCTTGAGCAATCTCGTGCACGTTGCCCACGGTGGGCAGGCCAGACCCGATGTCGATGATCTGCTTGATCCCGGCCTCATCCACCAGATACCGCACCGCACGGCGCACGAAGCTGCGATTTGCTTTGGCCAGTAGCGGTGTCTCCGGGACCGCTTCGATCATGGCTTCGCAGGCGTCGCGGTCAACGGCATAATGGTGCTTGCCACCGAGCAGATAATCGTATACTCGGGCGATCGATGTCCTGTTCGTATCGATGACAGCCTCGACCGGCTCTTGCGACACGGTGCTGGACAGCTGATCCGCTGATTCCGTCACTACTTCTCCTCACGTGCCCGATGCCTGCCTCGATCGAGGATCACACTAAAAGTAACCAGATCGACGCGATTAGTGTACCGGGCGAGCTGCCCGCGGTCGCGGCACCGTGCAACCGGGCCTGGTACGCGGGATCGCGATCAAGCGGTGAACCGGGCCGGTTGCGGCGTTAGAGCGTGTCGCGCACGGACGCGATCAGTGCGGTGGACCGGCGGGGGGTCAAGGCCCCCGCGGCCAGACAGTCAACGATCTTGAGGTAGGCCTCCACCTCGACGCGTTTGTCCAGATACAGGGCGCTGGTGAGCTGTTCGAGGTAGACGATGTCAGGCAGGTCGGGCTCGGCGAAGCGCAGGAGGGTGAACGGGCCTCCAGCCGCCGCCGCGCCACTGCGGTCGAAGGTCACGACTTGCACCGTGACGTTGGGCCGTTCGCTGGCCTCGAGCAAGTAGTCGAGCTGGTCACGCATGACCTGCCGGCCGCCCATGTTCCTGCGCAGCGCCGCTTCGTCGACCACCGCCCAGTAATTGGGATGCTGCGGGGCGTCGAACAACTGCTGGCGGTGCATCCGCAGCGCGACGCGCTGTTTGACCCCGTCGACGTAGGCAGCCTGACCGAGCTCGATCACCGCGTGAGCGTAGGCCTCGGTCTGGAGCAGGCCAGGGATGAACTGGGCCTCGTAGCAGCGAACGATGGTGGCCGCCTGCTCCAACCCGACGTAGGTCACGAGCCAGCCCGGCATGACCTCGTTGTAGCGGTGCCACCAGCCCGGCTCGTTGGCCTGCTCGGCCAGGTTCAGGATTACCTCCCGGGCCGTTCCCTCGGTGACCCCGTAGATGGTGAGGAGGTCAGCGACGTCGCGGCGCTTGAACCCGACCCGGCCCGACTCGAGACGACTCATTTTGGCCTCGGAACCACGGATGGCCTCGGCGGCGGCCTCGCGGGTGAGCCCGCTGACTTCGCGCAGCCGACGCAGCTCGATGCCGACCAGGATGCGCAACACCGTGGGGCCGCCCCCGGCCTGGCCGGAGGCCAGCGCAGAAGGATCGCCGTGCTGACCAGCAGTCATGATCACACCCCCCCAGGCGCGAGTCTCGCACCAGTATGGCAGGCCATCCCGGGTTTGCACCGCCGAGCCCACCGCTGCCCCTGCGCCGCAGGGGCCCGTAAGGCGGGGCTAGCACACGACGCCAGAGGCCCATCGACCAGGGCAGACATCCAGCCTCTCCGTGTAGTACCGGCCATCGACCTCGATCCGACTCGGTGATCATCCGCTCCTGTCAACCTCGACCTCGACGAACCGCTCGTGCCGGCCCGCGTGGTTGGTGAGTTCGACCAGCACGGTCTGTTTTATTACCGACTCGGGCGACCACTGTCGGTCAGGTCGTCGAACTCGCCGTTCTTGGCGCCGAGCAGGAGTGCCAGGAACTCTGCCACGTTGTGGATCAGCACAATCCCGTCCGGGTGCCGCGAGTTGCGCATCGCAACACGCCCGCCGGACATCGCCGCGAGCTCCACACACGCGCCGTTGGGATTGCTGCGCTGACTCTTACGCCACCGAAGCGACGCCATCTCTACCGACGACGCCGACGACGCCGACGACCGATCAGCGGAATTGTGCATGCCGTGACCCACCTTCCAGGCGCCGCGCGCCGTCCAGTCCTGTGGCGGCTCTCAGCGAACCGCATGTGCAGATGCAACTGTAGCCAACCTTGCATCAGCAAGGTACAGAAGGCAAGCTAGCTAGGTGTTCTCCCTCACCCCACTCGCCGTAGCCGCGGCAGGAGATGATCGCTCGTGGTCAACGGGTGCGCTCCCGGTAACGAAGCCCCGCCGCATCGCCCGAGCCGTGCGGACCCTGCTCGCCTATTTCTGCCCGTCGCCGACGAGCGGCCGCCACCGGGCCCCCCGCTCCCACGGCGGATGGGTTCGCGGCCTCGCCCTGAGCTATGGGTCACCTCGGCAGCAACGACCTCGACGAACCCACGCAACCAGTCCTCGGTGCAAGACAGCCGCCGTAGTGCGTGCAGTCCTCGGTGCAAGACAGCCGCCGTAGTGCGTGACGGATCGCCTCGGTCGCGCTCGTCGAGCCCGCACTGACGGCTCAGGCGATGCGGTCCGCGAAGGGCAGCGTCGCCGGCTCGAGATCACCGGCTGGGTGGCTACCACCCGCAACCGTACCCCCGGCTGACGGCTACGGGCTTGCGCGTAGCTCCGAGTGGGCCACTACCCATCCACGACGGTGACGACCTGGTCCACGTTGCTCAGCGACAGCGCATAACGCGCCGGACAGTCCGGCGGGGCGACGAGTTCCAGCCTGCGCCCGTCGGCGGTCATCTCCTCGACGAGCTCGAACAGCATCTGGATGCCGGCACTCGCCAGGTGCGTCACCCCGCCGAGCTCGATGATCAGCGGCAACGCACCGCCGCGGTTGGCCGTCCACAGCTGCCGGCGCAGAGCGCCGACCGTGCTGATGTCGATCGGTCCCTCGAGGGTGCCCCGCGGCTCATCGGACCGGATGAGCGTGACGGTCAGCGTGGACGGCCGGTCGGGGTTCGCCGGAGGCTGACCGTGCTTCGCCAGACCGAGCACCGGGGTGTGGCTCAGCTGGCGGTCCAGCAATATCGTGGTGCCCACCGCCGAGCTCTCGATCTCCACCGAGTCCATGCAATCGCGCATCATCGTGAGCCCCCGACCGCGGTTACCGGGCTCGATATCGGCCGGGCGCCAGGCCCCCTGGTCGATCACGGTCATGCAGGCCCGTCCGGTGCCGTCGATCACACCCTCGACCTGAACCCGGCCGCCGGGCCCGTCGTAGGCATGCTCGACGGCGTTGGTGACCGCTTCCAGCACCGCGCTCTCGATCGCGGCGATGTCGGCTGCGTCCGCTCCGACAGCGTTGAGCCACGCCCCCAGCCGTTCGCGCAGCATCGACAGCTGACCCGGTTCGGCGCGGAGATCGGCGAGGAACTCGTCGGCGTCCTGACCGGTCAGCCGCACCGCCAGCAACGTGACGTCGTCCTGGTAGCCCTGCCGGGTCATCCGCTCCACGGTCAGCTCGGTCACCCGGTCGGCCGGATCAACCGATCGGAGCGAGGGGGTGCCGCGCAACAGCGCCGCGGATGCGACCTTCGCGAGTTCGGCCAGTCCGATCGACAGGTCCTCGCCGGGGCGTTCGACCAGGCCGTCGGAGAAGCACAGCAGGAGGTCACCGGGCTGCAAGATCGCGCGCCCGATGACCGGCGCGGGACCTGCGACGCCGAGCGGTCCGCCGCCGGGTGCCGGCAGGAACCGCGTCGCACCGTCCGCGGACAGCACCAGCGGAGGTGGATGCCCGGCGCACACGTAGGACAGCGAGCCATCCTTCGGATCGATCAGCGCGAGGCTGACGCTGGCGCCGCGGGCTCGGGGAGTCCGGGTGGCAAACCGGTCCAACCGGGCCAGCGCGCCGAGCAGTTCGTCGCCGTTCGACGCGATAATCAAGCCGTCGAGCAGGAACTCCGTGAGGACCGCGCGGAGCTGACCCATCACTGCCGAGGCATCGGCACCGTGACCGACGACGTCGCCGACCACCGCACACACCCGCCCGGCCAACGCGATCGCGTCGAACCAGTCGCCACCCGCGCCCTGCTCCTTGCTCGCGACCAGATATCGAGCCGCGACGCGGAACCCCGGCAGCACGGGCAGCCGGCCCGGCAACAGGCTGCGTTGCAGGGTGAGCACGACGTTCTGGGCGGCCTCGTACCGCTCCCGCAGCACCGCGGTGTCGTCCTCCAGAGCGCGCCGCCGCAGCACCGCCTCGGTGACATCGACGAACTGGCAGGCGATCCCGGTCACCTGACCGTCCGCGTCGCACAACGGGATCACCAGGCCGTTCGCGATACGCTCGTCCCCGCCACCGTGCTCGTCGACGAAGACCCGCCACTCGCTGGCGGTGAACGGCTGCCCCGTGGAATAGACCCGGTCCATCATCTCGATGATCTGCTGGCCAGCGAACTCGGGAACGACCTCACGCAGCCGGCGGCCGATGATCGCGGGCCGGTGACCCCAGAAAGCCCTCGCGGCCCGGTTCGCGCCGAGCACGATGTGGTCGGGTCCCTGATAGACGATCAAGCCGACCGGCAGCTCCTCGACGGCGCGGGCGAACGCGACGGGATCCGACGTCACGAACTCCTCGTCGCCAGCCTGCCCGGTACTTCGTCGGTCGGACATCGACCCGCTCCCAGAGTTCGGTGAGATCAGTAGCATAACGGGCAGATCTGGTCACGCTGATCGCGACATGCGCTTCGACGGGAGACAGCAGTCCACCGCGCATGGAGCACCGTTGATCGTGGAACCGGCACCGCACACGTCCCCGAGTGCCCGCGGCGCGACATCGTGGACGTGTTCGGCGACCAGCTCCACGACCATCTCGGCGAACCGCGGGTCGGGCCCGGCCGTGGCCGCCCGCGCAAAACCCATGCCGAGTTCCCCGGCACGCTCACGGGCCTCGGTATCCAGGTCCCAGACGACCTCCACATGGTCGGCGATGAACCCGACCGGCGCGACCACGACGGCGGGCACCCCGGCGGTGTGCAGCGCCTCGATGTGGTCGACGACATCCGGGGCGAGCCACGGCACCTGGGGCGGGCCGGAGCGGGACTGCCAGACGACGTCGTGCTCAGCGACCCTCAGCTCGGCCGCCACCAGCCGGGCCGTCTCAGCGACCTGACGGGAGTACAGGCGCCCGCCCGTGCCCGGTGGGCCGGCGGCGTCGTCGGCCGCGACCGGGACGGAGTGCGCGGTGCAGACGAGCCGGGCACCGCCCCGCAGCTCGGCCGGCAGGGTGACTCGCGCCGCCCGGACGGCGTCGGCGTTCGCGGCGACAAAGGCCGGATGGTCGAAGAAGTGCCGCAGCTTCACCAGCTCCGGGGCGCTGTGCCCGACTGCCGTGCGCGCCCGGGCGATGTCCTCGTGGTACTGACGGCAGGCCGAGTAGCCACCGTAGGCGCTGGTGGCGAACACGAGCGCGCGTCGCACCCCGTCCCGGGCCATCTCGGCGACGGTGTCCTCGACGAACGGGTGCCAGTTGCGGTTGCCGAAGTACACCGGCAGGTCGACGCGTCCGCGAATCGCGGCGATGAGCTCGCGGTTGCAGGCGTTCAGCGGGGAGACCCCGCCGAAATGCCGGTAGTGCTCCTCGACGGCATCCAAGCGCTCGGCCGGGACGCCGCGGCCGCGTACCACGTTCTCGAGGAACGGACGGACGTCGGCGAGACCTTCCGGGCCGCCGAACGACAACACCAGGAGGGCGGTCACGTCCTTGAACTCGGGCATTACACTCCGATCGCGTGGAAGCCGCCGTCTGCCCACACCATGGAGCCGGTGGTCGCCGGCAGCCAGTCCGAGAGCAGCGCGCAGCAGGTCTTTGCGACCGGCTCGGGATCGGTGACGTCCCAACCCAGCGGGGCACGGGTGTCCCAGACGTCCTCGAACGCGGCGAAGCCCGGGATCGACCTCGCGGCCATCGTGCGCACCGGCTCGGCGGCGACGAGGTTGACCCGGATCCCCTTGGCCCCGAGTTCACGGGCCAGGTAGCGGGTAACGGACTCCAGTGTGGACTTGGCCACACCCATCCAGTCGTAGGCCGGCCAGGCTTGGCGGTTGTCGAAGTCCATCCCCACGATCGACGCACCCGGCCCGAGCAGCGGCAGGCACGCGGTCGCCAGCGACTTGAACGAGTACGCGCTCACCTGGATGGTCGTCGCGACGTCCTCCCAGGGCGCGTTCAGGAACGCGCCCTCGCCCAGGCATGACGCCGGCGCGAAGCCGATGGAGTGCAGCACGCCGTCGAGCCCAGGATGCTCGCCCAGATGCGGCGAGACGCGATCCACCAGGCTGTCGAGCTGCGACTGGTCGGCAACGTCGAGCTCGACGACCGGCGCGGGCCGCGGGAGCCGCTTGGCGATGCGTTCCACCAGACGCATCCGGCCGAACCCGGTGAGCACGACCTGCGCGCCCTGCTCCTGAGCCACCCGGGCGACGTGGAACGCGATCGAGGCGTCGGTGATCACGCCGGTGATGAGCAGGCGCTTTCCGTCGAGCAGTCCCATGGGTGCCTTTCCGTGATCGGGGCTTGTGATCGGCGCGGTGCCGTCGGGTTGGCCACGTCGGTCAGCCGAACGTCCCAGATCAGCGGACGCGGTGCATCGGCAACGTGTATGGCACTCATGTACCACAGGAGGTGATCATTGCCGCACCGGCGTCGCCCACCAGGTCGACAATGCTGTCAGGTCAAGCTGATCGCATAGCTCGCCCGCCACCGCGTTGTCCTGGACGGGCCGAGTCGGCTCATGATCGCTGAATTCGGGACATTCGGTGCGGATACGCAGCTCATGTCCCGTTTCTGGGGATCACCGGTCGATGAACGCTGACCAGGCGCAGATCTACGGGACATGACTCAGTGGCCCATGCCCAGGCCGCCGTCGACCGGTATCACCGCACCGGTGACATACCCGGCGGCGTCGGAGCCGAGCCAGGCGACGGCCGCGGCGATCTCCTCGGGCGCGGCGTAGCGGCCCAACGGTACCCGGCCGAGGATCTCCGCACGCCGCGCGTCGGGCAGTGCGCGGGTCATGTCGGTGTCGACGAACCCGGGTGCCACGACGTTGGCGGTGATCCCGCGCGAGCCGAGCTCGCGGGCGATCGAGCGAGCCAGCCCGACCAACCCGGCCTTGGACGCAGCGTAATTGACCTGACCTGCCGACCCGGTGAGCCCGACCACCGACGAAACGAAGATCATCCGGCCGCCGCGGGCCCTGAGCATGCCGCGGGAGGCCCGCTTGGCGACGCGGTAGGCGGCGGTGAGGTTAGCGTCGACGACCCGGGTGAAGGACTCCTCGCTCATCCGCATGAGCAGCCCGTCGTCGGTGATGCCGGCGTTGGAGACCAGCACCTGGACCGGCCCGTGCTTGTCCTCGACCTCACCGAAGGCGGCATCGACGGCCGCGGCGTCGGTGACGTCGCACCATACCGGGAACAGCTCGCCGGGCAGATGATCGACCGGACTGCGGTGGGTGACCGCCACCTGGTCACCCTGAGCCGCGAACATCGTCGCGATCGCCAACCCGATCCCCCGGTTGCCACCGGTCACCAACACGCTGCGTCCCACACCGACAGCCTAAGCATGCAACGATCGGCACTCTCGTCCAGTAGGTACGCACGAAAGTGCCGTTCGTGCATGCTGGAGATCAGGGCAGTGCCGGCGATCAGGGCAGTGCCGGCGATCAGGGCAGTGCCGGCGATCAGGGCAATCGGCGGCCCAGCACCAGCCCACTCCCCACCCCGACGGCGAGCAACAGCGCACCACCGGCCATCCACGGCCGGCTGGTGTCCACCCGGCGGACCTCATAGCCGATCTGCTCGCCGAGCTCGGCGTAGACCTGGCGCAGCTCGTCCTCGCTGGCGGCCTCGAAGAACTGGCCGCCGGAAAGCCGGGCGATCTCCCTCATCGACGCGTCGTCGGCCGGTACCGGCACCCGATCACCCTCGAGGTCGATGCTGCCGTAGTCGGTGCCGAAGGAGATGGTGGAGACCGGCACCTTCGCCTCCCCGGCCGACCGGGCCGCCGTGAACGCTCCGCGCTGGTCGTTCTCCCGGTCCGGACCGGGCACGGTCTGCTTGCCGTCGGTCATCAACACGATCCGGGCCGGCGGCGGACCGTCCTCGGACGCCCCGGCAACAGCCAGGGAGAACGTCTCGATCGACTGCATCGCCGCGAAGATCGCCTCCCCGGTGGCGGTGGACTCCGAGAGCCGCAGCCCGTCCACCGCCCGTTTGACGGCCTCACGCTCGACGGTCGGCGAGACGAGCACCGCGGCGGTGCCGGCGAAGGCCACCAGCCCGAGGTTCACCCCGGGGGTGAGCTGGTCGGCGAAGGCCTTGGCGGCGGTCTGCGCGGCAGCGATCCGGCTCGGTGCGACGTCGGTGGCCTGCATGGACAGCGACACGTCGATCACCAGGACGACGGTGGCCCGGTTGCGCGGCACCCTGGCCTCGGCCATCGGCCCGGCCAGCGCGACGCTGAGCACCGCGAGTGCGGCGATCAGCGCGGCGGCGGGGATGTGCCGGTACCAGCCGGGACGCTTCGGGGCGATCTTCTCCAGCAGCGCGAGGTTGGTGAACCGCACCGTGTCCCGCCGCCGGCGGCGCAACACCACCAGGTAGCCGGCGACGAGCGCGGCCACGACGATGAGCAGCAGCAGCCACCACGGCGAGACGAACGTCACCGGCCACCACCGGACCAGGCGCGCTTGCGAGCCAGCGCGAACGCGACGATGTCGGCGATCCAGTCCGAGTCGGTGCGCAGCACGAGATGCGCGGCACCGCAGCGACGCAGGGTGGCGCCCACCCGGTCGCGGTGCGCGCCGGCCGCGGCGGCGAACTCCCGGCACAGCAGCGGTGTGGTGGTCACCTCACGCTGCCGGCCGGTCTCCGGGTCGGCAAGCACCACGGTGCCGACGTCGGGTAGCTCCAGCTCCCGCGGATCGAGGACCTCCACGGCGAGCAGGTCGTGGCGGGCCGAGAGCGCGCGCAGTGCGCGCTCCCAGTCGGGCTCCCCGAGGAAGTCGGAGATGACGACGGCCAGCCCGCGCCGGCGCGGCGGGCGGCGCAGCTGCTCGATGGCGGTGGCCAGATCACCCCGGGTGCCCACCGGGGCGCGCGGGGTCTGCGCCACCCGGCGCAGCAACCCGCGAGCGTGCCCGAGGCCGCCGCGCGCCGGGATGCGGACGGTCCGCTCCCCGGTGGCGACGATCGCCCCGATCCGGTTGCCCCCGCCCCGGGTGAGATGGGTGACGGCGGCCAGCGCGGCGACCGCGAGATCGCGCTTCTCGCACGCCGCGGTGCCGAAGTCCAGGCTGGGCGAGAGGTCCAGGACGACCCAGGTCTCCAGCTCGCGGTCGGCGACGGTCTCGCGGACGTGCGGCTCGGTGGTGCGCGCGGTGACCGCCCAGTCCATCCGGCGGACGTCGTCGCCGGGCTGGTAGGCGCGCGCCTCCCCGGGCTCGCTGCCCGGCCCGGGCACCAGGCCGAGGTGGTTGCCCTGTAGCAGGCCGTCGAGGCGGCCACGGACGGTCAGCTCCAGGGTGCGCAGCGTCGCCTCCATCCGACCGTCCCGCAGCGAGGGCGGGGCGGTAGCCGGCCGCCGCCCCGCCGGAGCCGTCGTCATGCGGGTGTGCCCGCCTCGGTGTACCGGGCGGGGCTCACCTGGGTCGGGTTCTGCTGGGGCCGGGCGGTGACCTGCGGAAGCGGCACCGTGGCCAGCACGCGGGCGATGATGTGGTCGACCGGCACGGCGTCGGCCACGGCGTCGTAGGAGAGCACGAGGCGGTGCCGGAGCACGTCCGGGGCGACGTCGAGGATGTCCTGCGGTAGCACATAGTCCCGCCCGCGGATCAGTGCGAGCGCGCGGGCGGCGGCGACGATCCCGAGTGTGGCGCGCGGCGAGGCGCCGTAGGACACCCAGCCGGCGATGTCGGGGAGCCCGTGCTCGGCCGGGATGCGGGTGGCGACGACCAGGCGCACGACGTAGTCGACGAGCGCGTGGTGCACGAACACCCGGGTGACGACGCCCTGCAGCCGGGCCAGCTCACCGGGGTCCATCACCTGCTGGGCGACCGGCGGCTCGGCGCCCATCCGGTAGACGATCTCCCGCTCCTCCTCCACCCCCGGATACTCGATAATGATCTTGAAGAGAAACCGGTCACGCTGCGCCTCGGGCAGCGGGTAGACACCCTCGTTCTCGATCGGATTCTGGGTGGCCAGCACCAGGAACGGGTCGGGCATCGGGAAGGTCTTCCCACCGATCGACAGGTGCCGCTCGGCCATCACCTCCAACATCGCCGACTGCACCTTCGCCGGCGCCCGGTTGATCTCGTCGGCGAGCACGAAGTTGGCCACGATCGGCCCGAGCTCGACGTCGAACTCCTCCCGGCCCTGCCGGTAGATCCGGGTGCCGAGGATGTCGGCGGGCACCAGGTCCGGGGTGAACTGGAGACGGGCGAAGGAGCCGCCGACGACCTTTGCCACCGTCTCCACGGCCAGCGTCTTCGCCACCCCCGGCACGCCCTCGAGCAGCAGGTGACCTTTGGCCAGCAGGCCCACGAGCATCCGCTCGACCAGCCGATCCTGCCCGACGATCACCCGCTTGATCTCGAACACGACGCGCTCGAGGCGCCCAGCCTCGTTCGCCGGGGACGGGACAGACTCCGTGATGCTCACCGTGGCATCTCATCGGGTGGTCGGTGTGACGGCGGTGAACAACTGCCCGTCCCGCCGATAATCCCCGTGTTCGTCGCCCGAGGCATGCGGCAACAGACCGGGCAGGGGCGTCCGACCTCACCCGCGGAGCAGGGCAGCGCGAACCCCGGTCAGCGCCTCTGGCCGGCAGTCCACGTGCGGGCTGATCCGCAGCAGCGCGGTGGTCATCTCCCGTGGCGCTCGGGCCGGTTGGCACGCCGTGGTGAGGATGGCGTACTCGCCGAGCAGCCGGGCTCGGGTCACGGCGACGTCCTGGCCGCCGGTCGGTCGCAACGCGGTGATCGCGCACCCGGCGTCCGCTGGACTGACCACCGCCCAACCGGGCACGTCGGCAAGCTCCTCGCGCGTCCACCGGCCCACGTCGACGAGACGCTGTCGCATCGCCGCCGGCCCGACCGCCAGATGCTCGGCGACGGCCACGCAGAGCCCCACCCGCCCGGCGATGTGGGCGTCGTGCGACTCCAGGTGGTGCACCACCGGCAGGTCGCCCGGGGCCATCGCGGACCGGGTGACGCGCAACGCGTCTCGGTAGGACGCCGCCACGGCCAACACCCCCACCCCCCGCGGTCCGGCGAGCCACTTGCGGCTGGTCGCGTAGATCACATCGGCGCCCGTGGCCGTGTCGACGTGGCCGAGGGCCTGCGCGGCGTCGACCCACAGCGGTACCCCCGCCGCCCGGCAGATGGCCGCCACCTCCGCAACGGGCTGGACCAGGGCCCGGTGTGAGGCGACCTGGGTGAGGTGCACGACCGCGGGCGGCGCGGTGGCGAGCGCCTGCCCGAGTCCTTCCAGGTCGACGACTCCCCCGCCATCTGTGGGGAGGCCGACGGCCCGGAGCCCGTGCGCGGCGAACGCCTCCAGGTTCGGGCCCCACTCTCCAGGCAGCACCGCCACCGCGTCGCCGGCACGCCACGGCCATGCGGCCAACAGCGCGGACCGGGCGGCCGACGCACTCTCGACGAACGCCAGCCCGTCGGCTTCGGTGCCCAGCAGTGCGGCCAGGTCGGCACGGCCGGCGTCGAGCACCGGGCTCGCCTCGACCTCTGCGATATAGGCACCTACCTGCGCCTCACGCCTGGCGTGGTCGGCGGCGGCCCGCAGCACGGCCTCGGAGCTACGTCCCGCCGCAGCGCTGTCCAGATGCACCAGCTCCGCCGGTGGCCGGTCGCGCGCCCACCGCAACCACGGCTCCGCGGTCTCCCGACTCCCGATCACCTGACCCACGGTAGGCGCCCGGCCGACTCAGGGACGGCACCCGCGGCTGTCCGGCAGTGCCCACACCTTTCCGCCCACGCCGCGGAGCACCGATGCCAGCGCCGGATCAGACGTGGCAAGCGGCTCGGCGAGCCGGAGGGCCGTCGCTGCGGCCGTGCAGTCGGCCATGCTCACCGCACAGTCCTGACGGCGATAGCTCCGGGCGCGGAGTCGGCCGGCGGCGAGCCCGAGCTCGGCGTCGAGCGGGTGCATGCGGAGCCCGGCCTCGCCGAGCAGCGCAAGGTCGCCCTCGACGTCGTCCCCGTCCCGGCCCCAGACGCGGACGAGCTGATCGACCACTTCAGCAGCGTTCACAGTGGCGAGTACCGCGTGTCCGCGCAGCAGCTCGGCAACCTCGTCCGCGGAGTCCTCACCCCGGAGATACGCGATCACCGCATAGGCATCGAGAACGGTCACCGGGCCTCCCGCTCGACGTCACCAGCTCGTTCGGCGCCGCGGGCTTCATCCGATGTCGGACCCTCACCGCGGCGCACGCCCAGCAGTTCGGCAATCGGATCAGCCGGAACAGGGCGGACGATGGCATATGACCCCTTGTCGATGACCAGGACGGCTGCGGCGCCCCACCTGCGCCGCAGCGCGGCGGGTAGCGATACCTGACCGCTGGCCGTGACACGCACACGAGATGAATCCACGCGCTCATCATACATCCATTGCAGCTACATGACGAAGAACCACCATTACCATATGGCTAGTCACTGGGGGTTCACTCCGCTGAGCTCGAGTTCGTCGCCGTAGGTGCAGTGATCCTTCCGAGAGCCACCCGAGCGTCGGAGCCGCGACCGTCAGGTGGCTCTCGGAACGATCATGGCCGGGTCGAGTCAGAGCATCCGAGTGGCCTCCGGCAGCAGGCCCCTCGTCCGTAGCGGCGTCACCCGCACGTTCGCACCGGTGTAGGGGGCCTCGATCATCTTTCCGTTGCCGATGAACATGGCCACGTGGTGAATCGGGCCCCCACCGTTCTTGTAAAACACCATGTCGCCGGGCCGCAGGTCCGAGACGGGCACCTTGCGCCCGGCGTTGAACTGGTTACGACTCACCCGTGGCAGCGCGACGCCGGCCCCGTTGAACGCGTAGAGCATCAGTCCGGAGCAGTCGAACCCGACGCGGTTGAGCGGGGAACCGAACGCGTCCGGGATGCCCGTGCTCGGACCGCGGCCGTTGCCTCCGCCCCACACGTACTGCACGCCGAGCTGCGACATCGCGCGGTCGATCACCCGATGCACGGACCCGGTGGCCGCACCCACCGCGGGCTCGCCATCCCCGGCCAACCGGGCCGCGGCGGCCTGCTGCTCGGCGCGGTCACGAGTGGCCTGCTCCGCGGCCATCTGGCGCAGCCACTCATTGTATCGGGCTCGCTGCCCACGCAGGCCGGCGTCGGCGGCCTCGGCATCGGCGAGTTGACGCTGCACCTGCGCCCGCTGGGCGTCGACGGCGGCGAGCTGCTCGGCCTGCTCGCGGACCGCGGTCCCGGCCCGGGCCACCGCCCCGTCGGCGACCACCTTGGCGGCCTGTGCCTCGGCCTCCCGGTCGCGCGCGTCCTCGAGCGCGGCGCGGGCACTCGAGTCGGCGTTCGCCTTGCCCACGCGCGCGCGTTCCAGACCCTCCTGCGCACCGAGCAGGGAACGGGCGACCGCCTCATCGGCCTCCGCACGGGCCAGCAGATCCTCCGGGCTGGTCGCGTCGGTCAGCAGGGCGAGTGGTCCGAGGTCGAGGCCTTTCAGATAGGTCGCGATGACAACCTCATCGACCCGGACGCGGGCGGAGTCGATCGCAACGGTGGCGGCCTCGGTCTCGACTCGCGCCTGGGCGGCCCGCTGGGCAGCGACGTCGGCGGCGCTCTGTGCGCCCAGGAAGTCGAGGAGCGCGGCCTCCGCCGTCTCCCGCTCCGCGGCGAGCGCGGCCTGGATGTCGTCGGTGCGGCTGTCGAGCTCCGTGAGCTCGGTCGTCAGGCGTCCGACCACTCCGGCCCGCTCCGCGACGCCATCCTGGCTGCGCCGCAGCTCCTCGTCGCCGGGGTTGGGCGGGGGGCTGGGCTGGGCGAACGCGGCCCCACCCAGTCCGGTCAGGGTCGCGCCCAGCAGGGCGAGCAGTACCAGGAGCGAGACTGCACGTCCGGACCGCCGCACGAGAGGCCTCCCCACAGCCGATGATCTCCCTGGACGGGCAAACTCTGCCATCCGAACGAGCCCGGACGGGGGAACGACACACGCGTATCAAGGCCGGCTTCCATGACATGGGGGTATCTGAGACACACCAGTCGCGCTGAGCAGTGCCCGCATCCGGATCCAACCGGAAAACTGATCGGGGGCCATGAACGGCCGCACTGTTCTACGATCACGGTCGAGCCGCGACACTCCTGACCGCAGCCCCGGGTGCGGGGGTGTGAACAGGAGGGCAATAGTGACCAAGGACGAACCCGCACCAAGACCTGCTCGCGACCCGCAGCCCGGGTCTTCCGGCGGCGGCTACGGCCCGCCCTCGTCCCAGGGCCCGCAGTCGCCCCACGGTCCCCCGCCCGGTTACGGGCCCCAACCCGGTTACGGCCTCCAGCCCGGTTACAGCCCCCCGCCTGGTTACAGCCCCCGGCCCGATTACGCCCCCCGGCCCGGTTACAGCCCCCCGCCGCCGCACGGCGCAGCACCCCCCTATGGCGCACCCCCGCCGCGAGCCACCTTCCCCGGCTCCGGCGGTCCTCTGCCGAGGTACGCACCCCCGCCGCCCGACCACCTCGCTCCCCCGCCGCGCCGGCGCGGCCCGATCATCGCGACGGTCGTCGTGGTGCTCGCGCTCATCGCCGGCGGAATCTGGGGATACACCCAGTTCGGCGGCCTGGGTGGCGCCGACAGTCCGGGCGAGGCCGTCGAGCTGCTCGCGGCGGACCTGTCGTCGTCGAACTATCTCGGTGCGCTGAGCCGGCTGCACCCCGGTGAGGCCGACCTGCTCGCCGACACCGGCGAGGTCCTCCTCGCCGAGCTCCAGCGGCTGGAGGTCATCCGCGCCGACGCCGACCCGGCCGCGGTGTTCAGCGCGCTCACGGTGACCGACCTGCGGTTCGACGAGTCCGCCCGAGAGCCGGTCCGGGACAACGTCGTGATCAACAAACTGGTCGCCGGACGGATCACCCTCGCCCAGGGCCCGTCGTCGATCCCCTTCACCGACTCCTTCCGGGACATGGCGTTCCCCGGTGGACCACCCCCCGCCGACGCACCGATGACGATCGACATCGCGAACATCGCGGCCGAGCGGGGCGAGCCGGTGAGGATCGCGAGTGTCGAGGTCGACGGCGAGTGGTATGTCAGCCCCTTTTACACCGCTGCGGACTACGCGCTGGCGTCCATGGACAAGACCTGGCCGCGGACCACGATCGAGCCCCGCGGCGCGGCGACCGCCGAGGACGCCCTGCGTGACACGGTGCAGGCCACGCTCGACGCGGACATCCGACGGCTTGTGGAGCTCGCCCCGCCCGGCGAGCTGTCGGTGCTGCACGACATCGGCGACGTCCTCGTCGCTGCCGGTGGCACCGAGCGCTCCGGTGCAAAGCTGATCGAGCTGGCGACCATCGATACCGACGTCCGCGGCGACACCGCACTCGGCATTGCCCGGGTGGTCGTGGCGCTCCCGACCGGTGATCAGGTCACGGTGACCCGAAGCGGCGACTGCCTCGACATCCAGGGCTCGACCGGCCCGTCGACGCCGATCTGCGTGGCCGACCTCCTTGGGCAGGCCGACGTCGAGGTGGCCGACCCCACCCTGCAGCGGATCCTGCCGCGGTTGGTGACGGCCCTGCTCGACGTGAAGATCGTCGTGGTCTCCATGGACGGCGCCTATTACGTGAGCCCGACCCGCACGGTGGTCGGGATGGGCGCCGATCTGCTGCGGGTGCTCGAGCCCGGCGACCTGGCGGAGCTGCTGAGGGCGGCGAACTGAACCTCCCCCCGGGGTCATCGCGCAGGAGGCTCCTGATCCGGCAAAACCGATCCAGTAGAATTAACCGGACAAGCGTACTGTTTGGGCGGCGGGCCTCGCGGAACCAGAACCGATCGGGTGCGGGAGACTCCGTACAAAACGATCTACTGCGACCATCACCGCCAGGAGGAGAGCCACCCGTGGCCAGCACCGAGAAGGCCAACACCGGCAAGACCAGCACCGACAGCTTCGGAGCGAGAGGGACCATCCGGGCCGGCGGCACCGACCACGAAATCTTCCGGCTCGGCGCCGTCGACGGGGCCCAGCGCCTCCCCTTCAGCCTGAAGGTGCTGCTGGAGAACCTCTTGCGCACAGAGGACGGGTCCGACGTCACCGCCGACCACGTGCGCGCGCTGGCGAGCTGGGACCCAGCCGCCGAGCCGGACACCGAGATCCAGTTCACCCCCGCTAGGGTGATCATGCAGGACTTCACCGGTGTGCCGTGCGTGGTCGATCTCGCGACCATGCGCGAGGCCGTCACGAGGCTCGGCGGCGACCCGGCGAAGGTCAACCCGCTCGCACCGGCCGAGCTCGTGATCGACCACTCGGTGATCGTCGACGTCTTCGGCTCGAAGGACGCCTTCGCGCGCAACGTCGACTTCGAGTACGAGCGCAACAAGGAACGCTACCAGTTCCTGCGCTGGGGCCAGGGCGCGTTCGACGAGTTCAAGGTCGTGCCGCCGGGTACCGGGATCGTGCACCAGGTCAACATCGAACACCTGGCGCGGGTCGTGATGACCCGCAACGTGCCCACCGCCGGAGGCGGCTCCGTATTGCAGGCCTACCCCGACACGCTCGTCGGCACCGACAGCCACACCACGATGGTCAACGGCCTGGGCGTGCTGGGCTGGGGTGTCGGCGGCATCGAGGCCGAGGCGGCGATGCTCGGCCAGCCCGTCTCGATGCTCATCCCCCAGGTCGTCGGCTTCCGGCTGACCGGGCATATTCCCGCGGGTGCCACCGCCACCGACGTGGTGCTGACGATCACCGAGATGTTGCGCCGCCACGGTGTGGTCGGCAAGTTCGTGGAGTTCTACGGCGAGGGCGTCGGTGCGGTGTCGCTGGCCAACCGCGCCACCATCGGTAACATGAGCCCCGAGTTCGGTTCCACCGCGGCGATCTTCCCGATCGACGGCGAGACCATCCGGTACCTCACCCTCACCGGCCGCTCAGCGGCGCAGATCGAGCTCGTCGAGGCCTACGCGCGCGAACAGGGACTGTGGCACGACCCCGCCCGCGAGGCCATCTACTCCGAGACCCTCGAGCTCGACCTCGCCACCGTCGTCCCGTCCATCGCCGGCCCGAAGCGCCCGCAGGACCGGATCGCGCTGACCCAGTCCAAGGAGGCGTTCCGCTCCGCGCTCGCCGACTACGCCGAGACCGGCAGCGCCGACTCCGACGATCCCGACGACACGGCTGGTGCCCGCTCGTCCGTGGACGAGTCGGTCAAGGAGTCCTTCCCGGCCAGCGATCCGCCCTCGCCGAGCAGCGGCAATGACCGTGACAATGACAGCGGTGCTCCTCGCCCGCCGATCTCAGCCGCCACCGGCGCGAACGGGCGGACCAGCAAGCCGACCCCCGTGACGTTGGCGAATGGCATGTCCTTCGAGATCGACCACGGCGCCGTCGTCATCGCCTCGATCACCTCGTGCACGAACACGTCCAACCCGTCGGTGATGATCGGTGCGGCGCTGCTCGCGCGCAACGCCGTGGACAGGGGCCTGACGGTCAAGCCGTGGGTGAAGACGTCGATGGCCCCGGGTTCGCAAGTCGTCACCGGCTACTACGAGAAGGCCGGGCTCTGGCCGTACCTGGAGAAGCTGGGCTACCACCTGGTGGGATACGGCTGCACCACCTGCATCGGCAACTCCGGGCCGCTGCCTGAGGAGATCTCGGCCGCGGTCAACGAGGCCGACCTCGCGGTCGTGTCGGTGCTGTCGGGCAACCGCAACTTCGAGGGCCGGATCAATCCCGACGTCAAGATGAACTACCTCGCGTCACCGCCGCTGGTGATCGCGTACGCGCTCGCCGGCACGATGGACTTCGACTTCGAGAACCAGCCGCTCGGGCAGGACCCGACCGGCGCCGAGGTCTACCTGCGCGACATCTGGCCCGCCGCCGTGGACATCCGGTCCACGATCGACGAGTCGATCGACCAGGAGATGTTCAAGAAGGACTACGCCGACGTGTTCGCCGGCGACGAGCGGTGGCGCTCGCTGCCCACACCCGAGGGCGCGACCTTCGAGTGGGACCCGGACTCCACCTACGTCCGCAAACCCCCGTACTTCGACGGTATGGCGCTCGAGCCGGACGCGGTGGTGGACGTCTCCGGTGCCCGGGTGCTGGCCCTGCTCGGCGACTCGGTGACCACCGACCACATCTCCCCGGCCGGTTCCATCAAGGAGGACTCGCCGGCGGGGGCTTACCTGCGCGAGCACGGCGTGGCGCGCAAGGACTTCAACTCCTACGGCTCGCGGCGCGGCAACCACGAGGTGATGATCCGCGGAACGTTCGCCAACATCCGGTTGCGCAACCAGCTCCTCGCCCGGGAGAACGGCGGAAAGGGCGTGTCGGGCGGTTACACCCGCGACTTCACCGCGGGCGGCGAACAGGCGTCGATCTACGATGCCGCGCAGAACTACGCCGCCGCCGGGATCCCGCTGGTCGTGCTCGGTGGCAAGGAGTACGGCTCCGGCTCGTCGCGGGATTGGGCGGCCAAGGGCACCGCACTGCTCGGCGTCAAAGCCGTCATCGTGGAGTCCTACGAGCGGATCCACCGGTCCAACCTCATCGGCATGGGCGTGCTGCCGTTGCAGTTCCCGAGCGGGGAAACTGCCGCGTCACTGGGCCTGGACGGCACGGAGACGTTCGACATCTCCGGGGTCACCGCGCTGAACGAGGGCTCGATTCCGCGCACGGTGCACGTCACAGCAACGCAGCAGAACGGCGACGAGATCGAGTTCGACGCGACCCTCCGGATCGACACCCCCGGCGAAGCGACCTACTACCGCAACGGCGGAATCATGCAGTACGTCCTGCGCACAATGCTGCGCGCCTGACGCCCCCCTTGATCCCCGATCCAGCGCAACGAACGGCACTCTCGTGCGCACCTAGCGCACGAAAGTGCCGTTCGTTGCACGGTTCAGGATCCGTCCGGGTCGTCGTCCACCGGCCCGCCGCCGCGCATCAGCCAGAGCACCCCGTCCAGCTCGTCGGGCTTGATCAGCACGTCGCGCGCCTTCGAACCCTCCGACGGCCCCACCACACCGCGTGACTCCAGCAGGTCCATCAGCCGCCCGGCCTTGGCGAACCCGACCCGGAGCTTGCGCTGGAGCATCGATGTCGACCCGAACTGGGAGGTGACCACCAGCTCGGCGGCCTGCACCAGCACGTCGAGATCGTCGCCGATCTCCGGGTCGACCTCGCGCTGCTCGCCGGCCTTCTGCACCGTGACGCCGTCGGTGTAGGTCGGCTCGGCCTGGTCCTTGGTGAACGCGACGATCGCGGAGATCTCCTCGTCGCCCACGTATGCGCCCTGCATGCGGGTGGGTTTGCCCGCCCCCATCGGCAGGTACAGCCCGTCGCCCATCCCGATCAGCTTCTCCGCACCGGGCTGGTCCAGGATCACCCGCGAGTCGATCAGCGAGGACGTCGCGAACGCCAGTCGCGACGGCACGTTCGTCTTGATCAGGCCGGTCACCACGTCCACCGACGGCCGCTGGGTGGCGAGCACCAGGTGGATCCCGGCTGCCCGGGCCTTTTGGGTGATCCGCACCACCGCGTCCTCGACGTCGCGGGGTGCGGTCATCATCAGGTCGGCCAGCTCGTCGACGATGCACAGGATGTAGGGGTAGGGCCGGTATTCCCGCTCGCTGCCCAGCGGTGCGGTGATGTCCCCGGACCGCACCTTCTTGTTGAAGTCGTCGATGTGGCGGACCTTGTTGACCTGCATGTCCTGGTAGCGCTGCTCCATCTCCTCCACCAGCCAGGCCAGCGCGGACGCCGCCTTCTTCGGCTGGGTGATGATGGGCGTGATCAGGTGCGGGATGCCCTCGTAGGGGGTCAGCTCCACCATCTTCGGGTCGATCAGGATCATCCGGACCTCGTCCGGGGTGGCCCGGGAGAGCAGCGACACGAGCATCGAGTTGACGAAGCTGGACTTGCCCGAGCCGGTGGATCCGGCCACCAGAAGGTGCGGCATCTTCGCCAGGTTCGCGGTGAGGAAATGCCCCTCGATGTCCTTGCCGAGCCCGATGACCAGGGGATGCTGCTCGGCGCGGGCGTTGCCGCTGCGCAGCACGTCGCCCAGGCGGACCATCTCCCGGTCGGTGTTGGGCACCTCGATGCCCACGGCCGACTTGCCGGGGATCGGCGCCAGGATCCGGACGTTGTCGGTGGCGACGGCGTAGGAGATGTTCTTGGTCAGCTGGGTGATCTTCTCGACCTTGACGCCCGGGCCGAGCTCGATCTCGTAGCGGGTGACCGTCGGACCGCGGGTGAAGCCGGTGACCTGGGCATCGACGGCGAACTGATCGAGCACGCCGGTGATCGCCTCGATCATGGCGTCGTTGGCGCGGCTGCGGGTCTTCGGGACCGGACCGCCGGGCAGCAGGTCACTCGGCGGCAGCTTGTAGGCCTCAGCGTCGGTGGACTCCGGCATGGTGAGGCGCAACTGCTCCCCCACCTCACCGTCGGGTGTGGGCTCAGCGGGCGACGTGGCCGGAACCGTCGACGCGGGCGGTCGAACCGGCACGGCTCGCGGCTCGATGGCCGGTTCGGTCTCGGGCGCTTCCGGATGATCACCCGCAGCATCACCGACTGCGCCCTGGCGACGCCGCGAGGGGCGACGCAGCGTGACCGGTGGAGCATCGACGACCGGGTCAGGTCCTGGGTCAGCCTCGGTCGCGACACCCGGCTCGTCGACGGCACGGCCGAGCAGCCGGCGCACCCGATCGGGCACCTCACGGACCGGGGTGGCAGTGAGCACCAGGAACGCATAGCCGGACAGCAGCACCAGCACCGGCCCGGCAACCCAGTTCGTCAGGCCCGTCGCGAGCGGCGTCGCCGACAGGTACCCGATCGCTCCCCCACCGTCGGCCCAGAGCGCGGGCTCCTCCGGTGACCCGGCGAAGAGGTGGACGAGCCCGAGTGTACCCAGGGCCAGCAGCAGTGATCCGACGGCCACCCGCGGCCGCGACTCGGGGTGCGGCCGGGTGGCCACCAGCACCACGCCGATCGCGAACAGCAGCACCGGCAACAACACCGCCCCGAGCCCGACCACCGCACCGACGGCCCCGGACAGCCACTGCCCGACCGGTCCGCCCGCCCCCCACCACACCCCCGCCGCGGTGACGACCGCGAGCACGAGGAACCCCACGCCGAGCCCGTCACGGCGATGCGCCGGATCCAGCTCACGAGTGCGCCAGAGGGCACGACCAATCCAGCGGCCGAGCTTCGCGATACCACGCCCGACCCCGTCGATGGCGCGATCGATCAGATCAGGACCACGTTTCGGCGACGGTCTGCGCCTGGTCGGCCGGGCGCCGACCGGGCTGCGGGTGGTTGGCTTGCGACCTCCGGTGGAACGGGGCGACCCGATTCCGGTGGAACGGGCCGACCCCGCAACAGTGCCCTTGCCCTTGCCGGCGCCCGTGCCCTTGCCGGCGCTGCCACCTGCCGTCGTCCGTCCTGCCATGCACCCACGGTATCCGCGACGGGCCGCGCATTCGATGACCGACGCACCCCGCGCACTGCGAAGCATCGCCGTCACGCGGTCTTCGTGCTCTGCGCGGGCGTTGCAACCCACCGTGAGCTACACCGCGATGACCGTCGGCACGATCATCGGCCGCCGCCGGTAGGTCTCCCCCACCCACCGGCCGACGACGCGACGCACGGCCTGCGCAATGCGGTGAGTGTCGATCACACCCTCCTGTTCGATGCGCGCAAGCTCGTTCTCCACCAGCGGCAACACGGCTTCGAGCGCCTTGGGATCGTCGGAGAAGCCGCGGCCGGACAGGGTGGGGGCGGCCACCGCACGTCCGGTGGCCGCGTCGATGGCGACCGTGATCGAGATGAAGCCACTCTCGCCGAGCACCAACCGGTCTGCGAGGGTGGGCTGCTCGACGTCACCGAACGCGACCCCGTCGACATAGGCCCGACCGACCGGCACCCGTCCAGTGATCATCGCCTTTCCGTCGACGAGGTCGACGACCACGCCGTTCTCGGCCAGCACGACGGACTCTGGGGACACCCCGGTCTGCTCGGCCAGCACGGCGTTGGCCCGCAGGTGCCGCCATTCCCCGTGCACCGGCATGACGTTGCTCGGCCGCACCGCGTTGTAGAGGAACAGCAGCTCACCCGACCACGCGTGACCCGACACATGCACCTTGGCGTTGCCCTGGTGAACGACCTGAACACCCGCCCGCATCAGATTGTTCATCACACCGTGCACGGCGTGCTCGTTGCCGGGGATGAGCGAGCTGGACAGGATGACGGTATCGGTGGGGCGCACCTGCAAGGTGCGGTGCTCACCACGCGCGACCCGCGACAACACGGCCATGGGTTCGCCCTGAGATCCCGTACAAACGATGAGCAGCTCGTCGTCGGGGACCTCCTGGACGTCGTCCAGCTCCACCAGGACCCCCTCCGGCACCGAGAGCAGCCCGAGCTCCATAGCCAGCGCCATGTTGCGCAGCATCGAACGGCCGATGAGACACACCCTTCGGCCGTTCAGGACTGCCGCGTCGATGATCTGCTGGACCCGGTGGACGTTGCTGGCGAAGCACGCCACGAAGACTCGATCCGCGGCCTTCCCGATCGCTGCTGCCAGGGCGGGACCCACCGAACGCTCGGACGGCGACACCCCTTCGACCTCGGCGTTGGTCGAATCGACCATGAAGAGATCCACACCGTCGTCGCCGAGCCGGCTGAAGCCCGGCAGATCGGTCAACCGGCCGTCCATCGGCAGCTGGTCGAGCTTGATGTCGCCCGTGTGCAGCACGACGCCCGCCGACGTGCGGATCGCCACCGCCAGCGCCTGCGGAATCGAGTGGCTCACGGCAAAGTACTCGCATTCAAAAGCGCCGTGCCGGAGCCGCTGGCCTTCGGTCACCTCGAGAAGGTGCGGGGTGAGCTTGTGCTCGCGGCACTTCGCGGCCACCAGCGCCAGGGTGAAGGGTGAACCGACGACGAGCAGGTCCGGACGTTGCCGCAGCAGGAACGGCACCGCGCCGATGTGATCCTCGTGCCCATGGGTGAGCACGAGCGCGTCGATATCACCGAGCCGGTCGGCGATCGGGCGGAAGTCGGGAAGGATGAGATCGACACCTGGCGAGTCGGCGTCGGGGAACAGCACGCCGGAATCCAGCACCAGCAGGCGACCCTCGTACTCGAAGACCGTCATGTTGCGGCCGATCTCGCCGATGCCGCCGAGCGCGATGACACGCAGCGCCCCGGCCGGCAACGGCGGCGGCGGGCTCATCGCCACCCCAACCGGACTGACCTCCGCCGGCGCCGCCGGGATGGGGCGGCCCTGGTCTCGTCGTGGCGGGCGGGGGCGGCGGTCGGACCTGGGGCGGTCGGACCGTGCGGGGGGACGGGTCATCGGTACGCGACCTCCGCCCCGAGGTCGGCGGTGGCTCGAGCACCGAGTGCACCCCGGCCGCGGTCCGCGTCACCGCGGGTGATGCCACGGTGGGACTGGGACTCCGGGTCGAGCGCGATACCGGCAGCCGTGAGGTCGGCGACGATCGCGGCGACCTGCTCGGCGGTGGGCGGCGGCAACGGCAGGCGGGTCTCGCCGACGTCCAGGCCACGCAGCCGCAACGCCGTCTTGGCGAACACCGCCCCGCCGACCCGGCCCATCGCCCGGATGACCGGCAGCGTGGCCGAGTTCAGCGTGCGGGCCCGCTCCACCTCGCCGGCCTCGTAGGCGTCGACGAGGGCGCGCAACCGATCGGCCACAACGTGCCCGATGACACTGACGAACCCGACGGCGCCGACCGACAGCCACGGCAGGTTCACCGGGTCGTCGCCGGAGTAGTAGGCGAGCGTGGTGGTGGCGAGGACCTCGGTGCCCACCCGCAGGTCGTTGCGCGCATCCTTCACCGCGACGATCCGCGGGTGCTGCGCCAGCCGTTGCAACGTCTCGATCTCGATCGGGATGACGCTGCGCGGCGGGATGTCGTAGAGCATCACCGGCAGGTCGGTGGCGTCGGCGATCGCGGAGAAGTGCAGCACCAGACCTGACTGCGGGGGCCGCGAGTAGTACGGAGTGACAAGCAGCAGCCCATGGGCGCCCGCCTTCTCCGCGGCGCGCGCCAGGTGAATGCTGTGAGCAGTGTCATACGTGCCGGCCCCGGCCACAACGGTGGCCCGGTCCCCGACCGCGTTGACGACCGCGCGGACCAGCTCGGACTTCTCGGTGTCGGAGGTGGTGGGGGACTCACCGGTGGTGCCGTTGACCACCACACCATCGTTGCCGAGGTCAACGAGGTGCGCGGCCAGCTCCTCGGCCCGGTCGAGGTCGAGTCGACCCTCGGAGTCGAAGGGCGTGACCATCGCGGTCAACACCCGGCCGAACGGGCGGCCCGGTGGTCGCGGTACGGCAGGCGTCGGACTCATGAGGTGACGGTACCGCGACGGTCCGACAACACCTGCGGTGTGCACCGTCGGGGCGCTGCACCAGCAAGGCCCGTGACGTCAACTCCTCGCATGGTCGATGCTTTCCGCGCCGGCCCGGGCTGGTCATGCCCCCGTTTGCCCACGTCCCGCGCGATCCGACAACCCCACATGGACCCAGGCCCGGGCTAGGCTCGTCGCGGTGACCACTCCCGCGGGCTCCGCCGACACCAACCTCCCCCAGACCGCGCCCAGCGCGTTCGACGCCCACCGCCCGCCCGAGCGCGATCTCCTCGCCGACTGCGTGCACTGCGGGTTCTGCCTGCCGACCTGCCCCACCTACCAGCTGTGGGGCGAGGAGATGGACTCCCCGCGCGGCCGGATCTACCTCATGGACCTCGCAAGTGCCGGTGAGATCGGCCTGGCGGGCGCGTTCACCGAGCACCTCGACGCGTGCCTGGGTTGCATGGCGTGCGTGACGGCATGCCCGTCGGGGGTGCAGTACGACCGGCTGCTGGAGTCGGTGCGCCCGCAGATCGAGCGCAACGTCAAGCGTGCGAAGGGCGACAAGCTCTTCCGCGACGCGATCTTCGCGCTGTTCCCCTACCCGCGGCGGTTGCGCGCGGCGGCCGTCCCGGGTGCGCTCTACCAGCGGCTGCGGCGCATTCCGGCCGTCGCAAAGCTCGTGGCGAAGCTGCCCGGCCGGCTGGCCGCGATGGAGTCGCTGCTGCCGCCGGTGTCGTTGCGCGAGGCGTTCGCCCGCCTCCCGGTGTACACACCTGCGGTGGGCGAGCGGCGCGCGCGGGTGGCGCTGCTGTCGGGCTGCGTGCAGGACGTGTTCTTCCACCGGGTCAACGAGGCCACCGTGCGGGTGCTCGCCGCGGAGGGCTGCGACGTGCTCGTCCCGCGCGACCAGCAGTGCTGCGGCGCTCTGGAACTGCACGCCGGCCGCGAGCCCAGCGCCCTGGAGCGAGCCAGGAAGACGATCGCCCGCTTCTCGGTTCTTCTGGACGATGCCGGCGTGGACCATGTGGTGGCGAACGTCGCCGGGTGCGGGTCGTCGATGAAGGAGTACGGCCATCTGCTCTCCGACGAGCGCGAGTGGGCCGAGCGCGCGGCCGCGTTCAGCGCCCGGGTGCGCGACGTCCACGAGGTGCTCGCCGACCTGCTGGCCGACGGTGGCCCGCGCGCCCCGCGACACCCGTTCCGCGGCCGGGTCGCCTATCACGACGCCTGCCACCTCGGCCACGCACAGAAGGTGCGCGCCCAGCCGCGCGCGGTGCTGCGCAGCATCCCCGAGCTGGAACTGCTCGATCTTCCCGAGGCCGCCCTGTGCTGCGGCTCGGCGGGCATCTACAACATGGTCGAGCCCGAGGCCGCCACCGAGCTCGGCGCGCGCAAGGCTGCGAACGTCCGCTCCGTCAACCCAGATGTGATCGTTACGGCCAACCCGGGGTGCCTGCTGCAGATCGGCAAGCATCTCGGATCCGACGTGCCGCTGCTGCATTCGGTGCAGCTGCTCGACGCATCGATCCGGGGTACCGCGATCCCGAGGCGGTAGAAGCCGCATTCTGTCGGGGGTCAGTTCTACCGTACGGGGATGAACTGGACCGAGCAGCTCGTCACGCAACTCGAATTCCACTGGACGCACCAGCTGCGGCCCCGCCTGGATAGTCTCGTTGACGTCGAGTACTTCCGGGAGCCCGTCCCGGGCGCGTGGAATGTGCATCCGCGCGGGGCGTCAACCGCCCTCGTGCAGGGTGGCAGTGGAGACTTCACGATCGACTTCGCGTTTCCCGAACCCGACCCACCGCCGGTCACCACCATCGCGTGGCGGCTCGGACACCTGATCGTCGGCGTCTTCGGGGCCCGGGTCGCCGCGCACTTCGGCGGCGTCGCGGTCGATTACCTGACCTTCGACTACGCAGGCACGGCCGCGGACGCGCTGCGCCAGCTCGACGCGGTGCACGATGCGTGGGTCGACGGGATTCGCGGGCTTGACGAGGCATCTCTGGCCGCACCGGTCGGTCCGGCGGAAGGACCGTGGGCCGAGCACCCGATGGCCGAGCTGGTGCTGCACGTGAATCGGGAGATCATTCACCACGGGGCGGAGATCGCGCTGCTGCGAGACCTGTACCGGGCGGGGCACGGTGGACGGATCGCCTGCTGAGGCTCAGGCCGGATCATGCCAGCCAGTGTCCACAACCGACCAGCCGACGTCCTGGGCTTCGGCCGAACGCCAATCAACAAAGTTGAGGACGCGTCAACACCTCCGCAGTCCCTAGCGTCGTCGCGTGGCCGGCGCGGACCGGCAGCGTCGACAAGCCGTGAGGATGCGGGATGATCAAGATCTACGCGACGTGCCCGCGGTCCAGGGGCGTGGACCGCTCCGCGTACCTGGCCGCTGTAGCGGACGTGGCCAGGTGGAGCGAGCGGGCCGGCTGCACCGGCACCCTGGTGTACACCGACAACAGCATCGTCGACCCGTGGCTGGTGTCCCAGGTGGTGATCGAGGCCACCGACCGGCTCTGCCCGCTGGTGGCGGTGCAGCCGGTGTATCTGCACCCCTACGCGATGGCGAAGATGGTCGCCTCGATCGCGTTCCTGCACGGCCGCGCGGTGCACCTCAACATGCTCGCCGGCGGCTTCCGCAACGACCTGCTGGCGTTGGGCGACAACACCGCCCATGACGAACGTTACGCGCGGACGGTGGAATACACCCAGATCGCGATGGGACTCCTGCGGGGGAGGGAGCCGGTCAGTGTCGACGGGCGGTACTACTCCGTCACCAACCTGAGCCTCGCCCCCGCGGTACCGGGGGAGCTCATGCCGGAGGTGCTGGTGTCGGGTTCGTCGCCTGCAGGACTGGACGCGGCCCGAGCCCTGGGGGCGATCGCGGTGAAGTACCCGCAACCTCCCGGCGAGGAGCAGGCATGGGTGGGCAAGGACGCCGACTTCGGGGTGCGGGTGGGAGTGATCGCCCGTGCGGACGCGGACGAGGCGTGGCGCGTGGCGCACGAACGTTTCCCCGAGAACCGGATCGGCCAGATCACCCACCGGTTGGCCACCGCGGTCTCGGACTCGCACTGGCACCGTCAGCTGTCCAGGAGACCGGACTCCCCCGACGGGGCCACCACCGATGAGCCCGACCCTTACTGGCTCGGCCCGTTCCAGAACTACCAGACGTTCTGCCCCTATCTCGTGGGCAGCTACGACAGCGTCGCCCGGATGCTCGCCCACTACATAGACATCGGCTCGAGCACCTTCATCCTCGACATCCCCCCGTCAGAGGAGGAGCTGGCCCACATCGGCACGGTGTTCGCCCAGGCACAGAAACTGGTGACAGCATGATCACCCATCTGCAGGACTACCTGACTCGTTCCGCGCAACGCCACCCCGCCGCCGGCGCCCTGGTCATGGGTTCCGAACGGATGACCTACGGCGAGCTCGAGGTGGAGACCAACCAGCTGGCCCGGCTGATGCGCGAGCTCGGCTGCAGCGACGGCTCGCGGGTGTGCGTGCTCGCCGCCAAGTCACCACGGACGGTGGCCGGCCTGATCGCGGTGCTCAAGGCCGGCGGCACGTACGTACCTGTCGACAGTGCCAGCCCGCCCGCGCGGGTGGCCAAAATCTTCGACGTGGCGGAACCGAGCCTCGTTCTGGCCGATCACTCTGCGGTGAACCTCATCGACGGCCTGATCGACGCGGGGGCGCTGTCCCGGTTGCTCACCCCGATCGGTTCGGTCGACGGCCGTCTGAGCGGCGCCCGGTTCGCCTCCATCTTCGATCGCACCGACGTGGCCGGGCTCCCGACCGGCCCCGTCCCCCGGTCCACATCGGCGGGTTACCTCGCCCACCTGCTGTTCACCTCGGGATCGACGGGCGCACCCAAGGGCGTCATGATCACCCACGCCAACGTGGCGACGTTCGTCGAGTGGGCGGTCCGGTACTTCCAGACGCAGCCGACGGACCGGATCTCCGGGCACCCGCCCCTGCACTTCGACCTGTCGACGTTCGACATCTTCGCGACCCTGGCCGCCGGCGCCGAGCTGCACTTGGTACCCGGCGCGCTCAGCGTCAACCCGCGGGCGCTGGCCGCGATGATCCGCGACAGCGAGCTCACCCAGTGGTTCTCGGTGCCGTCGGTGCTCACCTACCTGGCGAAGTTCGACGTCATCGCCCAGGACGACTTCCCCGCACTCGAACGGCTGCTCTGGTGTGGCGAGGTGCTGCCCACACCGGTGCTCGCACACTGGATGCGCCGGCTGCCCCACGTCCGCTTCACGAACTTGTACGGTCCGACCGAGGCGACCATCGCGAGCAGCTATTACACGGTGCCGACATGTCCGGTGGACGAGACCGCGCCGATCCCGATCGGCGTGCCGTGCGCCGGCGAGGACCTGCACGTCCTGGACGCGAGCCTGCGCCCGGTCGGTCCCGGCGAGATCGGCGACCTGTACATCTCGGGTGTCGGGCTGTCGCCGGGTTACTGGCGCGACGACAAGAAGACCGACGCAGCATTTCGGCCGAATCCGCATCGTCCGGCCGAGCGGATCTACCGCACCGGCGACCTCGCCCGTCGCGACCCCGGCGGCCTGGTCCATTTCCTCGGCCGGGCCGACTCGCAGATCAAGAGCCGGGGTTACCGGATCGAGCTGGGTGAGATCGAGGCCGCGATCAACGCGACGCCGGGAGTGCGCGAATGCGCGGTCGTGGGCGTCCCGACCGACGGTTTCGAAGGCACGATCATCTGCTGCGCGTTCGTCACCCTCGACGGCGCTGAACTCCCCGCGCTCGCCCTGCGCACAGCGGTGTCCCGACTGCTGCCGGTCTACATGCTGCCGACGAGATGGCGCGAACGGGAATCGCTGCCGAAGAACGTCAACGGCAAGATCGACCGCAGGGAGCTGACGGTGGCCTTCACCCGCGAGCTGGCTGCTCCACAGCAGGCGGCGCAACAATGAGCCCGGTCCGCGCAGAGGTCGGCTCGCTGATCGTCGATCTGATCCGTGACCGGCTCGGTCTCGACGTCGAGGGGCCGGACACCGACCTGCTCGACTCCGGCCTGCTCGACTCACTGGCGCTGGTGATGCTGATCGCGGCCCTGGAGGAGTCCTTCGCCTGCGAGCTGCCACTCGACGATTTCGACCTCGAACACTTTCGCAGTGCGCGACGCATGACGGAGTTTCTCGAATCCTCCGGCGTACTCGAAAGCCGGTTCCCGTGAGCGGGATTCGTGAGTTGCGCCGCGACGACCTTCCCGCCGTCTGCGCACTGTACGAACAGGTGGTGCGGTCCGGATCCACTGAACCGTCGGAACAGCTCGTCAGGTATTTCGAGCGAACGTTCTTCGACTACCCATGGTCTGACCCCGACATCCCGTCGCTGGTGTACACCGACTCCGACGGCACTATCGGCGGGTTCATCGGTTCGCACGTCCGCCGGGTGCGGTGGGACAACCGTCCCCTGCGGCTGGCGTGCAGCGGGCAGCTCGTCGCCGCACCCGATCCGCGCCACCGGGGGGCGGGCGCACTCCTGGTCCGCCGCTACCTCGCCGGCCCGCAGGACATCACGATCACCGACGGCGCCACCGACTACATGCGCCGCATCTGGATCGGGCTGGGTGGCCAGACCCACGCGTCCGCGTCGACAGGGTGGGCCAAGTTCCTCCGACCCGCGGCCGTGGGCGGGTTCCTGATGCAGCGCAGCGGTCACCGATTCCTCAGCAGGTCGTTGACGGCCGTCGCGCCGGCCATCGACGCTGCGATCAGGCCGATCCTGGGCCGGCTCGGCGGTTTCCTCCCGCCCGAGCCGGTCACGACAGCGGAGGAGCTCAGCGTCGACGGGCTGGTCGAGCAGGTCAGCGACGCCGCGCGCCGGCTCCGGCTGCGCCCCGACTACGACCCCAAGTACGTGCAGTGGCTGTTCGAGGAACTGGCCGCGGTGGGCTTCCGCGGCGTTCCGGTCCGGCATCTGGTCCGGGGCCGCAGCGGCAAGGTGGTCGGGTGGTACATCTACCACCTCGCCGAGCGCGGTATCGCCCAGGTGCTGCAGGTCGCGGCTCCGATGGGTGATACCGGCGCGGTGCTCGACCACCTCTTCCGGCACGCCGATGTCCACGGTGCCGCTGCCGTCCTCGGTCGCGTCGAGCCGTCGCTGATCGGCGAGCTCCGCCAGCGCCGGTGCTTCCTCGTCCCCACCGACTGGTGCCTGGTGCACGCCAGGGACCCGGCGGTGCTCGCGGTGCTCGGCACACCGCAGGCCCTGATCACCCGGCTGGACGGCGAGTGGTGGATGGGTCACCACTCCATCGGGCTGAGCGAGAAGAGGCACCCACCGATGCGAGTGTCGACATGAGGATCGTGCTGGCGGCCGAGGAGACGGCGGGCGTCCAGGCCCTGCGGCTCCTCACCGGGTCACCCCACCGGCTGCACGCCGTGCTCACCGGATCCCGAACCGACGACCGGACCCGCGGCGTCACCGTAGCCAGGGCTGCCCGGGCGTTGTCGGTGCCCGTCCTGCCGGCCGATCTGGTCAAGGACCCGCGCTTCGCCGACGACCTGCGACGCGAGGGGGTCGACGTGCTGCTGAACGTCCATTCGCTGCATCTCGTCGACGCGGCGGTCCTGGCCGCCCCGCGGGTGGGCTGCTTCAACCTGCACCCGGGGCCGCTGCCCGAGTACGCGGGCATGAACGTGGCGAGCTGGGCGCTCTACAACGGGGAGACCAGCCACGGCGTCACCGTGCACTGGATGGTTCCGCAGGTGGATGCCGGTCCTGTAGCGTTTCGCGACTCGTTCCCGATCACCGACACCGACACCGCGTTGTCCGTATCCGCCACTTGCGCGCGGCGGGGCCTGTCGCTGATCGAGGCGCTACTGACGGGTCTGGCCGCTGATCCCGTCGAGATCCCGGCGATGGATCAGGATCGACGGGCGCGGCGCTACTTCGGTCGGCAGGTGCCCGACGACGGGTGGATCCCGTGGGCGGCCCCGGCCAGATGCATCGTCGATCTCGTCCGGGCGTGTGACTACGGCCCGTTCGACTCGCCGTGGGGACGAGCGCGCACCCGCCAGCACGGCACTGAGCTCACGATCGGCGCAGCCCAGCGCACCGGTGAGCGCACCCGATCGGCGCCCGGCACGGTCGGCTCGTGCGACCGCGGCGAGGCGCGGATCGCGGCTGGCGACGAGTGGGTGGCCGTGCGCCGTCTCCGGATGGCCGGTGCTGCGGTGGCACCCGACGCGGTGCTCACCCGCGGCGACGTCCTCGCCTCGGCCGTGCCGGTGTGCTGAGCCATCAGGGTGTGATCCATCGCGTCTCGTAGGGCCCGAGCCGCACGACGCCGCCGCCGAGTTCCACCGGCACCGTCGCATCCACGGTGTTGACGATGACGATCGCCTGTTCCTGCGCCAGCACCCGAACCTCGGGCGGTGCCGCCACCCCACGCAGCCGGGTGCCCGGCGGGAACCATCGGGCGAACGCCTGCAGGGTCGCGAGAAACGGCAGTGGTGTGCCTCCGTCGGCGCGGGTGTCGGTCCACAGGCAGGTCGCGCAGCCGGCGGAGGTGGGCTCCGGGTTCCAGTACAGCGCGGTACTCACCCCACTCCTCGCCATCTCGATCATTGCCGCGGCACGGAGCGCAGTCTCCCGCTGATCCGTCCAGCCCTGGCCGGTCGGTTCGACGTACCACTCCGCCCACCATAACGGCAGGGTGGTACGTGCCCGCACCCACTGGCTGACGGCTGAGAATTTGTCGAGAGCGGCGAACTCGTCGGGCGCGCCATCGGTCTCCGCGTGCCCGTCCACGACGATGAAGTCGGCGCCGTGATTGTGCGTGAGCCAGTGGTCGACGGCGTCCATCGCTCGCTGGTCGACCGCGCCCCAGGGGCCGCGCAGTCCCGAGGCGTGCGATGCCGTCTCCGAGGTCGTCGTCGTCATGCTCATGTACGGGCCGCCCACGCGGTTCTGGGTATTCACCGCCTTCACCGCGTCGTACACCTGGTTGTAGAGGTCGGTGTAGCCGGCGGCGTCCCAATTGTTGCGGCCCTCGTCGAAGAACCCTTTGAACTCGTTCCACACGATGAAATGACGCACGTCCGGATAACGGCGGGCGATCACCGCGCTCAACGCGGCGTAATCGCCGTAGTGCTCCCGGAGCGGCGCGCTGGTGAGCGTGGCCCAATCCGTCTGCCCGGCGGTGCCACCCTTCATCCAGTCCGGGGCGCAGCAGAGCGTGATGACCGGTACCCCGCCGGTATCCCGGATGAAGGCCATCCGGTTGTCCAGGCTGGTGAAGTCGTAGACCCCGGGCGCTGGTTCCGGATTTTCCGCTCCCCAGCCCATGATGTGCTGATTCTGGGTGAGACCCGGCACCCGAAGGGCCGCCTGCACGCTGGCGATGGCATCGTCCTCACCGTGGTCCGCGCTGAACTGGGTATGGGTGAAGCCCCAGCCAGGGCTTCGGGCTTCAGTGAAGCAGGCGGCCGAGGACAGCAGCAGAACGGGCATGAGCGCCGCGCCGACAAACCGGAGCCCAGACACCTTCATCATCGCCATGTCCGTTCACCCCAACCCCCGGTCAGCAACAAGTCGACACCATCTGACGCACACTACCTACAATCTGGTTCGTACTACTGAAGAACTGCGGCCAACTTACGCAGAACACTACTGATGTCGCACTTCCGGGTCTCCCACTAGACTTCCCCCACGCACCTGGCGTGATACCGGAAAAATCAGACGAACGAACAATAGCATGGTCGATACCGGATTCCCAGTTCACCGATGGTCGATCACGCGGGAGGGCGACACCATGCGTACGGGACATGCTGGCACCGGAAATAATGAAATCCTCGCCAGGGTGGTCGCCGCACTGACCACCACCCTCGGCCACCGGTTCGCCGGTGGCCGGCCGGCAATAGTGATCGGAACAGCATTGACCCTGCACATCGCGGTCGCCATGCCCACAGCAGCATTGTCACCGATGTCTGATCACGCCGCCGACACGGTCCGGTTCGGCACCGACACGATCATCGCCGTGCTGCTCGTGCTGGCGATCGGGTGGATGCGAGCCGGCCGTCGCACAGACACACCGGTCGGGCTAGGCGAGCTGGAGGACCGTCGGACCGAACGCGACCACGAGCTGCGTTCCGGCCTCGCCGGCCTGGGCGGGGTCACCAAGCTGCTCGAGATGTCCCCGGCTGATGAGGAGCGGGCCCTGCTGCATGCATCGGTCACCGCGGAGCTGTCCCGACTGGGCGCCATGCTCGACGCCGTGGGCGCCGAGCCCGCCCGGCGCGGGATGGACGCCCACCCTGCCCAGCGCGGAGCGTCCGGTGCAGTCGAATCAGCCCCAGCACGGCGCGCCGGCCCGGCCGTCGCCGCATCCTACGCCGTTGCGCCAGTTCTGCGGTCCCAAATTGCCCTGCACCGGTCAATGGGGATGGACATCCAGCTGGTGGCGGACCCCGACCTATGGACCGTCGGCGGCCACAGCCCGTTGACCCAGGTGATCTCCAACCTCCTGGCCAACTGCGCCCGACACGCCCCGGGGTCCCCGGTACGGGTCCGGGCGACCCGGCTCCACGACCGGATCGAAATCCGGATCTCCGATCACGGACCCGGGATCGACCCGGGCTGGGAGGAACTCATCTTCGAGCGCGGCGCCTGCGGCCCGACAACCGGGGGAACCGGTCTCGGTCTGCACATCAGCCGCCGCCTGCTCGAGGCGAACGGCGGCTCCCTCACGCTGGCGTCGTCCGCGCCCGGCAGGGGCACTACGGTGGTGGTGGACCTACCCGGGCATGACCGGGTCGACACCGCAGTCGATCCGGTCGACACCCTGATGGCAGGAGCGCGGTGACCGCCGCGCCGCCCCGGGCCCGCGCCGACCGGCGCAGGATCCTGGTCGTCGACGATCACGAGCTGTTCAGCACCTCACTGGCGATGGCGCTGTGCCGGCACGGGTTCGAGAGCGAGCGAGCCGCCTTCACCAGCGCGAAGGACGTGCTGGAAGCCGCCGCCCGAACCGATCCCGGTCTGGTCGTGCTCGACCTGCACCTGGGTACCGACACCCGGGGCCACCCGATCATCGGCACGGATCTGGTTCGGGCCCTGCGAGCCACGGGTTGGGCGGTCCTGGTGGTGAGCGGCAGCGCTGACCGGCCGGGCATCGCCGCAGCCATCGCCGCGGGTGCCATCGGTTCGGTACCGAAGTCGGCGTCGTTCCAGACCTTGCTCGACGCGGTGCTCGACGCCATCGCCGGCCGGCCGGTCATGTCCGCGGTCGAACATCGGCAGTGGTTGGAGTTGCACCGGGACCACCGAGTCGAACAGGACGACCTGGCCAAGCGGTTCAAACGGCTCAGCCCACGCGAGCGTGAGGTCCTCGAACTGCTCGTGGCCGGTGAACGGGCGGCGGCGATCGCGCGGCGGTTCACGGTCTCGATGACGACGGTGCGCACCCAGATCCGCTCCATCCTGACCAAACTCGGCGCCCAGTCGCAGCTGGAGGCGGTTGCCATCGTCAACAGGCATCCACTGTTCTTCTCCTGAGCACTTCTGACGGCGATCACGGCCGAAGGGTCGCCTGTTGATCTGCGAACGACCATCTCACCCTGATCGGCGAACCGGGGCTGCTGGTAGGGCTGCCGGCCCTCGCACTGGGCCCTGTCCTGGATGGCCGATGATTGCTAAAAACGGGACATGACGTGCGCATCTGCACCGAATGTCCCGGTAACGCCGATCATGAACTCAGCTCACCCAGCCCCCGCCTGCGCTGGGACGCTCGCCCTCCGCCGTACGGCAGGAATTCGGGCTGTCTGCGGCCGGATTCCCGCCGCGGGACGGAGGGTGCGGGGACTGAGCGGGATTGCGACCCTGCCGGCGCAGCCGGACCCGTGATCCGTGGGACAGGTCCTCAGGCCAGGAGGACGAGGCGCTCGATGATGACCAGGGCGAGGCCCAGCAGTACCGGCACGGTCACCAGAGCGACCGGGCGCGTCCGCCGCCACTGGCCCGGTTCGCGGCGCAGCCGCCACAGCTCGCGCCCACCCAGTACGGCAATCGACACCGCAAGGAAGGCGACACCGACCGACGTCCACGGCGTCGATCCGATCCACGTTCCACGCTCCGGTGCGACGAGCCCGAACCCACCCGGGTCACCCCGAGCCGGATCGCTCCCACGCACGTCACCCCCATCCAGCACCCCCCCACCCGGCGCCCCCCGCACGGCGTAGACCGCAGCATCGGTGTTCACGACGACCACCGCCAGCTCCGGAGCTGCCGCCAGCTCAGCTCGGAACCGCTCCCCCCAGCCCTGTGGGTATCCCGCAGCCACCTCCAGGTAGGCCTCCGTGCTGCGGCTGGTAATCAGGTAGGCACCCGGGTTGAGCTGGCGCAGCCCGGCGACCAGGCCGCTGAGGTCACCCGGGTCCCGCGGAGCGGGCAGGACGTGCCGGGAAACTCGCTCCACGTCCCGGTAACCGACCGGCATGAACGTCGGCGCGCCAAGGCCGGGCGGATCGGCCAGGCTCACGATGGTGGCGGCGCCGTCGCGCTGGTATACGTGCTCCACCGCGGCGAGCGCGCCGCCGTAGGTCATCTCGTACTTCTCGTTGCCGTAACGCGCCACTGTGAACGCGCCGACCAGGATCAGCGCGCCGACCCCCAGCACCAGGAACCGGCCCGGCCGGCGCTCGGTGACCTCAGGCTCGGGGAAGACGGCACAGGCCACCAGCACCACGACGGCCGGCAGCGCGAACAGGTAGGCGCGCAGCGCGATCTCGCCGCCGTAGCTCCCGAGCCCGACCACTACGAACGGGGCGAGCAGCAACACCAGCACCACCCGATCATCGACGGCCCGCCTGCGGCGACGCACCACCCCGAGGATGATCAGCGCGAGAACCGTGACCGCCAGCGCGATACGCACAGCCACCACGGCACCGTGCTCGGCGCCGCTGCGGGTCCGGTCGATGATGCTCGTGGTCAGGTTGCCACTCAGGTCACCGACGCCACCGAGCAACTCCCCCAGATGCCCCGACCAGTAGGTGGCAGTCATGTAGCTGAGCCAGCCCGCCAACACCACGGTCAGGAGCAGCGGCAGCCCCACGGCGACGCACCGCCGTGCGCACACCAGCCCCATGCAGGCCGCCAGCATGAGGAACGGCGTGAGCGGATGGCTGCTCACGGCAACGATGAAGACCCCGATCACCAGGAGCAGGATCGCGCAGCGCAGGGCCGGGTTGACGTGGCGAGGCACCAGCTCCCCCGGCGTTGCCGGAGCAGACAGTCTCCGAGAACCGATGGGCAGCCGGAAGCGGCGACCGGGCGCCGGCAACCAGAAGGGGCGACCAGGCACAGCGTCATCCGGCCCAGGGCGCAGCCAGGTCACCAGGCACGCCACGAAGACCAGGTAGAGCCAGTAGGCGTAGCCCTGAGGTGAGAAGTAGTCCTGCCCGATCCAGTTGAGCACGCAGAACAACCAGGCCGCCAACCACGTCGCCTGCCAGCTCACGCGCAGGTTGCTCAGCAACAGCCCGAGCGGCAGCAGGTACAACAGGTTGCTCACCAGCGGCACGAGCTCCAGCACGCCGACGAGGTCACGCCAGCCGGCGTTGCCCGACCAAAGCGCGACGACGCCGAAGAAGCCGGGCCAGCTGAACCGGCCGTCCAGCCCGGCCGCCACCGTGCCGGTGCGGCTGATGTAGTCGACGAACCCCAGGTGGATCCAGGTGACGGGGAACCTGGGCAACGACCAGAGCAGGGCCGTCACCCCGTGCAGGCAGCACGCGGTGGTCACGAGCTGCAGGCCGAGCAGGAGCCGCTGGGGTCGGCGCCGGGCGAGCGTGCCGACGAAGGACAGGGTGAGCAACGCCAGGCCCCACAGCGACACCGCGGGCAGCACCGAGATCAGTCCGTAGCCGTTCAGGGCGTTCGGGTCTGCGTTCCCCCCGGAAAAGGGTCGCAGCCCAAGCACGAACAGCAGGACGGCCACCATGCTGGTCAGGCAGATCGCCGCCAGGCTGAGCCGGTCCGGCCCGAGCAGGCGCGACCGCACCGCGGATGGCGGTGACGCGGCGTCCACCGGTGACGACGCGCGGCGAACGGGCGGGGTGGGAGCCGGGATCGCCGTCTCGCGGACGGGCTGGGCGACAACCGAGGTCGGCGGGATCGCGGGCCCCCCGTGGAGGAACCGGCGCAGTGCCGGGAGCACCGCCAGGGCCACGGCCGCCTGACTGGCGAGCACCGCCACACCCACACCGGTGATCAGCTCCATGCCGGGGACGACCGCCAGCCGGTCCACCTGCACCCAGACCAGCACGGCACCGATCGCCAGCCCGCCCGAAGCGATCTGCACCCTGGCGATCTGCCGGGTCCGGCTCTGCGCCCGCAGGACCCCGATCCAGATGTCCACCACCCCACGCGGCACGGCAGCAAACGCGAGCGCCTGCACCATCGGCGCCGCGTCGACGTAACCGCTGCCGAGGACGGCCAGCAGGGAGGGCGCGAGCAGAGCCACCCCGACGGCGGCCACGGTCATGATCCCCACCACCCGATGCAGGGCGGCCCGGCAGTTCGTGGCGAGCGTATGGGCCGCGTGCACCCCCTCGACGGTGAGCGAGGACGCCAGGTTCATCGGAATGAGGTTGAGCATGCCGCCGGCGATCCAGGCGACGTAGAAGTAGGCGAACGTGTGGGGCTCGACATAGGGCGCCACGAGGAGCGGCGGCAGGGTCGCGGCGCCGAACATGAACAGCGCACCGCCGTAATCGGCGGCGAAGAAGTTGCCGACCTGCGCCGGGGTGGGGGGCAGGAACCGGTCACCGTTGTCGGAGGTGTGGCGCGGGACGAGCCGGCCGAAGATCAGGGCGTTGACCGGCAGCAGGAGCAGGGCCATCGGGATCACCCAGGCGAGGTAGACCCCGTCCCGGGGGAAACCGGTCGCGAGGACGACCAACAGCACGATCTTGGCGATGCCGAACAGCACGTTCTCCACGGGCACCCACACCGAGGCGCGCAGCCCGATCAGCACGCCGTCCTGCACGGTGAACGCGCCCGCCGCGACGACCAGGACGAGGAACCACGCCGCCGTCGACGGATCGCGGAGCAGATCGAACGAGGGCCCCCAACGGTCGAGCGTCAGCAGGAATCCCGCCGCCAGCACGAGCACGGCAACGGAGCTGAGCGCGTATGCCCAGACGACCAGCGAGCGGGTGCGCCGGCCGCTCTCCGGGATGAACCGGCTCAGGGTCCCCGTGAGATTGATCGCCACCACCCCTGACAGCAGGGTCATGGCCGAGATGAGGGCCGATGCCCGGCCGACGTCCGGGTCGCTGTAGGTGCGGGCCGCGATCGCCCAGAAGGCGACACCGAGCAGGCCGGTCAGGCCGGTGTTGACGATCAGCGCGTAGGCGTTGCGGAAGAAGGGGTCGGCGAGATGAGCGCGTAGCCGCTCCCACACCTGCGGATCGCCGGCCGCCGGACCCCGGTCGGGCCGGGCCGCGTGCTCGATGTGGGTCATCGGCGTCCGGCCGTCGACCGGAGGTACCGGGCGCGTCGGACGACCGACCATCCCGCGGTCAGCGTCCGGGCGCCCAGGTAGGTCCGGGTGACGGCGCGTCCGAGGAGAAGGCGTTCGAAGGTGTTCAGATCGGTCGACCGCGAGACGGTGAGGCGGGGCAACGCGAACGTGTCGTGCCACGGCCGCAGCGCGACGTTCGAGACGGCCGCGGCGTGGCGGTACCCGGCGGCGCAGACGGCCGCCCGCACCCGCAGGCTCGAGTAGCCGTAGGGGTAGGCCAAGCTGGGGATGTCCCGATCGAGCCGGTCGGCGAGCAGTGCCCTGCTGGTCACCAACTCGCAGCCCAGGGCGACGTCGGAGAGCTGGTCGAGCTCGGCGTGGCTGTGGCTGTGCGCGCCCACCTCCACCCCGGCCGCCGCCACCTCGTCGATCTGGCCCCAGCACATCATCCGGTCCAGCGGTGTGCCGGCCCGGTGCTTGCCGGCGTCGTCGATCCAGCCCGTGGTGACGAACACCGTCGCGCAACATCGGTACCGGGTGAGCAACGGAAGCGCGGTGGTGCAGAAGTCGGCGTAGCCGTCGTCGAAGGTCAGCACCACCGACCGGTCGGGCAGCGGGCGCCCCTCGCGCAGCGCGGAAGCAAGCTCGCCGAACGTGAGGGTGGTGCAGCCGAGTCGCCGGAGCATCGCGAGCTGGGCGGCGAACATGTCAGGCGCGACCGACAGCCGGCGGGTCGCCGGCGCGGGATCCTGCGCGACGGCGTGGTACATCAGCACCGGGACGCTCGCCGTCATCGCCTGACCGCCGCAGTGGCGAGCCCCTGCACCGTCCCGGCCGCGTAGCCGGCGGTGGTGGACAGCAGCCCGGCGGTGATCGCGGCCGAGCGGGACAGGCCCGATAGATCACCGCGCAGTGCCTGCGCAACGCCGCGGGCCACCCCGCGCCGCAGGGTGGTCACCGCGTAGCTCCGCTCAGCGGCCAGCCCGTCGGTGACCCCGACGCTCCTGGTCACCTGGGCCTTCGACAGGCCCTCGGCGTAGCAACGGGCCCGGAAGTAGCGAAACCGCGACCGCGCCGCCGACACCTTGTGGTGGATCACCGCTCGCGCGTCGAAGAGAAAGGTGGTGCCCGGGCTGCGCTGCGCCAGCCGGATGCAGAACTCGGTCTCCTCACAGCCGAGCGGGCGACGACTGGTGCTCGAGCGGCCGAGGTGGCTCGGGAAGCCACCGGCGACGTCGAACACCTCCCGGCGGAAGGACGCGTTGCCGCCCAGCAGGTTGCGGACGCGTCCGGGTTCCCGGCCGATGAACGTGCACCCGACGGTCCAGTCGAACTCCTCCGGGAACCAGGCAGGACGTCGGGTCTCCCACGCCGGCAGCGTCAGCCCGCCGACGCCGACCACGTCATCGCGGTCATAGCCGGCGGCGAGGTAGGTCAACCAGTCCGGCTCGGCCACCGCGTCGTCGTCGAGGAACGCCACGACGTCCCCGCTCGCCAGTGCGACCCCGGTGTTCTTGCCGCCGGAGAGCCCTCGGGCCTGCCGGTTCTGGATGACGATCGCGTCGGGCAGCGCGGTGCGCAGCCGGGAGTGCAGATCGGGGTTGTGGTCAACCACGACGATGATCTCGTACGGCACGCGGCGCTGGACGCGAACGGAGGCGACCGCCGCCAGGACGTCGTCCCAGCGGTCGTCGGTGTAGGCGCAGATCACCACTGACATCGTGATCACCGGCGAACACTCTCCGGTGCGCGTCGCAGGCCGGTGCGGATCCGACCACCGGCCTGCAGGATCCGGTCGGCGACGCGGAACAGCGCCGGGTTGTCGGTCACCACGTTCCGCAGCCGCCGGACCGGGGCGCGCCGCGCCCAGTGCAGCGCCGCGGCCGGGACCCGCCGCACGACCCGCCCCTCGGCGACGATCAGATCCCGGCTCTTGAGCGACTCCTTGTACGCCTTGGGCCCCCGACCCATGTCGACGTGGTCGATCCCGGCCTCCGCCGCAGCCTCCGCCAGGGCGAGGTGCAGGAGGACACCGGGCGAGTGCCGGGCGAACCCGACGTCGTAGGCCGGGAACCAGGTGGGGATCACCCGGCTCGACCGCAACCCCACGTGCCCGGCCACCAGCTCGTCGCCGGCGTGGAGCAGGGACAGCAGGCCGGCGAAGTGGACGGTGCGTTCGGCGAGCAGGTGCTCGAGCAGCTCGACGATCCAGGGGTGGGCGAATCGGTCGGCCCGGCCCGTCCGCTGGTACTGCGCCGACTTCCACCCCAGCACGGTGTGCAGCGCCGCCCGGTCGCGCGCGTCGAGCTCGAACCGCACCTCGCCGACCTCGCGGGCAAGCCGGCGGCGCTTGCGCGGCAGGTCGCGAACCATCACTGAGGTGCCGCGCCGCTCAGCGAGATACGCCGCGAACCCGCCTCTTAGGTCCATGATCGGCGACGGTGCGCGCAGCACCTCGTAGCGCGCGAACGGTCCCTGCCCGTCGACGAGATGATCGAACTCCCAGACCGAGAGGTGGCAGCTGCGCAGGAGCTCCTGCGGATCCCAGTCGAGGCCGGGGGCATGGATCAGGCCCTGGCAGTCGGTCAGCCCGGCCCCGACCGCGACGCCGTAACCGAGTGGTCGTTGCTCGAAGGGGAAGAACCCGACGATCGCGGGCCCGTCGACGAGCACCCCCACCCGGGTCTGCGGCCGCACCCGCCCGACCGCGACGGTGAACTCCGGGGACAGGAACGGGTTGGCCCAGGCCGACCGGGTCGACTGGAACCCCCGCCACACCGCCAGCTCCGACTCGCCCAGGTCGACCGGGCGCACGACGTCGACCTTCATCCCACGAGCACCGACGCGCTGGTGGCAACCGCCAGCGCGACGCTGATCACCCCGACGGCAAGCAGCCCGCCGGGAACCGACCACGAGCCGGTGGCGAGCATGACCTCGGCGACCAGGGCGTTGATCACGACCGCCGCGGCTACCACGACCACCACCCGCGCCAACGGATCGACGGTGCGCAGCGCAGCGGCGACGGCCACGGCCGGTGCACCGAGCAGGAACAGCACGATCGCCGTGCTCCGGCCCGCCCCGGGGGGCAGGGCGAGGCCGAGCGCCAGGATCCCTTGGGCGCCGACGACGCGGACGGATCGGGCGTTCATGACGGGGTCACGCCTGGCTGCGTCACGCCCGGCTGCGTCCCGCCCGACGGCCGGGCCCGACCCGTTGCGGCACCGCCAAGGGCCTGGGGGTGGCCGTGGATCACCGCCCGAGCCGCCTGGACGATGTGTCCGCTGATGCCGGTCTGGTGCTCGCGAAGAATGGTGCGCAGCACGCGCGACCCGTCCCGGAATGTCCGCAGGTTGGACCGCCCGTGCCGGCGGGGCATCTCCAGGCTCGGTACCTCGGCAATTCTCAGCCCGGCCTGCAGCGCGCAGATGGTCAGCTGCGTCTCGATCTCGAAACCCGCGGCGGGGACATCGAGGAACGGCAGGTAACGGCGCTTGAAGGCGCAGAAGCCGTAGCACAGATCTGTGAGGTGGGCGCCGTACAGCGTATTCACCAGCTGGAGCAGCGCCTTGTTGCCCAGCCGTCGCGTCCGGGTGATGTCCAGCGAACCACCGCCACCGATGAAGCGCGACCCCTTGACGAAGTCGTAGCCGTTGGCGAGGAAATGCAGGAAGTGGGGGATCTCCTGCGGTGCCATGCTTCCATCCGCATCGATCATCACGATGACGTCGCCGGACGCCGCCAGGAAACCGGACCGGAGCGCGTCCCCCTTACCGAAGCCCTCCTGGGTAATCACCCGCAGGTCAGCACGACACGAGCGCGCAGTGACGAGCGTCGCGTCCGAGGAGTGGCCGTCGACGAGGACGATCTCGTCGACACAGTCGGGGATCTGTTCGAGTACCCACGTGACGTTGTACGCCTCGTTCTTGGTGGGGATGACGAGCGAGACGCCCGGCTTCGTCACCTTCCCGTGCACGGGTATCCCGTTGCCGCTCGCCAGCAATGGCCGCCGAGGTGCCGAGACGTCCGTATCGAACGGTCGGGCCTCCACGATCGACCCGTTGTTCGGTGAGGATGATATCAGGGAGCTCGGCACGACCATTCGATCGTGGTTGTGTATAGACATGTGTGTCTCCGCGGCCTCAGGTCGAATACCGAATGCAATGGATCGGCTCGAACGGTCACCAGGACGGGGCGTGAGCGTTCGATACGTTCTCCGACTGTGCGCGACGACCTTCGGTGAAGCGGATCCCCTGAGTCGCCTCGCCCGACGACGTCATCCTGCGGGAACAGCGACCTGCTGACATCGTCACAATTAACGATCACGCGGGTGTCGAGCACCCGGGCGACCGGCGTGTTGGCCGACAGTGCTGATGACAGCGCCCAGCGAGTGCTTGTGTACACCAATATGGCGCAGCAGTGCACTCGCCTGGCGGAGTACACCGGCCGGCTGGGTTTCGCTCGGGAGGCGTTGCGGTTCGTCGATCGTGCCGCGGACGCGGCCCGGTATGAGCCCTCCCCGGTACTGCACTGCCTGGTCTCGATGCGCCGGTCGGTTGCGCACGCTCAGTTGGGTGATGAGGTCGCGTTCCGTGCGGCTATCACGACCGCCCGGCGTGAGCTGGACCGCGGCCCCCACGAGACCGATCCGACGTGGACGAAGTTCATTCGTCACTCGGAAATCACCGTGTGCGAGGCAGGGGGTTGGAGGCGCCTCGGGTCGCCCGCCCAGGCCGTCAAGCTCATTCACGCTGCGCTCGATGACACCGCCCGCTCCCCCCGCGACCGGGCTTTGCAGCGGGCGTCACTCGCCGGAGCACTGATGCACACCGGAGACCTCAGCCAGGCGATCAGCCACAGCCTGATGATCCTGCCCGATCTGGGCACAACCCTGACCTCGGGCCGGGCGCTGCAGCGACTCCAACCGGTCCGCGAAGCCGCCGACGCCGCCGGTGCGGTGGAGTTCTGCGACCAGTTCGACGCGGCAGCCCGCGCGTTCCGGGCGACCTGAGGAAGGCCTGAGCTGCAGAGTCCGGCCATGAGACCGTGACCCGCACGACCGGCTTGTGCTCCCGCAGGTTTGCGTACTCGTCGGGCAGCTCCAAGGGCACGCCGGGAAGGAAAGGAAAAACGAGTGTGACGACCTTGCCGGACATGATTGCCTCCTCGAAGACACAAGGGAGCGGGCCCGTCAGGTTACCGGAATTCGGCGACTCTTCTGGCGTTCCGGTATGTTGATTTCATATGATCATCCGTGGATGGCGGGCGGCGGCCACCACACCACCGCGGCGCTGCTACCCTGTCCTCGACCCAGACGTGTCGACTCAGCGATCGTCGGGGGCTCGCCCAGCCGCTGCACCGAAGAATGTGCTGGCGCTCTTCCCCCATACCCGGTGAGATGATGCCATATGAGGGTCACGTTGATCAACGAGAGCGCCTATCCGTACAGCCGCGGTGGGGCTGGTGCGTGGTGCGACCAGCTCGTGCACCGGCTACCCGACGTCGCCTTCGACCTGGTCTCCCTGGTCGCCACCGGAACCGAACCGGTGGTGTGGCGACTGCCCGACAACGTCGCCTCGCTCACCGCCTTCCCGTTGTGGGAACCGTCGGCGCGTCATCGACACCGATCCGGTCGACGGGCTCGGGCGCAGTTTCGCCCACTGCTGTGGGATCTGCTGCGCTGCCTGCTCAGCGATCGGATCGAGATCGCCGGGGCGCGGTTCGGTGACGTCCTGCGCGGGTTGTTCGAGTTCGCGGCACGGGAGGACCTCTCGGCCGCCCTGCGCAGCGAGGATTCCCTCACCATCCTGGCCTCGGCCTGGTCCGAACAGTGGTCCAAGGTCGACCAGCCAGGACCGAACCTACTCGATGCCGGCACCGCCCTGCAGCTGCTGGACCGTTCGCTGCGACCGCTCTCGCAACCGCCACGCCCGGCCGACGTGGTGCACTGCGTGTCCAACGGGCTGGCTGTGCTGCCCGCGCTGGCCGCGAAGTGGACCCACGGCTCGGCGATCCTGCTCGCCGAGCACGACGTCTACCTCCGCGAGCGCTACCTCACCGGCCGCCGGAACCAGTATCGATGGCCGGTCAAGGCACTGCACCTGGCGTTCCTGCGGCAGCTGTGCAGTCATGCCTATCACGAGGCGGCAGTGATCGTCACGGGCAACGTCGACGCCCGGCGGTGGGCACGGAAGCTGGGCGCCGACCCGAGGATCATCCGGACCGTCCACAGCGGGATCGACCCAGCGGCGTTCCCGGCGATCCAGGGCGAACCCCGGGACCCCACGATCAGCTGGGCCGGCCGGATCGACCCGGTCAAGGATCTCGAAACGCTGCTGCGGGCCTTCGCCCTGGTCCATCGAGGGCTGCCCACGTCCCGCCTTCGGCTGTTCGGCGACCCCACCCCGGACACCGAGGACTACCTGCGGCGTTGCCAACGGCTCGCAGCCGATCTCGGGATCGACAGGGCCGTGGCGTTCGAGGGTCGCGCGTTGCGGACCCGCGACGCCTACGCCGCCGGCAGCGTCGTCGTGCTCTCAGCCATCTCCGAGAGTTTCCCGCGCACCCTCATCGAGGCGATGACGTCCGGTCGGGCGTGCGTGGCCACCGACGTCGGCGGGGTGGCCGAGGCGATGGGCGACGCGGGATGGCTGGTACCCCCGCGCGATCCGGCGGCGATGGCGCAGGCCTGTCTCGCCCTGCTCCGCAACGCCGCGATACGCACCCGGCTCGGCGCCGCGGCGCGATCAAGGGCGCTGTCCGGCCTCACGCTGGATCGCGCGATCAACACCTTCCGGGAGATCTACAACGAGTTGGCCCCCGGCCGACCGCTGCCGGCCGGGGTGCAGATCCCTCGCCCCCGGTCAGCGAACGGCAGCCAGGTTGACCAACAGCATGGCCTCCCGTCCACCAGCGTGCCGTCATGACCCCGACCAGGTCGTTCGGGAGGGACCCCAGCGCGCCCCGGATGGGCGGGCGACCACCCGTTGCTGACGCCGTCGACCAGTTGTGCCTGGAGCTGGCCGAGGTGTGCTATTCGGCTGTTGACCCCTTCGAGATCGCCGCGGCGCTCGAGGTGGAAGTCGGCCTGACGAACCGGGAGGCCAACCGGTACGGGTATCCGGACGTGTTCGCGCTGGCCGAAGAGATATATCGACGTACCACGTGCCTGCCGGTCGAGACCAGGCCACAAGCTGACCCCTGGAACGTCGGGGTCGGCGCACACGTGCTGTACGGGGTGGTCCACGCCCTTCCCCTCTTGTACTACGGCGCCATCGCCCCGATGACGCGCGATGTCGGTGTGCTCGCCGCCGTGTTGGCCTCGATGCTGACGTCCTGGATGCTCAGCCAGGGCCTGGCTCGTCTGGGCTACCTGCGGCTCGCCCGGTCCGACCCCGGTGGGGCTGCCCGGCTGCTGCGCGCCGGGCTGGGGACGTCGGTGTTCGTGGTGCTGGTGGTGGTGACCGTGGCGGCGCTGCTGGCACCAGTACCGGCGCCAGTTCCGGTGCTGGTGTTCGCGGTGGCTCAAGGGGTCTTCCTGCTGGGTGCCACGGTGCTGCTGGTCCTGCGTGCCCACCGAAGCCTGCTGGTGACGTTGATCCCCGGCGTGCTGGCCGGCACCTCCCTGCAGCTGTGGCAGCCGGAGCCACTCGCCGATCTGAGGTGGCTGCCGCTGGTCGGGGCCGCGGTGCTGGCGGTCAGGTTCGCCGTCGCGGGCACTGCGAACCCCGCACCTCACCTGGCGGTGCTCCGGCCCGGCGCCGAGCTGCGTGCCGCGCTGCCACATGCGCTGTTCGGGCTGGTCATGGCGGGCCTGCTGGTGCTCCCGGCGGTGGTCATCGGCTCCGGGCAGGGTCCCGGGTTGTCCGCGGCGGCACTGCTCATCCCGGCGCTGGCACTGAGCATGGGCGCCGCGCAGTGGAGCAGGTACCGGTACCACCGGCAGGTGCAGGCACTTCTCCGGGCCTGTCACACCCCCCGGCACTTCGAGCGCTCGGCCCGGCTGCTGGTGCTCACCGCGCTGATCCGGTACGCCGCCGTCACCGCGCTGCTGATCGCCGCAACGCTCGCCGGCGCGTTCCGGGCGGGGGTCACCGATCTGGGGTGGACAGCGCTGGGGACCGGGATGTCCTACCTCGCCCTCGGTGCCGCGCTGTTCGTCACGGCGCTGCTGCTGGAGGTCCGCGGTAAGATGATCACGGTTCTCGGGTGTGGGATGGCGCTGGCGTTCCAGGCGGTGTTGGCAGGGGGCCCACCTTCGGGGTGGGCTGCGCTCTCCTCACATGTCCTGGCCGCGCAGCTGGTCACCCACTCCGTCCTCCTCGGCGGGCTGCTGCTGGGGTGCTGGGCCGTCCTCGGACGGGTGGAGACCCACATCTGACCCGCGGTGACGCCGGGTGGTCTCGGCGAGGATGCGTCGGGCCGCTGTGGTGGATCCGGGATCAGTCGGCAAAGTGATCCCATCCGGGCGCGTCGGCCTCGTACGGGCGGCCGTTGACAAGGACGGCCGGGTCACCGGCCCGGACACTGCCGACAACCGACCAGCCCGGCGGCAGCTCGACCCCGGCGGGGAACGTGGCGGCCAGTGCGTGATCCTCGCCCCCGGTGAGTAGCCAGTGCACCGGATCGACCCCGAGGGCGGCTCCCACATCGACCAGGCGCGGTGCCACCTCCGGCGGCCGCACATCGAGCACCACCCCGGACGCCTGGGCGATGTGCCCGAGGTCGGCCAGCAGCCCGTCCGATATGTCGATCATCGAGGTGGCCCCGGCGCAAGCCGCCTGCGGACCGGCCGCATACGGCGGCTCAGGCACCCGGTGCGCTCCGACCACCGCACCCGGCGAACGGAACCCGCGCCCCAGCACCGCCAGCCCGGCGGCCGCCCAGCCGATGCGCCCGCACAGCGCGACCACATCCCCGGACCGCGCGCCGCTCCGGGTCACCGGTTCCCGCCCCTCCAAGGATCCGAGCGCGGTCACCGAGAGCATCAACGTGGCCGACGCCGCCACGTCCCCCCCGACCACCCCGACCCCGGCCACGGCGGCCTCCGCCCACAACCCGTCGACCAACCCCTCCACCGTGTCCACCGAGATCGTCGCCGGGCAGGCCAACCCGACCAGCAGCGCCGTGGGCACCGCGCCCATCGCCGCAATGTCAGCCAGATTGGCTGCCGCGGCCTTGCGCCCCACCTGCTCCGGGGTGGACCAGTCGAACCGGAAATGCACCCGGTCGACGAGCACGTCGGTGCACGCGACCACTCGCCCGTCCGGCGCCGCCACCACGGCCGCGTCGTCGCCGGGTCCAAGCAGCGTGCCCGCGGTCTGCCGCCGCCCGGCCGTCACCCGGGCGATCAGGCCGAACTCCCCGAGCTGATCGAGGGTGCCGTCGCACTCACTCGGTGACGATGTGGGCAACGCGGCCACCTCCGGAGTAGGTTCGCACTCCTAATCTTCTTACCCCCGACCCCGAACACCCCCCGACCCGTTCAGCCAGATTAAGGGGCACACCGTGGTACAGGCATACATCCTCGTCCAGACGGAGGTGGGCAAGGCCGCTGCCGTCGCCTCCGCGATCGCCGACATTCGCGGGGTGACCTCCGCGGAGGACGTCACCGGCCCCTACGACGTCATCGTGCGCGCGGAAGCTACCGATGTCGACCAGCTCGGTCAGCTCGTCGTGGCCCAGGTGCAGAGCGTGCCCGGCATCACCCGCACGCTGACCTGCCCGGTGGTCCACCTCTCCGTGACCGCTGCACGTTGATGACCGCTGCACCCTGATCCATACTGCACCCTGATGAACGCTGAGTCGCGCCCCGCGGCCCCCGTCCTGATCGCCATCACACTGCCCGTGCTGCTCGCGGTCGCGGTGGCCGCCATTGCGATCACCGCGCGGGTGCGCGGGGTGAACGGCACAGGCGACATCGAACCCTCGCTGGCCACCGGTCCCCTCGCGGTCGTACCGATCGACGCTCCGGACGCCACCGGCGCGGAGTGCGTGGCCGTGCTCGCCGCGCTGCCGACAGCGTTGCCGGCGAACGACGGCCCGTTGCCACCGCGCCCCCTGGCCGAGCCGGCGCCGGATGGGGTACACGCGTGGGCAGCGGCGCCGCGACCGGTCGTGCTGCGCTGCGGGCTCCCCCGTCCAGCCGAACTCACGCCCACCGCAGCGCTCCTGGAGGTGGACGGGGTGCGCTGGCTGGAGCTCGACGACGGTGTCCCCCACCCGGTCGTCGTCACCTACGTGGCCGTCGACCGCCCGGTCTACGTCGTGCTCACCACCCCCATCGACGCCGGGAGCGGGCCGTTGCAGATGGTCTCCGAGGTCGTGCAGGCGGTGCTGCCGGCCACGCCCGTCACCGTCCGCTGACGCTCAGCGCAGCCCGCTGCCCCGAGCCAGCGCCGTCTCGACCAGGATCGTCAGCAGGGCGGGGTAGTCCAGACCGGTCACCGCCCATATCTTCGGGAACATCGAGATCGGGGTGAACCCGGGCATCGTGTTCACCTCGTTGACGGTCAGCTCGCCACCGGCGCCCACGAAGGAGTCGACCCGCGCGAGGCCCTGGCAGTCCAGCGCCCGGAACGCGGCCACGGCCATCTCCCCGAGTCGTTCCGCCACGGCGTCGTCGAGCTTGGCCGGGATGTCGAACTCGCACATGTCGTCGAGATACTTGGCCTCGAAGTCGTAGAATTCGGGAATCACTCCGGTCGATGTGGCGCCGACGATCCGGATCTCGGCGGGCACGCTGGCGCGCACCGATCCGTCCGGGAACTCCAGCACCCCGCACTCCACCTCGCGGCCGACGACCGCCGCCTCCACCAGCACCTTCGGGTCGTGCTCGCGAGCGGTGGCGATCGCGGTATCGAGCGCGGCCCAGTCGGTGACCCGGGTGATCCCGACCGACGAGCCGGCGCGCGCGGGTTTGACGAACACCGCAAGCCCGAGCCGTTCGCGTTGCTCGTCGCTGAGGGTCGCGGTGCCGGGCCGCAGCACGACCAGGTCCCCGCAGGGGATCCCGTCGGCGGCGAGCAACTTCTTGGTGAACTCCTTGTCCATCCCGGCGGCGCTGGCCAGCACACCCGCACCGACATAAGGCACCCCGGCCATCTCCAGCAGACCCTGGATCGTGCCGTCCTCGCCGAACGGGCCGTGCAGCACCGGGAACACCACGTCGACGCCGCTGAACACCTCCCCCGCCCGGTCCGGCCCGAGCATCACGAGCCCGCCGCGGGTCGGGTCGCCGAGCAGGGCAAGGGCAAGGGCGTGCCCGTCGACGGCCGGCAGCTCCCGGCCGCGGATCGTCAGCTCGCCTGGGTCGTCGGTGCCGAGCACCCACGCGCCGGTGCGGGCGATCCCGACGGGCACCACCTCGAAACGCTCCCGGTCCAGGTTCGACAGCACACTTCCGGCCGAGACGCAGGAGATGGCGTGTTCGCTGCTGCGGCCGCCGAAGACGACGGCCACCCGCACCTTGTTCCGGGTCATGGTCGTCTAGATTAGGCGGCCACCTGATCGCAGCGGCCGGGGCGGCAACTTGACTGAGCTAGACGCTTAGCTAACCATCTGCTCATGGTCGAGGTGGGGGTACACGAGGCGAAGGCTCTGGTCACCGCCGACCCTCAGATCGAGCGCTACGACGTCTCCGTCTGCTGTTGGCCGACAGGTGGTCGCCGGCTCGAAACCTGCTCGGGATCATCGAAGGAGCCATCGCTGCTCACCATCGACCAGAACGGGGACGACAAGCAACAGCGGGCCGGGGTCCTCGGCGTCCGCCTCGACGCCGTAGAGCATCGTCACGCCTTGGTCGATCAGGATCTGTGAGCTCACCAACAGGATCATCCGGTCGCGCAGGGACGATGGGGAACGCCAGAGCTCACCCCGCCGCACGCCGCTCCCCACCGCCACGCCACAGGTCGATCTCCTGCTCGTCGACCTCGGCGAGGCGCTCGTCAAGGCACGCCTGTTCGTCGGCATTCAGACGGGGCCGCTGAGATGCCCAAGCGTACTGTTTGACCAGACGCGAGATGTACGCCGAGAGCGACATGCCCTCAAGCTCGGCCGCGCGGCGGGCGAGCAGCAAGGAGCCGGCTTCGAAGCTCAGACTGACCTTTTCCGTAGATGCCACTTCGAGATCCTACTGCACAGTCATACCAGTTGGTGGCTTCAAGATTCGGCAGGTACGAGTGCGTTCTGCCGCAGCTCGCCGGGTACGCCGGCTTCGCTGAGTTGAAGCGGTCTGCGCGTGTTCCCCCGGGATCACCGCCCGCCCGCAGCGGGTCACTCGCCGCGCCCAGGCCGAGACGCTTGCCGGGAAAGCGCCGCGGTGCACTCGTTTCCCGCGGCACCGTTCACCGTGCCGTTCAGGGTCCTGTCACTCCTCGCCGGTTGTGGTGACCCGCTCCTCCAGCTTCACCGACAGCGGGGCGGGCGGGTTGACGGCGGCACTGACCGTGGTGTCGACTGTGCGCGAGCAGATCAGGCCGACGCTGACCTATCCATCTCAGCACCTGTACCCCCTTGAGGGCCGCGCGTTCCGCGCTGAAAATGTGGGGTGGTCGCCCGCCGACGCCGTTGCTCTGTGATCGTGGGAGGTCGTGTCTCAGCAGGGTGCTGAGGGCCGC
>Ga0136617_10000021_pt1 | contig 99590 bp, 105 predicted proteins | sample AntDrymUQ3222106_2_FD_129672 | JGI IMG/M metagenome (GOLD analysis project Ga0136617, IMG submission 129672) | Polar desert sand microbial communities from Dry Valleys, Antarctica - metaG UQ322 (21.06) | ecosystem: Environmental > Terrestrial > Soil > Desert | place: Antarctica: Dry Valley...
CGATGTCCTCGCGCGTGAAGCCGCCGGCGTAGTCCTCGTCGTCGATGTAGCGCGGCGACGGGCCGATCAACACGAGCCGGCCGAAGCGCTCGGGCTCGGCCACGGCGGCCAGCACGCCGATCATCGCGCTGACCGAGTGCCCGACGAACACCACGTCGGTCAGATCGAGCTCCCGGCAGATCTCCAGGACGTCGTCGGCGTAGCCCTGAAGCGAGGAGTACCGGTCGCGGTCGAAGGCCGACGCATCGGAGCCGCCGGCGCCGACGTGGTCGAAGAGGACGACGCGGTGGTCCCCGGCGAACTCCGGCCACACGAAACGCCACATGTTCTGGTCGCAGCCGAAGCCGTGGGCGAGGAGCATCGCCCGCCCGTCGCGCGGCCCGTGCTCGACGACGTTGTTGCGCTGCAGCGCCGACATGGACCCGACAGTCTGACGACCTTCAGTTCCAGGGCAAGTCGGAGCGCGTGCTCCAGTACTCCTCGCTGTCCTCCTCGAGCGCGGCGAGTCCGTCCAGCGTCGCGTCCGGCAGCCGCAGCTCCGCCGCCGCAAGGTTGCTCGCGAGCGCCTCGCGCGTCGCCACGCCGCTGAGCACGACGGCGACCCACGGCTGCGCGAGCACCGCCGCCAGCGCGACCGCATCCGTCGTCGCCCCGAGCTCGGCCGCCGCCCGCTCGAGCGCCGGATTGGGCACGCGCGGGGTGAGGCGGCCGTTGGCGAGCGCCTCCTTGACGATGACCGCCAGGCCCGCCTCGTGCGCGCGCCCGAGCGCCGCGCCCGCCGCGCGCTCGTGCAGGTTCCAGGTCGCCTGGATCGCGTCGAAGCAGCCGAGCGCGACGGCGCGGTCGATCGTCTCGGGCTGCGACGGGCCGCTGGCCGACACGCCGATCGCGACGCCGGTGGCGCGCAGGTCCCGCAGCTCCGTCAGCACGTCGTCGTTCTCGAGCACGCCGCTGTCGGGCGTCGCGGAGTGGATCTGGTAGAGCGCGAGGCGGTCGCCGAGCCGCGCGCGCGTCTCCGCGAGCTGCCGGCGCAGGGTGTCGGCGTCGTGGTGCTTGACTTCGGGCGGGTCGGCGGCGACCTCCCAGTCGGCGGTGTAGACGTAGCCCCACTTCGAGCCGACGACGACGTCCGCCGGCGCGCGCTCGTCGAGCCAGGCGCCGAGGAACTCCTCGGCCCGGCCGTAGGAGCGCGCCGCGTCCAGATAGCGGACCCCGCTCGCGTAGGCGGCGTCGAGCACCTCGCAGGCGCGCGCCCGCAGCGCGGCGACCGAGCGGTCCTCCCCCAGGTCCTCGCCGTGCCCGACGTTGAGGTAGCCGGGCCGGCCCAGCGACGCCAGGCCGAGGCCGATCGGCGCCGGCCCGAGGTCGATCATGGGCGGCTGCCCGCGCGGCGCTGCGCGGCGATCATCACCGGCGAGTTGGGCGCGCCGTAGCCGTCGTAGCCGCCGCGCCGCTCGAGCACCTCGAGGAACAGGCTCGTGCCCGTCATGGCGGTGTAGAAGTGCAGGAGCTCGCCGCCCCCGCTCGCGTCGTAGAGGATGCCGAGCTCGCGCATGGGCTCGATGATGCCTGATTCGAGCCCGGTCCTGGCGGCGAGGTCGTCGTAGTAGTTGCCGGGGATGGCGAGCAGTGGAGCGCCGCGGTCGCGCATCGCGCGGGCGGTGGCGTAGATGTCGGCGCAGGCGAACGCGACGTGCTGCTGCTCGGCGCCGCCGTTGCCGACCACCGGCACCTGCAGCGCGAAGCGCACGCTGCCGTCGGCGTTGCGGGCGGCGCGGCTGCGGACGAGCCCGTCCGGCGCGGCGAGCTCGGCGCCGTCCTCGAGCTCGAGCCCGAGTACGGAGCGGTAGAACAGCGCCGCCTCGTCGAAGGAGTCGAACGGCTGGGAGAGCGCGACGTGGTCGATGCCGGTGAGCTCCGCGCCGGCGTCCGGCCCGGGCGGGCCGGCCGTGAGGAAGTCGGCCACCCAGCTCTCGGCATCGCCGGCGTCGGTGCGGCAGAAGAAGACCGACGTCCCGTCGGGGGCGGCGATCGCCGACAGGTCGGCCTCGCCGCGCCCGCGGTCGCGCGGGAGCACCGGCGCGAGCAGCCGCTCGGCGCGGGCGGCGGACCGGATCGGGTCCGCGCTCTCGACCGCGATCGCGGCCACGCGCGGCCCGGGACCGGCCGCGACCTCGTGGTTGACGAGGATGCGGGTCGCGCCGTGGCGCCACAGCTGGACCGCCTTCGTGCGGTGCTGGCCGGCGTGCCGGAAGCCCATCGCGATCAGCAGCCGCTCGAGGCCCGCCGCCGCCTCGGGCGCCACCGCCAGCTCGGCGAACGCGTATCCCCGCAGGGCCGGGACAGCGGGCAGCGCGGAGACGTTCGCGGCCTCCTCGAGCAGGAGCAGCGAGCGCATCGCGTCGACCGCCATGCGCGCCGGGTCCGCCTAGCGGAAGACGTCGTTGAACACCTCGAGCGAGAGCGGGCCCTCGTAGCCGGCGGCCAGCACGTGACCGAGGAAGCCGGCGAGGTCGAAGCCGCCCTGCCCCGGGAAGCAGCGGTAGTGCCGGCTCCACTGCAGGACGTCCATGACGAGGTGCGGCGCGTCCGCGACCTGGAGGAAGAAGATCTTCTCGCCCGGGATGTCGCGGATCCCGGCGGGGTCGGCGCCGCGCGACAGGATGTGGAACGAGTCGAGGCAGGTGCCGAGGCTCGGATGGTCACCGGCCTCGACGAGCCTCCACGCGTGGTCGTAGTCGCGCACGTGCCGGCCCCACGCGAGCGCCTCATAGGCGATCCGGAGGCCGCGCGTCGCGGCGCGCTCGGCCAGCTCGCGCAGCTGCGCCGCCGCCAGCGCGTCGTCGTCGATCGCGTGCTCGGAGACGTTGGAGCACACCAGCACGAGGTCGGCGCCGAGCTGCTCCATGACCGCGAACTTCGCCGCCGCCCGCGCCAGGTTCGCCTCGAAGCGCTCTGGCGGCATCGCCTCGAAGTCGCGCAGCGGCTGGTACAGCGCGATCTCGAGCCCGAGCGCCTCGGCGCGCCGCCGGAGCTCCGGCGGCGCGTGGGGTGACGCGATCAGGTCCGGCTCGAACAGCTCGACCGCGTCGAAGCCCGCCGCCGCGGCGGCGGCGAGCTTGTCCTCGAGCGTGCCACTGAGACAGACCGTCGCGATCGATCGCCGCACCTCAGAACAGGTTCCCGAACTGGGCGATGCCGACGATCGTCGAGCAGACGCCCAGCAGCACGATCGCGGCGCCGATGATCGCGAGGCGGTAGCCGCGGAGCTTGAGCGGCTCGGGCAGGTAGCGGCGGTTGACGATCACGAGCAGGATCGAGTAGATGAACATGATGACGCCGCCGAGCACGGTCGAGATCGTCACCAGGGCGAGCGGCTGGTCGAAGCCGAGCGCGAGGATCGTCGTACCGAAGACGACCATCACCCACACGACCGTGAAATAGATGCGGCTCTCGGTCCAGCGGGCGCTGTTGGTCGTGTAGCTCACGCGGACGACGTCGGCGACCAGCCGCGAGACGTAGTCGACAATCCCGATCGCCGCGGCGAACAGGCTCACCGCGCCGATCACCAGGAACATCGTGCCGAACCAGTTCCCGACCCGGGAGTCGAGCTCGGCGGCCTCCAGCGAGATGAAGTCGAAGCCTCCCTCCTCGGGGAGGTCGGGGTTGCCGAACACGGTCGAGTAGGCGACCAGCGAGAAGACGATGATCGACAGCGCGGCGATGACCGCGAACGAGAAGAACTGCTCGAGGTTCGCCCGCTTCCACCACACCTGCCAGCGCGAGCGGTTCTGCTCGTCGTCGGGGAAGCGGTAGCACTGACCCGTCGGCGCCGCCTCCTCCTCGCCGGTGATCGGCGAGGTGATGCGCGGGGGCGTAGCGACCCATCCCGAAGCCCTTGTCGCGGATCCAGTTGCTCTGCACGAGGTTGTTGGCGCCGCCGGCGCCGGCCGCCGCCAGCGCGCCGACGAGGATCGCGAGGTCGACCTCGCCTGGGAACGCTCCGAAGCTCGTGACCACCTCGGAGGTGTCGCTGAAGGCCGTGCTGCTGATCGCGGCGAACAGCGCGACCACGATGAACACGAGGATCGCGCCGACCTTGAGGAACTCGAGCCGCTCGACGGTCTGGTAGACGACGGGCGAGGCGGTGAGGATGAGGCCGATCACGAACAGCAGCGCGACCGCGATCACGACCGGGTCGCCGCCGCCGAACGCGAACGTCGCGACGGTCGCCGCGCCGGTCGCCCAGCCCGGCCACGAGGTGGCGAGCAGCGCGAGCCCGACGATGATCAGCCCCCATGGCTTCCACAGCCGCTGGAAGCCGGTGATGGCGGTCTGCCCGGTCGCGAGCGTGTACCGCTCGATCTCCATGTTGATGAAGAACTGCATCGCCACGCCGACGACGGCAGCCCACAGGAACGCGAGCCCGGCCGTCGCGGCGATGTAAGGGAAGAGGATGTACTCGCCGCTGGCGACCCCCACGCCGACGAGGATCACGCTCGGGCCGATCAGCTTGCGCAGCGGCGCGGGCTCGGGCAGGTCCTTCTCGACGCTCTGGTCCGGCTCCGGCGGCGCCGGCTCGGTGGGTGCGGTCCTCGTTCCTGTTGCCATGGCTCCTCCTCTACGCCGCCTGGCTTGCGCCGGCGATCAGTTCGTCAACGTGTGCCAGCATCCGGTCGCGGTCCGGCCGCGCCCCGGTGAACAGCTCCAGCGATCCGGCCGCCTGCAGCGCGACCATGGCCGCGCCGTCCAGCGTCCGGCAGCCGCGCTCGCGCGCGTCCTTGAGCAGCTGGGTCTCGATCGGCATGTAGACGACCTCCGCGACCCAGAGCCGGGGATCGAGCAGCTCGGCGGGGACCGCCGTGCCCGGGTGGGCGTCCATGCCCGTGGGCGTCGCGTGGATCAGCCCGTCGGCGTCCGCGAGCAGCTCGCCGAGGGCCCCAATGTCGGCCGCGACGGCGCCGAGCGACTCGGCCAGTGCGTCGGCGCGCTCGCGCTCGACGTCGAGGATCGTCAGCTGCCGGGCGCCGAGCGCGAGGATCGCGTGGGCCACCGCCGCGCCGGCGCCAGCAGCACGACGCGGTCCGTGCCCGCGCCGGGCAGGCGGCGCTCGAAAGCCTCCTGGAAGCCGCTGGCGTCGGTGTTGTGGCCGATCCGCCGGCCGTCGCAAAACACGATCGTGTTGACCGCGCCGAGCGCCGCGGCCTCGGGCGAGAGCTCGTCGAGCTCGTCGAGCTCGTCGACGACGAGCTGCTTGCAGGGATGGGTGACGTTGAGGCCGCCCAAGCCGTCGGCGGCGGCCTCGCGGACGAGCGCGCCGACGGCGGACGCGGGCCGCCCGAGCTCGTCGAGATCGAGCAGGCGGTACTCGTAGTCGAAGCCGAGCCGCGACGCCTCGCGCTCGTGCAGGGCGGGGCTCAGCGAGCTGCCGATCCCTGCGCCGATCAAGCCGACGATCACCATCATCCTCCCCAGGATCGAACTAATGTACGAACTAGTACGTTAGTTCCCGGATCCGGTCACGTCAAACACCTACGATGCGCGCAATGGTCGAGAAGACACTCCAGCGCGACGCCGAGCGCACCCGGCGCGAGATCCTCGACGTCGCGACGCGCGAGTTCGCCGACCAGGGGTTCGCCGGCGCGCGCGTCGACGAGATCGCCGCCCGGACCCGCACGACCAAGCGGATGCTCTACTACTACTTCGGCAGCAAGGAGCGGCTGTTCATCGCCGTGCTCGAGCGTGCCTACGCGACGATCCGCGCCGCCGAGCAGACGATCGAGGTCGACCACCTCGGCCCCGCCGCCGCGATCCGCCGGCTGGCCGAGCTGACGTTCGACCACCACGAGTCGCACCCCGACTTCATCCGCCTCGTCAGCATCGAGAACATCCACCGCGCCGAGCACATCGCCGGCCACAGCGCCCTCGCCGGCCAGAACACCCCGGCCATCGAGCTGATCGAGCAGATCCTCGCCCGCGGCCGCCGCGACGGCAGCTTCGCGCGCGACATCGACGCCGTCGACCTGCACATGATGATCAGCGCGTTCTGCGTCTTCCGGATCGCCAACCGCCACACCTTCGGCGCCATCTTCGACCGCGATCTCACCGACGCCGCGCGCCGCGACGGCTACCGGCGGATGCTCGGCGACATGGTCGTCGAGTACCTTCGCGGCGAGCGTCAGGGAACATCCGCGCCATGACCGACATCCCACTGGCGCCGTTGCCCCCCGACATCGCCGCGAACGTCGAGCAGCTGGGCGCGAAGCAGGTCAACCTCTACCGCTGCCTCGCCCACGCCCCCGAGCTGCTGCGCGCGTGGATCAACTTCGCGTGGGCGCTGCGCGGGCACGAGACGACCGAGCGCCGGCTGCGCGAGCTGATGATCCTGCGCACCGCCGCACTGCACCACTCGCCGTACGAATGGCACCAGCACCGCCGCATGGCGCGCGAGGCCGGCGCCACCGACTTCGAGGTCGCCGAGCTCGAGATGTGGCGCACGTCGGCGTCCTTCAGCGACGCCGACCGCGCCGCGCTCGCGTTCACCGACGCGATCGTCGCAGGCGAGGTCCCGGCAGCGGTGACCGAGGAGCTGATGCGTCACTTCGACGCGGGCCAGCGCGTCGAGCTGACCGTCACCGCCGCGTTCTACTCGATGGTGCCGCGCGTGCTCGACGCGCTCGGCGTCCCGATCGAGGAGCCCGAGCCGGGGGACTAGATTCGGCTACGAAGGATCTCGCGGAGGCGCTGGGCCTCTGTGGTGGCGTGGTGCTTGAGGCGGTGGTCGGTGATGCGGACCGTGGGGAATCCCGCGTGGAGAAGGTCGGCGTCGCGGTCGCGGTCTTGCTCGAAGGCTCGGGTGGTGGTGTGGAACTGGCGGCTGTCGAGTTCGATGACGAGTCGTTGTTCTCGATAGACGGCGTCCACTTCGTGGCCGGCGATGATCTGGTTTCGCTCGGGGAGCGGCAGGTGGTGGCGCTTGAGGAAGCGGGTGAAGCGGTCCTCGAGGTGCGAGCGGGTGGCGCCCCGCTCGGGCGTCAGCTTTGAGGTGCGCCGGCCTGGATATCTGGTGAAGAGGGTGGTCAGCTCGGCGGGGGTGATGAGCCGTTGGACCTGGGCCTCGTTGACGGCTCGGGTGAGTTGTTTGGGGGTCAGGACGTCGGCGAGGTCGACCAAGGTGCGGGCGGGAGTGGTGACGTGGATGCCGTAGTGGGTGGTCGCGTCGATGTGGCGGGAGCGGTGGACGTGGATCTCCTTGAGCCGGTGCTGGGTCGGCGCCGTCACCTCCGTTGGCGTGTGCCACCAGGTGAGGATCCGCCATAGGGCTCCGGCCGAGCGGTGGCTCAGCGCAGCGTCTTCTCCGCAGGCGAGCACCGCCGCGATTGCCGTGGTGAGCGGTGACGGTGGGCGGTGACCCACGGCGTACACCCCGCGGTGAAGGAGGTGAAGACGCCCGACCTTGCGGCGATACGCGATCGCGGTGCGGTCCAGCCCGGCGGCGAGCAACTGCAACAGCGTGACCACTCCATGCTGGCGAGCCGCGATTTCGGCGATCAGAACGTCGGGTGTGCTCCCTCCGTGGGAATTATTGCGACCGAGGGAGCACACCCGGCCCACGATGGCGCCTCGCCCCGGCCGAACGGGGCGCCGCGGGCGCTTCGTCACACCCTCAATGTGCAGTTCGTCACAAAGCGAGCGACCGTTGCGTCTGAACACCGCCGCCCGCGCAGTGAGCCCCGCCGCCGAGCGGCAGCGGGGCCCGCCCACGTCACTCCGCCTGCTTGGCGCCCGGCTCCTCTTCCGCGGCTTCGTGCTCGCCGGCGTCCGCGTCCTGGTGCTCGATGTCGTGCACCACGGCGCCGGTCATGATCCCCACGACGTCGTGCATCGAGGTCTCCTTCGGGTCCACGATCGCCACGCGCTTGCCGAGCCGGTGGATGTGGATGCGGTCGGCGATCTCGAATACGTGCGGCATGTTGTGGCTGATCAGGATCACCGGCAGCCCGTTGTCGCGCACGCGCTTGATGAGCTCGAGCACCTGCGCCGACTCCTTCACGCCGAGCGCGGCGGTCGGCTCGTCCATGATCACGAGCTTGCGCGCCCACGCCGCGGCGCGCGCCACCGCGACGCCCTGGCGCTGGCCGCCCGAGAGCGTCTCCACCGCCTGGCTCATCGAGCGGATGCCGATCTGCAGCGCTTTCATCTGCTTGTCGGCCTCCTCCTGCATGCCCTTGTGGTCGATCATGCGGAACACGCTGCCCAGCGGGCCGTCGCGCCGCTTCTCGCGACCGAGGAACAGGTTGGTCGCGATGTCCAGCGCGGGCGCCACGGCGAGGTCCTGGTAGACCGTCTCGATGCCGGCCTTCCGTGCCTCGAGCGGGGACTTGAAGCTGACCTCCTCGCCGTCGAGGCTGACCGTGCCCGAGTCCGGAATCGTGGCGCCCGAGAGCACCTTGATCAGGCTCGACTTGCCGGCTCCGTTGTCCCCGATCACGGCGAGGATCTCGCCCGGATAGAGGTCGAAGTCGGCGCCGTCGATGGCCGTCACGTTCCCGTAGCTCTTGTGGATGTCGCGCGCCGACAGGATCGGCTCTCGGTTCTCTGTCGTGGTGCTCACGCGCGCTTCCTCGCGATCTGGTCGACGGACACGGCGACGATGACCAGGATGCCGGTGATGAGGATCTGGTAGGTCGACGCCACACCCATGAGGACGAGGCCGTTGCGCACCACGCCGATGATCAGCGCCCCGATCAGGGTGCCGATGATCGTGCCACGACCGCCGAACAGGCTCGTGCCGCCGAGCACCACTGCGGTGATGGCGTCGAGGTTGTCGGTGATACCTGCGTTCGGATCGCCGACGCCGGTCCGCGCGACCAGCAGCAGCGCCGCGATGCCGTAGATGATGCCCGCCACGACGTAGACCATCAGCAGCTGCTTGCGCACCGGGATGCCCATCAGGCGCGTGGCCTCCGGGTTGTCACCCAGCGCGTACACGCGCCGCCCCCACGTCGTCTGGGTCAGCACGAACCAGATGAACGCGAACAACGCGAGCGTCACCAGCGATCCGTAGGTCACCGCCGTGTCGCCGACCTTGAACGACTCCCCCAGCTTCGTCATGGCGGTGGGGAGCTGCGAGATCGTCTCATCCTTGGAGTAGATGTGCGTGAGCGCCGAGCAGATGCTGAACGTGCCCAGGGTCACGATGAACGGCGGCAGGCTCAGACCCACGACCAGCCCGCCGTTGACGAACCCGATCGCCGCGCAGGTCGCGACGCCGAGCAGGATCGCGATCAGCGGCGGCACGCCTGAGTCGGTGGCGAGCTTGGTCATGACGATTGAGCCGAGCGCCATCGCCGTGCCGCACGACAGGTCGATGCCCGCCGTGAGGATGATCAGCGTCTGGCCGATCGCCAGCGTCCCGACCACCATCACCTGCTGGATGATCAGCGAGAAGTTCGTCGGGTCGAGGAACTGATCCGACTGCGTGGTGAAGAAGATGCAGGCGAGCACCAGGGCGATCAGCGGGCCGAGCTGCGCGACCCGATCGCCCGAGACCTTCGGAGTTGCCTTCCCGCCGCTCCCGCCCTCGGGCGGTGCGGTACCGCCGCCCTCGGCGCCGCCGCCGGCGGTCTGTGCTTGTGGCTGAGTCATATGTGTGAGTCCTCTCTGCCAGGACGCGCGAAGACGGCCGGCCCGGGAGACCCGGGCCGGCCGCTCACTCGCACTAGCCCCAGCAGTTCTCCTCGCCGTAGGCCGCGTCCTTGGACTCGACGCCTTCGACCGGCTCGGCACTGATCAGCTCGACGCCGGTGTCGAGGTAGCCCGAGGGCTTCTCGCCGCCGCGCGCGGCCGCCGCGCCCTTCTCCACGCCCAGCGCCGCCATCTTCAGCGGGTACTGCTGCGAGGTCGCGTCGATGATCCCCGGCTTGATGCCGTTCTTGATCGCGTTGCAGCCGCCGTCGACGGACACGAGGATGAAGTCCTTCGGGTCCTTGCCGGCCGCCTTGAGCGCGGTCGCCCCACCGAACCCGGAGGGCTCGTTGATCGAGTAGATGATGTTGATGCCGCTGTCCTTCTGCAGCAGCGTCTCCATCGCCGCCTGGCCCTTGGCCTGGTCGCCGAGGGTGGGTGCGGCGCCGACGATCTGCGGGTCGCCCTCCTCGATGCCGAAGCCCTTCAGGAAGCCGTCGTGACGCAGCTGGCCGACCGAGATGCCGGGAGCGAGGTCGAGCATCGCGATCTTCGGCTTGATCTTCATCTCCTTGGCCTTCGCCGCCGCGTACTGCCCGATCAGCTCGCCGGCCTTGAGGTTGTCGGTGGCGAACAGCGCGTTGGCCGCGTCTTCCGGCTCGGTCGGCGTGTCGAGCGCGATCACGATCACGCCGGCGTCGCGCGCCTTCTTGATCGCCGGGACGATGGCCTTCGAGTCGGCGGGGACGTCGAGGATGACCTTGGCGCCCTGCGTCGTCATGTTCTCCATCGCCGTGACCTGGCTGGCGTTGTCGGTGTCCTGCTTGCCCGAGGCCGTGAGCAGCTTGACGTTGTCCTTCTTGGCCTGCGCCTGGGCGCCCTCCTTCATCTTCACGAAGAACGGGTTGGACTCGGTCTTGGTGATGAGGCCGATGATGACCTCCTCGTCCTTCTTGGCGGTGCCACCGCCGCCGCTCTCCTCGTCGTCCCCGCATGCCACGACGCCGACCGCGAGCGCCGTCACCGCGGCGAGCGCGGTGAGCTGCCTCGACCCGCGTCCAAAGCGCATTCGACCTTCCCTCATCTGGGCCCTCCTCCTCGTTTACTGCCTGACGCCCTCACTCGCCAGACAACGTTTTCAACATCCAGAAAGCTAACGGTGTGGCTACATGACGTCAAGGGTTGAGATCGTTTTCTTTGTTCCCTAGTATCCGCGTCATGGGGGTGGAGACCACCGAGCGGCGGCCCGGCCGCCGCCCGACCATGCGCGAGGTCGCGGCCGTCGCGGGCGTGAGCCTCAGCACGGTCTCGCGGGTCGTCAACGGCGGTGAGGGCGTGCGCGTGGACCTCGTCGTGCGCGTGCACGACGCGGTCGCGCTGCTGGGCTACCGCCACAACCTCACCGCAAGCACGCTGCGCCGCGCCGACCGCCAGTCGGCGAGCATCGGCCTGATCTTCGAGGACGTCTCGAACCCCTTCTTCGGCGTCGTGCACCGCGGCGTCGAGGACGCGGCCCGCGAGCGTGGCGTGCTCACGCTCGTCGGCAGCTCCGACGAGGAGCCCGACCGGGAGCGCGAGCTCGCGGCGGCGTTCAGCTCGCGCGGGGTCGACGGCATGATCGTCGCGACCGCCACGGAGGACTGCTCCTACCTGCTGCGCGACCGCGCGGCCGGGGTGGCACTGGCCTTCGTCGACCGGCCGCCGAAGTTCATCGACGCCGACACGGTGGTCTCCGACAACGCCGGCGGCGCCGAGGCCGCCGTCGCCCACCTGATCGCGGCGGGCCACCGCCGCATCGGCTTCCTCGGGGACCGCCCGGAGGTGCACACCGCCGCCGAGCGTCTGCGGGGCTACCGCGAGACCCTCGCGCAGCACGGGTTGAGTGAGGATCTCGACCTTGTCCGGCATCCGCGATTTCGTGGCGTCGACGCGTATGAGACCACATGCGCGCTCCTGAGCGGCAGCAATCCGCCCACGGCGCTGTTCGCGAGCCAGAACCTGATCTCGGCCGGCGTCGTCCGCGCCGTCCACGCGCTCGGCCTGCAGCACGAGATCGCGATGGTGAGCTTCGACGACATCCTGCTCGCCGACGTCCTCGATCCGGGCCTCACCGTGGTGGCGCAGGACCCGCTCAAGCTCGGGCGCACCGCGGCCGAGCTCGTGTTCTCGCGGCTCGACGGCTACGACGGGCCGACGCGGCATGTCGTCGTTCCGACGCAGCTGATCGAGCGCGGCTCGGGCGAGCTGCCGCCGCGCGGCGGCGGGTGAGAGGCTGTAGGCGGGATGGAGCGGCAAGTGGGCATCGGCGTGATCGGCATGGGCTGGATGGGGCGCGTGCACGCCTCGTCGTACCGCCGCGTGCTCGAGCACTTCCCCGACCTCGGGGTGCGCCCCCGACTCGTGATGGCCGCTGACGTTAGCGAGGAACGCCGCGCCCACGCCGAGCGCGTCGGCTTCGAGACGACGACGGACGACTGGCGCGCGGTGATCGACGACCCGCGCGTCGAGGTCGTCAACGTCACGCTGCCGAACGTCATGCACCGCGAGGTCGCGGTCGCCGCGCTCGAGGCGGGCAAGCACCTGTGGGTCGAGAAGCCGGTCGGGCGCGGGCTCGAGGACACCGCGGCGGTCGCCGCCGCCGCGCGGCGCGCCCGCGTGGTCACCGGCGTGGGCTTCTGCTACCGCTTCGCGCCCGCCGTCCAGCACGCCCGCGCGCTGATCGAGGCGGGCGAGATCGGAGAGGTCAACCACTACCGCGGGGTGTTTCTCGCCGACTACGCGAACCGGCCCGACGCCGCCGCGTCCTGGCGCTTCTCGCGCGCCCAGGCGGGCTCCGGCGCGCTCGGCGATCTGATGGCGCACGTCGTCGACATGACGCACCACCTGCTCGGGCCGATCGCGCGGCTCAGCGGCCGCACCGCGACGCGGATCCCGCGGCGCCCGCGGGCGTCGGCCGGGGGAACGCACTTCAGCCGTGTGCAGAGCGACGACCTCGTCGACGTCGACAACGAGGACTGGGCGGGCGCGCTGATCGAGCTCGGCGGCGGCACGGTCGGCTCGCTGGAGGCGAGCCGCGTGATCGTCGGCCCGCGCGTGCAGATGCGCTTCGAGGTCCACGGCACCCGCGGGGCGCTCTCCTGGGAGCTCGAGCGGATGAACGAGCTCGAGCGCTTCCAGCTCTCCGACAACGGCGGGGACGAGGGCTACACGACGGTCCTCGCCGGCGCGCAGCACCCCGACTTCGCCGCCTTCCAGCCTGGCGCGGGCGTGCCGATGGGCTACGACGACCTGCGCGTGCTGGAGGCCCGCACCTTCCTCGCCGCGGTCCGCGACGGCGAGCAGGGCGAGCCCGGCGTCGAGGAGATGCTCGCCTGCGCGCGCGTGCTCGACGCGATCGAGCGCTCCGCGGCGAGCGGTGCATGGGAGGCGGCGCAGTGATCAGCGTCGCCAACGCCCCGCTCAGCTACGGCGCGTTCGAGATGACCGTCGGCACCGACTTCGCGGTCCCCGACCCCGAGCGGGTGCTCGAGGCGATCGGCACCGCGGGCTACGCCGGCACCGACCTCGGCCCGCCCGGCTACCTCGGCGAGGGCGAGGTGCTGCGCGAGCGCCTCGAGTCCGAGGGGCTGGAGCTCGTCGGCGGCTTCGTGCCGATGCGCTTCTCCGAGTCCGACGCCTACGACGAGGACGCGGCCGCGCTGCACCACACGCTTGACCTGTTCGACGCCGCCGGCGCCGACGCCGCCCGGCCGGTGCTGTGCGACGCGGGCGGGCCGGAGCGCGTGGCCAACCCGGGGCGCGGCGGCGAGGATGCCGCCCTGGCGCTCGGCGACGCGCGCTGGCGGCTGCTCGCGGCCAACGTGCAGCGCGCCGCCGACACGGCGCTCGAACGTGGCTACGAGCCGGTCTTCCACCACCACACGTCGACCTACGTCGAGGGCCTTGCGGAGATCGAGCGCCTGCTCACCGACACCGACGTCCCGCTGCTGCTCGACTCCGGGCACCTCCTGGTGGCGGGCGGCGACCCGGTGATGGCGCTGCGCGACTGGCGCGAGCGCATCGGCGCGGTCCACATCAAGGACGTTCGGCTCGACGTGCTCGCGACGGTGAAGGCGGAGCGCGCCGACACGCTGACGGCGTGGCGGCGCGGCCTGTTCTGCGCGCTCGGGGTGGGCGACGTCGACCTCGGCGGCTTCTGCGCCGCGCTGACCGAGCAGGGCTACGACGGCTGGGTCGTGGTCGAGCAGGACCGCGTGCTCGACGACGCCGGTGACTTCGCCGGCGCGAGCGACGAGCAGGTGGCCAACCGCGAGTGGTTGAGCGAGCACGCCGGATGGTGAGCCTCGACGTCCTCACGATGGGCCGCATCAGCGTCGACGTCTACCCGCTCCAGACGGGCGTCTCGCTGCGCGAGGTCGAGCAGTTCGGCAAGTACCTCGGCGGCAGCCCCACCAACGTCGCGGTCGCCGCCGCGCGCCACGGCCGCTCCAGCGCGGTGATCACGCGCACGGGCGAGGACCCGTTCGGCGAGTACCTCCACGACGCGCTGCGCGGCTTCGGCGTGGATGACCGCTACGTCACCCCGGTGCCGGGCCTGAACACACCGGTGGCCTTCTGCGAGATCTTCCCGCCCGACCACTTCCCGCTCTACTTCTACCGCGAGCCCAAAGCGCCCGACATGGAGATCCGCGCCGACGAGCTCGACTACGACGCAATCCGCGCGGCGCGCGTGTTCTGGGTCACCGTCACCGGCCTGTCGGACGAGCCGAGCCGCGAGGCCACGCTGGCCGCGCTCGAGGCGCGCGCGAAGTCCGGCATCACCGTGCTCGACCTCGACTACCGGCCGATGTTCTGGTCCTCGCGCGAGCAGGCGCGGGAGTGGGTGGGGCGCGCGCTCGAGCACGTGACCGTCGCCGTCGGCAACCTCGACGAGACCGACACCGCGGTCGGGGAGGATGAGCCGCGCGCGGCGGCGCAGGCGCTGCGCGACCGCGGCGTCGAGCTCGCGATCGTCAAGCAGGGGCCCAAGGGCGTGCTCGCCGACGACGGCACGGCGGTGGTCGAGGTCCCGCCGGTGCCGGTCGAGGTGGTCAACGGGCTCGGCGCCGGCGACGCGTTCGGCGGTGCGCTCTGCCACGGTCTGCTGTCCGACTGGGACCTCGAGCGCCGGATGCGCTTCTGCAACGCCGCCGGCGCGCTCGTCGCGTCGCGGCTGGCCTGCGCCGACGCGATGCCCGACGAATCCGAGGTGGAGGCGCTGCTTGTACGCACTTGAGATCACGCCGGAGGACGCGGGCTGGGGCTTCTGCGGGCTGCGGATCCTGCCGCTCGGCGACGGGCTTTCGTTCGAGACCGGCGAGGACGAGCTGATCGTGCTCCCGCTCGAGGGCGGCGCCGAGGTCACCGTCGACGGCGAGTCGTTCACCCTGCAGGGCCGCACCGGCGTGTTCGACGGGCCGACGGACTTCGTCTACGTCCCGCGCGATGCCCGCGTCGAGATCAGCGGCGACGGCCGGGTCGCGCTGCCCTCGTCACGGGCGCGCAACCGGCTGGCGCCGAAGCGCGTCGAGGACGTGGCGGTCGAACTGCGCGGCGCCGGCCAGATGAGCCGCCGGATCAACAACTTCTGCGGGCCCGACACCGACTTCGCCGACCGCCTGATCGCGGTCGAGGTCATCACGCCGGGCGGCAACTGGTCCTCCTATCCGCCGCACAAGCACGACGAGGACATCCCCGGGGTCGAGACCGCGCTCGAGGAGATCTACTACTTCGAGGTCGCGGACGGCGGCTTTGCCTACCAGCGCGCCTACGGGCCGGAGATCGACATCCTGGAGGAAGTCCGCAGCGGCGACACCGTGCTGCTGCCCAGCGGCTACCACGGGCCGTCGATGGCCGCGCCCGGCTACGACCTCTACTACCTGAACGTGATGGCCGGGCCCGGCGAGCGGGCTTGGCGGTTCACCGACGATCCGGCCCATGCCTGGATCCGGGACACCTGGGAGGGCCAGGAGATCGATCCGCGGCTGAGGAGCGATGCATCATGAAACTCACGGTTGCCCAGGCGCTCGTGCGGTTCCTGGCGAGCCAGCACACCGAGCGCGACGGGGTCGAGCAGCGGCTGATCGCCGGCTGCTTCGGGATCTTCGGGCACGGCAACGTCGCGGGCGTCGGCCAGGCGCTGCTGGAGCAGCGCGAGGCGATGCCCTACGTGCTCGCGCGCAACGAGCAGGCGATGGTGCACGCTGCGGCGGGATACGCGCGGCAGAAGAACCGCCTGTCCACCTATGCCTGCACGGCGTCGGTCGGGCCCGGCTCCACGAACATGGTCACGGGCGCGGCGGCCGCGACCATCAACCGCCTGCCGGTGCTGCTGCTGCCGGGTGACATCTTCGCCACACGCGTCGCAAGCCCGGTGCTGCAGGAGCTCGAGGACCCGAGCTCGCTCGACGTCTCGGTCAACGACTGCTTCAAGCCGGTCTCGCGCTTCTGGGACCGCATCAACCGCCCGGAGCAGCTGATGGCGTCCGCGCTCGCCGCGATGCGGGTGCTCACCGACCCGGCCGAGACCGGCACGGTGACGCTCTCGCTGCCCATGGACGTCCAGGCGGAGGCGTTCGACTGGCCCGAGGAGTTCCTCGCCCGCCGTGTCTGGCATGTGCGCCGGCCGCCGGCGGAGCTCGAGCGGCTGGCCGCGGCGGCGGAGCTGCTGCGGGGGGCCCGCCGCCCGCTGATCGTCAGCGGCGGCGGGACGATCTACGCGGAGGCGACGGATGCGCTGCGCGAGCTGGCCGAGGCGACCGGTGTCCCAGTGGCCGAGACGCAGGCCGGCAAGGGCTCGCTGCCCTACGACCACCCTCGGTCGCTCGGCGCGATCGGCGCCACTGGCACCACCGCGGCAAACGCCATCGCCCGCGAGGCCGACGTGATCCTCGGCGTCGGTACGCGCTGGAGCGACTTCACCACCGCCTCGCGCAGCCTCTTCGCCGACCCCGGCGTGCGCTTCGTCAACCTCAACGTCGCCACGGTCGACGCCTTCAAGCACGCCGGGCTGCCGCTGGTGGCCGACGCGCGGGTCGGGCTCGAGGCGCTGCTCGGCGCGCTGGAGGGCTGGAGCGCCGACGCGGATCACACCGAGCGCGCCCGCAGCCTGGCCGCCGAGTGGGACGCGACCGTCGAGGCCGCGTATACGCTCGGCCACGCTCCGCTGCCGGCGCAGAGCGAGGTGCTCGGGGTCGTCAATCGCGTCAGCGGGCCGCGCGACGTCGTGGTGTGCGCCGCCGGCAGCATGCCGGGCGACCTGCACAAGCTGTGGCGCACGCGTGACCCGAAGGGCTACCACGTCGAGTACGGCTTCTCGTGCATGGGCTACGAGATCGCCGGAGGGCTCGGCGTCAAGCTGGCCGCGCCTGACCGCGAGGTCTACGTGCTGGTCGGCGACGGCTCGTTCCTGATGATGGCCCAGGAGATCGTCACCGCCGTGCAGGAGGAGATCAAGCTCACGATCGTGCTCGTCCAGAACCACGGCTTCGCGTCGATCGGCGCGCTCTCGGAGTCGCTCGGGTCGCAGCGCTTCGGCACCAGCTACCGCGGGCGCGACGGCGAGGTGCTGCCGGTCGACCTCGCGCTGGTGGCGGCCGGCCTCGGCGCCCAGGTGGACCGCACGAGCTCGATCGACGCGTTCGAGTCCGCCCTGCGCGAGGCGGCCGCCTCGTCGCGCGTCACGGTGGTCGAGATCCAGACCGACCCGCTGGTCGGCGCGCCCGACTCCGAGGCGTGGTGGGACGTCCCGGTCGCCGAAGTGGCCGCGCTGGACTCCACGCGCACGGCGCGCGAGACCTACGACGAGAACAAGCGCACGCAGCGCCACTACGTGACATGAGCGTCGGGGTCGGCGTCATCGGCGCGGGGATGATGGGCGCGGCCCACGTCACCACGCTTACCACCGGCGTGCCCGGTGCGCACGTCGCCGCCGTCTCCGACGCCGATCCGCAGCGCGCGGCCGCGGCCGCCGGCGCGGGCGGCGGGCGGGCGATCGCCGACCCGCTCGAGCTGATCGCCGACCCGGCCGTCGACGCCGTCGTGGTCGCCTCCTTCGATACGACCCACGAGGCGTTCGTGCTCGCGTGCATCGCCGCGGGCAAGCCGGTCCTGTGCGAGAAGCCGCTCGCCACGAGCGCCGACGCCTGCCTGCGCGTGATCGACGCCGAGCTGACGGCCGGCCGGCGGCTCGTGACCCTCGGCTTCATGCGCCGCTTCGACCCCGCCTACGAGGCGATCAAGGCGCAGCTCGACGACGACGGCGGCGTCGGCGCGATCCTGCTGGTCCACTGCGCCCATCGCAACGCCGTCGCCCCGCCGTTCTACACGTCCGAGATGCTGATCACGAGCTCCGCCGTCCACGAGATCGACATCACGCGCTGGCTCCTGGGCGAGGACATCGTCGCCGCGACGGTCCACGTGCCACGGCCGACCCGCCAGGCTCCCGACGGCCTCCGAGACCCGCAGCTCGTGTTGCTCGAGACCGCGAGCGGCGTCCTGATCGACGTCGAGCTGTTCGTCAACGCCCGCTACGGCTACGACATCCGCTGCGAGCTCGTGGGCGAGACCGGGACGCTGCGGCTCGACGAGCAGGTCGCCCCGGACTTCCGCGCCCGCTTCGCGACCGCCTACCGCCGCGAGCTCGACGCGTGGGTGCGCGGGCTCGGCGACGGCCCCAGCGCGTGGGACGGCTACGCGGCCAACGCGGTGGCCGACGCATGCCTCGAGTCGCTGGCCTCGGGCAGCCGCGCGGCGGTGGAGCTGGTGGTCCGGCCCGCGCTCTACGCCTGATCCGGACGAACGGCACTGCGCTGGGTGGGAAGTGAGTCCGAGCCGCGGAGGCGACGAATGTCGTCTTAACCGCGGTATGCGCGGCTAAGACGACATTCGTGGTCCCGGCGGCTCCGAACCCACTCCTACCCAGCCGCAGTTGACGATTTTGGGTGTCACAAGCGTGTTACAATCTCCCCCGGTTCGGTGGTTACTCTCGCCGTTCCACCCTCCCCAGAAGCACCTCCCCAGGAAGGAACCTGACATGGCTCGAATCGTCGCTGCCATCTCGCGCGCGCTGCGCGTGGACACCACCACCGAGAACGTGCATTTCCACGGCGGGTCGCATGGCCCGTACGTGTGCGAGAACCCGCGCTGCAGCTCGCCGGGCCTCGACGCGTAGACCTCTGAGATAGTCCAGGGCCATGGCGGTCCTGGACTCCTTCCGGCTCGACGGCAAAGTCGCTGTCGTCACCGGCGGCAACCGCGGGCTCGGCGAGGCGTACGCCCGCGCGCTCGGCGAGGCCGGCGCGCGGGTGGCGATCGCCGCGCGCGACCAGGCGCTCTCCGAGTCCGTGGCGGGCGGGCTCGGCGCGCTGGCGGTCACGACCGACGTCAGCGATCCAGCCTCCGTCCGGGCCATGCTCGAGACGGTGACCGCCGAGCTCGGCCCGGTCGACGTGCTCGTCAACAACGCCGGCGTCTGTTACCACCGTCCCGCGCTCGAGGTGCCCGACGACGAGTGGCGCTCGGTCTGGGACGTCAACGTCGACGGGGTCTGGCACTGCTGCCGCGCGGTCGGCGCCCAGATGGTGCAGCGCGGCACCGGGACGATCATCAACGTCGGCTCGATCTCGGCCGAGATCGTCAACCGGCCGCAGTGGCAGCCGGCCTACAACGCCTCCAAGGCGGCCGTGCACCAGCTCACCAAGTCGCTCGCGGCCGAGTGGGCGCCGCACGGTGTGCGCGTCAACGCGCTCGCTCCCGGCTACGTGAAGACGGAGATGGCGCCTGTCGACGACCCGCGCTTCCGCCCCCGCTGGATCGAGGACGCGCCGATGCAGCGCGCCGCCTCACCGGAGGAGATCGCCCCCTCGGTCGTCTACCTCGCGAGCGCGGCGTCGAGCTTCATGACCGGCTCGGTCCTCGTCGTCGACGGGGGCTACACGCTCCACTAGATGACTGCGGACATGCCGCCGTCGACGTAGAGGATCTGGCCGTTGACGAAGTCCGAGGCGGGCGAGGCGAGGAACAGCAGCGCGCCGACGAGCTCCTCCGGCCTGCCCCAGCGCGCCGCGGGCGCGCGCCGCCGCAGGTAGGCGTTGAACTCCTCGTCCGCGACCAGCGGGCTGGTCAGCTCCGTCTCGATGTAGCCGGGGCCGATCGCGTTCACCTGCACGCCCGCCGATCCCCAGTCGGCGCACATCCCGCGCGTCAGCATCTTCAGGCCGCCCTTGCTGGCGGCGTAGGGCGCCGTTCCCGCCCGCGCCAGCTCGGACTGCAGCGAGGCGACGTTGACGATCTTGCCGTGGCCGCGCTCGACCATCCCGCGCGCGACCGCCCGGGCGACCAGGAACGCGCTGGTGAGGTTCGTCTCGATGATGCGCCGCCACTCGGCCTCGGGGAAGTCCAGGATCGGCGCCCGGTGCTGGACGCCGGCGTTGTTGACGAGGATGTCGAGCGGGCCCAGCTCCGCCTCGACGGCCGCGACGCCGGCCTCGACGGCGTCGGCGTCGGTCACGTCGAACGCCGCATGATGCACGCGGCCGCCGGCGCCGGCCAGCTCCGCCGCCGCCTGCTCCAGCGTCGCGGTGTCGCGCCCGTGCAGCGCGACCGAGCAGCCCGCCTCGACCAGGCCCTGCGCAAGCGCACGGCCGATCCCGCGGCTGGAGCCGGTGACGAGCGCCGTGCGCCCGCGGATGTCGAACAGGCCGTGTGTCATGCGGCGGCGATGAGCACCTTCGCCGACGCGTCGGCGTCCAGCGCGGTCCGCATCGCCTCGGGGGCGTCCCCGACCTCGAAGCGGTGCGAGACCATGTCCGCCAGGCCGGCCGCCGCGTGGTGGCGGGCGAGCAGCGCCAGCGTGCCCTCGTAGACGAGCAGGTCCTCGCCGCCGATGCCGAGCATGGTGAGATTGCGGCCGCACAGGACGGCGGGGTTGAACGTCTCCTCCCCCATGTCCACGAACGCGCCGACCTCGATCACGAGGCCGCCGTCGCGCACCATCTCCACCGCCTGCGCGAACGAGCCGGGGAAGCCGGTGGCGTTTACGACCACGTCGACGCCCTCGCCGGCGGTGAGGTCGAGCACCTCCGCGGCGACGGCGGGCTCTGCGCCTGCGAGCCGCGCGGCCAGCTCGAGCCGCCGGCGCGACGGATCGACGACGATGATCCGCCCGGCGCCCATCAGCGCCGCCTTGATGGCATGCGCCAGCCCGAGCGCCCCGACCCCGAGCACGGCCACCGAGGCGCCGGGCCGGAAGCCGGCCGGGCTCGGCAGGCGGGCGGCGCGCTCGAGGCTGTGGGTGACCGCGAAGATCTCGGTCAGCACCGCGACGTCGTCCGGCAGCCCGTCGGGCACGCGGAAGACCGCAGTGCGCGGCTTGAGGTAGAGGTACTCCGCCCAGCCGCCGAACAGGTGAGGCGCATCGCTGCTCGTCAGCGAGTTGCCGTAGTTCTCGAGCCGGCGGCAGAGGTAGTAGGGGAAGCCGCGGGCGCACATGTGGCATTCGCCGCAGGCGCGGTTGGGCGCCGGCACCACGCGGTCGCCCTCCGCCAGCGGTGACCCGTCGCGGGCGCGCGGTCCGCCGGCGCCGACGGCGGCCACCACGCCGACGTTCTCGTGCCCCTGGATGATCGGGTACGGCGTCGAGCGCGCCTTGTCGGTGCCCGCGTACTGCTCGGTCTCGCCGCGGAAGGTGTGCTTGTCGGTGCCGCAGATCCCTGATGCCAGCATCCGCAGCAGCACGGCGCCCGGTTCAAGCTCGTCCGGGTAGGGATAGGACCGGACCTCGAGCTGCTCGGGGCCGAGCAGGGTCGCCGCTCGAACGGAGGCCATCGCCGCCGACGCTACCGCACCGGCACGTAGACTCGGCTCGTGCTACGTAGCCGCCCGCTCGCGGTCGCCGTCGCGCTGCTGAGCGCATCGCTCGCGAGCGCGAGCGCGACCGCCGCGACGCGGCTGACCGCGGCCAACTCGATCCCGTTCGAGTTCGGCATCGCCGGCAAGCAGACGTTCGAGGGTACGGACTGCGGCGGGACCGCAACGTTCACGCGCACCGTGCCGCCGGGCTCGTACGGCATCAAGGTGGCCGAGCCCAAGGTCGGCGAGCGCGACAAGCTGGGCGCGACCCGGGTGACCGCCGTGACGATCGCGGGGAACGTGGTGACCGTGTCGATCGTCGGCGACAGCCCGCTGATCTGCGACCCGGCCCAGAGCGGCGTCCCGCCGGGCGAGCGGATCCATTGGCGGGCGGTCTACGACGTCCAGGTCGAGCACACGCGGCGCGTCCAGGCGACGCTTCGGATCTTCTATGAGAGCTACGTCTTCGGCGCGAAGTGGAAGCTGCGGCCGCGCACCGTCCAGGACACCCGCCGTGGCGGAGGCCGCTTCGGTGCGCGGGTGACCGGCATCCGGTGGAAGCGGTTCGGCGGCAAGAAAGCCGTCGGCTCCGGCACGCTGCGCCTGGACTACTGTCGCCGCGGCGAGAACTGCCCCGGCAACGGCAAGCGGATCCGAGTGGTCGCGAGCAAGCCGGGCTTCTGCAGTGACTCGGGCAAGATCGAGTACCTGCGGCTCGCGGGCTCGTACCGCAAGCTCGCGCAGTTCGGCGGCCGGCTCACCTGCTCGGGCTAGGCGCTTCGACGTCGTTCGGCTCGTCCGTCTCGTCGGTCTCGACCGACTGCGGCTCGAGCGCCGCCAGCTTGCGGGCATCCTTCTTGGCCTGCTTGCGCAACCGCTTGTCGCGCACCGCGGCCTCGCGGTTCATCTTGGCCATCGTGGTCTTCTTCTTGGAGCTGGAGGCCATGCCATCCCTTCGTTGGGAGCGGGTCAGGCGAGGACGGCGGCTCCCGCGACCGTCTCCGCGTCGAACAGCCGGCCGATCTCAGCCTCCGAGAGTCCTAGCACGTCGGCGAGGATCTCCTCGCTGTGCTCGCCCAAGATGGGCGCTCGGCGGGCGGGCAGCCGGCCGGCGGCGGAGAGGTCCAGCGGCGTCGCCGGGACGAGGTAGGAGCCGATCCCCGGCTGCTCCAGGGTGGTGAACATCGGGTTGCGCTCGGACGCCCTCGGGTCCTCCTCCACGAGCTGGCGGAACGTCTGGTACGGACCCCAGGAAACGCCTGTCCCCGCGAAAGCGGCGCGGATCTCGTCGAGGCTGCGGGCCTCGAACCAGGGCCGCAGGACGGCGGCGATCAGGTCGCGCGCGCCGAAGCGCCCGTCCTCGGAGGAGACGTCGTGGCCGGTGACGCCCTCGAGGCTCTGGAAGGCGGCCGCCGTCCCGGTCACCTCGACCAGCGCGGTCCACTGGCGGCCGGTCAGCGCGACGACCATCACCCTGCGGCCGTCGCTGGTGCCGAAGTCGTGGCCGAAGGCGCCGTAGAGGTAGTTACCGTCGCGCGCCGCGTCCTGACCGCCGACCTGGACCTCCGCGATCCGGCCGAGGTTGCCGACCATCGCGAAGGCGACATCGGACAGCGCGAGCCGGATCATCTGGCCTTCGCCGCTGCGCGTGCGCTGGCGCTCGGCGGCCAGGATGCCGGTCGCGGCGAGGCCGCCCATGATCGCGTCCCACGCCGGCAGGACGGAGTTGAGCGGACCGGCGAGGTCGCGCGGGCCGGTCGCCCATGGGAAGCCGGTGGCCGGGTTGACGGTGTAGTCGACCTCGGACGAGCCGTCCGGGTTGCCCGCCAGCGCGCACATGATCAGGTCGGCGCGGCGCTCGCGCAGTGCCTCGTAGGCAAGCCAGCCGCGGGCGGGGAAGTTGGTCAGCAGGATGCCGCCACCGGGCCCGGGAGCGCCCACGAGCGCCGCCACGAGCTCGCGGCCCGCGGGCGAGCGCAGGTCGACCTGGATCGAGCGCTTGCCCTTGTTGAGGCCGGCCCAGAACAGCGACCCGCCCGAGGGCGCGAGCGGCCAGCGATTGGCGTCGAGGCCGCCGCCGATCTGGTCGAAGCGGATGACGTCGGCGCCGAGTTGGGCCAGCGTCATGCCGCCGAGCGGTGCGGCCACGAAGGCGGAGCCCTCGATCACCCGCAGGTCGGCCAGCGGCTGGACCACGCCGTTCACGCGAGCACCGCGACGAAGCGCCAGTCGAGCACGTCCGCCTCCTCCCCGCCGCCGGCCCGGGCGGCGCTGACGCGCGAGCGCAGGTGCAGGAGGCCGCCGCCCGCCGGCAGCGGCTCGCGGCGCTCGAGCTCGATCCGCGAGCGCAGTGTGTCGCCCTCGAACACCGGCGCCGTGTGGTCGGCCGCGTGCCAGCCGAGGATCGTGACCATGGCCGGCAGCGCCCGCGCGGCCTGCCCGGCGGCGAGCCCGATCGCGTGGCCGCCGTAGACGAGCCGCCGGCCGTCGCCGGTCGAGGTCGCGTCGAGGTGGGCCATGGCGACGTTGAGCGTGAGCCGCGCGAGTGCGGGCGCGGTGTCGACCACATCACCGCCCTCGACCTCGGACCCCCAGCCCTCGGGCACGGCGTCGAAGTGCGGCCCGGGCACCGCGGCACCGTAGGCGGCGAGGTCCAATCCGTCCGCCGCCGCGCGCAGGGGCTCGGCCTCGAGGTCGGCCGCGCCGCCGACCTCGTCGCCCGCCGCCCCGGTCGGCGCGTCCTGCAGCGGCAGCATGGCGCAGCGCGTGAAGTCGAGCACGGGACGCTCGTGCTGGTCGACGGTGCGGATCCGCAGCAGCGCGAGCCCGGTCGGCCGGCGCCCCTGCTTGACCTGGTTCTCACGGCGCGCGACGACCTCGGTCGTGGTGCGCAGCGTGTCGCCCACTCGCACCGCCCGCCGCAGCAGCAGCCCGCGGTAGAACAGGTTCGCGACGACACGGCCGGTCGCCACCGTCGACTGGCCGATCGCGGTGTCCCACACCAGCGCCGGATGGGCCACCGGGAGCCCCTCGCCGACGGTCGCGGCGCCCAGCGTGCGGTCGAGCGCAAGGCGCAGGCGGTCGCCCGTGATCGCCTGGTGCAGCGCCGCGTGGCCCTCGGTGAGCGTGAGCGCGGGAGCGGCGGTGAACACGGTCCCGACCGGCAGGTCCTCGAACCACGGGGGCGCGGGCGGCGACTCGGCGGCCAGGGTCAACGTCCCGTCCCCGGGCTCGCCGGCGCGCGTCGCCTGATGTCCGTGGCCGCCGTGACGCTCATCGGCTGCCCCCAGCTCGCGCCAGGACCCGCCGAGCCGACAGCGCGAGCGCCTCGTCGAGCATCTGGCCATCCACGGCGACGGCGCCCGCCCCGTCGGCCGCCGCGCGGTCGAGCGCGGCGAGCACCTCGCGCGCGCCGGCGACCTCCTCGTCGGTGGGCGTGAACGCCTCGCGCAGGGTGTCGAGCTGAGCGGGGTGGATCGCCCACTTGCCGTCGTAGCCGAGGGTGCGGGCGTGCAGCACACCTGCGCGGAAGGCGTCGTCGTCGCGCGTGGCGAGGTGCGGTCCGTCGATCGCCTGGATGCCCGCGGCGCGCGCGGCGACGAGCACGCTCTCCTGCGCGTAGCGCCAGTCCTGCGGTTCGGCGCCGCCGAGCCGGCCCAGCGACGCCGCGAGGTCGGCGTAGCCGAGCACCAACCCGTCCAGCCGCTCCGACGCGCGCGCGATCTCGGAGACCGCCGCCAGGCCCGCCGCGGTCTCGATCAGCGCGAGCAGCCGGATCGGCGTCGTGCGCCCGGCGGCGGCCTCGGCGCCGGCGAGCAGCCGGTCGGCAAAGGCGAGGTCTCCGGCGTGCTCGACCTTCGGCAGCACGGCCGTCACCATCTCGCGGCCGCTCGCCGCCAGCGCGGCGAGGTCGAGGTGGCACCACGGGGAGCAGATCGCGTTCACCCGCACCGCCACCGACTCCGCGGCCCAGTCGCCGTCGAGCGCCGCCGCCACCGCGGCGCGCGCCTCGTCCTTCGCAGCGGGTACGACCGCGTCCTCAAGGTCCAGGACGACCTCGTCGGCGGCGAGCGTCGCGCCCTTCGCGAGCTTCGCCGCCGGCGCCGCGGGGACGACGAGACATGCGCGGCGGCGGCTCATGGACTGAGTATCACGCGAGCGGCGGGATCCAGTCGCCGTGCGCCTCCAGGAGCGCGTCCACGAGCAGGGAGGTCTCCTCCAGCGTGAGCTCCGCGGCGGTGTGCGGGTCGAGCATCGCCGCGTGGTAGACGGGCTCGCGCCGCCCGCTGAGCGCCGCCTCGACGGTCAGTCCCTGGACGTTGACGTTCGTCTCGATCAGTGCGGCCAGGTGCCGCGGGAGCGAGCCGACCGGCCGGGGCTCGATCCCGCGCGCAGACGCCACGCACGGGACCTCCACGCAGCAGTCGGCGGGGAGGTTGTCGATCAGCAGCCCGCCGCCGGCGGTGTTCGGGACGTTCGCATTGAAGGTGAACGGCTCGCCGGTCTCGCAGGCGTTGACGATGTCCGCGCCGTACTCGACGCTCGCCTCGACCTCGAGCGGCCGGTCGTCGCCCTCGTCGCGGACCGTCTCCCACTCCGCGAGGTACGCCTCACAGCGCCGCGGATACTCGTCGAGGGGGATGTTGAAGCGCTCGATCAGCTCCGGACGCCCGCGCTTGATGAACCACGGGACGTACTCGGCGAGATGCTCGGAGGACTCCGTCACGAACGAGCCGAAGTGGCGCAGCAGCTCGTAGCGCACGCGATTGTGCGCCGGGACCCGGCCCTCGTCGACGATCCGGCGCAGCGCCGGATAGAGGTCCTCGCCGCCGCGCTCGAGACGGAGGAAGAAGGCGAGGTGGTTGATGCCCGCCACGTGGTACTCGAGCTCGGCCGGCGGGAGGCCGAGGTCGCCCGCAAGCTCGGCCGCCGTGTGCTGCACCGAGTGGCAGAGGCCGACGGTCCGGATCGGGCTCGCCTCGGCGACGGCCCAGCAGAGCATCGCCATAGGGTTGACGTAGTTGAGCAGCAGCGCCTCGGGACAGAGCTCCTCCATGTCCCGGCAGACGTCCAGCAGCACGGGGATCGTGCGCAGTGCGCGCATGATCCCGCCGACGCCCAGCGTGTCGCCGATCGTCTGGCGCAGCCCGAAGCCCGTGGGCACCTCGAAGTCCACCACCGTCGCCGGGCGGTAGCCGCCGACCTGGAACGAGGTGACGACGTAGTCGGCCCCGGCCAGCGCCGCGCGGCGATCGAGCGTGGCCTCGATCGCCGCCCCCGCGCCCACGCGCCCGGCGACCCTGCGCGTGATCGCCTCAGCCGTCCGCAGGCGCTCGGCGTCGACGTCCATCAGCGCGAGCGTCGCCGAGTCCGCCAGCGCCGGGAACCCGAGGATGTCCCCGACCAGCGTCTGGGTGAACTGGGTCGAGCCCGCGCCGATGAACGCGATCTTCGCCATCGTCCTACTGCCGGCGCAGCGCGATCCCGGTGAGCGCCTCGCGCATGACGCGCTCGGCCACGAGCGCTGAATAGTCGTCGGTGCCGACGCGCGTCGGGATGACCTCGACGACGTCGAGGCCGACGAGCTCGAGCTCGGTGGCCACGGTGCGGACGGCGAGCAGGAGGTCGACGGCGGTCATCCCGCCCGGCTCCGGCGTGCCCGTGCCCGGGACGAAGGCGGGGTCGAGCACGTCGACGTCGACGGTCAGGTAGGTGGGGCCCGGGCCGACCGCCGCGATCGCGCGCCGCGCCACCTCGCGGATGCCGAGGTCGCGGACGTCGTGCATGAACAGGCTCGTGATCCCGCGCTCGGCCTGCCACGCGAACTCCGCCTCGCCGGGCCAGTAGCCGCGCAGGCCGATCTGGGCGTAGCGGCGGGCGTCCACGTGGCCCGCCTCGACGATGCGGCGCATGAAGGTGCCGTGCGAGAACTCGACGCCGAAGACCTCCTCGCCGGTGTCGGTGTGGGTGTCGAAGTGCACGAGCCCGACCGGCCCGTGCACGGCAGTGCACGCGCGCACCGACGGCTCGGTGATCGAGTGGTCGCCGCCGAGCACGAGCGGGACGACCCCGGCGGCGAGCACCTCGCCCACCGTCGCCTCGATCGCCGCGTGCGCGCCCACCGGGTCGGCCGGGACCACCGGCGCATCGCCGAAGTCGACCACCCGCAGCTCGGCGAACGCGTCGAGCTTGACCTCGAGGTGCGGGCCGGGCGGGGCGCTCGCCGCCCGGATCGCGCGCGGCGCGAGGCGCGTGCCCGGGCGGTCGGAGACCAGATCGTCCATCGGCGCGCCCACCACCGCGACGTCGAAGCCGGCGAGCTCCGCGGGGTCCTCGGTGTAGGGCACGCCGGCGAACGTGAGCAGCCCCATGTAGTCGGGCTTCTCGCCGTACTGCCGCCAGCGCGCCTGCGGGTCGATCATGCTGAGCGCGATCCTACGAGGTAGGGTCGCGGCGTGGACGGGGAGATCCTGGCGGCCGTCGCGGCCGAGGCGCCGGCGATGACCGAGCTGCTGACCGAGCTCGTGGCCGCGCGCACGCTGCTCGGCGACGAGGCGGCCGGGCAGGCCGTGATGCGGCGGGCGTTCGCCGATATGGTGCTCAAGCCGTTCGAGGTTCCGCTGGACGGGGCGGCGCTCGAGCGCCACCCGGCCGGGGCGCCCTACGGCTGGGACGTCGCCGGCAAGGCCAACGTGCTCGCGGACTGGAATCCCGCCGGCGCCTCCGACGGCCGCTCGCTGATCCTCAACGGTCACATCGACATCGTGAGCCCCGCGCCCGTGTCGCTCTGGACCAGCGACCCCTACGGCGCGCGCGTCGACGACGAGTGGATGTACGGACGCGGCGCCGGTGACATGAAGTCGGGGCTGGTGGCGATGATCGGCGCCGTCCGTGGCCTGCAGCGGCTCGGCCTCGCGCCGCGCGCGCGGGTGCAGCTCCAGTCGGTCGTCGAGGAGGAGTGCACGGGCAACGGCGCGCTCGCCTGCGTGCTGGCCGGGCACACCGCCGACGCCGCGATCCTCACCGAGCCGACGGGCGGCGCGATCTGGAACGCGCAGGTCGGCGTGCTGTGGTTCCAGCTGCACGTCCTGGGCGCGCCCGCCCATGCCATGGAGGCGAGCGAGGGCGCCAACGCGATCGAGGCCTCCTTCGCGGTGATCAGGGCCCTGCGGGACCTGGAGGCCGAGCTCAACGCAGCGCCCCCGGCGCCGTTCGACGCGCACCCCCACCCCATCCACCTCAACGTCGGGATGATCCGCGGCGGCGACTGGCCCTCGACGGTCGCCGGCGAGTGCGTGACGCACTGCCGCCTCGCGCTCTACCCCGGCGAGCGCGTCGAGGCCCTCAGGGAGCGAGTCGAGCAGACCGTCGCGGCGGTCGCGGCGAGCGATCCCGTCCTCAGCGGCCATCGCGTCGAGGTGCGCTACGAGGGCTTTCAGTGCGAGGGCTACGAGCTCGCGCCCGACGCGCCGCTCATCACCGCCCTGGCCGCCGCGAGCGCGCGCGTGACGGGCGCGAGCCCGGCGCTGTTCGCGTCCACGGCGACGACGGACGCGCGGACGTTCGAGCTCTACGGCGACACGCCCGCGGTCTGCTTCGGGGCGCTCGCGGAGAACCTGCACGGCGTCGACGAGCGGGTCCATCTGCCGTCCATCACGCCGACCGCGCAGGCGATCGCGCTGTTCATCGCGGACTGGTGCGGCGTCAGCGCCCGGCCCGGCTGAGGGCGGCGGCGGCGATCAGCGCGACGCAGTCGTCGAGCGGGATCGCGGTCGAGTCAAGCACGAGGTGGCAGACGCCAGACTCACGCAGGTCGACCCCGTAGAGCGTCTCGATGTAGGAGCGGCGGAAGCGGTCGATACGGCTGCGCCGGCGCTCCGCGGTCGGCCGGTCGACGCCCTCGATCTCCATTGCCTGCCGCACCCGCGCCTCCTCCGGGCCGTCGAGCAGGACATGCAGCGCGCGCTCGTCGTCGTGCAGGATCACGGCCGCGCCACGGCCCAGGATCACGCCGCGGCCGGCGGCGGCGAGCTCATGGATCTCGCGCTCGATCTCGAGCCGCAGCGCCTGGTCGGGCAGCAGCTCCTCGAGCGTCATGCCGGCCGGCGTGCCCCACGCGACGGCGAGCGAGGCGATCCGCGACAGCAGGCGCCCGGGTCCCGAGCCGCCCGACTCGTCGCATGCGCGCGCCTCCTCGCCCGGGCCGACCACGTCCGGCGCGGGCGGGCGGCCGAGGAAGGGCACGCCGAGCCGCTCCGCCAGCGCCGGGGCGATCCGGCTGCCGCCCGCGCCGTAGGAGGCGGAGATCGTGACGAGCGTCATCGCGCGAGCCTCCAGCGCTGCCGCGGGCCGGCCGCGCGCTGGGCGGCCAGCGCGCCCACCGCGCAGAGCGCCATGACGACGCCCATCGGCACCGCCGAGTCCGGGCCTGCCACGCCGACGAGCGGCGCCGCGATCGCGCCCACCGTGAACTGGATGACGCCGAGCAGCGCCGACGCCGTCCCCGCCACGGCCGCGTGCTCGGCGAGCGCCAGGGCCGTGGCGTTGGGCAGCACGAAGGACAGGCTCGAGACGATGACGAACATCGGGGCCAGCACCGCCCAGACGGAGAGCCCGCCGACGGAGACGACCACCAGCAGCGTCAGCGCGCTCGCCGCCACGAAGCCCAGCGCGCGCCGCAGCAGCCGCGTCGGCCCGACGCGCTCGACGATGCGCGCGTTGACCTGGCTCGCAGCGATGAGGCCGAGGCCGTTCAACGCGAACGTGAGGCTATAGAGCTGCGGTGACAGTCCGTAGATCCGCTGGAAGACGAACGACGAGCCCGAGATGTAGGCGAACAGCGCGCCGAACGTCAGGCCCCCCGCGAGCGCATAGCCGACGAACGAGCGGTCGCGGAGCAGCCCCGCCATCGTCTGCACGGTCCGCCGCAGCCCGCTGGTGCTGCGCCGCTCCTTGGGCAGCGTCTCGCGCAGGCCCACCGTCGCGAGCAGCGCGATCAGCGCGGACAGGATCGCGAGCGAGAGGAAGATGCCGTTCCACGACGTCACCGCGAGCAGCTGCCCGCCCAGGACCGGGGCGAGGATCGGCGCCAGCCCGGTGACCAGCATCAGCGACGAGAACAGCCGCACCGCGGCCGCACCGGAGTGCAGGTCGCGGACGACCGCGCGCGAGATCACGATCCCGCCGGCGCCGGCCAGCCCCTGGACGAAGCGCAGGGCGATCAGGGCGCCGACGCTGGTGGCCGCCGCGCACAGGAGCGACGCGGCCGCGTAGGTCAGGAGCGCCGCGATCAGGGGCACCCGCCGGCCGAACCGGTCGCTCAGCGGGCCGATCACGAGCTGCCCGAGCGCGAGCCCCGCGACGCAGGCCGTGAGCGTGAGCTGGACCTGCGACGCGCCGGTGTCGAGCGCCCGCGTGATCTCCGGGAACGCCGGCAGGTACATGTCGATCGAGAGCGGGCCGATCGCATTGATGGCCCCGAGCACGACGACGAGCCGGACGGTCCCCGGCCCCAGCGGGGCCCCGGCGCGATTCTCCGCGGGCACCCCGGCAGCCTACGAGCCGCTAAGCGGTCGGCTCGATCTGCTCGCGCAGCTTCCCGAGCCCGAGGCGCATGCGCCCCTTGACGGTGCCGGGCGGCAGCGACAACCTCGTGGCGATCTCCATGTGGCTCAGCTCGCCGTAATAGGCGAGCGCGATGACCTCGGCCTGTGCGTCCGGCAGCTGCCGTAGGTGCTCGCGCAGCGCGTCCGCCTCACTGCGATCGATCAGGTCGTCCTCGAGCGAGCCGCCCGCCGGATCGGGAGCATCGTGCTCGGAGTGGGCGAAGCGAGGGCGCTGGACGGCCGCCTCGCGACGGAGGGAGTCGACGGCCCGGTTGCGGACGAGCGTCATCAGCCAACTGCGCACCGAACCCGCCTCGGTGTCAAAGCTCGCCCGGCTCCTCCAGGCCGAGAGGAATCCCTCCTGCATGGCGTCCTCGGCACGGCCGTGGTCGTAGCAGACAGATCTCGCCACGCGCCACGCGAGCTGGGCGTGGCGGTCATAGAGCATCCCGAACGCGGCGGCGTCGTCCCCCTGCGCGCTGCGCATGAGCTCCTCGTCGGTCGTCATGTGGCGGTGGGCACGTGGGCCCCTCCGTGCTAGTGGGTCGTCCTGCGACCCGATCGCCACACCCCGCTCCGTCCGGCCGGCTCCCGAAGGGTCCGCCGAGTCGGCGCTTGGCACGGTTGAGAATCACGCCGCGGACGGCCTCGTCGGCTGCCCGCCTCGCCTCTGCATAGGACTTTCGATAATCAGGATACCTCCAACGCTAAATCTCACTCTAGGCCGCGGCCGCGTCGACCGGGCGCAGCTCCTCCGCGTAGGAGACCGACTCGCGACGCAGGGTGCCGTCGGGCGCGACCGTGTAGGCGCCCATACGCCACAGCGGAGGCGAGTAGGCATGGATGGACACCGCCGGCCCGCCGGCGTCCAGGCACATGCGGTGCACGTGCGACGCGTCGAACTCGAACGTCGCGCCTGCGCCATGGCGGAGCCGGCGCGGCGGGCCGCCGACCACGAGGCGCTCCTCGGTCAGCTCGCCCTCGACGACCGCGACCGCGCCGCGCGAGACGTCATGGTCGTGGAAGCCCGTGTCGTTGCCGTCGGTCCAGGTGATCACCCAGACGTCGACGTGATCGTCGCGCCACAGCTGCTCGAAGTGACGCTCCGGCGTGCCGTGGCGAACCAGGCCCTGCCACTGCTCCGGCTCGGCGGCGATGCGGGCGACCAGGGCGCGCAGCTCGCCGCAGTCGAGGTCACGGTTCATACGGCCATCTCCATGCTCATGGCGCCGAGGAGGCGCGTCGGGTTGCGCTCGCGCAGCGCGGCCCACACCGCGTCGCCGAGCGAGAGGTCAGGGGCGGCGACGACGGGACGGTCGGAGCCGAACACGAGCTGGTCGACGCCGATCTCGCGCAGCACAGCGTCGACGGCCCGCAGCCCGTAGGACGAGACGTCGAGGAACACGCCGGTGTCGCGCACGACCTCGCCTCCGCGGGCGAGCAGCCGCTCGCGGTGCAGGGGCGCGAGGCCGGCGAGCATCACGAAGCACACGCGCAGGCGCGGGTGCGCGGGCCGGCCCCAGACGGCGAAGGCGTACCAGGCGATCTGCATCGCGGCGACGTAGTCGGTGAGCGGGGCCCACCAGCGGGGCGCGCCGGCCGGCGCCGGCGCCGGCACGCGCCCGGGGTGGATCAGCAGCGGGGCGTCGCGGCGCTCAAGCGTCGCGAGCACCGGGCCGAGGTGCTGGTAGCCGGCCGGGCCGGCGAGCGCGTCGGCAGCCACGCAGGCGCCGGCGAACCCGCGATCCAGGAGGCCCGCGAGCGCCCCGGGGTCGGGTGCGTCCAGGCCGACTGCCGCCCACGCACGGAACGGCGCCGGCAGCGCAGCGACGCCGTCGTGATACGCCGCGAGCAGCGGCTCGGCCTCGGCGGCGGGCAGCGCCTCGATGCCGAGCGGGACCGACGGCGCGATCAGCGCACACGCGAGCCCGTCGGCGCCGACGAGCGCCGCGCGTTTGTCGGGGTCGTGGTCGGCAAGGTCGACCGCGGCCTCAGGCTCGCCGAGCAGCCGCAGCGTCCAGCCGCCGGCGCCGCGCACGAGCCTCGGCGGGTCGCGGCGCTCGGCCAGGGCGCGCAGCAGCGGCTCGGGCCAGAGGTGTTGGTGGATGTCGACGGCGCGGAACACGGTGATGCGGTTCAGTGAATCGGTTCACATAGTATCCCTCACGTGTCAAAACCGCACTACCCTTTGTGAATGGAACGGCGTCGCGTCACGATCCGGGAGTTGGCCGAGCACACCGGCCTGTCGCCCGCCGCGGTGAGCTACGCGCTGCGCGGCATGCAGGTCTCGGCGGCGACCGAGGAGCGGGTGCGCGAGGCGGCGAAGGAGCTCGGCTACGAGGCCGACCCGATCGCCCGTGCGCTCGCCGGCGGCTCGACCGCGGTCGTCGGGCTGCTGGTCGGCAGCCTCGCCGACTTCTGGAACCAGGAGCTCGTGCGCGCCGTCCAGCGCGAGCTCTACGGTACCGCCCGCAGCACGCTCGTCGCCGACGCCGACGGCGAGCCCGCGCGCGAGCTCGAGCTCGCCCAGCGCCTCGTCGCCCAGCGCGTCGACGGGCTCGTGGTCCTCCCGATCGGCCCGGCCAGCGGCGGCTGGGCGTCGATCGCGCGCCAGGTGGCGACGGTCACGATCGGCGACGCGCTGCCCGGCGTCGAGCCCGCCGGCGAGGTGATCTTCGACAACGAGCGCGGCGTCGAGCAGAGCCTGCAGCACTTCAGCGACCTCGGCCACCGCCGCGTCACCGTGCTCTCGTGGGCGGTCGAGACCTCGCCCGGGCGCCAGGCCGAGCGCGTGGTCGCCCCCACCGCGGAGGCGCTCGGGCTCGAGTGCCGGGTCGTGCCGTGCGCCTACTCGCTCAACGGCTCACGGCCGCTCGCGCTCGAGCTGCTCGCCGGCGACGACCGCCCGACCGCGGTCCTCTGCATGTCCGACTCGATCGCCTACGGCGTCTACGCGGCGTGCGCCGAGCTCGAGCTGTCGATCCCGGGCGACGTGGCCGTCGCGGGCTTCGGCGACCATCCGATCTCCCAGCTGCTCTCGCCGCCGCTCACCTCGACGGTCTGGGACGTCGAGCGCGCCGCGGAGAAGGCCACCGGCTTCCTGCTCGAGGCGATCAGCGCCGAGGGCCCGCAGGCGACGCTGCGCGACGTGATCGCGCCGGTGCTCGTGGCGCGCCGCTCGACCGGCTGAGGCCTGACGTGGTGTGATTCGCCGCATGACCTTGAGCTTCGGCGTCACCGTCCTCCCCGACCCTCCCTACCAGCGCTTCGTCGAGCTGCTGGCACTCGCCGAGCACCACGGCTTCGAGTACGGCTGGACCTACGACTCGCACGTGCTGTGGCAGGACTCGATCCCGACGCTCGCGCTCGCCGCGGCCGCGACAGAGCGGATCCGGCTCGGCCACATGGTCACGAACCCGGGCACGCGCGACCCCACGGTCGTGGCGAGCGCCTACGCGACGCTGCAGGACATCTCCGAGGGCCGGATGGTGATGGGGATCGGGCGCGGCGACTCGGCACGCCGCGTCGTCAATCAGAAGCCCGTCCCGGTCGCCCGCTTCGAGGAGACGCTGCGGATGATCAAGCCGTTCATGAACGGCGAGAAGGTGCCCTGGAACGACATCGAGATCGAGCTCGCGTGGGCGCGCCGGGACCTGCCCGAGATCGCGATGCACGTCGCGGGCTACGGGCCGCGCGTGCTGAGCGTGGCGGGGCGCGTGGGCGACGGCGTGATCATCCAGCTCGCCGACCCGGACATCATCCAGTGGACGATGGGGACCGCGCGCAAGGCGGCCGAGGAGGCGGGCCGCGACCCGGCCGCGCTCAAGTGCATCGTCTGCGCGCCGAGCCACATCTCCGCCGACCTGGCGGCCGCGCGCGACCAGGTGCGCTGGTTCCCGGCCATGGTCTCCAACCACGTCAGGGACCTGATCGCCCGCTACGGCGCCGACGGCTCGGTCGTGCCGCAGGCGCTGACGGACTACGTCCCGTCCGAGACGAACTACGACTACGGCGAGCACTCGCGCACGGGCGCGAAGCACGGCGCGTTCGTCAGCGACGAGATCTGCGACCGCTTCTGCGTGCTCGGCGCACCGGAGCAGGCGATCGAGAAGCTGGAGCTGCTCGAGTCGATCGGGGTCGACCAGTTCAACGTCTACCTCATGACGGAGGGGCAGGAGGCGACGCTCGAGACCTACGGCCGTGAGATCATCCCGCGCTTCGCCGGCGTGTCAGGAGGTACAGCATGAGAACCCTCGTCCGCGGCGGCACGGTCGTGTCCGCCACCAACGCGACGGCCGCCGACGTGCTGATCGACGGCGAGCAGATCCTCGCGGTGGGCGACGTCGGCGAGGTCGACGCCGAGGTCGTCGACGCGACCGGCTGCTACGTCCTGCCGGGGCTGATCGACAACCACACCCATATGGCGATGCCGTTCGGCGGCACGCGCTCGATCGACGACTACGACACCGGCACGCGCGCGGCCGCGGCCGGCGGCACGACCTGCATCGTCGACTTCGTCATCCAGCAGGAGGGCGGCGGCCTGCAGTCCTCGCTGGATGAGTGGCAGGCGCGCGCGGCCGGCGCCGCGCACGTCGACTACGGTTTCCACGTGGCGATCACGCAGGCGGACGAGGGCACGTTCGCCGACATGGAGTCGATGGTCGAGCAGGGCATCGCGACGTTCAAGGTCTTCCTCGCCTACAAGGGCGTGCTGATGGTCACGGACGACCTGTTCCTGCGCGTGCTCGAGACGACGCGCGACCTCGGCGCGCTGACGATGGTGCACTGCGAGAACGGCTGGGCGATCGACGTGCTGGTCGAGCGCGCGCTCGCGGCCGGGCAGACCGCCCCGATGTACCACGCGCAGACCCGCCCGGAGCTCCTCGAGGCCGAGGCGACCTCGCGCTCGGTCCGGCTCGCCGAGCTCGCCGGCGCCGGCGTCTACATCGTGCACGTGACCTGCGGGCTGGCGGCAGACGAGATCGCGGCCGGCCAGGCGCGTGGGGTGGCGGTCTCCGGCGAGACCTGCCTGCAGTACCTGACCAACACGGTCGACGACCTCGCGCGCCCGGACTTCGAGGGCGCCCGCTACGTCTGCTCACCGCCGCTGCGCGAGGCGCACAACCAGCCGCTGCTGTGGCGTGCGCTGCGCCGCGGCGTGCTCGAGAGCGTGTCGACCGATCACTGCCCCTTCGACAGCGAGCAGAAGGCGCTCGGCCGCGACGACTTCTCGAAGATTCCCAACGGGCTCGCGCTGATCCAGCACCGGCTCGTGAAGCTGTGGGACCTCGGCGTCGCCGGCGGGCGCATCACGCCGTCGGAGCTCGTCGACCTCACCTCGACGGCGATCGCGCGGCGCTTCGGCCTCGCCCGCAAGGGCGCGATCGCGCCGGGGATGGACGCCGACCTCGTGGTCTTCGATCCCGCGACCCCGTTCGCGTTCTCGACCCGGACCTCGCACATGAACGTCGACTACGACCTGTTCGAGGGCGAGACGTCGTCGGGCAGCGTGCGCCACACGTTCTGCCGGGGCGCGATGGTCTACGACCGGGGGGAGATCCTCACGTCGCCCGGCCACGGCCGCTTCGTCCCGCGCTCGCTCGGCGCGACGGCCACCCTCGCGTCGTGATGGATGCGGACCGCGTCATCGCGGACCTGCGCGAGCTGGCGGAGCTGACCGGCGGGCCGGACGGCGCCCGCCGCGTGTGCTGGACCGACGAGTGGGTCAAGGCGCGCGAGCTGGTGCGCTCCAAGCTCGAGGAGCTGCCGGTCGAGATCACGACCGACGCGGCGGGAAACGTCTGGGCGGACCTGGCGGGCGAGCAGGAGGGCTTCGTGATCGTCGGCTCGCACGTCGACTCCGTCCCGGCGGGCGGCTGGCTCGACGGCGCGCTCGGCCTCTTCGCGGCCCTCGAGGTGCTGCGCGCGCACGCCGAGGAGGAGCGACCGGTCGGGCTGCGCTTCGTCGACTGGGCCGACGAGGAGGGCGCGCGCTTCGGCCGCAGCCTGTTCGGCTCGTCCGCCTGCGCCGGGACGCTCGAGATCGACGCGGTCCGCGACCTCGAGGATCGCGACGGCGAGCGGCTCGAAGACGTCGTCGGCCGTCACGACGTCGACCTCGCGAAGGTGCACGAGTCGGGCGCGCAGCTGCGGGGAGCGCGCGCGTACCTCGAGCTGCACATCGAGCAGGGCCCGGTGCTCGAGCGCCAGGGCGAGCCGGCCGCGGCGGTGCTCGGAACCTTCGGGGTCGAGCGCCGCGTCGCGGTCTTCACCGGGCGGGCGGCGCACGCCGGCGCCACGCCCATGGACCTCCGCCAGGACTCCTTCCTCGCCGCGGCCCAGGCCGCGCTGGCGATCCGCGAGGTCGGTGTCCGGCACGAGGGCGGTGTCTGCACGGTGGGCGGCGCAACGAGCGAGCCCGGCGTCGTGACGGCGATCGCGGGGAAGACGGAGATGCTCCTCGACCAGCGCCACCTCGACGCCGGCGAGCTCGCCGCGATGCTGGCCGAGGCCGACGCTGCCTGCGAGCAGGCGGCGGCCGACCACGGCTGCGAGGTCGAGCTGCGCCAGCTGTGGGCGATCCCGCCGATTCTGTTCGACGACCGGCTCATCGCGTTGGCGAAGGAGGCGGTCGTCGCGGCCGGGGGCAAGGACACGGCGCTCCCGAGCGGGCCGCTCCACGACGCCGCCGAGATGGCGCGGCTGATCCCGACCGTGATGCTCTTCTCCCAGTCCTCGCCGCCGGTGTCGCACACTCCGGAGGAGGATTCGAAGGAGGAGGACCTGCGCGTCGCGATCGAGGCCTACGGCGCCACGGTCGACGCCACGCTGGCCGCCGCCGCGGACGGCGATCTGCCGCCGCGGGAGTGAGCCTGCCGGCGTCCCGGCCAGCGCACCGCCCGCTCGTCGGCACGCGCGTGCGCCTCGAGCCGCTCGATCCCGAGCGCCACGCCGGCGACCTGCTCGCCGCCGCGCAAGGCGACCCGCGGCTCTGGCACTACCTGCCTTACGGCCCGTTCGCCGGCGAGGCGGAGCTGCGGGGCTGGCTCGCAGACCGCGCGACCTCCCCCGACCCACTGTTCCTCGCCGTCGTGGACACGGCGACGGGGCGGGCCGCGGGCGTCGTCTCCTACCTGCGCATCGAGCCCGAGCACGGCTGCATCGAGATCGGCCACATCTGGTTCGGCGCCGCCCTGCAGCGGACGCCGGCGACGACGGAGGGGATCTACCTGCTCGCCCGCCACGCCTTCGACGACCTCGGCCACCGCCGGCTCGAGTGGAAGTGCGACGCCGCGAACGCCCGCTCACGCCGGGCGGCCGAGCGCTTCGGGTTCACGTTCGAAGGCGTCTTCCGCCAGCACATGATCGTCAAGGGGCGCAACCGCGACACCGCCTGGTTCTCGCTGCTCGACGGCGAATGGCCGGCCGCGCGCGCGGCGTTCGAGGCGTGGCTGGCGCCCGCCAACTTCGACGCCGACGGGCGCCAGCGAAGCTCGCTGGCGGCGCTGCGTTGAAGGTCCGCGACGAGGGGTAGGTCTGGGGTGGCTGTGCTGCTGGAAACGCGGACCACCATGCCGACCGAGCTCTCGTTGTCGCTCTCACCCGTGCCGTCCTCCGGCGCGGTCGCGCGCGCGGCGATCCGCGAGCGGTTCGCCGGCGCGCTCCGCCGCACCACCTTCGCGGACCTCGAGCTCGTGGTGTCCGAGCTCGTCACGAACGCCGTCGAGCACGGTCGCGGCACCATCCAGGTCGAGGTCGAGCAGCTCGAGGGGGAGATCCGCGGCTTGGTGTCCGACCGCGGTGACGGCTTCTCCTACGAGCTGCGTGAGCTCGGCGGCACCGCCGACCGGGGGCGGGGGCTGGCGATCGTCGACGCCCTCGTCACGCGCTGGGGCATCCGCCACGGCAGCACGCAGGTCTGGTTCGCGATCACCCTGCGCGGACGGTGAGTTGAGCCTCAGATCGGGTAGTGGCGAGCCCCTTCCTGGACGGTCATCCAGCGCAGCTCGGTGAACTCCTCGAGCGCCGCCCGGCCGCCGAAGCGCCCCCAGCCGCTGGCCTTGACGCCACCGAACGGCATCTGCGGCTCGTCGTGCACGGTCGAGGAGTTGACGTGGCAGATGCCGCTCTCGATCCGGCGCGCAACCGCCATCGCGGCGTCCGCGTCGGCGCCGAACACGGCGGCGGAAAGGCCGTAGTCGGTGTCATTGGCGACGCGCACCGCCTCGTCGGGCCCGTCCACGCCGACGATCGACACGACCGGGCCGAAGGACTCCTCTCCGTAGATGCGCATCTCCGGCGTCACGCCCGCAAGCACGGTCGGCGTGACGAGGTTGCCGTCTGAGTCGCCGCCGGAGAGCACCTCGGCACCCTGCTCGCGCGCGTCCTCGATCAGCTCGACGATCCGCTCGCGCGCGCCGTCGCTGATCACGGGTCCGATCATCGTGCCCTGGTCGCGCGGGTCCCCGACCGTGAGCTTTGCCGCTCGCTCGGCCAGCTTCGCGCCGAGCTCGTCCGCGACCGAGCGGTCGGCGACGATCCGCTCCGTCGACATGCAGATCTGGCCGGAGTTCATGAACGCGCCGAAGCTCGCCGCGTCGGCCGCGGCGTCGAGGTCGGCGTCGGCGAGCACGACCTGCGGCGCCTTGCCGCCCAGCTCGAGCAGGCACTTCGTGAGGTGCTCGGCGCACTTCATCGCGATGATCCGGCCGACCTTCGTCGAGCCGGTGAAGTTGACGCGTCGCACCGCGGGATGGGCGATCAGCTCGTCGACCACCTCGGGCGCGTCCTCGGGCGCGTGGATGATCAGGTTGACCGCGCCGGCCGGCAGCCCGGCGTCGACGAGCGCCGCGACCACCGCCGCGTGCGTGCGCGGGCACTGCTCCGACGCCTTCAAAACGACGGTGTTGCCGTAGGCCAGCGGCGTCGCGATCGCGCGTGTGGAGAGGATCACCGGCGCGTTCCAGGGCGCCATCCCGACCACCACGCCGGCGGGCTGGCGGACGCCCATGGCCAGCGAGCCCGGCACATCGGACGGGATCACCTCGCCGACGACCGAGTACGTCTGCGCCGCGGCCTCGCGCAGCATCCGCGCCGCTAGGTCGCAGTTGAACATCCCCCATCCGAACGTCCCGCCGACCTCCTCGGTCATGATCGCGGCGATGTCGGGCGCGCGCTCCATCAGCAGGTCGGCCGCAGCGCTGAGCAGCTTGCGGCGCCCACCCGGCGACGTGCCCGACCACTCCGGGAACGCGTCGCGCGCCGCCTCGACCGCACGCGCCGCGTCCTCGCGCCCGGCCGCCGCCGCGACCGTCACGGCGTGTCCGGTGAGCGGGTCCGCCCACTCGAACGTGGCGCCGCCGGACGCCTCCACCCACTCGCCGCCGATCAGCAGCCGCTGCTGCTCGAGATCAACTGTCGTCATCCGCTCCTCCTCATGTGTCAGGGCGCAAAGCTCTCGTCGGGCTCGACCACGACCTCGAGCACGAGTGGTTCTCCCCGGCCGGCCAGGCTCGGAAGCGCGGCATCGAGCGCGCGCAGCATCCCGGCGTGGTCCTCCACGCGCTCGGCCTGGCAGCCGAGGGCGCGGGCGAGGCCCGCGACCTCGACGGCCTCGAAGGGCGGCCACGGCGGCACGCCGCCGGCCGTCTCAGCGAGCCGGTCCATGACCGCGTAGCGGCCGTTGGCGAGGATCACGAACAGCACGCCGGCGCCGTAGTGCGCCGCGCTCCACAGCGCCTGGATCGTGTAGAGCGCCGAGCCGTCGCCGACCACCGCGACCACGGGACGGTCGGGCCGCGCCATGCGCAGGCCGGTCGCGGCCGGGAGGGCGAAGCCGAGCCCGCCCATGGCGGCGCTGAGGAAGCCGAGGTTCGCGCGCGCCGGCACGCGCCGATGCAGCTCGGGCCGGCTCGAAGGTGTCTCCTCGATCACGATCGCGTCGGGCGGCAGGCGCTCCGCGAGCGCCGCGAGCAGGTGAGCGGCGCGCAGCGGCGCGCCCGCGTCCGGAGGTAGCGGCGGCTCGGGCCGCCACGGCGCGCTCGCCGCCGCGGGCTCGCGCTCCGGGACCTCCTCGGCGAGCCGCTCGCACGCGCGCGCCACCGGCCCGACGAGCGCGAGCTCGACCGGGCTGCGGTGCGCCTCGGCGGGATCCGCGGTCAGCACGGCCAGCCGCGTGCCGTCCTCCACCAGCGCGCCCGCCTCGTAGGGGTACTGGCGGAAGGCGGGCGCGCCGACGGCCAGCACCACGTCGTGGGCCGCCAGCGTCGCGCGCAGCCGCGAGCGCGCGGACGGGAGGTGGCCGGCGAACAGCGGGTGGTCCTGCGGGAAGCCGGCGCGCGCCCCGAACGGCTCCTGCCAGACCGGGCAGCCGAGCCGCTCGGCCAGCGCGACCAGCGCCTGCCACGAACGCGCGTCGTCGGCGCCCGCGCCGACGACGAGCGCCGGGGAGTGCGCGTCGCCGAGCAGGCCCGCCAGCTCCGCGATCGCGCCGGGGGCGATCTCGGCGGACCGGTGCACGCGCGCAGGGGTGAGCGAACGGGCGCTCGGCTCGGCCGGCGCGGACCAGTCGTCCATCGGCACGATCACGAGCGCGGGACCGCGCGCGGCCGACGCCTCGTGCCAGGCGCGGTCGAGCGCCGCCGGCACGTCCTGCGCACGCGCCGGCTGCTCGACCCACACCGGGTAGACGCCGGCGAGCCCGTCGAGGCGGCCGGCGAGGAACGGCTCGGCCGCGAGGTGGCGGCGGTCCTGCTGGCCGACGAGGACGACCAGCGGCGCGCGGTTGACCCGCGCGGTGGCAAGCGCGCCGACCGCGTTGCCGAGCCCTGCCGTGGTGTGGAGGTTCACGAAGGCCGGCTCGTCGCGGCCGATCGCCCAGCCCGTCGCGAGTCCGACCACCGACGCCTCGTGGAGGGCGAGGACGAAGCGCAGGTCGTCCGGCAGGTCGGCGAGGAAGGCGATCTCGGTCGAGCCCGGGTTCGCGAAGATCGTCGTCATCCCGCGGCGCCGCATGACCTCGAACGCCGCCTCGCGCACGCTCTGCTCCCCCGTCACGCGGGGCATCGTACTCGGGTTCGCGAAATCATTTTACCTTTCAGAGCGTGCGCACGATGTCGCAGAGGTGATCGAGGTGCTCGCGCATCGCGCGCTGCGCCGCGGCCGGCTGGCGGCGCTTGACGGCGCGCAGGATCGCGCGGTGCTGGGCCAGGATCTCGTCGCCGTCGAGCGACGCCCCGATGCGCTGGATCAGCGAAGGCTGCAGCACGTCGAGGATCCAGCGCGTGAACGCGAACAGCAGCTCGTTGCCGGCCGCGACCGCGAGCACCTCGTGGAAGCGGCCGTCGGCGAGGCGGAACGCGTCGCTCGCGGGGTCGTTACCCTCGGCGTCGGCGATCGCGGCCTCGAGCCGCGCCACCGTCTCGTCGGTCGCGTGCTCGGCGGCGAGGCCGGCGAGCGGGACCTCGAGGAGGATCCGCGCCTCGAGCAGCTGGTCGAGGGAGACGCTGTCGGCGGCGAGCATCGTCGCGATCGAGTCGCTGACGTTGCGCCCCATCCCCTCGTTGGCCGTGTGGGCGACGAAGATGCCGCCGCTGCGGCCCTGAGTGACCTGGATCAGGTGCGACCCGGCGAGCAGCCGCAGCGCCTCGCGCAGTGTCGGGCGGCTGACGCCGAACTCGCGCGCGAGCTCGTGCTCGGTCCCGATGCGATCGCCAGGCTGCAGCCCGTTCTCCGCCAGGTAGGCGCGGATCTGGTGGGCGATCCGCTCGCTCGCGTCCGCGGTGACCGCGTCGAAGCGAGGGCCTGAGACCGTCATCGCCCGGAGTCTAGACCGCACAATCTGTTTTACAGTTGGCGGGCCGGGTAAGTCGCCCGTCATGCCCGAGCGAAAGCGCAACGCGCTGGTGCGAGGCGGGCTCGTGTTCGTCGTCTTCATGCTCTATCCCGTCCTTGCGACGCTGACTCCGGTGCTCGACGGCACCGTGGCCGGCGTCAGCGTCGCCTACTTCGTGGGCTTCCTCGTGATCGTCTTCGGGCTGATCGTGGCGCTGGCGCACACGGCCGGCGCGAATCGCGCCGAAGGAAGCTGACGGCTGTGCCCGCGCTCCCGCTCGCGGTCCAGACGCTGCCGCTCGTCGTCGTCGGCGCGCTCGTGCTCGCCACGCTCGTGCTGACCGGGTACGCGGCACAGCGCAACAAGGACACCGGTGACCACTACGTCGCCGGCCGCCGCATCGGCGGCCTCGCGAACGGGCTGGCGCTGGCCGGCGACCAGATCTCCGCCGCCTCGTTCCTCGGCATCACCGGCGCGATCGCGCTGATGGGGTTCAACGGCTTCTACCTCGCCGTCGGCCTGCCGATCGCCTACGTGCTCGTGCTCCTGCTCGTGGCCGAGCCGCTGCGCAACCTCGGGCGCTACACGCTCGCCGACGTCGTCGCCGTCCGCTTCGAGGGCCTCGGCCTGCGCGGCGCGATCGCGATCGCGACGGTGATCATGACCGTCATCTACATGACGGTGCAGTTCATCGGCGCGGGCCTGATCGCGGGCGCGCTGCTCGACGTGAACTTCACCGTCGCCGTGCTCGTCCTCGGCGTGTTGATGACGCTCTACACGGTGCTCGGCGGCATGGTCGCGACCACCTACATCCAGATCTTCAAGACCAGCCTGCTCGCCGTCATGGTGCTCGCGGTCTTCGTCGCGGTGATCTCGCGCACCGGCTGGAACCCGATCGGGCCGATGCTCGACGCCAGCGACAGCTTCGGGTCCAAGATCGTCGAGCCCGACCGCTCGGACACCACGGAATCCCTGAACTGGCTCTCGCTCAACATCGGCCTCGTGCTCGGGATCATGGGCCTGCCCCACGTGATGCTGCGCTTCCTCACCGTGCGCGACGCCAAGGCAGCCCGCAACTCCGCCGCCGTCGCGATCTCGATCTTCTCGGTGTTCTTCCTGATGCTCCCGATCTTCGGCTACGCCGCGCTCAACGAGATCGGGAAGAAGGCGATCGTCGCCGCCAACCCGGCCGGCAACTCGGCGGGCCCGATGCTCGCCCAGGAGGTCGGCGGCGACCTCCTCTACGCGCTCGTCGCCGGCGTCACGATCGCGACCATCCTCGCCGTGCTCGCCGGGCTGGCGATCGCCGCGTCCGGTGCGGTCGCGCACGACCTCTACACGAGCGTGCTCAAGCGCGGCGACGTCACCGAGCGCGGGCAGCTGATGGTCGGCCGCGCGGCCGGCGCGGGGACCGCGGCCGTCGCGATCCTGATCGCGCTCGCGGCCAAGGACCTCAACATCGCCAACATCGCCAACATCGCCTTTGCGATCGCCGCGAGCACCACGATGCCGACGCTGCTGCTGACGATCTACTGGCGTGGCTTCAACCAGGTCGGCGCGGTCAGCGCGATGGTCGGCGGCCTGGCGGTGTCGCTCCTGCTCGTGTTCCTCGGCCCCGACGTGCTCGGCAAGGACGGCGCCATCTGGCCGCTGGCGATCCCGGCGATCGTGTCCGTGCCCGCCGGGTTCCTGTTCGCCTACGTCGGCACGCAGCTCGGCCGCGGGCGCGTAGGCTCGACCGGGATGCCGTACGACGAGTTCGAGCAGCGCGCGTTCCCGCCGGCCGCCACACGGGGGCGGGCGGACACCGAGCCGCAGCCGGCCGGCGCGGCATGACCGCCGTCGAGCCCGCCCTCGCCGGCGAGCTCGACCGCGACGGCGCGGCCCTTTCCGCGTACCTGGAGGGCGGCGGCGAGGATCCCGACGGGGCGCGCGAGCGCTTCCTGAGCGTCCACGCCGACGCGCTCCACCACGAGCTGTCCGACGGCCGCAGCCGGCCGCTGCGGCTCGAGGCGCTGCTGACGCGCGCGGCGGAGCGGGTGCCCGGGCTGGTGCCGGGCGGCGAGGCGCTGGAGGCCGAGCACGCGCGGGCGCTCGCCGACAAGCACGGGCTCGAGATCGCGCAGGGGCTGCTGCTCTCCTCCGTGCTCGCCGCGCCCGCGGCCGGCGCGCACCTCGTGTGGTCGATGCTGCGCCCGACCGCGGAGGCGCTCGAGCACCTCGAGGACTTCCGCGCCACCGGCGTCGCCGACCTCGGCCCGGCGCAGCTGCGGCGGGACGGGCGCGCGGGTGTGCTCGAGCTGCGCAACCCGCGCCACCCTCAACGCCGAGGACGACACGACGCTCGCGGCGACCGAGGTCGCCGTCGACCTCGCGCTGCTCGACCCCGAGATCGAGGTCGGCGTCTTCCGCGGCGGCGCCGTCGAGCACCCGCGCTACGCCGGGCGGCGGATCTTCGGCGCGGGGATCAACCTCACGCACCTCTACCGCGGGCGCGTCTCCTACCTGTTCTACATCGTGCGCGACCTCGGCTACGTCAACAAGCTGCTGCGCGGGCTGAGCAGCGAGGTGCACCGCCCGCACGAGCCCGAGCAGACGACGGAGAAGCTGTGGATCGCGGCCGTCGAGACCTACGCGATCGGCGGCGCCTGCCAGCTGCTGCACGTGGTCGACCACGTGATCGCCGAGCGCGGCGCGCGGCTGTTCCTGCCCGCGCGCAAGGAGGGGATCATCCCGGGTGCCAGCAACCTGCGGCTGCCGCGCGCGGTCGGCGAGCGGCTCGCGCGCCAGGCCATCCTGTCCGGGCGCGAGTTCGTCGCCGGCACGCCCGAGGGCGACCTGCTGTGCGACGAGACCGTCGAGGCGACCGACATCGACGCCGCGATCGACGCCCGCGTCGAGGCGCTGACGAGCTCGGGGCTGGTGAACGCCGCGGCGAACCGGCGCGCGATGCGCGTCGGCCAGGAGCCGCTCGAGGTCTTCCGGGCCTACATGGCCACCTACTGCCGCGAGCAGGCCGTCTGCCACCTGAGCCCGGCGCTGGTGGAGAACCTGGAGCGCAACTGGAACGCGAAGGAGCGGAAGCTGTGAGCGGCGTCGAGCGCTGGCCGCGCGAGCAGCTGCGCGCGCTGCAGCTACGGCGGCTGCGCGCGACGGTCGAGCGCGTGCTCGGCGGCGCCGCGCCGCTGCGCGACCGGCTGCGCGGCGCGGGTGTCGAGTCGGCGGGAGCGGTCACGTCGCTCGACGACCTCGGTGCGCTGCCGTTCACCGAGAAGGCCGACCTGCGCGAGCACTACCCCTTCGGGCTGCTGGCGGTCCCGCGCGAGCGCCTCGTGCGGCTGCACGCGTCGAGCGGCACCGGCGGCAAGCCGACCGTCGTCGGTTACACGGCGGCCGACCTCGACGTCTGGGCCGACGTGATGGCCCGCTGCATGGCGATGGCCGGCGTGCGCCCGGGGATGCTCGTCCACAACGCCAACGGCTACGGGCTCTTCACGGGCGGCCTCGGCTTCCACCACGGCGCGGAGCGGCTCGGCGCGACGATCCTCCCGGTCTCGGTCGGGCAAACGAAGCGGCAGGTGCTGCTGCTGTGCGACCTGCAGGCGCAGGTGCTGTGCGCGACGCCCTCCTACGCCCTCACGATCGCGGAGGGGCTCGAAGCCGAGGGGATCGGGCCGGACGAGCTGTCGCTCGAGGTCGGGCTGTTCGGGGCCGAGCCGTGGTCGGAGCCGATGCGCGCGGAGCTCGAGCGCCGGCTCGGCCTGCGCGCGCGCAACTTCTACGGGCTGTCGGAGGTCATCGGTCCAGGAATTGCTGCGGAGTGCGATGCGGGCGCCGGATCGCACCTCAACGAGGACCACTTCCTCGTCGAGGTGCTCGACCCCGACACCTCCGAGCCGGTTTCAGCGGGCGAGCCGGGCGAGCTCGTGATCACGACGCTGACGAAGGAGGCGCTGCCGCTGCTGCGCTACCGCACGGCCGACATCGCGGCCGTCGACGACGCGCCGTGCGCGTGCGGGCGAACGCTCGCCCGCATGGGCCCGGTGGTCGGACGCCGCGACGACATGCTGATCCTCCGCGGCGTCAACGTCTATCCCTCCGAGATCGAGCACGTCCTGCTCGGGGTCGAGGGCGTCGCGCCGCACTACGAGCTGACCGTCGAGCGGCCCGGCGCGTTGGACGAGGTGAGCGTCCGCTGCGAGGCGGCCGACGCCGGCTCGGGGGACCTGCGCGCGCGCGTGCACGCGGCGCTGCGCGAGCGCACCGGGATCGGGATCGACGTCGAGCTCGTGCCCGCCGGCGCCCTGCCGCGCAGTGCCGGCAAGGCGGCGCGGGTCATCGACCGTCGCTCCGGTTGACTCCGATCGTCGGCGAGCCGGTGGAGCCGGCGGAGATCCGCGAGCCCTTGCGGCGGACTGTGAGGCGATCGAGGAGAACCTGGGAGGAGGCTGAGAGCCGGAAACGTCAACGGCGGCTTGGTAGGAGGTGGGTCCGAACCCCCAGCGGCCACGAATGTCACCTCGATGGCGGTATGCGCCATCGAGATGACATTCGTGGTGCGAGACGGCAAACAGGAGCGCCGCGGGCGCTTCGGCACACCTCGATGCGCAGTTCATCCCGCACCCCGCGGACGTCGCGTCCCATGCAGCGCGTTTTCGCTACTCCCGACGCCCGGGGTTCGCGCTCGCCAGCCGCGCCAGCGTCAACGCGCCGAGCAGCAGGCCGAAGTCGCGCAGCGCGATGTCGCCGTAGCCGCCGACGATCAGGAGGTTGACGATGATGCCGCCGAGCCAAGCGGCGACGAGCAGTCCGCCGAAGCGCGGCGCGATCGCCACGGTCAGCCCCGCGACGATCTCGACCACGCCGACGATGCGCATCGCGTCGGCAGCGTTGCCGGGGATGAGGTCGTTGAAGGCCGGCGCGAGGTAGCGCGTCCAGTCGTCGGTCAGGACGCCCGCGAACTTGTCGAGGCCGAACAGGATCGGCGCGACGGTGAACGCGATCCGCAGCAGCGTGAACGCCTGCGCGACCGGATCGCCGCGCAGCGTCCGCGCGCTGGGGACGGGAGCGGGCCGCAGGGCGGCCGTCACGGTGCTGGTCATGAGACTCCTCCTTGAGAGACGAGGGCGATCGGCGTCATGCCCGCTTAGCGACGGCGGCGGCCGGGCTCTTACCCGGGTAAGAGTTCGCGCGGGCCCGCCACTAAGTGACCATGCTCGTCACGATGGCGCCCGTGGACCTCGACCCCGAGTCGCAGGCCTGGCTCGAGCGGCTCGGTCCCGGCAGCCGCGAGCGTGACGCCGCGGTCGGAGAGCTGCACGCCCTGCTGCTCAAGGCAGCGCGCTTCGAGATCAACCGCCGCCGCGCGTCGCTGGCCGCGAGCGACTGCGACGACCTCGCACACCAGAGCGCCGACGACGCGCTCGTCGCCGTGCTGCGCCGGCTCCCCGACTTCCGCGGTGACAGCCGCTTCACGACCTGGGCGTACAAGTTCGCGCTCCTCGAGGCGGGCGTGAAGGCCCGCCGGCGCGCGTGGCAGGGGCGCGAGGTGCAGCTCGAGCCCGAGCGCTGGGCGCTGATCGCCCGTGGCGGGCCGAGCCCGCAGGAGGACCTCGAGGCGGCCGAGCTGCTCGCCGCCCTCCAGGACGCGATCGAGCGCGACCTCACGCCGCGCCAACGCCAGGTGCTGCTCGCCGTGACGCTCCACGACGTCCCGATCGACGTGCTCGCCGAGCGGCTGGCCACGACGCGCGGCGCGCTGTACAAGACCATCCACGACGCCCGCCGCAAGCTCCGCGCGGCGCTGGCGGCGCGGGAGATGTCATGACCGCACCCGACCGCAACCTCGTGAGCCGGCTGATCGGCCCGGCAGGGCCCGAGCTCACCTGCGAAGAGTGCTTCGACCAGCTCGACCGCTACGTCGAGCTCCAGCTCTCAGGCGCCGGCGCCGGCGCCGACGAGCGGGTCCCGGGCATGCGCGCGCATCTCGAGGGCTGCCCCGCGTGCGACGAGGACCACGCGAGCCTGCTCGCGTTCGTCAGCGCAGCGCGCTGATCCCGCCGCCGATGAACAGCAGCGCACGGTCCATCACCGCGAGCGCCTCGGCAGGGTCGGCGGACTTGTAGTCCTCGCCGAGCAGGTCGAAGACGGTCAGCGTGGCGGCGGCGGCCATCCGCGGCTCGAGGGCGTCGGCGGAGACGCCGAGGTCGCGCGCGACCCCGGCGGCGATGATCTCCTGCACTCTGCGCATGTAGCGGTGCTCGTGCGCGCTCAGCGCGTCGTCGGCGCGGATGACCCGGCGGCGCGCCTGGCGCTCGCTCGCGCGCTCCCCCGCCTCCTCCACCGTCGCCCGGATGAATGCGCTCAATGCATCGATCGCCGTCTCGTCCGGCGAGCGCTCGCGCATGCGGGCGTCGAAGGCCTCGAACTCCAGCTCGGCGTCGGGGAACGCGAGGTCCTCCTTGTGCGGGAAGTAGGCCGAGACCGTGCGCGGCGAGACGTCGGCGGCCGCGGCGATCTGCGGGATCGTCGTCTCCTGGAAGCCCTGGCGCTCGAACAGCTCGAGCGCGACGCGCGCGATCGTCTCGCGAGTCCGCTGCCGCTTGCGCTCGCGCAGGCCGGCGGGCTCCTCCTCGGAGATCTGCATGTCCTGCATTGTTGCAGGTAGTGCAAACTTGCATGACCTGCAATAATTTCGGGCCGTCGGTTCGTCACACAGCGTTCGGAGCACACATGTCATCCTTGCTCGCGCGGCTCGCCCGCACTCTCACCCATCACTGGAAGCGCGGACTGGCCGGCGCGGTCGTCGTGGTCGTGCTGCTCGGTGCAGCCGCCGGCGCGGGTGGCGAGGCGGCCGACGACTTCAACATCCCGGGCACCGAGTCCCAGCAGGCGCTCGACCTCTTCAAGCAGCACAGCCCCGCCTTCGCGGGCGCCGACTCGACGCTGGTCTTCAGCGTCGAGGAGGGCAGGATCACCGATCCCGGCCCGCGCGCGGCGGTCACGGCGGCGCTCGCGAAGGTCGCCGGCCTCCAGGGCGTCGAGCAGGTCGACGACCCCTTCGCCAAGGGTGGGACGCTGTCGCGCGACGGGCGCCTGGCCTCGGTCGCGGTGCGCTACGAGCTGGAGCCCCAGGAGCTCAAGAAGCCGGACGGCGAGGCGCTCGTCAAGGCAGCTGAGACCGGCGAGCGCAACGGCGTGAGCGTCGCCGAGCGCGGCATCCTGATCGACCTCGCCTCCGAGCAGACCGCGCCGGTCGGCGAGTTGATCGGCGTCGCGATCGCGATCCTGCTGCTGACGCTGCTGTTCCGCTCGCTGGCGGCGATGGCGGTCACGCTCGCGGGCGCGCTGATCGGCGTGGTCGTGGGCCAGATCCTGCTGGCCGCGCTGGCCGCGCCGCTCGACCTGCCGGCGTTCGCGACGGTGATCGCGGTGATGCTCGGCCTCGGCGCCGGCATCGACTACTCGCTCCTGATCATCGCCCGCGTGCGGGAACAGATGGCGGCCGGCGACAGCGTGCGCGCCGCGTCGGCGAAGGCCGCCGCCACGGCCGGGTCCTCGGTCGTCGCGGCCGGCCTGATCGTGATGGTGGCGATCGCCGGCCTGCTCGTGATCGGGATCCCGCTGATCGGCAAGCTCGGCATCGCGGCGGCGCTCGGCGTCGCGGCGGTGGTCGTGTCGGCGCTGACGATCCTGCCGATCATGATCGGGGCGTTCGCCAAGCGGTTGAAGCCCAAGACGCCGGCGCACGTCGAGCCCTCGCGCGCGTTCGGCCGCTGGGGCGAGATCGTCACGGCGCGCCCGTGGCTGTCGATCGCGGCCGGCGTGCTCGTGCTGCTCGTGTTCGCAGCACCCGTGACGCAGCTGCGCCTCGGCCAGCCCGACGACGGCAACCAGCCCACCGAGCGGACCCAGCGCGTCGCCTACGATCAGCTCAGCGAGGCCTTCGGCCCCGGCTCGAACGGCCCGTTCCTGCTCGCCGTCGACACGCCGAAGGGCGACGCGGCCACCAAGGACCAGCTCACCGGCCTCCAGAAGGCGGTCGCCGCCACGCCGGGCGTCGCCGCCGTCGCGCCCGCGACGCTGAGCCGCGACGGCGAGATGGCGACGATCATCGCCGTCCCGACCACCGCGCCGCAGGACGCCAAGACCAGCGACCTGCTCGAGCGCCTGCGCGCGGACGTGATCCCGGAGGCGACGAGCGACACGCCGCTGAAGGTCTACGTCGGCGGCCAGACGCCGGGCTTCGAGGACTTCTCCGACAAGGTCGCCTCGCGCCTGCCGCTGTTCATCGCGGTCGTGATCGGCCTGTCGGTGCTGCTGCTGATCGCCGCGTTCCGCTCGCTGTGGATCCCGCTCGTCTCCGCGGTCTTCAACCTGCTCTCGGTCGGCGCCGCCTACGGCGTCGTCGTGGCCGTCTTCCAAGAGGGCGTCGGCGCGAGCCTGATCGGCGTCGACAGCGGCGTGCCGATCGTGTCCTTCATCCCGGTGATGCTGTTCGCGATCCTGTTCGGGCTGAGCATGGACTACAACGTCTTCCTGCTCTCGCGGATCCACGAGGCCTACAACGAGGGCGACGCCCCGCGCGCGAGCGTGATCCACGGCATGTCCCGGATCGGCAAGGTCGTGCTGTTCGCCGGCCTGATCATGGCCGCGGTGTTCACCTCCTTCGTCACCCAGCCCGACGTGATCGGGAAGATGTTCGGCGTCGGCCTCGGTCTCGCGATCCTGATCGACGTCCTCATCGTGCGCATGGTGATCGCGCCGGCGGTCGTCACGCTGCTCGGCGACCGCGCCTGGTGGCTGCCGGGCTGGCTCGACCGCATCCTCCCGGACATCTCGCTCGAGGGCCATCTCGTCGAGGGGCTGGACGACAACACCGCGGACGAGGAGCGCGTCAAGGTCCCCGCTTGACCCCGGGCAGCACGACCTTCACGCGGTACTCGCCGCCGCCCGCGCGGCCGGCGAGCGTGTACGTGTCGTCGTTGCGCGGCGTCAGGCTCCACTGGGCCGCGCGCCGCCGCTTGCCCAGCACGAGCTCGCCGCGCCGGGAGACGAGGGCGCGGCCGCTGCGGCGCTCGGTCACGGTGAAGTAGCCGAGCTCGGTGTGGTTGAAGTCCCAGCGGCAGAGCCTGCGGCAGCCGCGGACCCGGGGCCCGAGGATCAGGACATGGCCGGCGGGCTCGAGGCGGAACTGCTGGCAGGCGTTCCCCAGCCACTCCCACAGCTGCACGTTCGCGCCGGCGCCGCCGCAGCCCGCTGCCTCCAGCACCCGCCCGCTGCGCTCGTTCTCGATCCGGACGAAGCCGTCGCCCGTGGGCACGAAGCGGAAGCGCTGGCACGCGTTGTCCAGCCAGCCCCACTGCGCCACGTCGGCGCCGTTGGCGGTCGCGCAGCCGGCGGCCTCGGCGACCTTGTTGCTGTGCTGGTTGTTCAGGCTCGACCAGCCGTCGCCGCGGTCCTCGATCCGCCAGCGCGCGCAGGGGCTGTCACGGTCGCCCCCGAGCCGGATGTCCGCGCCCTCGTAGCCGCACGTCGGGTTGTCGAGCAGCGCCCCGCTGTTGCGGTTGACGATCGCGTGGAAGGCCGGCCCGCGGCCGGGCTCGCGGCTCCCCGAGAGCGGGTCGCCGAGCCGCGGCCAGCCGCCGCGCCAGTCGATCGCCGCGCACCGACAGCCGCGGCGTGGCGTCCGGGTCGTCGCGGTCGTAGTAGTGGTGGGCGAACCAGTCGACGCGGCGGTCGCGGTACACGTCTCCGTGACCCGGGCCGGCGAACTCGTTGTAGCCGCGCAGCAGCTCGGTGCCGCCGCCCTCGAGCATCGGGACGCCGCGGCGATCGAGGTAGGGGCCGATGATGCTGCGGGAGCGCCCGACCACGACGCGATAGTCGCTGTTGATCCCGCGGCAGCAGAAGTCGAAGCTGGCGAACAGGTAGTAGAAGCCGCCGCGGCGCACGATCGACGGGCCCTCGACGGCCCCCGGGTCAGGCCGCGAGGCCAGCGGGTAGAGGGTGGGATCCTCGGCTGACGGCTTGCCGGTGGCGGGGTCGAGACGGCGCAGCTTGAGGCCCGACCAGAACGACCCGAACGCCATCCAGAGCCGGCCCTGCTCGTCGAAGACGAGGTCGGCGTCGATGGCGTTGAAGTCGTCGACGCCGGGCGTCGAGCGCAGCACCATGCCCTGGTCGGTCCAGCCGTATTCCGGGCTGCCCGGATCGAGCGTCTTCGCGGTGGCGAGCCCGATCACCGAGTTGTTGGTGCCGAACTGCGAGGCCGCGTAGTAGAGGTGGAAGCGCCCGTTGAAGTAGCGGATGTCGGGCGCCCAGAAGTCGCCGGGCGTCGTGCCGAGCGCCTCGACCACCCACGCCGGCGGCGTGCTGAACACCGTCCCCAGGAACTCCCAGTGGACCAGGTCGCGCGAGCGGCGCAGCGGGAGGTACGTGCGCGTCGCAATGTCCCCCGTGATGACGTCGTAGTAGTAGGCGCCCTGCTTGATCAGGGTCGGGTCGTGCGCGATCGGGTCGGTCGCGGCCGCACGAGCCGGCGCGGCCGGCAGGGTGGCGAGCGCGAGGAGGAGGAGCAGCAGCAGGCGGAGCCTCACCCGAGCACACCGCCCGTGAGTCGCAGCACGTTCCAGGAGCGCGCGGGAAGCTCCGCGTGCAAACGTCCGCCCTCGACGCTCGCGCCGGTCCGGGAGGCGGGCACGACGCGGTCGGGCTGCTCGGCCGTGTTCGACGCGTCGAGGTCATCGTCGGCGAGGACGAGGTGCTCGGCGAGCTGCACGCCGTCGAGCTCGCGCAGGACGACCTCGAGCGCCGTGGCCTCGCCCGAGCGGTTCACGGCGAACAGCGTCAGCGCGCCGCCGACCTCGTCGAGGACCGCCGTCGCCTCGAGCGCGGCGACCGCGCCCTCGCCGTCGACCTTGTAGGTCGGGCCGTCCGCCTCCACCCGCAGCACGGTGCCGCGCCCGAAGCGCGACGCGTGCATGAACGGGGAGAAGCTCGTCTGCCGCCAGGCCGGGCCGCCGTTCAGCGTGCGGATCGGGGGGATGACGTTGACGAGCTGCGCGAGGCACCCGATCCGCACGCGGTCGGCGTGGCGCAGCAGGGTGATCAGCAGGCAGCCGACCACCAGCGCATCGGCGACGGTCTGGTCGTCCTCGGCCAGCGGCGGCGCGTCCTTGAACGGGCCGGTGACGTCGGTGTGGTGCGGGTTGGCCTGCTGGTGCCAGACGTTCCACTCGTCGACGCTGAGCCCGAGCCGCTTGCGACTGCGCTTGCGCCCGGCCACGGCGTCGGCGGTCGCGACGATCGTGCCGATCATGCGGTCGAGATCGAGCGAGCAGGCGAGGTAGGCATCGAGGTCCGGGTAGTCAGCCGGGTCGTAGTAGGTGTGCAGCGAGACGTAGTCGGCGACGTCCCACGCGAGGTCGAGCACCGTGTCCTCCCAGCTGCCGAACGTGGGCATCGAGGAGTTCGAGCTGCCGACCACGCAGAGCTCGATCGAGGGGTCGACGAGCCGCATCGCCTTGCCGGCCTCGGCCGCGATCCGCCCGTACTCGACCGCGGTCTTCTGGCCGACCTGCCAGGGACCGTCCATCTCGTTGCCCAGGCACCAGAGCTTCACGCCGTACGGCTCTGCGTGGCCGTTCCCCGCGCGGCGGTCGGCGTACTCGCTTCCGGCCGGCGCGTTGCAGTACTCGACGAGGCCGCGGGCGGCGTCGACGCCGCGCGTGCCGAGGTTGACCGCGAGCATCGGCTCCGTGCCCGCCTTGCGGGCCCAGGCCATGAACTCGTCCGTGCCCACCGCGTTGGGCTCGATCGAGCGCCACGCGAGGTCGAGCCGCGTCGGCCGGCTCGAGCGCGGCCCGACGCCGTCCTCCCAGTCGTAGGCGGACACGAAGTTGCCGCCCGGGTAGCGCACGACCGTGACGCCGAGCTCGCGCGTGAGCTCGAGCACGTCGCCGCGGAAGCCGTCCTCGTCCGCGGTCGGGTGGCCGGGCTCGTAGATGCCGCCGTAGACGGCGCGCCCCATGTGCTCGACGAACGAGCCGAACAGCCGCTCGTCGACCTCGGCCACGGTGAAGGCCGGGTCGAGCACGATGCGCGCGCTGCCACTCACCCCTTCAGACCGGTGTTGGAGATGCCCTGGACGATCTGGCGCTGGAAGAACAGGAACGCGATCAGCAGCGGCAGCGCCCCGAGGATGGCCAGCGCCATGACCTGCGCGTACTGCGCGCCGTAGAAGCTGTTGACCGTCGACAGCCCGACCGGGATCGTCTGCAGCGAGCGGGCGGTCGTGACCACGAACGGCCAGATGAAGTTGTTCCACGACAGCACGAAGGTGAAGATCCCGACGGCGGCCGTCGCGGGCCGGGCGAGCGGCATCCAGATCCGCCAGTAGATCGTCCACGGCGTCGCGCCGTCGACGAGCGCCGAGTCCTCCAGCTCGTCGGGGATGCCGTCGAAGAACCGCTTGTAGACCAGCACCGCGATCGGCGAGGCGATCTGCGGAAGGATGATCGCCCAGTAGGTGTCAACCAGCCCGAACGTGTCCATCTCCTCGAACAGCGGGACGATCAGGGCCTGGAAGGGCACGATCAGCCCGGCGGCGATGATGGCGAACATGGCGTTGCGCCCGCGGAAGCGCACGCGCGAGAAGGCGAACGCGGCCATCGAGCCCAGGAAGATCGTCAACGCCGTGACCACGACCGAGACGAGCGCCGAGTTGAAGTACCAGCGCAGGATGTCGCCGCGGTCGAGGATCTTGTCGTAGGCGTCGAGCGTCACCGTCGACCCGGTCCAGCTCACCGGCACCTTAGTCGTCTCCGCATCGGGCTTGAGCGAGGTCGCGATCGCCCACAGGAAGGGGATCAGCCAGATCAGCGCCGCGACGACGAGGAGGCCCATGACCAGCGCGCCACCCGGGCGGAACCGGCGCCGGCCGCCGGTGACGACCGCGGCCTCGCGCCTCCGTGCCATGACGCCCGCGGGCTCGGCTCGTGCTGCCATCAGGCGGCCCTCCTCTGCAGACGGCGGACGCCGGCGAACAGCAGCACCGACACCAGGATGATCGACAGGAAGAAGACGACCGACTGGGCCGAGGCGTAGCCCACCCGGTACTGGGTGAACCCCGTCTCGTAGATGTACTGGACCGCCGGTCTGGTGGAGAAGTTCGGGCCCCCCTGCAGCAGCAGGTAGATCTGGTCGAACACCTTCAGCGACGCGATGACCTGCAGCACGATCACGAGCAGAGTCGTCGGCATCAGCAGCGGCAGCGTGATCCGCCGAATCTGGTCCCAGGGGCCGGCGCCGTCGAGCGCGGCGGCCTCGTAGAGGTCGCGCGGGATCTCCTGCAGGCCGGCGAGGAAGAGCACGAAGTTGAAGCCGAGCGTCCACCACACGGTGGCGATCGCGACGGCGATCATGGCGGTCCCCTCCGCCCCGAGCCAGTTCACCTCGGCCACCCCGATCTTCGTGAGATAGCCGTTGATGAGGCCGAAGCCGGGCTGGTAGAGCCACTGCCAGATCAGCACGATCACCGAGACCGGCAGCACGTACGGCGCGAAGAAGGCCAGGCGGAACAGCCACTGGCCCTTGGCGACCCGGTTGACGAGCAGGGCGAGCGCCAGCGGCAGGATCACGAGCGGCGGGGTCGTGAGGATCGTGAACCACAGCGTGTGCCACATCGCGGCCCAGAAGTCGCCGTCGCCGAACAGCTCGCCGTAGTTGCCAAGGCCCCGGAAGTCGGTGACCCCTCCCGCGAGGCTGTCGGAGAAGAGGCTCTTCCAGGCTGCGCCGATCACCGGCCACAGCAGGAACAGGAAGTACAGGACGAAGAACGGGGTGGTGAGCAACAGGCCGGAGCGCCAGCGCTTGTCGCCGTTCGGCGCGGCGCCGCGCTCGCGGTTCTCGAGCGCGGCGGTGGTGAGCGATTCTTGCCGGACGGCCACGATCAGACCGGGCTGGGCTTGTCGAGGAACTGGTTCATCGCCGCGCGGAACTGATCGAGGCCGGCCTTCGGCTTGGACCCGCCGGTCATCACGCCGAGGAAGGCGCCCCACGCCTCGTTCTCGAGGTCGGAGCCCGAGCCCGAGAACCACACGGGCGGATCGACGACCGTGCCCTCGGCCGCGGCGGCGTAGTGCGACTGCGGCTCGAGCTTCTTGTACTCGTCACTGTCGAGCACCGGGCGCCAGGCCGGCACGTGGCCGCCCTGCGCCCACGTCAGCGACGACTCGAGCATGCCGGCGATGAACTCGAGCGTCGCGTCGAGCCGCTCCGGCGGCCGGTTGGACGCTGCGGGGATCACGAACGCGTGGACGTCCGCCTGGGTGACCTGCTTGCCGAGGATGTTCGGCACGGGCGTCATGTCGAACTTCAGCTTGGCCGCCTGGAACGTCGTGACCTCCCACTCGCCCTGGAGCATGCTGCCGGTGGTCGCGTTCAGGAAGTTGGCGATCGAGGCGGGGTAGTCGAACGTCGTCGGCATGACCTTGCGCCCCGCGCCGAGCTCCTGCATGAACTCGAGCGCGCGCTCGGCCTTGTCGTTCTCGATGACGAGCTCCTTGCCGTCAGGCGAGAACATCGGCCCGCCGTCCTGCTGCCCGTAGAGCGTGAGGAAGAGCCGCCACAGGCTCACGCCGCGGATCTCGGTGACGACGCCCCACTGGCCCGACGCCTTCTTGAGCCCGCTGAACGCGTCGAGGACCTCCTGCTCGCCGCTGAGCGGGCGCAGCTGCCCGTCATCGCCCAGCAGGTCCGCCTTCTTGGCGAGGTCGGTGTTGTAGTAGAGGACGAAGGGGTGGGTGTCGAGCGGGATCGCGTACTGCTTGCCCTCGAACTGGCCCTGCTTCCAGACCGCCGGCTCGAATTTGTCCGGCGTGATGCCGTGCGTGCCGAGCAGCTCCGGGGTGAGCTCCTGGACGAGGCCCGCCGGCGCGAGCGAGCCGAGCCGCGTGGCATGCGAGATGGCGACGTCGGGCGGGCGGCCGCCGACCGCGGCGAGCTGGAGCTTCGTGTAATAGGGCGGCCCCCAGGTCAGCGTGACCGGCTCGACCTTGATCTCGGTGTCCGACTTGGCGAAGCCGTCGAGCATCTGCGCCATGCGCTCGCCGTCGCCCCCGGAGAACAGATGCCAGAAGGAGATGGTGCGATCACCGCCGCCGAACGGCGGGCCGGTGGTCGCGACGACCCCGGCGGCTCCGAGACCGAGCGCCGTGGCACCGCCGATGAACGTCCTGCGCGTAAAGGCCGGACCGGCCATGCGCTCCTCCTCTCACGGTCCTGTTAGCGCTCACATCAGAGCGCTATCGATCCGCGTACCCCCGATGCGCCGGCGCTATTCAGGATCGGACGTCACGCCGCGGCAGCGGCGCGTCGAGCACCGCGGCACGCAGCGCGTCGAGCACCTCGTCCCTGAAGTGGGCGATCGCCTCGGCCATCAGGCGCTCGGCCTCGGCGCTGTCGCCGGCCGCGAGCGCGTGCAGCAGCGCCCGGTGCTCGGCGCGGGCGCGCAGGCCGCGCCCGGCGGCGCCGCCGCGCAGGGCGACGAGACGCGCGCGCTCGGAGTCGTCGAGCAGGCGGGCGACGATCGCCGCCGCGCGGCCGTTGCCGGCGGCCGCGGCGACGGTGACGTGGACCGCGCGGTTGGCCGCCATGAAGCGCTCGACCGACGCCGGGTCGTCGAGGTCGAGCGCCGGCTCGGCGAGCGCGCGCAGGCGCGTCAGCTCGTCGGGCGCGATCTGCCCCGCGGCGGCCGCCGCGGCGGGCGGCTCGAGCAGCAGCCGCAGGTCGTAGATCTCCCGCACGTCGCGCCGGGTCAGCGGGGCGATGACGTGGCCGCGGCGCGGCTCGGCCAGCACCAGCCCCTCGACCCGCAGGCGCGCGAGCGCACCGCGGACCGCGGCCTTCGAGTAGCCGAAGCGGGCGACGAGCTGGGCCTCGGAGACGGGCGTGCCGGGCGCCAGCTCGAGCCGCACGATGGCGTGTCGCAGCCGCTCGTGGGCGGCGGCGCTGGAGGCGGCGACGGCGGCGTCCATGGCGGGTCGAGTCTATTGACATGTCAGACGGACCGTGCTGACATGTCAGCCATGAGCACCGACACCGCGCCGACGACCCGCGCCGAGGACACGCTCCGCGCCGGCCGCGACCACCTGATCCGCTACGCCGGGGAGTTCCCCGACTTCCTCGTCGAGCGCGCCGAGGGCAGCTGGCTGGAGACCGAGGACGGGCGGAGGATCCTCGACTTCACCTCCGGCCAGATGTGCTCGACGCTCGGCCACGGCCATCCGGCGATCCTCGACGCGATGCAGGAGGCCGGCGGGCGGGCCGTGCACCTGTTCAGCGGCTTCATCTCGCGCGACGTCACCGAGCTCGCGCGCGAGCTGATGGCCCTGCTTCCCGAGCCGCTCGCGCGCGCGATGTTCCTCTCGACCGGCGGCGAGGCCAACGAGGCGGCGCTGCGGCTCGCGAAGCTGACCACCGGCGGCCACGAGGTGCTCGCCTTCGCCGGCTCATGGCACGGCATGACCGCGGGCGCCGCATCGAGCACCTACAGCGCCGGCCGGCGCGGCTACGGCCCGGCGCTGCCCGGCGTGATGGCGCTCCCGACCCCGAACCCGTACCGCTGCCCGATCGCCCACTGCCGCGAGCGCTGCGACCTGACCTGCCTGGACACCGGCCTCGCGCTCACCGATTCCCAGTCGGTCGGGGCGCCCGCCGCCGCGATCGTCGAGCCGATTCTGAGCGCGGGCGGCGTCGTGCCGCTGCCCGACGGCTACCTCGCGAGGCTCAAGCAGCGCTGCGAGGAGCGCGGGATGCTGCTGGTCGTCGACGAGGCGCAGACCGCGCTCGGCCGCGTCGGGACGATGTTCGCGTTCGAGCAGCACGACGTGGTGCCGGACGTCGTCACCCTCTCGAAGACACTCGGCGGCGGCCTGCCGCTGTCGGCGACGATCACCAGCGACGCGATCGAGGCCGACGCGTTCGAGCAGGGCTTCCTCCACATCACCTCGCACGTCTCGGATCCGATGCCGGCGGCGGTCGGGCGCGCGGTGCTCCGGACGGTGCTCGCGGACGAGCTGGGCGCGCGCGCGGTCACGATCGGCGCGCGACTGCGCGCGGGCCTCGAGGAGCTCCAGCGCCGCCACGAGCCGATCGGCGACGTCCGCGGCGTCGGACTCATGCTCGGCGTCGATCTGGTGGCCGACCGTGACACGCGCGAGCCGGACGCGGCGTACGGCACCGCGGTGACCGACCGCTGCCTCGAGCTGGGCCTGAACGTGAACGTCATCAAGTTCGCCGGCCTGGGGGCCGTGCTGCGGATCGCTCCGCCGCTGACGATCGCGGAGGAGGACATCGACCTCGGCCTCGAGATCCTTGACCGCGCGCTCACCGACTGTCGCTGAGGCGTAGCCTTCACCCCGCCATGGCCGATCCCGACCAGCCCGTTGAGGACAACATCGAGACGCTGATCGCGCGCGAGCACGAGCTGCGCAGCCACGCCGAGGGGCGTGGGCTGAACGAGGAGGAGCAGGCCGAGCAGCACGCGCTGGAGGTGCGCCTCGACCAGCTCTGGGACCTGCTGCGCCGCCGGCGCGCGCTGCGCGCGGCGGGCGAGGACCCCGAGCAGGCGCGCGTGCTCCCGGAGGACGTCGTCGAGAACTACGAGCAGTAGCGCCGGCTCAGGCCGCCGCGGGCACCGGCACCCGCTCGCGCGCCGCGTCGACCGGCGCGGCGACGAGCTGACCGCCGGCGCAGTCCTCGCAGCTGACGCGGCGGCGGGGCGTGCGCACGAGCGCGATGCCGAGGATCCCGCCGAGGCCGACGAGCGCGGCGCTGATGCCCATGCCCGTGTGGAACGCGCTGACCGCGGCGGCCTCCGTCGCCTGCGAGATCGTCGCGGCCTCCTGCGGCGGCAGGCCCGAGACGTCGGCGCGCGCGAGCGCGCGGTCCTGCGCCACCCGCACGACGTCCCGCCCGGCGGGCGAGAGCGCTGCGGTGTCGATCCGGTCGCGCAGCTCGCCCGCGAACTGGGCCGCGATCACGGCACCGATGGCGGCGACGCCAAGCAGCCCCGCCGCGCGCGCGATCGCGTTGTTGATCCCGGAGGCGATCCCGGCGTGCTCCTCGTCGGCGTCGGCGAGCACCGTCGCGGTCAGCGGCGCGACGGTCGCCGACAGGCCGACCGAGAACACCAGCAGCGCCGGCAGCAACTCGGTCACGTAGTCCGCGTCGGCGCCGACGCGCAGCATCAGCAGCAGGCCGGCGGCGGCGACCAACGGGCCGCCGCCCATGAACGCCCGCGGGCCGTAGCGGTCGGCGAGCGCGCCTGCGCGCTTGGAGAGCACGAACATCACCGCCGTGGTCGGCAGCGTCGCGAGCCCGGCCTCGACGGCGCTGTAGCCCGCGACCTGCTGGAGGAAGAGGACGAGGTAGAAGAACAGCACCGACAGCCCGGCGTACATCGCGAACGTCTCGATGTTGCCCGCCGCGAAGTTGCGGCGCCTGAACAGCTCCAGCGGCAGCATCGGGTGCGCCGTCGTCGCCTGACGCGCGAGGAACAGCCCGAAAAAGCCGATGCCGACAAGGCCGGGCACGAGCACGTCGGGGGCGGTCCAGCCGGACTCGGGCTGGCGGATCAGCGCCAGCGTCGGCCCGGCAAGGCCGAGGAACGACAGCACCGCGCCCGGCCAGTCGACCGGCGGCCGGACGCCGGCCCGCGGGCGCTGCGGCACCGCCATGAACACCAGGACCAGCGTCGCGGCGACGAACGGGGCATTGATCGCGAAGATCCAGCGCCACGACGCCGAGTCGATCAGCCAGCCGCCCACGAGCGGCCCGATCACCGTCGCGATGCCCGACCACGCCAGCCATGAGCCGACCGCGGCGCTGCGCTGCTCGGCCGGGAAGGCGGCGACGATCACCGCCAGCGAGCTCGGCGCCAGCAGCGCGCCGAACACGCCCTGCGCGACGCGCCCGGCGACCATCACCTCGATGCCCGGCGCCAGCGCGCACACCATCGACGTGACTCCGAAGCCGACGAGGCCGATCGAGAACACGCGCCGCTCGCCGAAGACGTCGCCGAGCGAGCCGCCGACGAGGATCAGCGCCGCGAGCGCGAGCAGGTAGCCGTTGGAGATCCACTGCTGGCCGGCCAGCCCGCCGCCGAGGTCCTCCTCGATCGCGGGCAGCGCGACGTTGACCACGGTCGAGTCGAGCCCGACCACGAACGAGCCCATGATCGCGGCGAGCAGGCTCAGGCGCTGGGTCCGGTCCATTTCAGATCTCCAGCCGCTGGTCCTCGAGGTCGAGCTCGCGCTCGAGTGCGTGCAGGACGTCGTCGGAGATCGTGCCCTCGTCGCGCAGCTCGACGATCCGCCGCCGCTGGGCGTCGAGCACCTCGCGCACCATCCGCTGGTAGCTGTGCGAGCGCTCGTCGAGGTCGCCGTGTTCCTCGCCGTCGTCGAGCTCGCCTGCCCGCTGGCGCAGGCGCCGGTGGCGGAACCGGTAGGTCCCGAGCATGCGCTCGACGGTGTCGTCGCGCGTCCACTCTGCCTCGCCGAGCTGCCCCAGGTGCGCGATCGCCGCCTCGGTCGCCTCGCGGCGCGCGTGCAACTCCTCGCGCTCGCCGGCGCCGTCGTCGCGGATGTCGAGCCGCCGGATCAGTGCCGGCAGCGTGAGCCCCTGGACGACGAGCGTCGCGAAGATCACGCACAGCGTGAGGAAGATCAGCAGGCCGCGCTCGGGGAAGTCGGTCGGCAGCGCCAGCGCGGCGGCGAGCGAGACCGCGCCGCGCAGGCCGCTCCAGCCGACGACCATCCGGATGCGCCAGGTCGTGCGGCGCGCCACCTGCGACGGGCGCCGGTCGAGCGCGCGGATGACGTAGGGCACCGTGAACACCCACAGGAGCCGTGTCGCGACCACGGCCAGGCTCACGAGCGCGCCGAGGCCGGCCAGCGCTGCCGCCGAGTGCTCCTGCTCGGACAGGATCGCCGGCAGCTGCAGGCCCACGAGCACGAACAGCGTCGCGTTCAGCAGGAAGACGAGCACCTCCCAGAACGCGTAGCCGCGCAGCCGCCCTGCCGCGGTCGACAGCTCCGTCGAGCGCCGCCCGACGACCAGGCCGACCGCCACCGCGGCGAGCACGCCCGAGACCCCGATCTCCTCCGCCGGAAGGTAGGCGATGTAACCGGCCGCGAGCGAGAGCACGACCCCGACGAGGTCATCGGCGACGATCCGCCTGAAGATCTCGACCAGCAGCAGCCCCGCGAGGACGCCGAACGCGATCCCGCCGGCGACGTTGACGACGAAGTCGCCGGTGGCGTCGAGGAGGTCGAAGGTCCCGCCCACCGCGACCACGGCCGTCCGGTAGGCGACGAGCGCCGTGCCGTCGTTGACGAGGCTCTCGCCCTCGATGACGGAGGTCACGTTGCGCGGCACGCCGAGGCGGCGCGCGATCGTGGTCGCCGCGAGCGGGTCGGTCGGGGAGACGATGGCGCCGAGCGCGAACGCCGCCGCCCACGGCAGGCCGGCGATCGCGGCGTGCGCGATGACCGCCACCGCGACCGTGGTCAGCAGCACCAGCGCGATCGCGCTGAGCGTGATCGCGCGCAGGTACCTGCGCAGGTCGCGCAGCGAGGAGAAGTACGCCGCGTTGAACAGCAGCGGCGGCAGGAAGATCAGGAGGACCAGCTCCGGGTCGAGCTCGACGTCGGGCACGCCGGGCGCGAAGCCGACCAGGCTGCCGCCGATCACGAGCAGGATCGGGTACGGCACGTCGAGCACGCGCGCGAGCATCGTCAGCGCCGCGACCGCGACCAGCAGGAAGAGGACGATCAGCTCGGCGTGCTCCATCGCGCCGGGACGCTACCCACTCCTCCCGAACGCCCGCGGGTGCGGGCGTCCGGGTCCTGCGTGAGCTAGGAGCGGTCGCCGGCGCCCACGAGCTCGCGCTCCTGGGTCGCGGGCTGCTGCGGCTCGGCCGCCGGAGCGGCACTCGCCGGGCGGTCGGCGCGCTTGGCCTCGAGCTGCTCGGGCTTGGGCTCCTTGACGTTCGTCGCCCAGCCGAGGCGGGCGAACAGCTTGATCAGCGCGTAGGAGGGGTCGAACTGCAGGCGCTGCAGGCCGTGCCGAGCCGAGGTCGGGAAGGCGTGGTGCGAGTGATGCCAGCCCTCGCCCAGCGACACGAACGCGACGGCCCAGTTGTTGCGGCTCTCGTCCTCGGTCTGGAACGGGCGCTTGCCGTACATGTGGCAGATGGAGTTGACGCTCCACGTCGCGTGATGCAGGAGGAACACGCGCACGAGGCCGGCCCACACGAACGCGGTCAGCGCCGCGATGGGCTCGAAGCCCGAGAGAACGAAGCCGGCGATTGCCGGGATGACGAGGCCGAGCAGCGCCCACAGCGGGAACAGGCTGTCGATCCTGCGGATCAGCGGGTCCTTGCGAAGGTCCGGCGCGAAGCGGCGCGCCGATGAGCGCTCGCCGTCAAACAGCCAGCCCATGTGCGAGTGGTAGAGGCCGCGCAGCACACCGCGCCAGCCGGCCGCGTCGTTCGTGTGCGGGCTGTGCGGGTCGCCCTCCTCGTCGGTGAAGGTGTGGTGCTTGCGGTGGTCGGCGACCCAGTGGATGACCGCGCCCTGGACGGACATCGAGCCGAGGATCGCGAGCGTGCCGCGCAGCCACGGCTTGGCGTCGAAGGAACGATGGGTGAGCATGCGATGGAAGCCGATCGTCACGCCGAAGCCGACGAGCACGTACATGACGGCGAGGATCGCCAGGTCGAGGCCGGTCACCGCGCCGCCCCAGAGGAGCCAGAGGGCCACGATGAAGCCGAGGAAGGGCAGCACAACGGCCACCACGGTGATCTGGCGCTCGAGTCGCGCCATGCGAAGAGTTGTCATGCGAACACTGTGGCACGACCACAGCGGCGCATTGCAGAGCATTGCGACGACTCGCTGCCTACCGATTTAGCACGAAGCTACAGTTCTGCCGCAGCCATCCGGACCGCCGGTCCCTCGGGGTAGCCGCACTGTGGACCGGCCGGCGGATTGGCAGCATCTTCATGATGAGCATGCGGATCGTCATCGGCGAGGACCAGCTGCTCTTCCGCACGGGTCTGAGCCGGCTGCTGGAGGAGGCGGGGTTCGATGTGGTCGGACAGGCGGGCGACGCGGTCGACCTGCGCCGCAAGGTGGCCGCGCACCGGCCCGACGTCGCGGTCGTGGACATCCAGATGCCGCCGACCAACACGGACGACGGGCTGCGCGCGGCGATCGCGATCCGCGCCGAGCAGCCGCTGACCAAGGTCCTGGTCCTCTCGCAGCACATCGACGAGCGCTACGCCGTCGACCTGATCGGCGAGTGCGCGGAGGGCGTCGGCTATCTGCTCAAGGATCGCGTCGGCGACCTCGACGCGTTCGCCGACGCCGTGCGCCGGGTCGGCGAGGGCGGCTCGGTGCTCGACCCGGAGGTCGTCGGGCAGATGCTCGGCCGCCGCCGGCGCACCGATCCGCTCGACGAGCTCTCGCGGCGCGAGCGCGAGGTGATCGAGCTGATGGCCCAGGGCCGCTCCAACCGCGGCATCGCGGAAGCGCTCGTGATCACGGAGAGCGCCGTCGAGAAGCACGTGACCTCCATCTTCGACACGCTCGGGATCGAGCGCGACGGCGACGCGCACCGACGCATCCTCGCCGTCCTGACCTTCCTGCGATCGCGATGACCGGCACCGCCGGCCCGTCCCCGCAGCTCGAGACGCTCGTGCGCGAGCAGGCGGCGCTGCGCCGCGTCGCCACGCTGGTGGCTCGCGACGCCCCTCCCGCCCGCATCTTCGCGAGCGTCTGTGAGGAGGTCGGGCGCATCCTCGGCGTCTCGACGACGAACCTCGTGCGCTACGAGCCGTCGGGCCGGGCGACGATCCTCGCCGCCTGGGCCGCGCGCGGCGCGCCGTCCTTCCCGATCGCGACCGACATCCCGATGGACGGCGAGACGGTCGCGCCGCGTGTGCTCCGCAGCGGGCGTCCGGTGCGCATCGACGACTACGGCGAGCTGACCGACGAGCTCGCGCGGCGACTGCGCGCGGTCGGCATCCGCTCGGCGGTCGGCGCGCCGATCGTCGTCGCCGGCCGCCTGTGGGGCGCGGTGATCGCCTCCTCCGGGCGCCCCTCCGGCCTCCCCGCCGACGCCGAGGAGCGCATCGCCGGCTTCGCGCAACTGATCACCGACGCGCTTGCCCACGCCGACGCCCGCGAGCAGCTCGCGGCCTCGCGCGCCCGCATCCTGCAGGCGGGCTACGAGGAGCGGCGGCGGCTCGGGCGCGACCTCCACGACGGCGCCCAGCAGGAGCTCGTGAACGTCGTCATCGACCTGCAGCTCGCCCAGAAGCGGTGGGGCGAGCAGCCCGAGCGCGCGCGCCGGCTCGTCGACGACGCACTCGCGCACGCCCGGGCGGCAATCGACGACCTGCGCGATCTCGCGGCCGGCATCCACCCCGCCGTGCTGACCGACCGCGGCCTCGTCGCGGCGCTCGAGACGCTGGCCAGCCGCTCGCCCGTGCCGGTCGAGCTCGTCGCGGAGCTCGACGAGCGCTTGCCGCCGGGGGTCGAGACGACGGCGTACTTCGTCGTCGCCGAGGCGCTCACCAACGTCGGCAAGTACAGCGGGGCGTCGCACGCCGAGGTCATCGTCCGCCGCGAGGGCGAGCAGCTCCTGGTCGAGGTGCGCGACGACGGCATCGGCGGCGCCGACGCCTCCAGGGGCTCCGGGCTGCGCGGGCTCGCCGACCGCGTGAGCGCGATGCAGGGCTCGCTGCTCGTCTGCAGCCCGCCCGGGCGCGGGACGCGCGTGCGCGCGCAGATCGCGCTGAGCTGAGCCTCAGGCGGTGACGACGGCGAGCTCGTCGGCCATGACGAGGCAGAACGCCTCGGCCACGGCCGGGTCGAACTGGGCGCCGCCGCAGCGACGGAGCTCCTCCAGAGCGGCGCTCGCGCCGCGCGCGCCCTGGTAGGGAGGGTCGGAGACCATGGCGTCGAAGGCATCGCAGACCGCGATGATGCGCGAGCCGATCGGGATCGCCTCGGCGGCGAGCTGGTCCGGGTAGCCGGCGCCGTCCCAGCGCTCGTGGCTGGAGCGGACGAGGCGGGCGACCTGGGCGAGCGCGGGGGCTCCGGCGACGATGCGCTCGCCGATGATCGTGTGGCGGCGCATGAACGCCCATTCCTGGGCGTCGAGCGGCCCGGGCTTCGTGAGGATCGCGTCGGGGATGCCGACCTTGCCGACGTCGTGCAGCTCGGCCGCGTGGCGGATCGGGTCCAGCTGGTCATCGGGCACGTCGAGCCGACGCGCGACCAGCTCGGCCATCCGTGACACGTCGGCGCTGTGCGCCGTCAGGTCGGGATGGCGCTCGGAGAGGGCGAGGACGAGTACGGCCTTGCTCTGGTCGCCGGCCGACCGGCGGCCGCCGTTCTTGCGCGCATACATCCGCTGGTCGGCGACGCGCAGCGCATCCTCGGCCTGGGCTGCCTCCCGGAGCGCGACGGTGCCGTGCGAGTTGTTGATCGCGAACGCGCCACCGCGCTCGGTGAGCGCCTCCACCGCCGCGGCGATCGTCGCCGCGCTCCCGGAATCCGTGGCCAGTACGCAGAACTCGTCACCGCCGAGGCGATAGGCCGTGCCGGCGTCCCCCACCGCGTCGCGCAGCCGGTGGCCGAGGCGCGCGAGCAGCGCGTCGCCGGCCTGGTGGCCGAAGGTGTCGTTGTAGGCCTTGAAGCCGTCGAGGTCGAACAGCGCGAGGCAGCCGTGCCCGGCCGCGACCGCGCCCTCGAGGTCGTCGGCCAGCCGGCGGCGGTTGTGCAGGCCGGTGAGGCTGTCGGTCATCGCCACCATCCGGAGCTGCTCCTGGGTCTCGCCCATGCGCCGGCGCACGTCCTCGTTGAGGCGCCACGCCACGACCCCGGCCGCGCCGCTGGCCGCCACGAAGCCGGAATGGATCGCTGCCCAGGTCCACGCGTTTCCTGAATGCGACGCGAAGACGTCGTGGGCGGCAAGGGTGCCGAGCACGCCGTGGTGCAGCAGCGTGTAGAGGATCGCCAGCACGAAGACCCTCCAGTCCTCGTACAGTGTGAGCAGCACGACGACGACGAAGAACGAGAAGTGCGCCTCGGTGACGCCGCCGGAGACGTGGACGCCCATCGCGGCCGCGGTGAGCAGCCCGAAGGAGCACGCGAGCGACCGCATCCGCGGCCCAACCGATTACCGGGTCGCGACGATGCCGCCGGCCGCGACGGCGCCCATGTCGGCGACGGTGTGCAGGAGCGAATAGCCCTGCACGGCTGAATAGACCGCGATGATCGCCGCGGCGACCCACACTGCCCTGGTCAGCGCGCGGTGGCGGCGCTCCCACTCCTCGAGAGGCAGCTCGCCGCCGCGGGGCAGCTTGCTCTGAAGGGTGTGAGCGAGCCGCTAGGAGTTCATTCGGCCCACGTTGGTGCATCGGTCGAGCCGCTCGGGCGCTTGGAGCGGACGACAGGCGGAAGATGAGCGCGAACGTGCCAACTTTCCTCAATGGTGGGCTAACCCTGACCGGCTCTCCGATTTCGCCGACCGAGGAGTAGTCTGAGCGGACGGCAACTGAGAGCGCCGCCGAGCTCGCGCGGCCGGTGCGACCAGAGAAAAGGGCACCCACATGACCCCAGTGGACGGTGTCGGCCACTCCACCAACGGAGCGAGGCCGGCTCAGGACAACGGGCTGGAACGAGCAGTGTTCGAGCAGACGCTGGCGGACGCCGAGCAGCGTGCGTCCGACCTCGGGCAGGCGGTGGCGGACCGCGAGCCCGACGCGGACACCGACCTCTACGGGGCGGCGCGCGAGACGCGCCTCCACGCCATGGACCGGCGTCTCGAGGCCGCCATCGAGCGCGCGCGGACGTCGGCCGACCGGCTCGACGCGGCCCATGAGCGCGACCTCACGGCCAGCGCCCGCGACGCGGCGGCCGCGGAGCGCGATCGCGCCGCCGAGCGGCTCGAGGCCGCAAGCCTGGCCAACGGGAAGAAGAACGCGGGGCGGTGCCTGGCGGCGCTGCGCGCACGCGCGGCGCACGACCGCGCCCGCGCCGCCGAGGATCGCGCGGCCGCGTTGCGCGACCGCGAGCAGACGGCCGTCGATCGCGCCCGCTCCGCGATCGAGCTGCGTCACGCCTACCACGACGATCTCACCGGTGCGCTGCGTCGCGAGATGGGCGAGGTCGCGTTGCAGAACGAGGTCGACCGCGCGCGCCGCGGCGACGGCCGGCTGGTGCTGGCCTTCGTCGACGTCGACGAGCTCAAGTCGCTCAACGACCGCGACGGCCATGTCGCCGGCGACGCGCTCCTGAAGGGCGTCGTCGCCACGATCCGCGCCAAGCTGCGCTCGTTCGACCCCGTCGTGCGCTACGGCGGCGACGAGTTCATCTGCGCGCTCACCGGCACCGACACGGACGAAGCGGGCCGGCGCTTCGGCGAGATCCAGCACGAGCTGGCCCGCGACTACGACGACGCCGGCATCAGCGTCGGCGTGGTCGAGCTCAGCGCCAACGAGACACTCGACGACCTCATCGTCCGCGGCGACGCCGCGCTGTACGCGGCCAAGGGAGGCCCCAAGCACTGACCCCGCGGCGGTCAGTGCAGGCCGAGCAGGACCTCGACGACGAGCTGGTCGAGGCGCTCGTTCGAGTAGCCGCGCACCGAGAGCGCGTCGAGCCCTTCGGCCTCCGCCTTGAGCGCGTCGGCCTCCCCCACGCCGCTGGTCGACGCGCGGCCCAGCTCCTCGACCGACGCTGCGGCCATCGCCTCCTGCACCTGCGGGAGCGAGTCGAAGTGGGCGGCGCGCTCGGCCAGCGCGCGGTAGGTGCGCATGCAGCCGGCGGCGAAGTCCCACACCCCGGCCGCGTCGTCGCTGCGGTAGGCGTGCGCGTCGAAGTGCCGCGGCCCGTCGTAACCGGCGCGCTCGAGCAGGCGCACGAGGTGGAAGGCCTCCTTGAGGTCCTCGGCCCCGAAGCGGAAGTCCTGGTCGTAGCGGCCGATCCGCTGCCCGTTGAGATCGATGTGGAAGAGCTTGCCCGCCCACAGCGCCTGCCCGACGCCGTGCAGGAACGACAGCCCCGCCATCGTCTCGTGGGCGACCTCGGGGTTGACGCCGACGCGCTCGGGCCGGTCGAGCGTGGTGATGAAGTGCAGCGCGTGGCCGACCGTCGGCAGGAAGATGTCGCCGCGTGGCTCGTTGGGCTTGGGCTCGATCGCGAACGGCAGGTCGTAGCCCTGCTCGACGACGTACTCGGCGAGCACGTTGATCGCCTCGCGATAGCGCTCGAGCGCATCGCGCGGGTCCTTGGCGCTGCCGACCTCGGTGCCCTCACGCCCGCCCCAGAAGACGTAGATCTCGGCGCCGAGCGACGCGCACAGGTCGATCGAGCGCATCGCCTTGCCGATCGCTGCGCGCCGGACCCCGCGGTCGTTGGAGGTGAACGCCCCGTCCTTGAAGGCCGGATGGCCGAACAGGTTGGTCGTGCCCATCCCGACCCCGAGCCCGGTCTCCTCGAGCGCGGCGCGGAAGCGCGAGACGATCTGCTCCTCCTCGGTGGCGGAGCTGCCCCACGGCACGAGGTCGTTGTCGTGCAGGCTCACGCCCCAGGCGCCCAGCTCGGCGAGCTTGTGGACCGACTCGACGGGGTCGAGGGGCGCGCGCGTGGGCTCGCCGAAGGGGTCGCGGCCGGGGTTGCCGACCGTCCACAGGCCGAAGGTGAAGCGCGGCTCGGTCATGTGTCGGGCATCATGTCGGATCGTCAACCAGGAGGAGGAGCGGATGGCCCGCCCGGTCACGCTGTTCACCGGCCAGTGGGCCGACCTGCCGCTCGAGGACCTGGCGGCGAAGTGCGGCGGCTGGGGCTTCGACGGGCTCGAGCTGTCCTGCTGGGGTGACCACTTCGACGTCGGTGAGGCGCTGAGCGACAGCGGCTACTGCGCGGGGCGGCGCGAGCTGCTCGAGCGCAACGGGCTGGGCTGCTGGGCGATCGGCAACCACCTCGTGGGGCAGGCGGTGTGCGACCCGATCGACGATCGCCACCGGGCGGTGCTGGCGCCGGAGATCTGGGGCGACGGTGACCCAGAGGGTGTGCGAGGGCGCGCCGCCGACGCGATGAAGGACACCGCACGCGCGGCCGCGGCGCTCGGCGTCACCGTCGTCACCGGCTTCACCGGTTCCTCGATCTGGCACCTGCTCTACTCGTTCCCGCCCAACGACCCCGCGGCGATCGAGCGCGGCTTCGAGGGCCCGCTCTCGATCGAGTGGGAGGACGTGGGCATGGACCGCGACTGGGGCGCGGCCGACGCGCTCGGTTTCGTGCGCCGCAGGGACTTCGCGCCCTCCTCGGTCGCGTTCGACGCGGCGTTCGCCAAGGAGGCGTGATGACCGCAGACGTCCAGCCGATCGGTGTCGGGATGCTCGGCTACGCGTTCATGGGCAAGGCGCACGCGAACGCGTACAAGACGCTCGCCTACATGACCTGGCCGCCGCCGCTGGTGCCGCAGCTGGTCGCCGTCTCCGGCCGCAGCGAGGACGCCGTGGCGGAGGCGGCGCGGCGCTACGGGTTCGAGCGGCACATGACCGACTGGCGGGAGCTGATCGCCGACGAGCGAATCGGGCTGTTCGACAACTCGGGGCCGAACCACCTCCATCGCGAGCCGACGATCGCGGCCGTCGAGGCCGGCAAGCACGTGATCTGCGAGAAGCCGCTGGGGCGCGACGCGGCGGAGGCGCACGAGATCTGGCAGCACGCGCGGGAGGCGGGTGTCAAGCACATGTGCGCGTTCAACTACCGCTTCGTGCCGGCGGTGCGGCTGGCGCGCGAGATCGTCGAGTCCGGGGAGCTCGGTGAGCTCTTCCACTTCCGCGGCGCCTATCTGCAGGACTGGGGCGCCGCCGAATCCGAGGCCTGGCGCTTCGACAGGACCGCCGCCGGCTCTGGCGCCCTGGGAGACCTCGGGGCGCACGTCGTCGATCTCGCCCGCTACCTGGTCGGGGAGATCGCCGACGTCTCCGCGCGGGTCGCCACGTTCTGGCCGGGCCGTGAGGTCGACGACGCCGTCGAGGCGGCGGTCTCCTTCGAGGGCGGGGCGGTCGGCACGATCGAGGCGACGCGCTTCGCCACCGGCCGCCGCAACTCCTTCCGCTGGGAGATCAACGGCGCCAAGGGCTCGCTCGCGTTCGACATGGAGCGCCTCAACGAGCTGCAGGTGCACTTCGCGGACTCGACCCCCGGGCCGCGTGCGCAGGGCTTCCGGACCGTGCTCGTCTCCGAGGCCGACCATCCGTTTTGGGAGCACTGGTGGCCGCCGGGTCACATCATCGGCTGGGGCGACACGTTCGTGCACGAGCTCCACCACCTGCTGACCGCGATCCGCGACGACACCGACGTCGCGCCGCACGGCGCGACGTTCGAGGACGGCTACCGCGCCGCCGAGGTCTGCGACGCGATCGTGCGGTCGTCTGAATCCGGCGGTCGCGAGGCGATCAGCTACCGGTGAACAACCGGTGAGGTCACAGACGGGTAACCGCAGGCGCCCGCCAACGAGCTCTCATGCCGCCGCATGACGAAGACCCGCCTGATCCTCGCCGGAGCCATCTGCCTCCTTCTCTGCCTGCCCACCGCGGCGCCGGCCCAGTCACGCCACGACCAGGGGCACGATCGTGCCCGGCCGCTGGTGATCGGCCATCGCGGCGCCTCGGGCTACCGGCCCGAGCACACGCTGGCCTCCTACCGCCTCGCCGCCGAGCAGGGCGCCGACTACATCGAGCCCGACCTCGTCTCGACTCAGGACGGCGTGCTCGTCGCCCGCCACGAGAACGACATCACCGGGACGACGGACGTCGCCGCCCGTGGCGAGTTCGCCTCCCGCAGGACGACCAAGGTCATCGACGGCGTCTCGATCACGGGCTGGTTCACCGAGGACTTCACGCTCGCCGAGCTCAAGACCCTGCGCGCGAAGGAGCGCATCCCGCTGCTCCGGCCGCAGAACACCGCCTACGACGGCCGGTTCGAGGTCCCGACCTTTCAGGAGGTGCTCGACCTGCGCGCGCGGCTCTCCCGGAAGCTGCGGCGTGAGATCGGCGTCTACCCCGAGACCAAGCATCCGACCTACTTCCGCGGGATCGGCCTGCCGCTCGAGCGGCCGCTCGTGCGCGCCCTCAACCGCAACGGCCTCAACACTCGCCGCGCGCCGGTGTTCGTCCAGTCCTTCGAGACCGGCAACCTGCAGGCGCTCGACCCGTGGCTGAAGGTGCCGCTGGTGCAGCTGCTCGCGGGCAAGGGCACGGTGATCCCGGGCGACACGCGCACGTACGCCGCGCTCGCGACCCCGGCCGGCCTGCGCGGCATCGCCCGCTACGCCGAGGGCGCGGGGCCGTCGAAGGACTACATCGTCCCGCGCAATGCCGACGGGAGCTCGGCGCCGCCGACGACCTTCGTGCGCGACGCGCACCGCGCCGGCCTGCAGGTCCACCCGTACACGTTCCGGCGCGAGAACTCCTTCCTCCCGCTCGAGCTGCGCTCGTCGGCCGACCCGGCCGGCATCGGCGACCTCGTGGTGGAGATCCGGCAGTTCTTCGCGCTCGGCGTCGACGGCCTGTTCACCGACAACCCGGACATCGGGGTCGCCGCGCGGCGGCGGTGAGTCACGGGAACGTCAACTGCGCTGAGTAGGAGTGGGTCGGTGCGGGACGGTCGCGGTCGCTCCCGGCCGGGCGAGGGCGCATAACGTTCCTCTCGAGGCCGCTCAACAGATCGTGCGGAACGTTGTGCCGCTCCAAGCGGCAGAACGTTCCCCGACCCCTTCGCGATGGGTTCGAAAGGAACGAAATGCCGCCTCGCGAGTGCCGCGGCGCGTCGAACCCACTCCTACCCAGCCTCAGTTGACGTTCGCCCGATCACCCCGGCCAACCGCTCGACCGCCTCACCGAGCTCGGCCTCCGACAGGAAGCTGAACGAGACCCGCAGCTCGCTCGCGCCCTCGTCACCGGAATAGAACGGGCGCCCCGGCACGTAGTTCACGCCCGCCTCGAGCGCGGCCGGGCGCAGCTCGCTCGCGTCGAGCCCGTCCGGCAGCGTGAGCCAGGTGAAGAAGCCGCCGCTCGGCTCGCTCCAGCCGACGCCGGGAGGCATGTGCTCGTGCAGTGCGCTCTCGACCGCTCGCCAGCCGCGCTCGTAGAGCGCGCGCGACTGCGGGACCTGGCGCTCGAAGTGCCCGGCGCGGCCGTAGGTCTCCACGATCCGCTGGGCGAGCGCGCTCGCGCACTGGTCGCCGGTCTGCTTGGCCGCCGCCATCTGCGCGATGACGTCTGCCGGCCCGACCGCCCAGCCGAGCCGCACGCCGGGGCAGAAGATCTTCGAGAACGTGCCGGCCTGCACGACGACGTCGGGACCGAGCGACCACAGCGACGGCAGCGCGCCGCCGTCGAAGGACATCTCGCGGTAGGCGACGTCCTCGAGGATCAGCACGCCGTGGCGCCGGCACAGGTCGATCAGCGCGTGGCGCCGCTCGAGTGTGAGCGTGCGGCCGGTCGGGTTCTGGAACTCGGGGATGAGGTAGATGACCTTCGGGCGCAGGCCGTCGGCGAGGCGCGCCTCGAGCACGTCGACCTGGAGGCCGTCCTCGTCCATCGGGATGCCGGTGACCGGTGCGTCGAAGCCGGCGAAGGCCATCAGCGCGCCGAGGTAGGTCGGCGCCTCCACCACGACCGCGTCGCCGGGATCGAGCAGGGCCAGCCCGGCCAGCGTGATGCACTCCATACCGCCGCTGGTGACGATCAGCTCGTCCGCCTCCGGCCGCCGGCCCTGGAGCTGCTCCTGGCGCTCGCTCAGGTACTCGCGGACGCTCGCGATGCCCTCGCTCGGCGCGTACTGGAGCGCGACCCCCGGGTCGTCGCGCAGCAGCCCCGCCACGATCTCGTCGAGCACCTCGGTCGGGAAGGTCGCCGGGCTCGGGAAGCCGCCGCTCACCGACAGGACGCCGGGCGGGCTGCCGGCGAGGATCGTCGCCAGCTCGGCGTCGCCCTGGTTGAGCGCGCGCTGCGAGAACGCGCGCGTCCAGTTGCTCGTGTCAACCGTCGACATCGACCTCGAACCTCAAGCTGCTCTCCTCTCCACGGTCCACCGCCGCGACGTGCTCGCCCCAGTTGGTGAGGTCGTGCAGCGCCATGTCCTCGTGCCGCATCGCCGCGAGCATCGCACCTTCGGCGCGGCCGATGTGCTCAGCCACCTCGAGCGCCGCGGCGAAGCGCTCGGCCGGCGCGATCGCAACGCCGTCGTCGTCGGCGAAGACGATGTCGCCGGGCGCGACGTCGACGCCGCCGCAGCTGACGGGTCCGTTGAGCGCGGGCCGCGCGACCGTGCCGCCCGAGCGCGGGATCGTGCCGCGGGCGAAGACCGGCAGACCATTCCGGCGCAGCCCGGCCACGTCGCGGCAGAGGCCGTCGATGACGACACCGGCGAGCCCGCGCCGCCGCGCCTCGGTGGCGAACAGCTCGCCGAGGACCGCGACGCTGCCCTCGCCGGTCACGATCACCAGCACGTCGCCGGCCACGGCCTCGGCCAGCGCGCTGAACACGGGCAGGTGGTCGTCGGGGGCGAGCACCGTGAAGGCCGGCCCGGCCATGCGGACGTCGGGGACCATCGCGCGGATCGCGGGGTCGACGACCGGCAGCCCCTTGTCGGCGTCGCAGACCGCGGACACCTCGAGCGCCAAGAGCCGGTCGATCACGTCTGTCATAGCGGGAGTGTCTCAGGCCGCGCTCAGTCGAGCTCAACCACCCGCGCGCCGGAGATCCAGTGCACGCGCGTGTCGCCGTGGCGCGTCGAGGCCAGCCCGGCGACGGGGTGCGTATGGCCGTGCAGGATGTGGCGCGGCCGGTGGCGGTCCACCCACTCCCGCAGCCCCTCGAAGCCGACGTGGGCCGGGTCGTCGGGGTCGTCGTTGATCCCGAACGGCGGGCAGTGGCAGATCAGGATCTCCGCCGCCAGCAGCCGCCGCGCGAGCTTGGACGCCTGCTTCTGCGTGACGTGGTGCGGGCCGCCCGTGCCGTAGCGCACGCAGCCCTCGAAGCCCGCAACCGTCCTGCCGAGCAGCGACGTGCGACGGCCGTGGAGGTCCCGGAGGCAGACGACGGCCTGCGCGCCCATCTGCTCGGCCATCAGCGCCGGGTCCATCGGCGGTCGCTTGTCGGCCAGGGCGAGCACGCGCATCCGGGCAGCGTAGGCGCGCTGCTAGACCTGTCTCCGATGCCGACGCAACCGCGCTTCACCGTCGAGTACCTGGAGCCGGTCGAGATCGAGGCGGAGCCGCTCCCCGACGAGTTCTCCTCGTCGTCGCTGAAGCGCTCGCTGCTGATCCTCGGTGCGATCGTCGCGGTGGTCGTCGCGGCGATCGTGCTGGTCCCCGGCCTCGGCTCGCTGCGCGACCGCTTCAACGGCGCGCAGCCCGGCTGGCTGGTGCTCGCCGGCGTGCTCCAGCTCGGCTCCTGCGCGTCTTACGTGCTCGTGTTCCGCGGCGTGTTCTGCCGCCGGATGAGCTGGCGCACGAGCAGCGAGATCGGGCTGTCCGAGCTGGCGGCGAACTCCGTGTTCTCGATCGGCGGCGCGGGCGGCCTCGCGCTGGGCGCGTGGATCCTGCGCCGCGGCGGCCTGCCGGCCGCCTACATCGCCCGGCGCACCGTCGCCTTCTTCCTGCTCACGAGCCTCGCCAACGTCGGGTTCCTCGCGCTCGGGGGCGTGGCGCTCACGACCGGTGTGCTGGGCGGCGCGCCGGAGTACCTGCTGGGGATCATCCCGGCCGTCGCCGGGGTGGCCGCGATCGCGATCGCGCTCGGCGCGCGCCGCTTTGCGGGAGCACTCGCTCGGCGCTCAATGCGCGCCCGGCTGGTCTCCGCGGCGGAGGCGGTCGGCGACGGCGTCGACGAGGCGCTGGCGCTCCTGCGCCGGCGCGATCCCGCGATCCTGTTCGGTGCCGCCGGCTACATGCTCTTCGACGTCGCGATGCTCGGCGTGTGCTTCGCAGCGTTCGGCAACGACGTCCCGCCCGCCGCCGTGCTGCTGGTCGCCTACCTGATCGGGCAGCTCGGGAGCCTGATCCCGATCCCGGGCGGCATCGGCGGCGTCGACGGCGGGCTGATCGGCACGCTGGTGGTCTACGGCGTCGATGCGGGCGACGCCGCAGTCGCCGTCATCGCCTACCGCGGGCTGCTGCTGGCGATCCCGGCGCTGCTCGGGCTGCCCGCCCTCTCCGTCCTGCGCAAGCGGCTGCGCGACGAGGCGCACGACATCGCCGCCTGCGCGCCCGGCGAGTCGGTCGAGGTGCTCGGCCGCGGGATCGTCGAGCGGACCGCCCCCGTCACGACGGCTTGAGCCGGAACATCAGCTCGTCCTCGTAGCACCAGCTCCAGTCCTCGGCCGGCTCGGCCGAGCGGATGATGGGGTGCCCGCTCTGCGTGTGGTGCGCGGTCGCGTGGCGGCCGGGCGAGTTGTCGCAGCAGCCGATGTGGCCGCAGCTCTGGCACATGCGCAGGTGAACCCACTGCGTCCCGCTCGCCAGGCACGCCTCGCAGCCGGCGACCGGGTCGGGAAGCTCCAGGATCTGGACGGCGTCGAGATGGCGACAGGTGGCCATCCGCGTCAGCGGCCGTCGACGTGCGGGTCGAACAGGAACAGCTGGATCGCGACACCCTCCTCGGGCGCGATGTCACTCAGCAGCAGCCTGACGCGGCGACCGCTGGCCAGCTCGACCGCGGCGATCGCCTCGTCGCGGATCAGCCCCTTCAGCGCGGCGCGCTGCCGGCGCACGAGCTCCCGCTCGCCGGCCTCGACGAGCCCGCGCTCGCTCGTGGTGAGCGCGTTCTCGACGACGACCAGCGCGTGTCCGTCGTCGAGCGTGGTCCGCGCCTTCGTCGGCCCACGGCCGGCCGTGCGCGCCAGCAGTTGGACGATCGCGCGGGAGATCTCCGCAGCGGGCGACCCGTCGGCCCGCACCACGACACGCCCGCGGTCCATGACCGCGCCGTCACCATCGCCATGGCCATCGCCATCGCCATCGCCATCCGTCAGGTGCCTACCGTCTCGGCTGGGCTCGCTGCTCATACGGAGGGGATTTGTAGCAAAGCCGAGGAGCTATGCCGCAGGGCAGGGCGGCAGCGGCGCGGGGCGTCCGATGTGGAAACCCTGAGCGTGGTCGACGCCGAACTCGCGCAACAGGTCAAGCGTCTCCTGGTCCTCGACGCCCTCGGCGATCGTCTTCAGGCCGAAGCCGCGGGCGAGCCCGACGATCGCGCTGATCACATGCTGGTCGGCATCGCTCGTGCGCATGTCGCGGACGAACTCGCGGTCGATCTTGAGGAAGTCCATCGGCAGGTGCTTGAGGTAGTGGAAGCCGCCGTACCCGCTGCCGAAGTCGTCGAGCGCGAAGCGGCAGCCGAGCGCGCGCAGCCGCTCAGCGAGCGCGACCGCGAGCCCGGTCTCCTCGATCAGGGCGGTCTCGGTGATCTCGAACACGAGCCGCGACGGGTCGGCGCCCGTACGCTCGAGCTCGCGCTCGATGTTCGCGATCAGCTCCGGATCGCCGATCGACGCGGCCGAGATGTTGATCTCCACGTCGATGCCGCGCGCAGCGAGCGCGGCGCCCTGGGCGAGCACCCAGCGATCGATGTCGCGGATCGCGCCGTGCTTCTCGGCGGCGGGCAGGAAGGCCCCCGGGGGGATCAGCTCGCCGTCGCGCCCGCGCATGCGGATCAGCAGCTCGCGCTGCACCGTCTCGCCGGTGGCGAGATCGATGATCGGCTGCGCGTGCATCTCGAAGCGGTCCTCCTCGAACGCCCGCCGGATCTCGCCGAGGCCGGCGATCTCGTCGAGCTGGGCCTTCAGGGATGCCTCGCGCTCCTTGCGCTCGGTGATGTCCATGACCTGGCCGAACAGGACGTCGACGCCGCCGTCCGGCAGCCGGACCGGCGTGATGCTGAGCGACGCCCACACCTCGGAGCCGTCGGGCCGCACGTAGCGCTTGTCGGTGACGTAGTGGTCGAGCTCGCCTCCCAGCAGCCGCTGCACACTCTCCCGAATGCGCGGGATGTCGTCTGCGTGGCTGACGTCGGCGAACGTCAGCGCCTCGAGCGACTCCCGCGACCGCCCGAGCATGCTGCAGTAGGCGTCGTTGGTGCGCACGTAGCGCATGCTCACCGGGTCGACGAGCGTCATGGCGATCGGAGCGTTGTCGAAGCCCTGGCGGAAGCGCTCCTCCGAGCGGCGCAGGGCCTCCTCGGCGTGCCGCTCCTCGGTGACGTCCTTGACGGTGCCGCGCACCCCCACCGCGATCCCGGCCTCGTCGCGCCGCATCCGGATCACCGAGGACAGCGCCCGTACGCGGCCGTCCGGCAGCTGCACGCGGAAGTCGGCGGTCTGATCGTCTTCCGGCGCGGCCATGAGCGCCTGCATCAGCGCGCGGTCCTCCGGGTGCACGATCGCGAGGAAGAGGTCGTCGGTGCTGGTGCAGGAGTCCAGCTTGAGCATCTCGCGCAGGTGCTCCGAGAGCGTGTGCGTGCCCGTCGCGAAGTCCGTGTCCCAGCTACCCATCTGCGCCAGCCGCTGCGCATCGTTGAGCTGCTCCTCGCGGCCGAGCGCGCGGTCCGCGATGTTCTGGGCGATCATGATCGCCCCGATCTGCCCTGCCTCGACGGTCAGAGGCGCGAAATGCAGCCAGTACTCGGCGCGACCATCGGCCGACTCCATGTCGAGCGTGCGCAACTCGCCGGCGAGCGCCGCGCGCCACTGCGCGCCCACGCGCTCCCAGGCGACGGCGGGGATGATGTCGTGGAGGTCGCGGCCCACCCAGGCGTCGACGTCGTAGCCGTGGCGCGCGTAGTCCACTCCCTGCACGGCGACGACCCGCAGCTCGGTGTCGACGATCAAGACGCTGGCGTCGGGCAGCAGACTGAGGATCGCCTCGGCGAGCTTCGGGGCGTCGCCGATGCCATCGAGGTGGTACAGCGCGTTGAGCAGCATCAGGCGAGACCCATGTGGTCGAAACATCGGCCCGAGACTGCGTCGCCACGATCCGCCGTTCGGCGGATCTTCAGCGGATCACGCCGGAACGCAGCGCCTGGGCGACCGCGGCCGCGCGATCGCCGACACCGAGCTTCGCGTAGATGTGCTCGAAGTGGGTCTTGACCGTGGCCGGGCTCAGGACGAGCTGCTCGGCGATGCCCGGGCCGCTCACGCCCTCGGCGGCCAGGCGGAGCACCTCGATCTCGCGCTCGGACAACGACGTGGGGCCGAGCTCGGCGCGCCGCCGGTCGAGGAACTGCCCCAGCTCGCTCCCGATCGCGGTCAGCGTGCGCACGAGCTCGGGACTCGGCGCACGCCGCTCGAAGGAGCAGAACGAGAGCACCGCGACGGGCCCGTCCGGGCCGACGGCGGGAAAGGCGATCGCCGAGGTCATCCCGCGCGCGAGCGCCGCCTCGCGCAGCGCGACGGGCGCATCGGTGGCGACGTCAGGCGTGACCACCGGCTCGCGCGTGCGCCAGGCGAGGCCCGGCTTGCCCTCCCCGTCGCCGAAGCGGATGCCGCGGAGGACCTCCTCGCAGTCGCCCGGATCGACGTGCGGCGCGGTCCAGAACGCGCGACAGCCGAGCGCCGCCTCACGCTCGTCCCACAACCACAGGGCGGCCATCGCGTAGTCCAGCGCGGTCGCGATGCGCCGCAGGAGGTCGACGACGCCGAGCTCGAAGGACTCCCATTCGCGCAGCGCCTGGCTGACCGCGTAGTGCGCGCGCAGCTCGCGTTCGGCCACGCGCTGCTCGGTCACGTCCTGGACGGCACCGATCCAGCGCAACGGCCCCCGCCCGTCGTGCTCGACCCGTCCGACGGCGCGCGCGTCGCGCACCGAGCCGTCTTCCCGGACGAGACGGAGCACGTGCTCGATCCCGCCCTCCGGAACGGCTTCGGGCTGCTCGAGCACGTCGGCGAGCATCCGCTCGATCCGCTCGCGGTCGTCGGGATGCACGTACGTCAGGGCCGTCTCGATCGCGAGTGCCGCGTCGGAGCGCGGCACGCCGAGGATCCGGTACATGCCGTCGGACAACCGCGTCTCGCCCGAGCGCAGGTCAAGCTCCCAGCTGCCCATCAGCGCGAGCTCCTCTGCGGCTGCCAGGAGTCGTGCCGACCGTGTGTCCGCCCCGGGTGCATCCAGCGGCCGCATCGGCCCGAGAGTATGCCTCTTCACTCGGCGAACGTCGAATGCTCCGGGCACCCCACCGGGGTCGCTCGCCTCGCCCCGGCCCGGACTGGTTGACTTGCGCCCATGATCCTGGTCGGCGGGGAGGCGCTGGTCGATCTCGTGCTCGGCGAGGGCGACGAGGTGGGCGCACATCTGGGCGGTGGCCCGTTCAACTGCGCGCGCACGCTCGGGCGCCTCGAGCAGCCGGTGGCCTATCTCGGCCGGGTCTCCACGGACCGCTTCGGCGCGCGGCTGCGCGAGCAGCTCGAGGCCGACGGCGTCAGCCTCGACGCGGTCGTCGCCACGGAGGACCCGACCACGCTCGCGCTCGCCGAGCTCGACGCCGAGGGCGCCGCGGCCTACCGCTTCTACGTCGACGGGACCTCCGCGCCCGGGCTGACCGCCGAGGACGCGCTGGCCGCCCTCCCCGACGGTGTCGAGATGTTCCACGCCGGCACGCTCGGGCTCGTCTTCGAGCCGACCGCGACCGCGATCGAGGCGGTCGTCGAGCGGATCGGCGAGTCGGCGCTCGTGATGGTCGACCTCAACTGCCGGCCGAGCGCGACGCCCGACCCGGAGGGCTACCGCGCGCGGCTGGACCGCCTGCTTCCGCGCTGCCACGTCGTCAAGGCCTCCGACGCCGACCTCTCCTTCCTCGACCCCGACCGCTCCGACGTCGACGCCGCGCGCGCGCTGCTCGAGCGCGGGCCCGCCGTCGTGTTGCTCACGCGCGGCGCGAGCGGGGCGACCGTGGTGTCGGCCGCCGGTGAGACCGAGGTGGAGGCGCCGCAGGTCGAGGTGGTCGACACGATCGGGGCGGGCGACGCGTTCGGCGGCGGCTTCCTCGCCTGGTGGCGGCGCGAGGGTCTGGGGGCGGCCGACCTCGAGCGGACCGACGCCGTACTGGAGGCCACGCGCTTCTCCTGCCTGGTGGCTGCGCGCACGTGCGAGCGCCCCGGCGCCTCGCCGCCGCGGCTCTCGGAGCTCTGAGCGCGCTACCGTCACCCGCGTGCCCGTGAAGGCGGTGTTCACCTGCGAGTACTGCGGCATCCGCCCGGATGATGAGACGTACGCCTCGCTGCAGCGCCAGATGCTCGACCTGCGCTTCGGCGAGTACGTCGATGCGGAGCCCGGCCGCTGGCTGACCTGGCACGGGCGCGGGATCTACGGGCGCACGCGCTACGCCTGCGCCGAGCACCGCGGCGACCTCAAGGCGATGCTGCGCGAGGAGTACGGCACGATCGGGCACCACCCGTGGGCGATGGGGCCGCACCCGTGGGCCGGCCGCCGAGGCACCGATCGAGCGCGCCGGCTGGCGCGCTCGCTCGGCTCGACGTTCGGATCCCCCTGAGGGACCCGGGGTCCTACTCGCTCGACTCGAACTTGAACGAGATGGCGAGGCGGACGCGGAAGTTGACGACGCCGCCGTCGCCGATCGTGACGTCCTGGCGCCTGACCTCGGCGATGCGCAGGTCGCGCACCGACTTCGCCGCCGTCTGGACGGCGCTGCGCGCCGCTGCCTCCCACGACTCCGAGCTGACGCCGATCACCTCGGTCACGCGGTACACGGTGTCGGCCATGCGGTTCCTCCTCCGTCGGGACTGTGCGAATGCGCCGAGTCCTATCACCGGTCGAGCGCCAGCGTCGTGGCGAGCCAGGACATCGCCGGCTCGACGTGGGCTGGGTCGATGTGATGCGCCGCGTCGGACTCGTGGTATTCGACCGCCAGGCCGCCCGCCTCGAGCAGCGCGCGGGCGCGCCGGGCGAAGCCGACCTCCATCACCGGATCGCGGCGACCGTGGGCGATGAACGCGCGCACGCCCTGCCGGCTCGCGAGGTCTGGCTCCCAGCCGTCGACGACGGGCACGAAGCCGGAGAACGCGAGGATCCCGGCGAGCGCCGGGCGGTCAGGCGCCAGACCGAGCGCGTAGCTCATCACCGAGCCCATCGAGAAGCCGCCGAGAACCGTCCGCTCCGGCCCGAGCCCGGTGCGCTCCCACAGCTCGTCATGGAAGCCGGCGAGCGCCGCAGAGGCCGCGTGGAAGGTGTCGTGGTCCGGATAGCCGACCCGCGGCACCACGTACCAGTGGTGCCCCGGCCACCCCGGCAGCGTCAGCGGCGCGCGCGGCGTGGCGACGTGCAGCCGCGCCTGCGGGTCGAGCACGTCGGCGAGCCCGAGCAGATCGTGCTCGTCGGCGCCGCGGCCGTGGTGCAGGACCAGCAGGCCGGCGGGTTCGCCGGCCGCGGGGCGCTCGCGGAAGCTCAGGTCGGTCATGGCGCCCAACGCTAACTCAGGGCGACGGCCAGGCTCGCGACGACCGCCTCGGGCTGCCGGGTGAGCCGACGCCACGTGATGCGGATGACGCGGTAGCCGGCGGCGAGCAGGTCCGCGTCGCGGAGGCGGTCGCGCTCGAACGCCACACGGGTGGAGTGGAAGGCGAAGCCGTCGACCTCGACGATGAGGCGCTGGGGGCGCCACAGCAGGTCGACCTCGTATCCGGCTACCTGCACGTTGGCTTCGGGCGTCGGGAGGCGTGCGGCGCGGATCAACTCGAGCATGCGTCGCTCAGCTTCTGATCTCGTGCGGGCTGGGTCCGTGTTCGTGTCTTGTCTGAGTGCTGCTGTTCCTCGGTGGTTGGGGTAGCGCTGGAACTGCGCATTGAGGGAATCAGGGGTGATGCGCCGCTGCAGCTCTGCCTCGTTGATTGCGCGGCTGAGCTCGCGGGGCGGGAGGATCGTGGCGAGGTCGAGCAGGGTGCGGGCCGGGCTCGTGACGGGCAGGTCGTGGCGGCGGGTGATGTCGGAGGGATGGAGGTGGCGGACGCGGTGGACGCGGATGCCCGGGCGGCTGCGGGCGTTGCGGCCGAGGACCATCACATCGATGGCCCCTGGACGCGCCGCGAGGAACTCCCACACCGTCCCTGCGACGAGGAGGCTCAGCAGCGCGCCGTCGCCGACGGCGAGCACGGCGGCCCGCGCCCGCGACAGCGGCGCCTCGAGCGGGCCGACCAGGAACACGCCGCGGTGCTGGCGGACGAGCCACCCGGTCACGACCCGGTGCGCGATCGCTTTCTTGGTCAGGCCCGCCCGCACGAGTTGGGACGTCGTCACGACCCCATCCGACCGTCGAGCGAGCGTCAGCACCCGGCCCTCAGGGCGCATTTCGTGACACTCGAAGCCAGCCGTGGGCCGTGTCACGAAAGGTGCCTCCCAGGCGCATTTCGTGACACGCGCCCCGCCAGCCCCGGCCCAGTGTCACGAAATGTCCCCACATCCCGAACACCCTCCCTCACCAGCCGCCGTTCGCCGGTCCCCTCCACACACTCGTCACAGAGCCGCGCGCCAATCGGCGCAAAGGTCAGCGTGCCGCCGCCAAGAGCAGCCCCCCGGCCATCGCCGCGACCGCGCCCGCGGCCTGCACGCGCCCCAACCGCTCGCCGAGCAGCGCGAACGCGAGCGCGACGGTCACCACGGGGAACAGTGAGCCGAGCACGGCGACCACGGAGAGGTCGCCCTCGCGCGTGGCGGCCGTATAGAGCATCGTGCCGCCGAACAGCAGCAGCCCCGGGACCATGACCCGCGGGAGGTCGCGGCCGCTGACGCGCAGCGGGCTCGAGAGCCGCAGCGCGACGGCCGCGAACAGCGCGAGCAGGGCGACGCGGGAGATCGCGACGGCCCAGAACGTCCCCGCCTCGGCGGCCGGCGCCATGCCGGCGAGGAAGGTGCCGAAGCCGAGCGAGGACACGAGCGCCCAGCCGGCCGCGGCGCGGCGGTCGCCGCCCGCCTCCGCCCGCCCCGGCCGCGCCGCGAGCGCGACGCCGGTCAGCGCGATCGCGATCGCGCCGAGCTTGAGCGGCCCCAGCCCCTCCCCCTGTGCCACCCCCACGAGCACGGGCACGACGGCGCCGAGCGACCCCAGCGGCGCCGCGATCGACAGCGGCCCGACCGCCGCGGCGCGGTAGAAGGCGAGCAGCCCGACCGCGTTGCCGACGCCGGCCAGCACCGCGGCGCCCGACTCGCCGAGGCTCGGCGCGCCGCGGTCGAGCTCGGTCAGCACGAGCAGCCCGCTGACGGCGAGCGCGACGATCTGGCCGGAGATCAGGACCGTGTAGAGCGGCAGGTCGCGGGCGAGCCGCGGGCCGACGAAGTTCGAGACGCCGTAACACACCGCCGCCCCGACCGCGAGCAGCGCGGCGGCGGTCAGGCGGCTCGCTCCGGCTCGGCGGCGGCCTCGGCGCGGCGCTTGATCAGCCGGTAGACGTGCGCCCGCAGGTGCGCGAACTCCGGCAGCTCCTTCGTCTCCACCTGATCGCGCGGCGAGGGCAGCGGCACGTCGAGGATCTCGCGCACCTCCGTCGGCGACGGCGACAGCACGACGATGCGGTCCGACAGGTAGACCGACTCGTCGATGTCGTGGGTGACGAACAGGATCGTCATGTCGTAGCGGTCGCGGACCTCGAGGATGAGGTCCTCGAGGTCGCCGCGCGTCTGCGCGTCGACGGAGGCGAAGGGCTCGTCCATCAGCAGGATCTCGGGCTGATAGGCGAGCGCCCGCGCGATCGCGACGCGCTGCTGCATCCCGCCGGAGAGCTGCCACGGGTAGCGGTCGATGAACTCGGTGAGGCCGACCGCGTCGACCGCCTCCTCCACCAGCCGCGACGCCTCCGCCTTGTCGAGCTTCTTGTGGCGCAGCGGCATCACGACGTTGCCGCGCACCGACATCCACGGCAGCAGCGAGCGCGAGTACTCCTGGAAGACCAGCGCCATCGCCTCAGGCGGCCCGTCCACGCGCTCGCCGCGCAGCAGCACCTCGCCGCGGGTCGGCTCGAGCAGCCCCGACATGCACTTGAGCAGCGTCGTCTTGCCGCAGCCCGAGGGCCCGACCACGCACACGAACTCGCGCTCGTCGAGCGAGAACGAGACGTCCCCGATCGCATGCGTCGCGTCCTCCCCCTCGCCGTAGGTCTTGCCCAGGCCGTTGATCTCCAGCAGCGCCATGTCTCTCCTAACCGAGCGAGCTCGCCCGTGCTCCGCGGTGCCACGCCAGCACGCGCCGCTCGATGATCATGAAGACCAGGTTGAACACATAGCCAAGGATGCCCAGCAGGAGGATTCCGGACCACATCTCCGGGATCGCGAACGAGCGCTGTGACTGCAGCACAAAGAAGCCGATACCGTTCGTGCTCGCGACCATCTCGGAGATGACCATCAGGATCAGCGCGAGCGAGAGCGAGAGCCGCATCCCCGCGAAGATCTGCGGGCTCGCCGCGGGCAGCGTGATCCGGAGCAGCCGGTCGCGGCCCGAGATGCCATAGACCCGCGCCGTGTCCTTGAGCGTCGGGTCGATGCCGTTGATGCCGTCGATCGTGTTCAGGAGCACCGGCCACAGGCAGACGAAGGCGATGATGAAGACCTTCATGTCGTCGCCGATCCCGATCACCACGATCGCGAACGGGATCAGCGCCGGCGGCGGGATCGAGCGCAGGAACTCCACGATCGGCGCGGTCGCCCGGCGCAGCGTCGGCGAGCCGCCCAGCAGCGTCCCCACGGCGATCGCGACCACCACCGCGATCGCGTAGCCGAGGAACATCCGGCGCAGGCTCGGCCACACGTCGGAGCCGAAGCGCTCGAACACCCACGTGTCGGCGAAGCGCTCGAAGACGTCCGACAAGGGCGGGAAGTAGAACGTCGGCTTGCCCGCCGTCCACGCGAACAGCAGCGCGACGATCGCCAGCGGCACCGCGATCTCGACCGCCAGCTCCGCGATCCTCCGCGTGCGCGGCTTCACGTCGCCACCCCGCGCTGCGACGGATGCCAGTGCAGCACGCGCCGCTCGCCGGCCGAGGTCGTCAGGTTGAGCAGCCAGCCGAGCAGGCCGGTGGCGACGATCAGCGCGTACATCACGTCGAGGTTCCCGCCGGAGCGCGCGACGTTGATCTCGCGCCCGAGGCCCGCCGCGCCGATCACGAGCTCGGCGGTCACCGCGAGGATCAGCGCGACCGCGGAGGAGATGCGGATGCCGGTCGCGATGTACGGCACGGCGCTCGGGACCGTGATCCGCCACATCCGCTCCGCGCGCCCGAGCCCGAACGAGCGTGCCGTGTCGGTCGCCACCGGATCGACGTCCTGGACGCCGTAGATCGTCTGGATCAGCAGCGGCCAGAACGACGCGAACGCGGCCAGGAACACCTTGCTCTCCAGCCCCTGGCCGTAGATCAGCACCGCCAGCGGGATCAGCGCGACCGAGGGGATCGGGCGCAGGAACTCGATCGGCACCCGCAGCGCCCGGTACGCCCAGCGGCTCGAGCCGATCAGCAGCCCGAGCGGGATCCCGAGCGCGACCGCGATGCCGAGCCCGAGCGCCCAGCCCTGCAGCGTCGAGCCGACCGCCGACCAGAACGCAGCGTCGGCGAACTGGCTGACGAGCTCCGAGAGCGCCGCGGAGGCGGGCGGGATGTTCGTCTCGTTGACGATCCCGCCCTGGACCACGAGCTCCCAGAGCACGAGCAGCACCCCCACGGCGGCCAGCGGCGCGAGCATGGCTTAGTTCGCTCCCTCCCAGATCACGTCGTCGAGCTTCGGCGGCTTCTCGATCACCTTGTACTGGACCGCGTAGTCGAGCAGCGTCTGCAGCTTCACCTTGTCGATCTCGGTCGGCCACAGCGGCAGCCGGATCTTCTTCGCGAGCTCGGGCGGGATCTTCGTGAACGTCGGGATCGTGGCCCGCGCCTCGTCAGGGTGCGCGGTCGCGTAGTCCGAGGACTTGTTGATCGCGCGTGCGAAGCGCTCGACGACGTCCTGGTCCTTCGCGATCTTCTCCTCGGTCGTGCCGTAGGTGCCGTTCGGGAACTTCGGGCCGAGCGTGGTCAGCGGCGCCTCGACGTCCTGGCCGCCCTCTCCGAGCACCTGGGTCAGGAACGGCTCCGGCGCCCAGATCACGTCGACGCGGCCCTTGTCGAGCGCCGCCGGCATCTCCGGGAACGGGATCTCGAGCAGCTTGATCGAGTCGGGGTCGACGCCGCGCTTGTCGAGCGCCGCCTTGATCTCGACCTCGCCCACGCCCTTGAGCGCGTTGACGGCGATCGTCTTGCCCGCGAGGTCCGCGGGCTCCTTGATCGGGCTGCCCTGCTTGGAGAGCAGCAGCGTCCACTCGTCCTTCGCCGTCTCCGCGCCGTTGTCGGCGTTCGCGACGACCTTGACCGGCAGACCCTGCCCGCGGGCCGACATCAGCGGCACGTAGCCGAGGAAGGCGAAGTCGGTCGAGCCGGAGACCATGCCGGTCACGAGCTCGTTGCCGCTCTGCCCGATCGAGGGCTCGATCTCGAGCTTCTCCTCCTTGAAGAAGCCCTTCTCCATCCCGAGGTACAGCGGTGCCACGTTGGAGATCGGCAGCACGCCGACCTTGATCTTCGTCACGCCGCCCTCGGAGCCGCCGCCCGACGACCCGCCGTCGTCGCCACAGCCGGTGAGCGCCAGCAGCGCCGCCGCCACGATCCCTGCAAGAACCCTGCGCATCAGCCCCAGACCTCCTTCGCCGTCTCCACGATCAGTCGCAACTTCGCCGCCTGTTGCTCGCGCGTCAGCGCGTTGCCCTCGACCGTCGAGGAGAAGCCGCACTGCGGCGACAGGCATAGCTGGTCCAGGTCGACGTACTGCGACGCCTCCTCGATCCTGCGCTTGAGGTCGTCGGAGGACTCGAGCTCCCCGCTCTTCGTGGTCACGAGCCCGAGCACGACCTGCTTGCCCTTGGGCACGAAGCGCAGCGGCTCGAACCCGCCCGAGCGCGCGTCGTCCCATTCCATGAAGAAGCCGTCGACCTCGAGCTCGCCGAACAGCGCCTCGGCGACGAAGTCGTAGCCGCCCTCGGCCACCCACGAGGAGCGGAAGTTGCCGCGGCACATGTGGGTCGTGACCGCCATCCCGTCGGGGCGATGGGAGAGCGCCTCGTTGATGTGGGAGATGTAGGACTCGTGCAGGTGCTCGGCGTCAGATCCTTGCGCGGCGATCATCTCGCGCTGCTTGGGATCGTTGAGGTAGGCGAGGCTGGTGTCGTCGAACTGGAGGTAGGTGCAGCCGAGCTCCCCGAGGCGCCGGACCTCGTCGGCGTAGGCCGCGGTGAGGTCGTCCCAGAAGCCGTCCATGTCGGGGTAGACCGACTCGTCGACGGCGGCGCGGCCGCCGCGGTAGTGGACCATGCTCGGCGACGGGATCGTGAGCTTCGGGGTCTGGCCCTCGCCCGCGACCGACCGCAGGAACGCGAACGGCTGCTCGAAGATCGTGTCGCTCACGCCGATCTTGCCGTCGATGTGCAGCGCGGCGGGGGTGAAGTCGATCGTCCCCTCGGCGTTGCGGAACTCGACCTTCAGGTTGCCGGGCGCCTTGGAGATGCCGTCGAGCGAGTAGATGAAGTCCATGTGCCAGGACGCGCGGCGGAACTCGCCGTCGGTCACGGACTGCAGCCCCGCTTCCTCCTGCATCTTCACGACGTCGCGGATCGCCTCGTCCTCGGCCTGCGCGAGGCCGGCGTCGTCGAGCCGGCCGGCGGCGTGCGCCTCACGCGCGTCGAGCAGCTCGGGCGGCCGCAGCAGGCTGCCGACATGGTCGGCTCGGAACGGCGGACGGGTGCGTTCGGACATGCATCTCTCCTCCCGGTGGATAGGCGAGGCATACCCCGCGAACCGGTTTACGGATCCGATAATGTGCGGAATAAGCACACTAGGCCACTATGCGCACACAAATCCTCCCGCTCAAGACCGCGATCGCCGAGCTCGTCCACGACGGCGATACTGTCGCGCTCGAGGGCTTCACGCACCTGATCCCCGTGGCCGCCGGGCACGAGGTGATCCGCCAGCGCCGCCGCGACCTGACGCTCGTGCGGCTCACGCCCGACATCGTCTACGACCAGCTGATCGGCGCCGGCTGCGCGCGCAAGCTCGTCTTCTCCTGGGGCGGCAACCCGGGCGTCGGCTCGCTGCACCGCTTCCGCGACGCGATCCAGAACGCCTGGCCCGAGCCGCTCGAGATCGAGGAGCACAGCCACGCCGGGCTCGCCAACCGCTACGTCGCCGCCGCATCCGGGCTGCCGTTCGCGGTCATGCGCGGCTACCGCGGCACCGACCTGCCCGAGCACACCGCGACGATCGCGCCGATCACCTGCCCGTTCACCGGCGAGCAGCTGACCGCGGTGCCCGCGCTCGAGCTCGACGTCGCGATCGTGCACGCGCAGCGCGCCGACCGCGAGGGCAACGTCCAGATGTGGGGGCTGACCGGCGTCCAGAAGGAGGCGGTGCTCGCGGCCAAGCGCTCGCTCGTGACGGTCGAGGAGATCGTCGACGAGCTCGAGCCGCGCCCCAACGCCGTCGTGCTGCCGAACTGGGTCGTGACGTATGTGGCGGAGGTGCCGGGCGGCGCGCACCCCTCCTACGCCCACGACTACTCCGAGCGCGACAACGCCTACTACCGAGAATGGGACGCGATCAGCAAGGACCGCAACGCCTTCGGTGCGTGGCTCGCGGAGCTGCGCGAAGGAGTGCCGGCGTGAGCTGGACGACGGACGAGATGATGAGCGTCGCGGCGGCGCGCGCGCTGCCCGACCGCGCCGCCTGCTTCGTCGGCATCGGGCTGCCGAGCACGGCCGCGAACCTTGCGCGCCGCACCCACGCCCCGGGCCTGGTGCTGATCTACGAGGCCGGGGCGATCGGCGCGAAACCAACGCGGCTGCCGATGTCGATCGGCGACGGCGATCTGGCCGAGACCGCCGACGCCGTCATCAGCGTGCCGGAGGTCTTCAACTACTGGCTGCAACCGGGCCGGATCGAGGTCGGCTTCCTCGGCGCGGCGCAGATCGACCGCTTCGCCAACATCAACACGACCGTCATCGGCCCCGACTACGCCAACCCGAAGGTGCGGCTGCCGGGGGCGGGCGGCGCGCCGGAGATCGCCGCGTCGTGCGGCGAGGTCGTCGTGATCGTGCGCCAGACGACGCGCTCGTTCGTCGAGACGGTCGACTTCGTGACCTCCGTCGGCTACGGCAGCGGGCCCGGCGACCGCGAGCGCCTCGGCCTGCGCGGCCGCGGCCCGGTGCGCGTGATCACCGATCTCGGAGTGCTGGAGCCCGACCCCGAGACCTGCGAGCTGACCCTGACCGCGGTCCACCCCGGCGCCGATGTCGCGCAGGCGCGGGCGGAGACCGGCTGGGACCTCGCCGTCGCGGACGATCTGCAGACGTCCCCCGAGCCGACCGACGAGGAGCTCGAAGCGCTACGCGAGCTCGAGGCCTCGGTGGCGCCGGCGTGAGCGGCGAGGCGTACATCCTCGATGCGGTGCGCACGCCGTTCGGCCGCGCCGGCGGCGCGCTGGCGGGCGTGCGGCCCGACGACCTCGGCGCCCACGCCGTGCGCGCCCTGCTCAAGCGCGCCCCCGACCTCGACCCCGCCCGGATCGACGACGCGGCGTTCGGCGACGCCAACGGCGCGGGCGAGGACAACCGCAACGTCGGCCGCATGGCGCTGCTGCTGGCCGGCCTGCCGACCAGCGTCCCGGCGAACACCGTCAACCGTCTCTGCGGCTCGAGCCTCGACGCCGCGATGGGCGCGAGCCGCGCGATCGAGACCGGCGACGCCTCGCTGGTGCTGGTCGGCGGCGTCGAGTCGATGAGCCGCGCGCCGTGGGTGCTGCTCAAGCCCGAGCGGCCCTACCCGCGCAACCACGAGACGCTGTACTCGACGACGCTCGGCTGGCGCATGGTCAACCCGGAGATGCCGGAGGCGTGGACGATCTCGCTCGGCGAGAGCACGGAGAAGGTCGCGGGCCTCTACGGGATCTCACGCGACGCCCAGGACGCGTTCGCGGTCCGCAGCCACAAGCTCGCGGCGGCGGCGTGGGACGACGGCTTCTACGACCCGTGGGTCGTGCCGGTGCCGGTGCGCGACGGCGAGCACGCGCGCGACGAGGGCATCCGCCCCGACGCCTCGGTCGAGGCGCTGGCGAAGCTCAAGCCCGCCTTCGCCAAGGACGGGACGGTGACCGCGGGCAACGCGTCGCCTTTGAACGACGGTGCCGGCGCGCTGCTGCTCGGCGACGCCGCGGGCGCCGAGGCGGCGGACCTCGAGCCGATCGCGCGGATCGCCGGCCGCGGCACGTTCGCCGTCGACCCCGACGTGTTCGGGATCGCGCCGGTCGAGGCCGCCAACCGCGCGCTCGCGCGCGCCGGCGTCGGCTGGGGCGACATCGAGGTCGCCGAGCTCAACGAGGCGTTCGCCGCCCAGTCGCTCGCCTGCCTCGGGGAGTGGGAGGACCTCGACCCCGACCGGCTCAACGTCAACGGCGGCGCGATCGCGATCGGGCACCCGCTGGGCGCGTCCGGCGTGCGCATCCTCGGCACGCTCGCGCACGAGCTGCGGCGCCGCGGCGGCGGCTGGGGAGTCGCGGCGATCTGCATCGGCGTCGGCCAGGGCCTCGCGGTGGTGATCGAGGCGTGAGCTCGCACCCGCCGCTCGACTGGCCCGACTACAAGTCGACGCGTCTGCGCCATCCGCACCTCATCCGGCCGCTGACCCTGACCGAGACCGAGCTGACGTCGCCGCGCCTGGGCGACCGGCCGCTGGGCGAGCACGACCACGACCTCACCGTGCACGGCGACGGCGAGCCGCTCGGCGAGCGGATCATCGTCTCCGGGCAGGTGCTCGAGGGTGACGGGCGTCCGGTGCCGGAGACGCTGGTGGAGATCTGGCAGGCCAACGCCTGCGGGCGCTACCTCCACGCCGGCGACCAGCATCCGGCGCCGCTGGACCCGAACTTCGAGGGCGCCGGGCGCTGCCTGACCGATCCCGAGGGCCGGTTCCGCTTCATCACGATCAAGCCCGGCGCGTATCCGTGGGGCAACCACCCCAACGCGTGGCGGCCGCAGCACATCCACTTCTCGGTGTTCGGGCGGGCGTTGACGCAGCGCCTCGTGACCCAGATGTACTTCCCGGGCGACCCGCTGTTCGAGTACGACCCGATCTTCAACTCGGTGCGGGACGAGCACGCCCGCCGGCGCATGATCTGCGCGTTCGACCTCTCCTCGACCCAGCCCGACTGGGCGCTCGCGTATCGCTTCGACATCGTGCTGCAGGGGCGCGAGGCGACCCCGTTCGAATGACCACTCCCGCCCAGACCGTCGGCCCGTACTTCTCGATCGGGCTCCCCTGGCCCGACGGGCCGGCCGTCGTCCCGGAGGGCACGGACGGCGCGATCTGGCTGCGCGGGAGCGTCGTCGACGGCGAGCGCGAGCCGATCCCCGACGCGCTGATCGAGACCTGGCAGGCCGATCCCGGCGGGCACTACGAGACGCCCGCCTTCCGCGGCTTCGGGCGCTGCCCCACGGACGCGGACGGCAGCTGGGCGATCCGCACGGTCAAGCCGGGCACGACCGGCGGGCAGGCCCCGCACATCGCCGTCACCGTGTTCGCCCGCGGGCTGCTGCACCGCGTCGTGACCCGCGTGTACTTCGAGGACGAGGAGGCGGCCAACGCCGCCGACCCCGTGCTGGCGAGCCTCGACGAGGCGGCGCGCGCCACGCTCATTGCCCGCCGCGAGGGCGACGGCTATCGCTTCGACGTGCGCCTCCAGGGCGACGATGAGACCGCCTTCTTCGCCGTCTGACGGCGAGCAGGGGCGGGCGCCGCACTTCGTGCAGTCGCTCGAGCGCGGCCTCGCAGTCATCCGCGCGTTCGACGAGCACAACCCGGAGCTGACGCTGTCCGACGTCGCGCGCTCGACCGGCCTGACGCGGGCGGCGGCGCGGCGCTTTCTCCTCACGCTGGCCGACCTCGGGTACATGCGCACCGACGGGCGCTGGTTCACGCTCAGCCCGCGCATCCTGGACCTCGGCTACGCGTACCTGTCGAGCCTCTCGCTGACCGAGGTGGCCGAGCCGCACCTCGAGCGCCTCGTCGCCGAGGTCCACGAGTCCTCCTCGGTGTCGGTGCTCGACGGCGAGGACATTGTGTACGTCGCGCGCGTGCCGACCGGGCGCATCATGGCCGTCTCGATCAACGTCGGCACGCGCTTCCCGGCCTACGCGACCTCGATGGGCCGCGTGCTGCTCTCGTGGCTGCCGGAGGAGGAGCTCGAGGCCTACCTCGAGCGCGTCGAGCTGCTGGCGCTCTCCCCGCGCACGCTGACGTCGGTCAAGAAGCTGCGGGTGGAGCTCGCGACGGTGCGCTCGCAGGGCTGGGCGCTCGTGGACCAGGAGCTCGAGGAGGGACTGCGCTCGGTCGCGGCGCCGATCCGCGATCGCCACGGGCGCACGATCGCCGCCGTCAACCTGTCCGCGCACGCGAGCCGGATGTCAATCGAGGAGGGCCGGCGCCGCCTCGTGCCGGCGCTGCTGGCGACCGCGGAGCGGATCGAGGCGGACCTGCGCGTCGCGCAGGCCGCGCGCCCGCGAAGATCCAGCGGCGGATGACCTCGATCCTCTCCTTCGCCCGGCCGGTTCCGCCGGCCGGGTCCTCAGCGGCGCGCCCAGCCCGCGCGTCCGCCGCGCGCCGCGGCACCACCGCCGGCGTGATGACCGCGATCGTGCTGCTCGCGCTGAACCTGCGCACGCTCGTCGCAAGCCTGCCGCCGCTGCTCACGCATGTTCGCGCCGACCTCGGCCTCTCCGGGTTCGCGGCGGGGCTTCTGACGACGCTGCCGGTGCTCGCGTTCGGCGCATTCGCGCCGCTCGCGCCGCGGCTGACGCGGCGGATCTCAATCGAGCGCGTGCTCGTCGGCTGCGCGCTCCTGACGGCGGTCGCCGCGGGAATGCGGGGCGCCGGCGGCGCGGCGCCGCTGTATCTCGGCTGCGCGCTGGCAGGATTCGCGGTGGCGCTCGCCCAGGCCGTGCTGCCGGTCTTCATCCGACTCCGCCACCCGGACCTGACCGGGCTGCTCACCGGCGCGTACTCGATGTCGCTGGGGCTCGGGGCCACGCTGGCGGCGGCGCTCGCGGTGCCGCTCGAGGAAGCGCTTGGCTCGTGGGAGGCGTCACTCGCCGCATGGGCGCTGCCGGCCGCGCTCGCGGCGCTCGTGTGGCTGCCGGCCGCGCTGCGGACCGGTACGACGGTCACCGGCCCGCCGTCGCCTGGGCTGTGGCGCAACCGGCTGGCGTGGAACGTCAGCCTGTTCATGGGCGTGCAGTCGATGGTGTTCTACTCGGGGCTGAGCTGGCTCCCGAGCGTGCTCGAGGACGCGGGCTTCTCCGAGGGCGAGGCGGGCTCGCTGCAGGCGGTCGGCGCGCTCATCCAGCTCGTGCCGGCGTTCGCGGTGCCGCTGCTCGCGGCGCGCAGCAGCAACCAGATCGGCGTGCTGCTCGCCATCGTCGCCTTCTCGACCACCGGCGTGATCGGGCTCATCTTCGCGCCGGGCGCCGCGTTGCTGTGGATCCTCGTCTTCGGGTTCGGCAACGGCGGCGCGCTCGGGCTGGGCCTGATCCTCCCGGCGCTCCGCGGCGCCGACGCCGCGTCGATCGCGTCGCTGACCGCGATGTCGCTCTGCGTCGGCTACATCGTCGCGGCGGCCGGGCCGTGGGTGCTCGGGGCGGCGCACGACCTGACAGGGGGCTGGACCGTCGCGCTGACCGCGCTGGCGGCGATGTGCGTGCTGGAGCTGGTGCCGGGGCTGCCCGCCTCGCGCGCGGTGAGACTGGAGGAGGGGAAGACGTGATGGAGACCCAGGTCGCGATCGTCGGAGCCGGGCCGGCGGGGCTCGTGCTCGCGCGCCTGCTGGAGCTGCGCGGGATCGACTCCGTGGTGCTCGAGCTGCGTGCGCGCGACTACGTCGAGGAGCGCGTGCGCGCGGGCGTGCTCGAGCAGCGCACCGTTGACCTGCTGACCGAGGCCGGCGTGGCCGATCGCCTGCACCGCGAGGGGATGGTCCACGAGGGCATCGAGCTGCGCTTCGGTGGGCACGGGCACCGCATCGACCTCAGCGAGCTGACCGGCGGCCGCACGATCACGGTGTACGGCCAGCAGGAGGTCGTCAAGGACCTCATCGCCGCGCGGGTGGACTCGGGGCTGGACCTGCACTTCGAGGTCTCCGACGTGAGCGTCGACTCCGAGCGGCCGGCAGTGCGCTTCACCCACGACGGCGACGAGCACGAGCTGCGCTGCGACGTGATCGCGGGTTGCGACGGCTTCCACGGCGTCTGCCGGCCGGCGATCGCGAGCGCGCTGCGCGTGTTCGAGCGCGAGTACCCCTTCGCCTGGCTCGGGATCCTCGCCCGGGCCGCTCCCTCCTCCGAGGAGCTGATCTACGCGAACCACGCCAACGGCTTCGCGTTGCACAGCATGCGCTCGCCCGAGGTCATCCGCTCGTACTTCCAGTGCGGGCCCGACGAGGATCTCGACGAGTGGCCCGACGAGCGCGTGTGGTCGGAGCTGCAGACGCGCTTCGAGCTCGACGAGGGCTTCAGCCTCAACGAGGGCGAGATCTTCGACAAGGGCGTGACCCCGATGCGCTCCTTCGTCGTCGAGCCGATGCAGCACGGCCGCCTCTTCCTCGCCGGCGACGCCGCCCACATCGTCCCGCCCACCGGAGCCAAGGGCCTCAACGTCGCGGTCGCCGACGTCGAGGTGCTCGCCTCCGCCCTGGAATCCTTCTACGGCTCCGGCGATACGAGCGGGCTCGACTCGTACTCGGAGCGTTGCCTGCGCCGCGTCTGGCGCGTGCAGCACTTCTCCTACTGGATGACCTCGATGCTCCACCGCCCACCGGGCCAGGACCCGTTCGAGGCCCAGCTCCAGCGCTCGCAGCTCGAGTACGTCTGCAATTCCCGCGCGGCGTCGACGACGCTGGCCGAGAACTACGTCGGGCTGGAGCGCGTGTAGGCCTTCCCGGTCGGCGCGCGTACGTCCCGGCGCAGACGTCCGAGGTTGACGCCGGGGACGGGCGCGAGGACGCTCCTCGCCGAACCGCAACCTGAAGGGTGCGCGCCCCATGACCATCGTCACCGTCCTGATCATCGTCCTCCTCGTCGCGCTGGTGGCTGCCGGCGTCGTGATCGCTCGCCAGCGGCGCTCGCAGCAGCTTCAGGAGGGCTTCGGCCCCGAGTACGGCCGGACGCTCGCCGACCGCGGCGACCGGCAGGAAGCCGAGAGCGAGCTGCGCGAGCGGCGTGAACGGCACGAGCAACTCGAGATCCGCGAGATCGAGCCGGAGGCGCGCGAGCGCTACGCCGAGCGCTGGCTTGGTGCGCAGAGCACCTTCGTCGATCGACCTGGGGCGGCGGTCGGAGAGGCCGACGCGCTCGTCAGCGAGGTCATGAGCGAGCGCGGCTATCCGGTGGAGGACGATTTCGATCGACGTGCGGCGGACATCTCGGTCGAGCATCCCGTCGTGGTGGAGAACTACCGCTCGGCCCACGAGATCTCGCGCCGAGCCGTCAACGACGAGGCGAGCACCGAAGACCTGCGCCAGGCGATGATCCACTTCCGGGCGCTCTTCGGAGAGCTGCTCGGCGTTGACGATCAGCGGCGCGAGGAGACACCCGACGACATCAACCAGGAGACGCGATCATGAGCCGCCCCGACGAGCAGCTGTCCACCCGAGACCTCGCGTCAACCCCCGCGGAGCCGCGAGACGAGACGTACGCGGCCGACGAGCGCGAGGACGACCGGCCGAGCGCCCGCTACGACGGCACGACCGAGGCGGCCGAGCCGGCCGCGGAGCCCGCGGCTCCCGCGCCCGACGAGACCGACCGGTTCCGAGGCGACGGCGACGGCGACGTCGCCGAGCCGGCCGCGGAGCCCGAGGCCGCGCCGTCAGCAGACCGGGCCGAGCCGGCGGCCGACGACGGCGACCAGGCCCAGCTGCTCGCGGATGACGAGGGCGCGGAGCTCGGGCGGCGCTGGGAGGCGATCCAGGTCACGTTCGTCGACGACCCCCGCCGCGCGGTCGAGGACGCCGACGAACTCGTGGCCCACGTGATGCAGCAGCTCGCCGACGGCTTCGCGCGCGAGCGCGAGACCCTCGAGGGCCAGTGGAGCCGGGGCGAGGACGTCTCGACCGAGGACCTGCGCGTCGCGCTGCAGCGCTATCGCTCGTTCTTCCAGCGGCTCCTGTCCGCCTAGCGGCCCGCCCGCGCGGCCGGCTCGAGTACCCACTTCGCGAAGTCGGCCGCGGCGACGTTGCTTCCGCACAGGATCGTGGTGACGCGCCGTCCGGCGAACCGCTCCCGATGCTCGAGGACCGCGGCGACTCCGAGCGCCGCGGACGGCTCGACGACGAGACCGGCATGCTCGTACAGTGCGCGCATGCCGGACTTGATCGAAGCCTCGCTGACGAGCACCACGTCGTCGAGTACCACGAGCAGGTCGTCCAGCACTTCGGGGATCGGGCAGCGGCCGGCCACGCCGTCGGCGATCGTGTCGATGCGGTCGGTCTCGACGACGGCTGCCTGCCGCCATGACAGCGCCATCGCGGGCGCACCGACGGGCTGGATGCCGATCACCTCCACATGGCCGACCAGCGAGCGCAGCGCGTAGCCCACGCCGCTGGCGATCGCACCCCCACCGACGGCGACGAGGACGACCTCGAGGTTCGGATCGTCTCGGACGAGCTCGAGGCCGATCGTGGCGGCGCCCTCGCATGTCGCGAGGTCGAGGCTGTCCTCGACGAGGTACGCGCCCTCGGCCTGCGCCAGCTCCCGCGCGAGTACCCGGGCGTCCTCGATGTCTTCGCCTTCGAGCCGCACCGTGGCGCCCAGGGCCGCGATCTGGCGCAGCTTGAGCGGGTTGGCGGAGCGTGCCGCCACCACGGTGACCTCCAGGCCCCGGCGCGCGCCGCTGTAGGCGAGCGCCTGGCCGAGATTGCCGGCGCTCGCGCAGATCATGCGCGTCGCCCGCTCCCGCTCGGCTGCGGCCGCCACCGTCTCCGTGCCGCGGCCCTTGAAGCTCCGGACGGGGTTGAGCGTCTCGACCTTCAGCGTCACGGAGCAGCCGAGCGCTTCGCCGAGCGGCGCGCACGGCAGCGCCGGCGTGTCGAGGAACACCGGATCGATCTCGCTGACAGCGCCGCGGATCCGATCGAGCCCGAGTCGCACGCGGTCGAGGCCGCTCACGGCCGGGTCCTGAGGATCGACGAGAGCGGGCCGGTGTTGACGATGTCGGCGGCCGTCGCCCAGCCGCGACGCGCGGTCCGGACCGCGAGCTCCATGCTGTCGAGCCCGCGGACCGAGTGCGCGTCGGTCGAGCAGACGATCCGCACGCCGGCGCGGATCGCGTCGCGGACGTGCTCGCCGCTGAGGTCGAGCCTCGGCGCGAGCCCGTTCA